>Ga0326597_10006860_pt1 | contig 15531 bp, 11 predicted proteins | sample RVTome_12_FD_203789 | JGI IMG/M metagenome (GOLD analysis project Ga0326597, IMG submission 203789) | Soil microbial communities from uranium-contaminated site in the Upper Colorado River Basin, Wyoming, United States - RVT100D185 | ecosystem: Environmental > Terrestrial > Soil > Contaminated >...
AGCCTGACCGTCCGAAGAAGGATCTTGACGTCCAGAAGAATCGATTTCTGATCCACGTACTCGAGATCGTATTGCAGCGTCTCCTGGAAGCCCAATCGGCCCCGGCCATGGGTCTGAGCGAGACCGGTGATGCCCGGCTTGACCGACAGCTTTCTCTTCTGCTCCTCGGTGTAATAGGCAACCATCTCCGGGATGTCCGGCCGGGGTCCGACCAGGGCCAGGTCCCCCGCGAGCACGTTCCAGAAGTTGGGGAGCTCGTCCAGAGTGGTCTTCCGCAGCCAGCGACCGACGCGAGTGACGCGGGGATCCTCCTCACGCTTGAAGCGAAGGTTCGCGATCTCCTCCGGGCTGTAGTCGTAAGCATAGAGCTCCGGCCATCTCTCTCTCGCGTCCGCGTACAACGTCCGCAGTTTGTAGAAAGTGAATGGACGGAAGTGTCGACCCAGTCGAATCTGTTGAAACAGAGCCGGTCCCGGAGAATCGAGACGAATGATGATTGCGAGCAGCGGCAGAACCGGAATCGACAGCACCAGAGCGGCCGCCGAGCTCACGATCTCGAAGGCTCGCCACAGAGCTCGAGGCAGGATTTCACCCGCAGACGAGGAGATGCCGGCGAGAGTCGGCGAGGCCGCCTGAACGGACACCATGGCTCGCTTGCCGATTCTCGTGGTCATCGCTTCCCCCTCACCGTCCCCCGCTCCGAAGCGGATGGCGCGAAACCGTCGACCGCCAGCCTTCGAGGGAGGAACGATCGAGCTGGGTCCGAAGGAGGTTCTTCCCTCTGAATGCGGCTGGGGAGGGAATCATACTCGGCGACCAGACGCCGATCAAGACGACTCGACCGGACAGACTTCATTCCGGCTGAAAGAAGGGCCTCCGCCCCCCGCCCCCCACTTGACAAGGTTCCCCCGTTCCTGATACAAAACCCGCGCTTCTGTCGAATCGTCTGGCACTCCCAACCTACCACACCGGTTCGACAAGTGAACTTGCACGCGAGTGCAGATCCGAGATCAAGCATAGTTGGCAGCACCCCGCCAGAAGTGCTGGCGAATGGGGTCGGATGACCGTTGGGCCGTTGTGAGGGAACGGACGGCCCAGGGTTGTTACTAATGCTATCAGTAGTAAAACCGCCATCCTGAACGGAGGCTCGAGATGACATTGCTCCCGGCCTATCGGGTCGCGGACCCTTCATTCCTTCTCATGTATTCTCCGCTGCAGTTCGGACCCGATGAGATGGCCAAGCCGGACGGGTCCCTGAGCCTGCCTTATCTGGCCGGAGCTCTCCGGCGCGCAGGATACGACGTTCGAATCCTGGACGTGTCCGTGGGCAACGAGAAGGACCACCTGTCGGATACGTTCTTCAACACCGGGCGTCTGCCGAGCGGCCTCATCCGGTGCGGAATGCCGCGCGGCCGAATCATCGATGAAGTCATGAAATACGACGTCATCGGAATTTCCTCGATCTTCACCACTCAGACCTCCATGGTGCTCGAATTGGTGCGCACGGTGAAGGAGGTGGCGCCGGAGAAACTGGTGTTGTCGGGCGGTGTCAACGCCAGGAACCTGCGCGAGCGCTTCTTCGCCGCAGGGGTGGACATCATCGCGCTTTCCGAGGCGGAGGGTACCATCCTCTCGATCGCCGACGCGGTCCGCGGAAAGAGGGACTTCCGCGACGTCCCCGGCATCGCCTTGCTGGATGAGACCGGCCGGGAGATCGTGAATCCGGCCCCTCCACCGCTGACGGACCTGGACGAGCTCCCGTTTCCCGCCTGGGACCTTCTCCCGCTGGAGAAGTATTGGGATCTCTCCCGCCCCCACGGAGGAGAGTTTCCCGAAGGTGAGCGCATCACCTACGCGTCGCTTCAGACGTCGCGCGGCTGTCCGTTTCACTGCAAGTACTGTCACATATCCAAGGAGGACGAAGGCCTCCCATCGGGCGCCATCGGGAGCTTTCGCACCAAGTCCATCGACCGGGTTCTCGCCGAGCTCCAGACGCTCAAGGAGCTAGGTGCGCGCTACATCTTCTTCGAGGACGACAGCCTGTTCGCGAAGAAGAAGAGAGCTTACGAGCTATTCCGCCTGGTGCGGGAGATGGGCCTTCACCTGTCGGACGTGAACGGTATCAACATCGTTCATCTGCTCACGAACCGAGGAGGCAAGCTCGTCATCGACCGCGAGTTCCTCGAAGTGCTCGCCGACGCGGGCTTCCGAATGCTCCACCTTCCCTTCGAGTCCGCGAACCAGAGAATCATCGACGAGTACTCGACCTCCAAGTGGAGCACGGACAAGGTCGACACCGACGAGCTCATCAGGGTTTGCAACGACGTGGGCATCAAGACCGCGGGCAACTACATGATCGGCTACCCCGACGAAACCTTGGAGGAGATATACAACACGATACTCATGGCCAAGCGGCACGTCGGGAACGGACTCAATCACGCCGCGCTGTTCGCGGTGGTTCCGTTCCCGGGCACCGAGATGTACGACATGGTGATCGACAATGGACAGCTCGACCGGAACTTCGACACAGATCAGATGAAGTGGACGAAATCCATTCTCAAAGGATTGGCGGTCCCCGCCGAGACGCTGGAGCATTTGCGCCAGCTCGCCTGGTTGACCGTCAATCGGCCGAGTTACGTCGACTACAAGATCAACATGAGGGTGAAGAAGCCTCAGCCGGTGCCGGCTTCGCTGACCCAAGCAGTGCTTTGAGAGGGAGAGGCCGGGATCGGCCTCGGAAGTCGGCGGGGGTCTGCCGCGGACGTGCGGCGAGATCCAATCATTGGGGAGAGACGAAATGATTCTGGTGACAGGTGCAGCCGGTATGGTGGGGAGCTATCTGCTGGACGTCTACGACCCGAACGAGCTCTACCGCACCGACGTGCGTGCGGACCGGGAAGGAGGTATCTATCCGCTCGATATCCGCGACCGAAAGCAGGTCATGGAGACCGTCGAGAAGGTGCAGCCGCGCTTGCTCGTGCACCTCGCGGCGGAGACGAACGTGGACCGCTGCGAGCAGGATCGAGATCACGCCTACCGTACCAATTTCTTCGGCACCCAGAACGTCGCCCAGGCTTGCCAGCGGTTCGGCGTCGAGCTGCTCTACGTGAGCACCGCCGGAGTCTTCGATGGCAACAAGCCGGAGCCCTACATCGAGTTCGACTCGCCGGCGCCGGTGAGCGTCTACTCCCGCTCGAAGTGGGAGGGCGAGAAAATCGTTCAATGCCTCCACCCCAGGCACTACATCGTGAGAGCGGGTTGGATTTTCGGCGGGAATTCCAAGGACCACAAGTTCGTGGGCAAGATCGCCGAGCTTTGCCGCACCCGCGACGAGATCCAGGCGGTGGACGACAAGGTCGGAAATCCCACTTATGCCAAGGACCTGGTCCGGAACATGAAGGTGCTGACGGAGACCGGACTCTACGGCCTGTACCACATCGTAGGCGAAGGTTGGTGCAGCAGGTTCGAGGTAGCCCAGGAGATCGCTTCGTTCGTCGGGCGTGGCGTCAGGGTGAAGCCCGTCTCTTCGGCGGCCTTTCCTCTGCCAGCACCGCGGCCTCGGTCGGAAGCGGCCCGTAGCTACAAACTGGATCTCCTCGGTCTGAACCAGATGAGGCCGTGGAAGGATGCGCTGCATGATTATCTTAGGTGCTGGACTAACGGGTCTTAGCGCCGCCTACCACGGCCGTGGCGTGATCTACGAAATGGCCGACGAAATCGGCGGCCACTCGAAGTCCAAGAACGTCGACGGGTTCGTATTCGACGAAGGTATCCACGTTCTCCAGACGAAGAACGAGGCGGTGCTGGATTTGTATCGCGGGCTGGGGCTGGGCTTTCACGAGCACCAGCGGAGCGGGTGGGTGTTCGCCAATGGGAGCTTCAGCCGATATCCCTTCCAGGTCAATACGGCGCACCTTCCTCCCCTCATGCGGGCGCAATGCGTGCTCGGTTACATAAAGGCGGCGAGCTCCAGCACCCCGGAGGCGCTCGGCCGACTGCGGACTTACGAGGAATGGCTCTACGCAACCTTCGGCGCCGCCTTCGCCGAGAAGTTCTTCCTGCCCTACAGCGAGAAGTTCTGGACCATTCATCCCCGGGAGATGACGCACCGTTGGGCGGGGTTGCGGGTTCCCCGGCCGCGAACCTGGGACGTGATCAAAGGCGCGTTTCGGGAACAGAAGACCGAGCTCGGAACCCACGTGCATTTTCGATACCCAATGGGAGAGGGTTTCGGCGAAACCGCGAGAGCGTTCGCGCCATACGTCGAGGTCCGCCTTCGCAAGCGTCTGACCGAGGTCGACCCTGGTCGCAAGACACTGACGTTCAACGGACAGGAGACGGTGAGCTACGAACGAGCGATATCGACGATCCCACTGCCGGTTCTCGTTCGACTGACCAAAGGAGTCCCCGACGCCGTCGCGCGCGCGGCAGAACGGCTTCGACACAATTCCATTCTCGTCGTCAATCTCGGGATCGACCGGCCCGAGATTTCCGAGAAACACTGGGTGCACTTCCCCCAGAAAGACATCTCCTTCTTCCGCATCAGCTTTCCCACCAACTTCGGGCCCGGCCTCGCGCCGCGAGGCACCAGCTCGGTCCAGGCGGAGGTGTCCTACCGAAGCCACTCGAGGGTGGACCCGGCGGAGACGGTGGATCGAGTCGTCGAGGACCTGAAAAGAGTCGGAGTTCTTCGTGCCAGCGACCGAGTGGTGGTGAGAGATACCCTCGACATCCACTACGCCTACGTGGTCTACGATCACCAGCGCGAGGAGTCGGTCAAGACGATTCGCGACTACTTCAAGAAAGAGGGCATCTATCCCTGTGGGCGGTACGGTAACTGGGCCTACTTCTGGAGTGATGAAGCGATCCTGAGCGGTAAGAAGGCTGCAGGCGCGGTTCGGGGCGAGCTGGTCGAGCAGGAGGTCGGAGCATGAGGTGGTTTGCGCGCGCGGTCGATGTCGATATCGGGACGCTTTCCGCTCTCACCGTTGAGTGCAAGCGCTGTGGGCGCCGCGTGGCCGTCGACGGCAGACTGCCGAAGCCCGGGATCCGCTGCCCCGGGTGCGGATTCACTTTTCGAGTCTCACCCGATTCCCGGCGCGCTTCGAGTGGGCTGGTCGCAGCCCCGGCGGGCGAGAAGACGAGTGCGCCGCCCGCCTGGCCCTCCCGCGTCGTCGAGCTGAAGCGCCATCCCCGGGAGGAGCCGTCCCCGGGACCGCCGCCGGCGGAGAAACGTCCGCAATCGACGGGGAAAGCGGCGAGCAATCGCTCGCAAGCGGCCTGGCTCACCGACGAAGCGTTTCGCACGCTGCGCACCAACCTCATGATTCATTTGCCCGAAGGCAGCCGGCTCTTCCTCGTCACCAGCTCGCGGCCGCAGGAAGGGAAGAGCACGGTGGCAGTGAACCTCGGCTGCTCCCTCCCGGCGGTGGGTAAGAGAGTGCTGCTCGTGGACGCGGACTTGAGGCGGCCGACCCTTCACCGGTTCTTTGGCACCAGCAACGAAGTGGGATTGACCGACGTCCTTGCGGGACGAATGAGGCTCGCGGACGTCTGCCAGCAATTTCCCTCGGGACCGATGGTGCTGACGAGCGGGCGAATCCCCGAGGATCCACAAGAGCTCCTAGCATCGGCCGCTCTCGAGCGGACGCTCGCCGAGCTGAAGTCGGAGTTCGACTTCGTGATCATCGACTCCGCTCCCTACCTCGCCGTGGCCGACGCCTCTTTGATCGCCCCGCGGGTGGACGGGGTCATCCTCGTCCTGCGCTATGGCCTGGTGACCGAGTCGGAGGCCATTCGAACCAAGCGGCGTCTCGAGTCCGCGGGCTCTCGGATCGTGGGCGCCGTTTTCAACTGCTTGGAGAACTCCGCGCCCGATACCTACCACCCCTATTCGAGCCGGTACGCGCTCAGGGACGATGTGAGCCGGAGCCCACGATGATGGCTGGTCTCGGCAAACGCTACTCCTCCGCCGGGAAGCGCAAGTACCTCGCACTGCTGGTCGTCGCGCTCGTCGCCGTCGGCCTCGGAGCGGCGGTGTCCTATCTACTCAATGGGCTTGGGTTCTGACAGTGGTCGCCAACGAGTCCGAAGCGGCGCTATCGGTCCTGATCGCGGCATGGAACTGCTGGGGCGATCTGGAGCGGTGCCTTCATTCAATCCTGCAGGATCCCGAAATCCCTTCCAACCTTGAGATCGTCGTCGTCGACAACGGCTCGGAAGACGGAACGCCGGCAAGGCTCCTGCGGTCGTTTCCCGGCGTTCGGCTGGCGCGAAACGAAGCGAACCTCGGGCATGCCCGCGCCGTCAACCAGGCCATGGAGCTCGCTCGAGGCGAGTTCCTGCTGGTGCTGGATGCGGACACGGTGGTAAGGCCCGGGGCCTTCGCCCGCCTGTTGACGTTTCTGAGGGAGCGACCGGAGGTCGCGGTGGCGGCGCCGCGAATGTTCAACGGCGACGGCACGATCCAGGAGACCGCCCGAAGTTTCCCGAAACCCATCAACGGTCTTTTGGGACGCCAGTCCATCTTGACCCGCTGGTTTCCGAACAATCGGTTCGTGAAGCAGTACCTGCGGACCGAGGACCGAGCCCGATCGTCGCCCTTTCGAGTCGATTGGGTCTCGGCGGCGTGCATGATGTTTTCGGCCGCTCTCGTCCGCCGCATCGGACCATGGGACGAGGGATACCATTCCTACTGGGTCGATGCCGATTGGTGTATGCGCGCCGGCATTGCGGGGGGAACGATTTACTGCGTTCCCGGGGCCCAGGTCGTCCACTTCGAGCAGAACCGTAGGGGAAGGCGGAAGTCCGCCCGCCGCACCGTCTTGTTTCACCGGAGCGTGAATCGATTCTATCGGAAGCACTACACCCGGGGTTGGCTCGATCCGCGCGCGGTTGCGGCGAGCCTGGTGCTCGGCGTGCGGGCGGCGTTCTTGGTGACCGGCAATCTCTTTCTGCCCCCGGACGGCATCGTCGAAAGCAAGAACCCCATTGCCATCCTCGAAGAGCGTCCCAAAGAGGAATGAGGGAAGCCATGCCCGAGGTTCGAGAGCACGTGGAGCTAACTCGGTACGTCGACCTCGTCTGGAGCCGACGCCACCTCATACTAACCTTCTGCTTGTCGGCGTCGCTCACGTCTCTGGTCTTGACCTACGTATTCTCCGAAAAGTACGAGGCCTACACCACGATCCTCTATCGCCCTCAGGAGGCCGTCAGTTTCCGACCCAAGGTCCAGGAAGCTCTCGGGTTTCCTCCTCCTCTGGTTCCGCTCGAGACCATCGGAAACACGGTGGAACAGGTGGCGAAGAGCGACGCCTCGCTCGCGGAGATCGTTCGCACCCTGCGCCTCGATCAGAAGCGCCCCAAAGCGGACGAGTCCTGGTTCAAGAGGGTTTTCGGCGGCGTCAAGGACGGAGTCAAGGAGACCGCGGGCGAGCTGTGGCAGATTCTGAAGCATGGAAGGGTCATCCCCAAGGACCCGTTCGCCGGAGCCATGGCGGATCTGAGCAAGAATCTGAAAGTGGAACGCGGTATGAAAACCTACACCTTCCGGTTGGAGGTGGTGAACGGAAGCCCGGAGCTGGCGGCGCAAATCGTGGATACCGCGGCCGAGGTGCTGGCCGAGACCCTCCGCGAGGAAAATACCAGGGTAGCTCGGCAGGAGCGGGAAAGGATTGGCGAGCGTCTCCGGCAGAGCGAAGGCGAGATTCAGTCGATTCGAGAAGAGCTGGAGAGCTTCAAGGGAACTGAGCAGGTGGCCTCGCTGGGCGAGGAGGTCTCCCTGCGGCTCACGTCGATCTCCACGTTCGAGGATGAGTTGGCCAGGGTGGTGAACGAGCTCCGGGCGATGGAGGAACGACGCCGCGAGCTGCTCTCTCAACTCGACAGCCAGGAGCCGTCCCTCAAGTACAGCTCGACCGTCACCGAGAACCCGGTGGTGGAGCAAATGAAGCTGGAACAGGCCGACCAGGAAGTGAAGAAGTCGGGTCTGCTCGAGGTGTATACCGAGAAACACCCCGACGTCCGAGAGGTGGAGGCGAGGCTCGTGCAGATTCGCGATACTTTGAACGAGCAGCCCGAGCGCGTCGTCAGCGCCGAATCGACCGGGGTGAACGAAGTCTACCAAAAGGTGCTCAGTGAGAAGCTCACCGCCGAGGCGGAGATCGAAGCCTTGAGAGCGAAGCGTTCTGCCCTCGTGCTCTCGATTCAATTGGAGCGGCAGAGAATGAGGGGGCTCACCGAGAAAGAGCCGCGTTTCGGAGAGCTGACGCTGCGCTTGCAGGCGGCGGAGCGCTCTTACGAGCTCATCAATGAGGCTTACGAGGAGGCTCGCATTGCCGAGTCGAAGGCGGCGAGCGAGCTCGCGATCCTGCACGACGCCTCGGTCCCGGCGGCGCCGTCGCGGCCGATAAAAATCCTCCACGTGGGGGTGTCCGCCGTCCTCAGCTTGATACTCGCGATGGGAGCCGTCTTCCTGTTCGATTTCTTCGATTCCTCCGTCCGTACCGTCGATCAGGTGGAAGGATTGTTGAAGGTTCCGGTTCTGGCCACGATCCCGCCGATGCCGCAACCCCCGATCTCCGATGAGGAGCCCCCCTCGGGTGGTCTGAGCCCGCGGTTCGGCGCGCTGCCGCCTCCGGAAGGCGCCGGCCGGGATTCCACTCCGCGGCCATGAGCGCTTCTTCTCCGAAGCTCTCGAGCCTACTCCTTCGAAACATCGCCGCCATCGGTCTCGCGCGCGCCGGCTCGATCGTCCTCGACGGAGTTGCCTACGTCCTGGTAGCCCGGTATCTGGGCCCGACGGCCTACGGAGGCTACATCTCGGTTCTGGCGTTCCTCGTCCTCATCGACCTCGCCTGCGACCTCACGGTTACGGACATCACCGTTCGCGAGATGTCGAGAGATCGGCCTCGTCTGGGAATCTGGCTCACGGGAGCCACGGTCTTGCGATTGGCGCTCGCGATGCTCGGGCTCTGCGCTTTCGGCGGGTATCTCTTCTGGAACCGGGCGGCGATCTCGGCGGAGGCATTCGAAACCGCGTGGATCGCGGCGCTGATTCTTCCGGTGGGAGCGCTGCGCGTGCCGCTCACGACGTTTCGGGCGGGATTGAAGATGGAGCACGAGCTCGCGGTCACCCTCGCGGCGCGTGCGCTGAACCTGGCGTGCGTCCTCGCCATCGTTCGCTGGGAAGGCTCTCTGGCACATCTGTTCTTAACCCTGCTCCTCACCCGCACGGTGCTGGGGCTTCTGAGCTGGGTTTTCAGCTACCGTCTTTTCCGGCCACGGCTGGGGCTCGATTCAGCGGTCATCCGGCGGCTCGTCCGGGAGTCCATTCCCATGGCGGTGTCGGGACTGTTCGTGGCGGCGCAGCTGAAAGTCGATCTTCTCCTGGTCTCGGCGCTGGCGGGACCCTCGGCCGGGGGAGTCTATGCGGTCGTGGCGCAGCTGCCCGAATACTTTCTCTACGTTCCCGTCGTCATCACCACTCCGGTGCTTCCGCTACTGTCGAAGTTCTTCGCCGATTCCGATCGGGATCGGTTTCAGTTCATGTATCAGAAGCTCTTCGACGTTCTGATGGCGCTCGTCCTGCCCGTTGCCATCGTCGCCTCGATCCTGCCGGAGACGGTGGTGAAGCTCCTGTTCGGCGACGCCTACCTGCAGTCGGCGGGAGTCCTGCCGATTCTGATGGCATCGATCGTCTTCATGTGGTACTCACACGTCACCGCGATAGCCGCGGTCGCCACCGGGCTGCAGCGCCATTTCATCTGGATCCAGGGGATTTGCGTGCTCGTCTATCTCGGGCTCGATCTGGTACTGATTCCCCGATGGGGACTGGCGGCCGCGGCCTGGGTGAGGCTCGCCGCCACGGTGATCGCCCCGGTCATGACCTTTGCGGTCGTGAAGAGAGGGGCGGGTTTCCGACTGAAGGGCGCGGTCGTCCTGCGCATCGTCGTCGCCTGCGGTGCCATGGTATCGGTCATCGCCCTCCTCGGATCGGTGAGTCTCTCGCTTTCGGTCTTCCTCGGCTGTGCCGTGTACCTGATGGCGCTGTGGGTCACCGGTGCCGCGCCCTGGACCATCCCCAGGCAGCTGGAGGGAAGAATATGATCGAGCTGAGCGTGGTGGTCGCTACTTACAATCGCCGAGATACGCTCTCGGTGACGCTGGCGAGGCTCGCGAACCAGACGCTGGCGGCCGCGCGGTACGAGGTCATCGTCGTCGACGACGGGTCTCCCGACGACACCGAGGAGATGGTCCGAGGCCTCATGGAGGAGGTGCCCTACCAGCTGAAGTACCTGCGCCACGCGAACCGTGGCCCCGGATTCACCGAGAATCGCGGGATCCGCGAAGCCGCCGGCCGGCTCGTCCTGCTCATGGCCGATGACATCCACGCCGAGTCCGAGATGCTTTCGAACCACGTGCGATTCCACCAGCAACACCCGGAAGAAAACGTCGCCTCCCTCGCCAAGGTTCTCCAGTCGCCGGAGCTTCGGCGAACGACGTTCCTGGTGAACTGGGACCCGTTCCGCTATCGCGAGCTCCCCGAGCGACAGGTGGAGCTTCCCTATTGGAAGTTCTGGGCGTGCAACATCTGCGTCAAGCGCGAGTTTCTGCTGCAGAATGGGTTGTTCCGCGAGCTCAAGGGGGCGTCCCACGAGGACGTCGAGCTCGGCTACCGGCTGCACCTCAAAGGATTGAAGATCGTTTACCACCCCGAGGCCGTCGCTTATCATCACCACGAGGAAACGCTGGATAGCGCCGCCCAGCGCGCTTTCGAGCGAGGTCTCAATTGGCGCTTCATCGAGGAGAACGTTCCCGACCCCCAGATCCACGTCAAGTACCACATCCTGAACTGGCACACGCTCGGCTACCACCTCCAGACCTTCCGGCGGGTCTCGGAGAGCGATCTTCCGCCGGAAGACCGGAACCTCCCGTGGCTCCTGTTCCGGCAAGTCGTCCGCTGGGTGGTGTTCAATCGCGCCACCGTTCCCTATTTCTGGATGCCGCTGCTCCGGCGCGCCGAGCACCATCGCCTGCTCGCCGTGCTCGTCAATCCCTACATGTATCGGGGTGCGGTCTTTTACCATTTCCTCCGGGGGGCGGCGAAAAGCCGCGCCCTCCCGGAGGCTCAAGTCGCTTCCGCCCAGGCCTGATCCCACTCGGCGCGCCAGATGCGGTAGACGGCCGCGCTCAAGCCGATGAGAAACCACACCATGAAGTAGACGACGTCGGTGATGTAGATGGGATCGAAGATTCCCGCCACTTGAAGCGCAATCACCGCCGAGAAAATGGCGGCGCCGAAGACCCGCAACAGCCGGTCTTGCCCGCTGGCGACTCGCCAGCATTGGTGCAAGACCGCCCCCATCAAACCGAGAAACACCGCGAGCCCGATGACCCCGGTCTCGGTGAGCACGAAGAGAACCATGTTGTGGACCGGTATGAAATAGGGGTCTCCTTCGAAGACGCTCAACCGATCCTCCACCGCGACCATGTAGGCGTTGGCACCGATGCCGGTGAGCGGAGCCTCACTCCAGAGCCGATAGGCCATCTCCATGGTCTCGATGCGGGCGGTGATGAGCTCCGGCGGGGCTTCAAAGAGGCGCTGCCGGACGTATTGGGCGAAGGGGATGAGGAAAGGCACCGAGAGACAGGCCGCCAGCGCACCGCCGACCACGATGGTGCGGCCCTCCCCCCAGCGCAGGTAGAACCAGGCCAGGACCAGAGCGCCCACGAGGAACGAGAGCCAACCCGCCCTCGAGAAGCTCACCACCAGACCGGGGAGACCCGCGAGGAACGCCGCCCCCGCCGCCGCCCGCCATCGCGGTGGGAGCGCCCGAGAGAGCGCGAGGGCGAGCGGTAGCAGGAGGGTCATCGCCATGAACAGCCCGAGAGCGTGGGAGTCGAAAGTCGTGCCCTCCGCCCGCCGCACCGCCTCGAAGCCGGGGACAGCGTACTGTTCGTAATCCAGCTCGGCCCCTTTCGTTCGTCCGATCCCCATCAGCCGTCCGGTTCGCTGCTGCACCAGCGCGACCGCCGTCTGAAGCAAGATCGCGCTTACCACTCCGGCGACGAGAGGGCCGAGGTGACGTCGTTTCACGTTTCGCGAGAGGTAGAAATACAGCAAGCCGAAATTCGCGATCCGCAACGTTTCGAAGAACGTGAGCTCGGGCGCGTAGGAAGTGAGCATGGACAAGGCGTGGACCACCACCAGGAGGATCACCCAGAGGTCCATCTTCCTGAATCGGGGGAGGGCCTCCTCACGGGTGACGACGACCCGCAGACCCCAGAACAGGTAGAGGGCGCCGAGCGCGAGGTCGGCGAGCCCCACGGGAAGGCCGGGGGTGACGAAAGTCGTCTGGTCCGTCAGCAGGAAGGTCTTCTTGATGCTGGTCAGAGGCAAGTTGAACGCGAGCAGATAGAGCAGCAGGTCGCGGAGTCGATTCAGGACCACCATGCCGGCCGAGAGAAGAACGATCCCGGCGACGAAGGCGAGCAGGTGCCGAGCCTCGAGCTTCAGGGCTTGCCAAACTAACAGGGCGAAGATCCCCCCGCCCGCCGCCACCCCCAGATAGACCAGCGCCGGCTGCCATCTTCGCGAAGGGGGCTGCGTCGACAGGACTCTCACGCCGTAATTCTCCTAGCGGGCGAAATTCCACCGCGACGTCGGGGGCGAGCGGAGGGATTATATACCAGCGAAGAGGCCGCGTTATCGAGGCCTATTCTCGTGCCAGCTTCTTGAAAGCCTCGTATCCGGGCTTCTTGGTCGCGTCGGCGGCGATGAGCCCGGTGGAAGCCAATTCTCCCAGTGCTTCCACCTTGACGTCATGCAGGAGCGACCAGGCTACGAGCTCGGGCCGGACGTCCTTCATCAGCTCCGGAAGCCGCTCGATGAAGGCCCGTTGAGATTCGTTGCTTCCTTTTCCCGTCGTCGGCCAGCCGATCTCCATGAACATCACCTCTTCGCTCTTGGGGACGTGCTGGCGGAGATCGGAGTAATAATTCGCAAGGATGTCGTCCACCGAGGAAACGTGATCGGCGGGATAGCTGGTGAAGGCCACCAGATCCAGCTCGGGCCGGAAGACTTCGATGAGCTTGCCGTGCTCCTTGATTCGGTCGGGCTCGTCCCGGGCCATGACCTGGAAGAAGTCCCATTGGAAGGACACGAAGACTTTGGTGCCGGGCGAGATCTTCTTGATCTCGGGGTAGAGCTTCTTGTAGACGTGGCCGAAGGTGAGATACTCCTTGATATCCTTGAAGGCGAGAAAGTTGATCTCCGTCGCGAGGCACAAATAGGGCGGCTTGAGCTTCGCCAGCTCCAGCACCGTCTCGATGTAGGGGAGGTGCACTTTGTCGTTCTGAAAGCTGAGCGGCTCCTTCACTTTCTCGCGAACCGAGGCAGGGGCGTCATACTCGTTCCGGGCGCCGCCGAGAACCGTAGGGCTGATGGCCACTACCGGCGTGAGGCCCGATTTTTTGCTGCGCTCGATCATCTGCCTGGCCACGTCGACGAGGTCGGGCTGGCTCCACTGATAGATGAAGATCGCAAACTTCCCCAGCTCGCGCGCCTGCTGGAACATCTCCTCCATGTCCTCGGGACGATGATGAGGAAAATTCTTCGGGGTGGGAGCGACCCCCGTCTCGAAAGACGCGTTGTCCGACGTCTTTGCCGCGCAAGTCGATGAACCAGCGGTCAACACCGCCGCCCCGAAAACGGGGAGGAAAGCGCAGTACTTCACGGCACCCTCTTTTCTATTTGGATTATAGACCAGAGGGGGTTGAAGGAGAACGGTAGAGTCCCAACGCTCTCAGCTCCAACACTCGCTGCCACCCCGGTTTGGGCTCGCCGTCGAGTCGCCGCAGTCCAATCCAGTTGAGCGGACGAATCTCCCCGGAGTAGTAGTCGAGGATGTCGTGCTGGAGCCCCCAGATGACGTTCGCCGGCCGAACCCTCTGCAGGAGCGCCGGAAGTCGATTGAGGAAAAGGACCTGGTTCTCGTCACCCCCGCTGTAGAACGTGGACCACGCCACCTCGGTAAAGACGATGGGGACGTCGTCGCCGAATAAGGCTCGAGCCCGGTGGTAATAGTCATCGGGGATGTCCAGAGCGTTGGGAAACTTGGCGCGGCGCTCGTCGGACGAGGCGAAGTATGTGGTGAGACCGATGAAATCTCTTGCTCCCAGCTCGCTCATCCACTCTCCCGTACCTCCCTCCTCGATCTCCTGGACGAGGACCTCGTACTGGATGGAAGCGCCCAGCTGGGTTTCGGGCGAGATGTTCTTCACCAGGTCGTAGGCCTCTCGAAAGACGGAAGCGAACTCTCCGAACTCTCGCGGACGGAAGATCACTAGGAAGTTGATTTCCGGCCCCAGCACCAGGTAATCCGGCCTCGTCGCCGCGATGCAGGCGATCTGATCCAGGTACGCCTGGCGGATATCGTCGGCCCCGATGCTCCCCATGTCATCCTCTCCCTCGAAAGGCGGAACCGGAGGATGGATGGGATTGGAGAACACGATCGCCGGATCGGCATCGGGATCCGAGGATAGCACCGGAGTGTAGGTGTTGAACTGAAGGGTGATGGCGAGTCCTCGCCGCTGGGCCTCCGCCATGAACGGGCGGATGTCGTCGCATTCCCACGTCTGCCCTGTCACCTGGTCGCGCCACGAGAATTGGAAGCAGACGTGGGTGCTGACCTCGGAGGCGGTGGCGATGGCCGCGAATCCACTGTCGGTGGTAATCGGCTCGGTGGGAAAGTTGGGAGGCACCGCGGTGACCGAGAACGGCATGGGCGCGGGGGCGAATAGGCGAGGGACGACCTCCACGAACACCCCTTCGTCTTTCAAGCGCAGGGCGGATTCCCAGGCGGGTTTGGGGTTCCCGGTGCGATCGAGCAAGCCGCTCTGGTTCAAACTCTGCCCGGGCCCCTCGAAGTACGACACGTCGTGGAGGAGAGCCCAGGTGACGTGGTCGGGCCTCACGTCTCGCAGGAGAATCGGCATCCGCTTCACGAATTCGGCCTGCGTCACCTCACCGGACGCGAAGAACGAGGACCATCCGATCTCACTGAAGATGATCGGCGTCTCCTCTCCCAGAACTTCCCGGATGGGCCGATAGTAATCATCGGGAATGAGGAAGGGTTCGGGGAACTCGAGGAAGCGCTCTTCCGAAAACCCGTAGTAGCTGGTGAGGGCGATGAAATCCGCGGGTCCCACCGTACCGATGTAGCCCCAGTCGTCCTGGTGAACCACCCGGTCCCGCAGCATGCCGTCGTATTGGTAGGAAATGCCGACCTGCGTCTTCGGGGACAGGGCCTTGACCAGGCGATAGCCCTCGCGATAAACGGGCAAGAAGGTTTCCCATTCGGCGCGATCGAACACGTAGACGAAGTTCAACTCCGGCCCCAAAACGAGATAGTCGGGCTCGAGCGAAGCGAGGCACGCCAGCTGATCGAGGAAGCCGGCGCGCACCGCGGGCTCGGCGAAAGTGGCGGTCTCGAAAGGCATCAGAGGCGTCGCCACTTGCACCACCGGCAT
>Ga0326597_10006861_pt1 | contig 15530 bp, 11 predicted proteins | sample RVTome_12_FD_203789 | JGI IMG/M metagenome (GOLD analysis project Ga0326597, IMG submission 203789) | Soil microbial communities from uranium-contaminated site in the Upper Colorado River Basin, Wyoming, United States - RVT100D185 | ecosystem: Environmental > Terrestrial > Soil > Contaminated >...
TCCTGCGCGCCATGGCGGCCGGCCTGCTCGACGGCGCCGCGGACGTCGCCGCTGCGCGCGCGGCCCTGCGCGCGGGCCTCGACGATCCCGCCGACGACGTGCGGCGCGCGTGCCTGACCGTGCTCCTGCGCCATGGCGACCCGGCCGCGGCCGACCTGGCGCTGGCGATGCTGACGCGCGGCCGGCGCGAGATGCAGATCGCCCTGCTGGCCCTGCGCGAGGGCTGGGACGCCAACCCCGACCTGGCCGCGAGAGCCTTCGACGTGCTGGCGCGCCTGCAGAGCGAGTGCGCCGCGCAGCCGCTCGACGAACGCCAGTCCATCGTGCAGGCGCTGGGCACGCTGCCGCTGCGCGCCGGCGCGGAGTTCCTGCTCGAGCTGGCCCGCGCGGAAGGCGGAGCGATCCACAAGATGAGCGCGCACCGCTGGATCGTGCGCCAGGCCGGCAATACGGCGCCGGGGCGCGCGGTGCTGAGCGAGGCCTGGTGGAGCGAGGAGGATTCGCACCGGCGCCTCGATCTGCTCGAGGGCGCGGTCTTCGGTGACGACGACCCGACCCGCGACTTCCTGATCGCGGTCGTGCAGGCCGAGCGCACCTCGCCTTGGGAGCTGCTCTTCGCCGCCGATCGCCTGGCGCGTCTCGGACCGGCGCACACGGTCGCGCCGCTCCTCAAGCGCGTCGCGCTGCGGGTCGAGCAGGGCGACGTGCGCCGGGCGATGAACTGCCTGCTCTGGCGCTGGTACGGCCGGCCTCAGTAGCTCTCGATGCGCGTGCCCGAGAGCCAGACGCGGCGCCAGTCGCCCGCGCCCAGGCCCGCGTCGGGAGCCGCATCCGGGCCGCTCCAGCGCGCCTCGCCGTTGGGGTGGCCGAGGAGCTCGCCCCGCGGCGTGGCGAGGAAGGCGCCCAGGCCGGTGCTGCCGTGGCGCCAGGGCCAGGCGCGCAGGGTCGGCGGGCCGATGTCGCCGCGGGCGAGGTCGAACAGGTAGCCGTGGCGCAGGAGCATGCGCCCGCCGGCCACGATCTCGGCGTCGGCCAGGCGTTTGCGCAGCGCGGGGTCGGCGGCTAGGATCTGCCCCAGGGTGCGCGGATCGGCGGCAGGCGGGTTGCGCTCCCCGTGGTGGAACTCGCGGCCGAGCAGGGAGAGCGTGCGGATCGCGTCGAGCTCGTTCTCGCGCAAGGCGAGGGACTTCAGGCACGGCAGGGACACCAGCACGACCACCAGCGCGACGAAGAACAGCACGACACGGCTTCCGAGCGGCGAGCCCCAGCCCCAGTGCGGCGGGCTCGGGTCGCGCGCGAGGTCGTCGCGCACGCCCCGCAGGCCGGCGTCCAGGCCGGCGATCCCCGCGCTGATCTCGCTGATCTCGCTCATGGCGTGTCGGCTCCCGCGAGCGCGCGGATTCTGTTCCTCGCTTTGCTAGGCTTCAACGCGGTGGACGAGCATTCTTCGCGCGCCTCCTGCCGGCGGCCTGCGCTGCGCGACCTGCCGCGCGAGCTGAGCGCCGTCGCGCGCTCCATCGCCGAGCGCCTGCGCGCCGCGGGCTTCGAGGCCTGGCTGGTCGGCGGCGCCGTGCGCGACCTCGCGCTGGGGATCGTGCCGCGCGAGATCGACATGGCGACCGACGCTCCGCCGGACGCCGTGCAGGAGCTGTTCCCGCGCACCCTGGCCGTGGGGAAGGCCTTCGGGACGGTGATCGTCCAGTGGAACGGGATGAGTGTCGAGCTGACCACCTTTCGCGCCGAGGAGGGCTACAGCGACGCGCGCCGCCCGGACGCGGTCTCCTATGGCTCTTCGGTCGAAGAGGACGCCGCGCGCCGGGATTTCACCTGCAACGCGATGTACCTCGACCCGCTGCGGGGCGACTTCCGGGATCCGGAACGGGGCCTGGCGGACCTGCGCGCGGGCCTCTTGCGCTGCGTCGGGGACGCCCGGCGGCGCTTTCGCGAGGACGGCCTGCGCCTCGTGCGCCTGGCGCGCTTCGCGGCGCGCTTCGACCTGGAGCCCGCCCCCGGCACGCGCGCGGCGGCGCTGGCCGAGCTCGACTCGTTGCGCGGCGTCAGCGCCGAGCGCCTGCTCGCGGAGCTGGAGGCCATCCTGTGCGGGGACGGTCCCGCGCGCGCCCTGCGCATCCTGCGCGAGTGCGGCGTGCTCGCGCGCGTGCTGCCGGCGCTAGGAGCGCGAGGGCCCGCGGGCGAGGAGGCGCAGGAGCAGGACGTCGAGCGCCGCCTGGCCGCCTTGGCCGAGCTCGGCCGCGCCCCCGGGGCAGCGCTCGGCCTGGCGCTGCTCTTCGACCCCGCCCCGCTCGCGCCGGGCGGCGAGGAGGAGCTGGCGCGCGCCGAGCGCGACCTCGCGGCCCTGCGGCCGGCGCGCGCCCTGCGCTCGCGGGTGCGGGCCATCTGGGCCATGGAGCGCGAGATCACGGCGCTCGTGGCCGGCGGGCGCACCCGCGCCGAGCGGCTGCGGGCGATGCGCGCGCCGGCCTGGCGCGAGGCGCTGCTCGTGCTCGGAGCGGAGCGGCGCGCGGCGGGGCTGGCGACGGCCGGGTTGTTCGAGCTCGAGGCGGAGCGGCTGGCGCTCGCTCCCGGGGAGCTCGCGCCCGAGCCGCTCGTCACCGCGCGCGACCTGGAGCCGCTCGGCCTCGCGCGCGGGCCGGCCTGGGGCGCGCTCCTGCGCGAGGCCGAGACCCGCCAGCTCGAGGGCGAGCTCGCGACCCGCGCGCAGGCCCTGCGCTGGCTGCGCGCGGCCGTGCGCGCGCGGGATGGGGGGGAGCGGGGTGAGCGGGCCGATCCAGACGATCCAGACGATCCAGGCGATCCAGACGATCAGGACGGGGGAAAGGCCTCGCGCAAGGACCAGGAGAGCGGGTAGCCGAGGAGGATCGCGCCGGCTGCGATCCAGCCCGCCGGCGTGCCGGCGAGCAGGGCGCAGGCGGCCGTGAACACGAGCAACCGGCGCAGGGCCAGGCCCATCGCGGCGCCGACCGCGGCCGGCGTCCAGGGCGCGGGCGAGAGCGCGCGCGCCGTCAGTCCCCAGGCGCCGGCCCCGGCCAGGAGCAGCGCGGCCGCGCGCGCGCCCGGGCCGGCCGCGCCGACGGGCAGGCCGCCGGCGGCGAGGAGCACTGCCGCCGCGGCGAACAGCAGGCGCCGCGGCCGGCCGCCCGCGAGCCCCGCGTCCTGGCCGTCCTCCAGGCGGGAGAGGCGCGCGACCAGCGCGACGTACAGACCGTAGAGGAGCGGCGCGCTCCAGGCCGCGGCCGGGAGCGCGAACGCCGCGGCGGCGACCAGGCCGAGGGCCAGGTTGCCGCCGCGGCACAGCCCGAGGAGCGCCGGCCCGGCCAGGGGGCCGCGCGCGCCCAGGTTGTAGAGCGCGGCCGCCAGGGCCACGCCCGAGATCCAGACCCCGGCCGCCGGCCGCACGGCGCTCGCCAGCGCCACGCCGGCGGCGCACAGCAGCGCGGCCGCCGCCAGTGCCGCGCCGGCCGGGATCGCGCCCGCCGCGAGCGGCCGCGCGCGGCGCGCAGCGCGGTCCGCCGCGCGGTCGCGCCAGTCGTTCAGCGCCAGGTTGCCGTGCAGGACGCACAGCGAGGCGCCGACCAGGAGCAGCGTCGCGCGCCAGCCGGGGAGCGCGCCGCCGTGGCCGAGCAGCAGCCCGGCGCCGACGTCGGCGGCGGCGGTGGGCGCGAGCGACACCCGCAAGAGCCGGCCCCAGGCGCGGAGCTCCATGGCTCAACCCGCCGGCAGGAACCGCTGCACGTCGTTGTAGATGACGTAGACGAACAGGGTGACGATGAACACGAGGCCCACGAGCTGGCTGTAGCTCATCACGCGCTCGGAGACCGGCGAGCCCTTGACCTTCTCGATCAAGAGGAACATCAGGTGCCCGCCATCGAGGAGCGGGATCGGCAGCACGTTCAGGAAGGCCAGGTTCATGCTGAGGATGCACAGGAAGAAGAAGAACTTGGCCCAGCCCGCCATGGCGAAGGAGTGCGCCACCACGCCGATCGTGATGATGCCGCCCATGTTCTTGCCGCTGACGTCGGCGCGCACGATGCCCTCGACGGTCAGGAGCGCCTGCTCGACGAACTTCCAGCACGAGGCCACGCCGATGCGCAGCGCCTCGAGCGGGCCGTCGGCGCGGAAGACGTAGGTCGGGGCCAGCAGCGAGATGCCGTAGCGCGGCTCCAGCGTCGGCAACGGAGTGACCGCCAGCTCGAGGAAGCGGGGGCCCGCGTCGCCCGCGCGCTCGAGCGAGAGCACCACCGCGCGCTCGTCGCGCACGGCCGCCTCGATGCGCGCGCGGATGTCCTCGAATCTCTCGACCCGCACGCCATCGACGTGCAGCACGCGGTCGCCGTCGAGCACCCCGGCCAGGGCGGCCGCGTCCCCGGGCGAGACGGTCAGGACCGTGCTCTCGGGGTCGTTTCGCAGCGCCAGGTCGGCGAACAGGGCCGCAGCCTGATCGGCGGAGAGCGCCGGCAGCTCCGGCTCCAGCCGCGCGCCCGAGCGGGTGACGACCAGGCGCGCCGGACCGTCGGCGGCGAGCAGGCCCCGCAGCAGGTCGTCGGCGCGGTGGACCGGGCGGCCGTCGATCGCGAGCAGGCGGTCGCCGACCTGCAGCGGGAGCGCGCGGGTGCGCTCCGAGCTGCGCAGCGCGACCAGGTGGTTCTCGGGCGTGATCACCCCCAGCCTCGACGTCCGGCCGCGGCGCTCGACCTCGGGCTCGATGACGACCGTCCGGACCTCGCCGTCGCGCTCGACGCGCACCACGAACCTCTCGTGGCGCGCGAACACCGCGTTGATCTGCGCCTGGAGGCCGCGGCCCGGCAGGGCGCCCTCGACCTCCAGAATGCGGTCTCCGTCGCGCAGGCCAGCCGCCTCCGCCGGCCCGCCGCGTTCGATCTCGACGCGCCCGAGCGGATCGGAGGGCGGCCGGAAGCCGACCGCGTACATCCCGTTCTGCTCGTCGTAGGCCGGCCGCACCCGCACCTGGCGGGGGTTCTCCGCGCCGGGCTCGAGGACCTCCAGCAGACACTCGTCGGACGGCCCCAGCGCGACCTCGGACAGGATGTCGTTGAAGTCGAGCACCTCGTTCCCGTTGACCGCCAGCACGCGCGTGCCCGGCTCGAGGTCGGCCTGCCAGAGCGGGCTGCCCGGGAGCGGCTCGCCGATCAGCGGCGAGTGGAACGGCACTCCGACGGCGAACAGGATCGGGAAGACGACCAGCCCGAAGACGACGTTGGCGATCACGCCACCCGAGAAGATCAGGAAGCGCGCCCCGACCGACTTGGCCGGCAGCTCGTCCGGGCGCGGCTCGCGCGGCTCGGGGCTCCACTCCTCGCCGGCCATCTTGACGTAGCCGCCGAGCGGCACGGCCGCGACCTGGTAGGTCGTGGCGCCAGGGCGCCAGGCCAGGAGCCGCGGCCCGAAGCCGAGGCTGAAGACGTCCACGCGCACCCCGCACCTGCGCGCGACCAGGAAGTGGCCGAGCTCGTGCACGAAGATGATCAGGCCGACGCCGAGGACGACCTGCAGGACGTGCCAGATGGAGACGAGATGCTCGAACATGGGCGCGGGAACGGAGTCTCAGAGAGCGAGCAAGAATTGCTCGCGAACGGGCGCCAACGCCGCCGGCGTTGGGCCAAACGGCATCTGAGAGGCTGTATCATCGATTTTTGCTCAGCCTCTCAGCGGGCGGCGAGCAGCTGGATCTCGTCGCGCGCCAGGCTGCGCGCGCGGGCGTCGGACTCGAGCAGGCCGTCGACCGTGCCGTCGAGGCCCGGGCGCCGGTCGAGGACCCGGCGGTTGATGCGCGGGATGTCGTCGAAGGCGATGCGCGCGCCCAGGAAGGCCTCGACCGCCACCTCGTCGGCGGCGTTCAGGACGCTGCCGGAGTCGGCGCCCTCGTCGATGCAACGGAAGCCGAGCTCGAGGGCCGGGAAGCGTTCGGTGTCGGGCAGGTCGAACGTGAGGGTGCGGAAGAGGTCCACGTCGAAGCCCTTCAGCGGCGCGGGGCGGCGGTCGGGGTGGTGCAGGGCGTAGTGGATCGGCCCGCGCATGTCCGGCGGTCCCATCTGGGCCACGACCGAGCCGTCCACGAACTCCACCATCGAGTGCACGATCGACTGCGGGTGGATCACGACCTCGATGCGCTCGCGCTCGAGACCGAACAGGTGGTGCACCTCGATCACCTCGAGCGCCTTGTTCATCAGCGTGGCCGAGCCGACGGTGATGCGCGGCCCCATGTCCCAGTTGGGGTGCTGCAGCGCCATCTGGGGCGTCACGCGCGCGAGCTCGGCCAACGGGATGGCCCGGAAGGGTCCGCCGCTGGCGGTCAGCAGGACGCGCCGCACGGACTGGATACGCTCGCCGCGCAGGCACTGGAAGATCGCGCTGTGCTCGCTGTCGACCGGCACGATCTCGCCGCCGCGCTCGCGCGCCAGCTCCATCAGGCGCGCGCCGGCGACGACCAGTGACTCCTTGTTGGCCAGGGCCAGCGTGCGGCCGCGCTCGAGCACCGCGACCGAGGCGCGCAAGCCGGCCGAGCCCACGACGCCGTGCACGCAGGTCTGGTAGTCCGCCTCGCGCGCGATGCGCTCGAGCGCGTCCGGTCCGCTGAACAGGTGCACGCCCGCGGGCAGCTCGGGCCGCAGGCGCTCGGCCGCGGCGGGGTCCGACAACGCCACCATCGGCGGCCGCAACTCGCGCGCCTGCGCCAGCAGGGGCTCCCACGAGCTGTGGGCCGCCAGACCCGCCAGCCGCAGCCCGCCGGCGGCGGCGCGCAGGAGATCGAGGGTCCGCGTGCCGATCGAGCCGGTGCTGCCGAGTACGAGGACGGACTTCATCGGGCGGGGAGGAACGGCGCAGGGGTCGCGCGGGCCGGGCGGGTCGGCCCGGCGGAGTTTGCTCTCGGCCGGGCGCGACCCTAAGTTTAGGGGGTCAGCGAGCGTAGACTACGCGGCGGGACGGGGGAATCGCCCCGGCGGCAACCCGCAGGCCCGGCCGCTGTCCGCCCGAGGAAGGATTCGACGTGTGGACCCAGAACGCCCGCTTCTGCCCGCTGTGCGGCGTGGAGCTGGTGTCGGCCCGGGTCGAAGGGCGTCAAAGGCGACGCTGCCCGGCCTGCGCTTTCGTGCTGTACGAGAACCCTGCCAGCGCGGCCGCCGGGGTGGTGCTCGACGCGTCCCGGCGCGTGCTCCTGATCCGGCGCGGGATCGAGCCCTTCCGCGGCGCCTGGGCCCTGCCGGCCGGCTACCAGGAGGCGGACGAGGAGCCCGAGCAGACAGTGGTGCGCGAGGTGCGCGAGGAGACCGGCCAGACGGTCGCGGTCGTTCGCCTGCTCGACCTGATCTTCATCCCCGAGGACGCGCGCAAGCCCGCCAACCTGGCGGTCTTCCTGTGCCGGCCGCTGCACGGCGTGCTGCGGGCCGGCCAGGACGCGCTCGAGGCCGCCTGGTTCGAGCTCGACGCGCTGCCGGCCGAGCTCGGCTTCGACAACGGTCCTCGCATCCTGGAGCGCCTGCTGCCCGGGGGGGACCTGGAACGCCCGAGCCGGGGGAGGCCCGCAGCCGGCGCGCCGAGTGACCCGCCCGCCGGGAACGACATCACCCCAGACATCGAACAGAGCGAACAGGAAGTGGCGCACGTGACGGAAGGCCAGCGAGGCGAGAGCAGGCTCACATACAAGGACGCCGGGGTGGACATCGGCGCCCAGGACGAGGCGCTGGCGCGCGCCCGCGACGCGATCCGCGCCAGCTTCACGCCCGGCGTGCTGGGCGACGTGGGCGCCTTCGGCGGGCTGTTCGACCCGGCGCGCGTGGGCGCCGCCGGACAGGTGCTGGTGGCCAGCGCCGACGGCGTCGGCACGAAGCTCGAGGTCGCCAAGCGCGCCGGCGTGTACGACACGGTCGGGCGCGATCTCGTGCAGCACTGCATCAATGACATCCTGGTGCAGGGCGCGCGCCCGCTGTTCTTCATGGACTACGTCGGCACCGGGCGGCTCGAGCCGGCGGTCGTGGCCGACCTGATCCGCGGCTGCGCGCAAGGCTGCCGCGACAACGGTCTGGCCCTGCTCGGCGGAGAGACGGCCGAGATGCCCGGCCTGTACGCCGAGGGCGACTTCGACCTGGTCGGGTTCATCGTCGGCGCGGTGGCGCGCGAACGGCTCCTCGACGGTTCGCGCGTGCGCGCCGGCCAGGTCCTGCTGGGGCTGGGGAGCGACGGCTTGCACACGAACGGCTACTCGCTGGCGCGCATGATCCTGTTCGAGCGCCTCGGCCTGGACGTCGGCGATCGCCCGCACGAGCTCGGCGGCGTCACAGTGGGCGAGGCGCTGCTCGCTCCGCACCGCGCGTACCTGCGTCCATTGTGGCCGCTGCTCGAGCAGGGGCGCGTGGCGGCCATGGCGCACATCACCGGCGGCGGCCTGCGCGACAACCTGCCGCGCGTGCTGGGAGCGAACCACGCCGTGATCGAGCGCTCGGCCTGGGAGCCGCCGGCGCTCTTCCGGTTCTTGTGCGCGGCCGGGGGGATCGAGCTCGACGAGGCACACCGCGCCTTCAACATGGGCGTCGGGCTGGTGCTGGCGGTCGATGCCGGTGACGCCCAGGCCGTGAGCGCAAAGCTGCGCGCCGCGGGGGAGCGCGTGTTCACCATCGGTCACGTCGCGGCCGGCGCGGGGGCAGTGCGCTGGGTGGACGCGTGACCCGCGGCGCGGGCGTGCAGCTCGCGCCCCTGGCGCTGGCGTTGGCGGCGGCGCTCGCTCCCCAGGAGCGCGCGACGGACTGGGCGCGCGTGTGGGGGTCCTTGCGCGCGGCCGAGGCCGCGGCGCCAGGGAGCGCGGAGCGAGCCGCGGCCGTGGGCGAGCTGCGGCGCGAGGGCCAGGCCGTGCCGGCGGGCTGGCGCGCGCGCGTGCTCGCCTTCCACCTGGCGCGCCTGGCGGGCGAGGAGGCCGCGCCGGTGGCCGGGCCCGAGCCGCCGGAGACGCTCGCCCTGGTCGCGGGCGAGGCCTGGATCGCCGCGCGAGCGCTCGAGCCCGGCCCGGCCGGCGAGCGCGCCCTGTTCGCGGCGCTGCGGGAGGTCGGAGCGCAGGACGAGCAGGCCTGCCTGGTGCTGGCCTTCGAGCGCTTCCAGGCCCTGATGGACGCCTTCCGCCTCGAGCGCGCGCTGCCCCTGGCCGAGGCCATGTTCGCGCGCCGGCCGGCGGGCTGGAGCGCCGTCAACCTGGCGCGCGCGCTGACGCGCGCCGGCCGCCACGTCGAGGCGCGGGCGGTGCTCACGGCACAGATCGAGCGAGATTCCGACCCGGCCAGTCTCGTCGCGCTCCATGACGAGCGCGCGTTGGCGGCGCTGGGAGCCGGCGACGAGCGCGCCGGAGAGCGCGATCTGGGCTACGCCTGGGCGCGCGGCTCGCCGAACGCAGGCGTCGTCCTGGGCCAGCGCGCCTTGACGGCCGGGCTCCGGGAGCGCGCCCGTGCGATCTTCCGGACCCTCCTGGACGCGGAGCCGCCCGAAGCCTGGGCTCTGCGCGGCTGGGGGCTTAGCATGGTGCGGCCGCCGCGGTCTGGCGCCGGGGACCCCCATCCGAGCCCGCTGACCCCCGATCCTGTCACCCCGCTCCGAGGCGGGAGCTAGTAGAGGCATGCACAAGACAGCCCTGTTCGTCGCGCTCGCCCTGCTCGCAGGCCTGACCGCCGCGGGCGCGGGTGCTGGCCCGGCCGCGGAGGAAGTGCTCAAGTCCACCGATCATTCCAAGCTCGGCGGCAAGATCGCCGCGTGGATCGAGGCCAACCGCGAGGTGCGCGGCATCGCGGATGCCGAGCAGGAGGTGCGCGACGAGCTCGAGAAGTGGGGCAAGAAGAAGGTCGCCGGCGGCCGTCACCCGCTGGCCCTGAATCTCACCGAGGACCTCGGCCGCGCGCTGTGGCAGTCCTACGAGTACGACAGGGTCAAGGGCATCCGCAAGGGCAAGGTGGCCACCTTCGAGATCGAATCCGCCCACTACAAGACGACCTTCGAGTACGCCCTGCACGCGCCCTCGAAGTACAACGCCCGCAGCGAGGGCTACCCGCTGATCCTGTGCATCCCCGACGCCGGGGAGTCGGTGACCGACCACCTGACCGAGCGCTGGGTCATCGACTCCGACATCAAGGACTCCGCCATCCTGGCTGCGATCCCGATGCCGGAGAAGCAGGAGGACTGGGGCACGCGGGGGGCCGAGGGCCAGCCCGGTGGCGCGGGCATCCTGCTCTACGTCTTCGGCGACGTCAGCCGGCGCTACGCGATCGACTTCAACCGCGTGTACCTCGCCGGCCGCGGCGTGGGGGTCGAAGCCGCAATGCGCATCGCCGCCATGTCGGCCGATCGCTTCGCGGGCGTGATCGGCTGCGCGGGCGACGCGGCCGACATGCCGATCGACAACTTCCAGAACCTCCCGAGCTTCTTCACCGGCGCCGGCCGGCGCGCGACGGACTTCGCCAAGAAGCTCGACGAGGCCGGCATCGGGAACGCCACCTTGAAGCCCGACGGGCTCACGCAGCACGTCTGGGCCTGGATCCAGGACCACCCGCGCGTCTCGAATCCCGAGCGGGTCGTGCTGCTGGCCGGGGCGCCGTTCCCGCGCAGCGCCTACTGGCTGGAGGTGCCGGCCTCCGAGGACCGGTCCAAGACCCGCGTGCAGGCCTCGATCGATCGCGCCGAGAACAGGATCACGATCGAGGCCGTGGGGGTCGTGTCGGTGACGCTGTTCTTCAACGACCTGCTGGTCGACATGGACCGCCCGATCAAGGTCGTGTGCAACGGCGTCGAGAACGAGGACCAGATCCCGCGCAACCTGACCACCATGCTCGGCCTGATCCAGGGCTCGCGCAGCGACCCCGGCAAGCTCTACACGGCCTCGAAGCGCTACGACATCCCCGCGCCGCCCTCGAAGGGCGAGGACAAGTGAACGCGACGACGCCGGACCGTCGCACCCTGGGGATCCTGTCCGTCGTCGGCCTGGCCGGGGCCTGCACCATGGTGCTGGAGCTCTCGGCCGTGCGCCTGATCGCGCCCTGGTTCGGCGCCAGCCAGGGCGTGTGGACCAACGTGATCGGCGTGGTGCTGCTGGCGCTCGCGCTCGGCTACCTGGCCGGCGCGCGATTGGCGGCGCGGGCGCGGCCCGAGCGTCCGCTGGGTTGGGTCCTGATCGCGGGCGCGCTCCTCACGGCCTGGCTGCCGTGGGCGGTCGCACCGGTCGCGGCCTGGTTGCGGCCGGAGGGCGTGACCCTCGATCGCGCCGCCGACCTGTACCTGTGGGGCAGCCTGGCGGCGGCGCTGGTGCTGTTCTTCCCGGCCGCGACGGTGCTGGGCTGCGTCTGTCCGCTGGCGGTCGAGATCGTGCAGGCGTGCGGCGGCCTGCACGCCGGCACCGCGGGCGGCCGGGTCCTGTGCGTCTCGACGCTCGGCAGCCTGGCGGGCACCTTCGCCACGACGCACCTGCTGCTGCCGGACCTGGGGCTGCGCGTCACGTACCTGGCGGGCGGGATCGTGCTCGGCGGCCTGGGCGCGCTGGTGCTCGGCGGCGCCCTGCGACGCGCGGGCTCGGCTGCGGCGCTGATCCTCGTGCCGGCCGCGCTGCTGGCGCCGGACGGGACCCGGCAGCCGGTCGGCGCCGGCGTGCGCCTGCTCGAGAGCGCCCAGTCCCCCTACCAGGCCCTGCGCGTGGTCGAGACGGAGGGGGAGGGCCCGCTGCTGCGCCTCCTGCAGGTCAACGAAGGGCTCGGTTCCTTCCAGTCGGTCTGGCAGCCCGAGCCCGGCCTGTTGCCGCTCGGGTACTACTACAACGCCTTCGCCCTGCCCCCCTGGTGGGCGCGCGCCGAGGGCGAGTGGCGTCTGCTCGTGCTGGGCCTGGGCGGCGGCAGCGCCTGGCGCGTCGTGGAGGGTTGTCTGCCGCCGGGCGCGACCCTGGCCTCGGTCGGGGTCGAGATCGACCCCGCGGTCGTGGACCTCGGCCGGCGCCACCTCGACCTGCCGGCGGGCTCCGCGGCGCGCCGGATCCTCGCCGGCTGGGACGCGCGCACGGCGCTGTTCCAGCTCGCCGGCGAGCGCTTCGACCAGGTCGTGCTCGACACCTACGCCAACCAGACCGAGATCCCGGCCCACCTCTCCTCGCTCGAGTTCTTCCGCGAGGTGCGCGGGCTCTTGGCGGAGGGCGGTTGGCTGAGCGTGAACGTGGGCGGCTTCGGGCTCGAGGACCCGGTCGTCGACGCCGTGGCGCGCACGGCGGCGCGCGCCTTCGGCCAGCGCGCGCTCCTGGTGCGCGTGCCCTTCGCGCGCAACGTGGCGTTGATCGTCCGGCGCGGGGCCGCGCCTCCGGAACCGGGCGCGGGCGCCTGGCTCGCCGGCGATCGGCGCGTGGACTCCATCCTGGCGCGCACGGCGATCCCTTCGGCCTGGCGCTGGGTCGAGCCGGACACGGCCGGGCGGGTCCTGACGGACGACCGCAATCCGATCGAGGAGCTGCAGCGCCGCTCGATCCGGCGCGCGCAGGAGCCGGGGTGATGCTCCTTGCGGCTCTGGCGCTCCTGGTCGCCGCACCGTTCGGCGCCGCGCAGGAGACGGGGATGCAGGCCGCGATCCGCCTGGTGCAGGAGGAGCGCTACGCACAGGCGTTGGGCGCGGCGGAGCGCGAGGTCGAGCCGATCGCGAGGGCGCAGGGGCGGGTGTACGTGTTGCACCAGGCGGGAGATCTGCGCGGCGCCCTGACCCTCGGCCGCGAGGGCCTGCGCTCGCACCCCGACGACGCGTGGCTGCTCAGAGAGTGCGCGGACATCGCGCTCTCCCTGCACGACGCGCGGCTCGGACGCGAGCTGCTCGAGCGCCTGGCCGCGACCGGGCAGCCGGGCTCGGAGGCTCCGCTCCTGCGGGGATACCTCGACGGCCTGGAGGCGCTCGCGCAAAAGCGCGCGCGGGCGCTCTTGCGAGCCCGCTGGACCGTCGTGCTCGGCCTCGGCGCCGCACTGCTGGCGCTCATGGCGCTGGCCTGGCGGGCGTCCCCGCGTCCTTGACAGACCGCTCGAGCGAAAGCTCGCCCGGGCGGCACTCACCGGGTCTGGCGTTTCCCGGTCCCCTGGCTCGCGGGGATGGCAGGATCCCGCATTGCGCAGATCCTACCCTGAGAACCGCGATCTCGCCTCGGGGTGGGCGCCTTCCTGCGATCAGAGCAGGTCGAGCACGCCTCGCGCCCCCAGGGAGTCGGTCAGCGTGGCCGGCGGCTGGCCGTAGTACACGTCGACCGCCAGCTTGGAGTTCCAGGGCAGGGGCTCCTTGTCGCACACGATCCCCAGGGCGGCGGCCGCGAAGGCGCGCGCCGTGCGGACGACCCGCGTGTCGCCCAGCAACTCGAGCAACGGCTCGATCGCCCGCTGATCGCCGATGAAGCCCAGGGAGGCGGCGATGGCGCTCTGCTCGGCCAGCACGTCAGCGGCGCGCAGGGCCGCGACCAGCTCCGTCACCAGCTCGCGCTCGCCCAGGAGACCCAGGCCGGCGGCGGCCTCGCGCATCAGCCCGGGGCGAGCGACCGATGCGCGCACCAGCGCGCGCAGCGGCTCCTTGGCCTCGTGCGCCCCGACCATTCCCAGGGCCACCGCGGCCTGGGCGCGCACGCCCTCGGCCGCGCCGCTCTGCAGGCGCTCGAGCAACGCGCCCGCCGCGCCCGGGTCGCCGCTGAGCCCGATCGCGACGCATAGCGCGGCCGAGTCGCGCGGGCTGCGCGTGCCTGCGAGAGCCGTGCGCAGCGCGGCCCGCACGTCGGCCGACGGCGCTCCGCCGTCGCGCAGCCGGCGGTGCTCGAGCACGCCGAGCGCCAGGGCGCTCCAGGAGCGGTCGTCGCGCGAGCCGCGCGCCAGGTCGCGCAACAGGAAGCGGCGCGCTTCCGTCAGCGCGGCGCCCTCCTCGGCCGCGCCGCGGCGCGCGGCCGTGCGCGCCAGGGAGATGCGCGCCAGGCCGCGCACGAGCGCGTCGTGGTCCGCCGCCAGGCGCGTGAGCTCCGCGCGCACGCGCGCGTCGAGCGGGTCCTCGTCGTCGTCGCCCAGGAGGCCCAGCGCGGCCGTGGCGCCGCGGCGCACGTCCTGCGCCTCGTCGCCGTGCTCGCGCACGACGGCCAGCAGGGCCTCGCCCACGGCGGCCTTCGGCGCCGCACCCGCGCCCAGGCTCAGCTTGGCGAGGGTGAGTGGGGCGTAGGCGCGCACGAGGTCGCTCCGGCGGCGGTCGGCGAACCACCCGAGCAGCCATCGCACCTGCGCCGCGCGCGAGAAGGTCGGCGAGCGCCCTTCCGCTTCCGGCGCCGACGAGACGCCGTCCTCCGGAACGCTGACCTCCAGTCGCACCAGGCCGAGCGAGTGCACGCAGGCCACGGCCAGGTCGGCCGAAGCCGTGTCGTCGTGCTCGAGAGCCTGCGTCAGGTGGTGGACGACGAAGCGCCGCACGTCCTCGCGCGCGCTGCGGTAGCCGACCAGTGCCAGGCCGTAGGCGGCGATCGCGCGCGTGCGGTAGGGCACCTTGCGGCGCTCCACCAGCTCGCGGCCGCGCGCCGTGTCACCGAGCAGCGCCGCCAGGGTCGGGGCCGAGTCCTGGCGCGCGAGGACTCCCAGCGCCAGGGCGGCGGTCTCGGCGATGGCCTGGTTCGTGCTCGAGAGGTACGAGCGCAGGAGCGACCCGACGCGCTCCTCGCCGGCCGCGGGCTCGAGGCCGATCTTGGCCAGCGCCATCAGGCAGGCGGTGACCAGGTCCTCGTCGCGCTGGCCCGCGAGCGCCGCCAGCAGGGCCGGGACGACCCGCGCGCGCACGACCTCCGCCGCCGGGCGGCCCGGGCGCGCGGCCAGGATCTGCTGGCCCTGGCCCAGGTAGAAGTCCTCGCTGCCGGTCGTCGTCCCGGCGCGCTGCACGGCCTCCTTCAGCTCCAGGAAGGGGTCGCGGTTGAAGCTCCACCAGACCGACCAGTCGCAGAGCTCGTTGCCGCCGCCGCTCGGAGCAGGCGTGGTGGGGGCCGAGCCACCGGGGCCGACGCCCGTGCCGGGGCCGCGGTAGACCCCGCCGTGGGGCGCGGCGCGGGGGGCGGCGGACAGGGCCCCCGCGGCGAGCAGGGAGATGGAGAGGACGACCGTGCTCTTCACGCGCGCCTCCGGTTCGGGCGGGTGTCGGACGAGAGCGGATGGAGTGCCCAGGCTACCGGACTTCAGCGGGGCTGCCTACGATCCGCCCGCGCGCGAGCGCGCGCGCGGCGCTGCCGGGCACCTGCTGCACGAAACCGGCCCGCGCGGCGTGCGCCGCGCGGGCCGACTCCGTGCAGGACGTGCCAAGCACCGTGCTCCGCCGGGTCGCGGGCGGCGCCGGGCCGGGCTACAGGGCTAGCAGCCTGTCGGAGTATTCGCTACTGCGGCTTCGCGGGGCGCGCCGCGGCGTCGTCGCGCTTGTCGGGCCGTGCTCGACGGCCAAAGAGGCCGCCTCCGCCGTCCCTCCGGCGCGCTCCTAGCCGCACCGCACCCCGCCTTGCC
>Ga0326597_10006862_pt1 | contig 15528 bp, 9 predicted proteins | sample RVTome_12_FD_203789 | JGI IMG/M metagenome (GOLD analysis project Ga0326597, IMG submission 203789) | Soil microbial communities from uranium-contaminated site in the Upper Colorado River Basin, Wyoming, United States - RVT100D185 | ecosystem: Environmental > Terrestrial > Soil > Contaminated >...
AGCCAGCGATGAGCCGCTCCCAACAGGAGGATTACCAGAATCCAGCCCGGAAGCTGGAACAGCAAGTATCGCCTGGAGGGAAACGCCATCGCTTACGCTCTTCAGAAACTCGTCGTGGAATCGGATCGTTCGTGAGAGGCACAGAATATTCTCTCTCACTGCAGTGGTTCACAAATCCCCGGCCGCGTCCGACGCCGTTACCCTCCGCGAGCTTGTGAGCTGTTCGGATTCTTTTGGCCTACCTCCCCGGCTGCCACGCCGGCGTCGCATCCTCCCACTGATTGTCGGTTAGCTGCCGCGCCTGGCTTCCGTCATTGCGCATCACAAATAACTCGCCGTAAGGCTGCGGCGAATCCGTGTAGATGGCCTCATCCTTGAAGCCCGTCCGCGAGCTCGAAAAAACAATCCATTCGCCGTCCGGCGACCACGCGCAGTGCGCTTCGTTGCCCGGCGCGGTCGTCACCCGTTTGAGGCCGCTCCCGTCCGGGCGGATCGTAAACAATTCGAAATCGCCGTCCTCCTGCCGCGTGAAAACGATCAAGTCCCCGCGCGGCGACCACACCGGAAAGTTGTCGTAGTCATCCGTCAGCATGCGCACCGACTTGTCTTCTAGGTTCATCACGCGCAGCCCCTGCCCTTCCGGCCCCAGCGTCCGAAACACCATCTGCTTGCCGTCCGGGGAATACGACGGAAAGCCGTTGTTGTTCGCGCCCTCCGTCAATTCGCGGAATCCCGTCCCGTCCGCCTTCACCACGGCCACCTGCGCGCCCCGCGCCCGCGCCACGAAGAACGTCCCCAGCCCGAACGCCACCTCGCTTCCGTCCGGCGACCACTGCGGCGACATCGCCGTCTTTCCCTGGTCCTCGTAGAGCACCTGCGACGCGCTGCTCCCCGCCTCGGCCACTTCCAGGTTTCTGCTCGCGAGCGGCGTCGTCACGAATCGCTCCCCCGTCGGATTCCACGCCGGCATTTCTTTCGTCAGGATCAGCTCGAAGTCCGCTTCCTTGCTCCACGTTTTCCGCCAGTTCACGGGGGCGATCGAATGGATCCGGTGGAACACCACCTGCAGCCCGTCCGCCGTCCACGACGGCGAGCGCACGATGCCGCGCGGCCCCGATGCTCCGTCGGAATAGTAAATGCCCGCCCCTCGCGGCGACTTGCTCACGAACCCCACCCGATCCGGCCCCACAAACGCCGGCGCCATCTTGACTGCCGGCTCCCCCGGCGGCATCTGAATTTCCTCCACTGTTCCCGCCGCCACGTCAATCGACCCCAGCAACGTCTCTCCGCCCGGATTGACCACGCGGTTGTCGAACGAATGCTCCGCGGGCATGCAGAAGACGGCCAGATGCGTCGAGTCCGCCGACCACTTCGGACTCCCGCACGCCCCGCCCGACGTCGTCAGCCGCCGCAGCCCCGACCCGTCCGCCCGGATCACGTAGATGTCCACAAAGTGCAGTTGCTCCCACCGTCCCTCCGCGGCCTGGAACTTTGCCTCGCGGTCCGAGGAGAACGCGATCCACTCGCCGTCGGAAGACCACGCCGGACGAAAATCCCCCCAGGCCCCACCCACTGTTCCTGACTCCAGCCGCTTCGCCGTGCGCGTCGCAATGTCCAGTATCCACAAGTGCGCCCGCCCGCCCTCGCGCGTCGAAACGAACACCACCCGCTGCCCGTCCGGTGAGAACGCCGCCTGGTCGTCATACGCGGGATCGTTCGTCAGCCGCTCCAGCTTCGTCCCGCCGGCATCCACCCGGTAGAGGTCCGCCGATCCCTCCCGCTCGGACGTGAGCACCACCCACAAGCCATCGGCCGAAATCGCCGGATTGTAATCCATCACGCCCGGCGTCGCCAGCAGAGGCCGCTCCTCGGTCCCGTCCGCGTTCGCCACGTACACCGCTGTCGCATACGGCCCGATGCGGTTGAACAGCACCCGATGCGGCTCCGCTCCCATCGCGCAACTCGCTGCCAATAGAATCCCCATCCCTGTCATCCATCGCCATGTCATCCATCGCATCGGGATACCTCCCCTTACCACGTCGAGATGCGTGAATTGTACCACCATGCCATCCGAGCCGCGACCGCGAGGGAGCGGTGGGTATCAGAGCCACGACTGTAAAGGAGCGTCCACCAGCATTCCTTTTCTCCAAGAACAAATCTCGATTTTCCAGTGGTAGACACGGCAAATTCGCAGTTCCAATTTACCGTGGGTTTGTAAACTCCGCCGAAATGCCAATTCTTGCTGTCTCATTCTGGCGACCAGAATACTGGATATCGCTCGGAAGTTCGTGCTGCGACGGCTTTGGTGAGATTACAGCCACCGCAGAGAACTTGAAAATTCGTCGGATCGTTGGAACCGTGCCTTGCCAGAGGAACTATGTGGTCATAATGAACAGCGTCTCCCGTGATGACAACTCCCGTAAGGTCTTTGCCGCAGGCGACGCACCTGCCGTTATCACGGTAGAACACGCCCCGCTTCAGCCATGCAGGGAGTCGAACTCTTCTCATGATACCGCGCCGCCCAAGCTCCGACCGAGTTCGGTTACTAAGGAGTCGGCGCACGGCCCGGGCTGTTACCTGGTTGAAGCGAAGAAGAAATGTGCGATCCCGAAACAGCAACTGGAAGGTGTCTTGAGCGATACGCGATAGGGGCAGGAGTGCCCGTAGGTAGGCTACGCGTCTAAGTGCCTTTCGCTCGTAACCTGGATCATCTTCCGTAGGGAACCCGCCCCGCTTGAAGGGGACCTCGTTGAACTTCAGAACCGTCTCATATTCGGACACGACCAAGTCGAGCATGTCGTTCCTTTGGTGTTCGAATTCGTCGATGTCGGTCTCGTAGAGGCGGCGAAGGAACAGATGGAGTAAAGTATCCCTCTGGGGTTTGGCTAGTCGCCGCGCGACTTCGCTGTCGTCGGGGTCAAGAAGTGAGTCGAATTCCTCAGGTGGACTCCCTTCCACCAAGTTCGACCACACGCAGGCGGCGAAGGAGTACGCTTCACTAAACTTCACGACCTCAAAGTCAGCCATGATTCCGCTCTGCCGCCCAACGACTACGAATGAGCCGCGCGCGGAAGCAAGCGGGCCGATCCGGCAGAACTATCTTTCGCTTCGCTCAAGGGCGCGCCGAGCAGCAGACAGGCCAAAAGCATCTTTCGACCCGCCCTCTCCCGCCTCTGCGCAGACCCGATCCAACGCCTCGGTTGGTTCATTCACCGCGCACGGCCCCGGACGTTTCGGCTTCTGGGCGGTATCGTCTGGATTGGAATTTGCTCTTTTCATATGCCTGCGTTAACCGCCCCAGCTTCTAGAACAATTGAATTGTATACCATTCGAGCCGCCTAGTTCGCCGGTGCCGGGCAGCATCTCAGTTTGAATTGGTAGCGTGGTTCCCTTTCTTCTAGCCCAGGCGTTTACGCCTGGGTTCCCGTTTCCCCAACCCAAACAAGCCCCCTTTAGGAGGCCTGTAGGGGCAAAGACTTCAAGCTGCGCCCTCCCAGCCCCGGGAGGCGCGCAAGAATCTAGCCCGGAACGACATATCTATGTCGTTTCGCGCAAGACCGCGGGTACGTCTTCATCGCCCCGGAGGGGCAGAACATGGATAGCCGGGGGCAACGCCCCCGGAATGATGAGATTGATGATGAGAGTACCGCACTGCCGTAGGCCCTCGCGCAGCAACGCGGAGCGAGATCAAAGCCGCGCCTTCGCGCGGCGACATCAAGCTACCGCAACGACATTCCCCGTATTCGGCACTGTAGCCCGCAATCCGTTATGATACTCTCTGGACGTTTGCTCATGGACCCGCACTGGAAACCACCCGGAGAACCCGGCGATTTCGTCTGGCGCCCGTCGCCCGAGCTGGCTGCCGGCAGCCGCCTCGCCCAATTCATGCGCGCGCACGAAATCCAAACCTTTGACGACCTGATGCGCCGGTCCACCGAAGATTCGGAAGCCATTTCCTGGTTCTGGGACGCCGTCATCCAGGACCTCGACATCCGTTTCACCAAACCCTATTCGCAAATCGTGGACCTCTCGCAAGGCGACCCCTGGGCGCGCTGGTGCGTCGGCGGCGAGCTGAACATCGTCGAAAGCTGCCTCGACAAGTGGCTCGACACGCCAACCAAAGATCAGGCCGCCATCCGATGGGAGGGCGAGGACGGCGCCGTCCGCTCGCTCACCTACGCCGAGCTCCACGCCGAGGTTTCGCGCACGGCCGCCGCGCTGCGCCGTCTCGGTGTGAAGAAGGGCGACGTCGTTGCCCTCTTCATGCCGATGATCCCCGAGATCGCCGTCGCGCTGTTCGCCGTCGCCCGCATCGGCGCCATCGTCCTGCCGCTTTTTTCCGGCTACGGCCCCGCAGCCGTTTCCTCGCGCCTGAACGCCGCCGCCGCAAAAGTTCTCTTCACCGCCGACGGTTTCTATCGCCGCGGCCAGACCGTCCCGATGAAGGAGCTCGCCGACCGCGCCGCCGCGCTCTCGCCCTCGCTCGAAATCCTGATCGTCGTCCGCCGCACCGGCCTTGCCGTCCCATGGACCCAAAGTCGCGACTTTTGGTGGCACGACCTCGTCCCTTCCAGCCCGATTTCGTCAACCGAAGCAACCGAGAGAACCGAGGGAACCGAAGCAACCGAGAGAACCGAAAGAACCGAATCCGCCGAATCCACCAGCTCCGAAGACCCCGTGATGCTGATCTACACCTCCGGCACCACCGGCCAGCCCAAGGGCGCCGTTCACACGCATTGCGGCTTTCCCATCAAGGCCGCTCAGGACATGGCGCACTGCATGGACATCCGCCCCGCCGACACCGTCTACTGGATCACCGACATGGGCTGGATGATGGGCCCCTGGCTGGTCTTCGGCGCGACTCTGCTCGGCGCGACCATGGTGCTCTACGAGGGCGCGCCCGACTACCCCGCCCCGGACCGCCTGTGGAGCCTTGTCGAGCGCCACCGCGCGACCGTGCTCGGCGTCTCCCCCACTCTCATCCGCTCGCTCATGCAGCACGGCGAAGGTCCCGTGCGCGCGCACGATCTCTCCTCGCTCCGCATCCTCAGCTCCACCGGCGAGCCCTGGAACCCCGATCCCTGGAATTGGTTTTTCCGCGTCGTCGGGCGTGGCCGTCTGCCGATCCTCAACTACTCCGGCGGCACCGAGATTTCCGGCGGCATCCTCTGCGGCAACCTTCTGCTCCCGCTCAAGCCCACCGCCTTTTCCGGCCCCGTTCCCGGCATCGCCGCCGATGTCGTGGACGAGAACGGCGCCTCCGTCCGCGAGCAGGTCGGCGAGTTGGTTATCCGCCGCCCCTGGATCGGCATGACGCGCGGTTTCTGGAACGAGCCCGAGCGCTATCTCGAAGCCTACTGGTCGCGCTTCCCCGGCCTGTGGACGCACGGCGACTGGGCCGCCGTCGACTCCGACGGCATGTGGTACATTCTCGGCCGCTCCGACGACACCATCAAAGTCGCCGGCAAGCGCCTCGGCCCGGCCGAAGTCGAATCCATCCTCGTCGCTCACCCGGCGGTAGCCGAGGCCGCCTGCATCGGCGTCCCCGATCCGCTCAAGGGACAGGCCGTCGTTTGTTTCTGCGTGCTGCGGCAGGGTCACGAGCCGTCCGACGCGCTCCGCGCCGAACTGCGGAAGAAGGTGGCTCTCAGCCTCGGCAAGCCCTTGCGGCCCCGCGAGATCAAATTCGTCCGCGACCTCCCCAAAACCCGCAACGCCAAGCTCATGCGCCGCGTCGCCCGCGCCGCGTATCTCGGCCAGCCCACCGGCGACCTCTCCGCTCTCGAAAACCCCCAGTCCGTCGAGGAAATCCGCCGCAGCCGGTGAAACCAGAAGACAGAAGTCAGGAGTCAGGAGTCAGAATAAAGAAACAACCGCCTGTCATCCCGAGGAACGCAGTGACGAGGGACCTGCCCTTGTCTATCCCCGATTCCCTGTCCCTAGGGACCTGCTTTTGCCTTTCCTGCTCCCTACTCCCCGCTTTCTGCTCCCGGTCTTTTCCCGCTCGTCACTTGTACTCGTCACTGCTCTGCTCCCCCAGGCAACTCTCCGCCTCCCTTCGCATCCAACTGTGTTAACCTGAAAACTAGGGGAAACCGGTGCAGCTTCAGGCACGACCAAATCAGGGACCATCCACGAAGCCCTTGCCGCTTCTCTGGCGGCGCTGTGCCGCGCTTCTGCTGTTCTCGTTCGTTTGGGACATCGGCTTCGAGCTTCTCGCCCCGCTCCATTTCCACTCTGACGATTCCTCCGCCTCGGTGACCCTGGAAGCCCCCGAGACCGACCGGCACCCTGATTGCGGCCTCCCCGACCACGGCTGTGCGCTCTCGCACCATCACCATTTCCCCGCGCTGCTGGCCGCCGCCCACGCCATCATTCTGTCCAGCGTGACCGGCCAGCCGGCCGGTATGCTGCCTGTCTCGGCCTATCACCGCACCGCAACAGCCCGCCCCATCCGCGGCCCTCCGCCCCTCCTTCCTTTGCCGATTTTCGTCTAAACCTTCGTCCGTTCTCTCGGAAGCGATTGCGCTCACATACGCCTTTTCCATTACGCCGCACTCCCTCCGGCCACGGACGCCCCCTTCGGCAACTAATCTGGGAAGGAGACGGTTTCATGCTTGGAAAAAATATCCGCTTAGTATTCCTCATGTCTTTGCTTTGGTTGACTGCCATTCCAAATACCTTTGGACAGGCCACGGGAACCGTGCGCGGCACGGTCACACTGGCCGGAGAGGGCATGCCCGTCCACGGCGTGGACGTGCGCATCGTCGGACTAGGACGCACTGTGGAATCCGGCGAAGACGGCGTCTATCAATTTGATCAACTCCCACCCGGAACGTATAGCGTGGTTGCTCACATGGACGGCTTCCGGGATACCAGCGCATCCGTTGTGGTCGCACCCGGCTCTACGGTCACGACGGATTTTCAGATGGGGCTGATCGGCGTGCGCGAGCAGATCACGGTCACGGCGAGCGGTCAGGAGGAAGTGGCCTTCCAGTCTTTCAAGGTTTCCTCCTCGCTCGATTCCGTCCAGATCGCCGAGAATCCTCGTACCAACATCGGAGAGGTACTGGAGACTCAACCGGGAGTTGCCAAGCGCAGTTACGGTCCCGGCAATTCCCGTCCCGTCATCAGAGGTTTTGACGGCGACCGCGTCCTGATTGTGCAGGACGGCGCTCGGACCGGCTCCCTTTCTTCCCAGTCCGGCGATCACGGGGAAACCATTGACCCGCTCGGCCTGGAACGGCTGGAGGTGGTCAAAGGTCCTTCCACGTTGCTCTACGGCAGCAACGCGCTCGGCGGCGTGGTCAACGCCATCACGGGGCACGACCATGCTCATCCGGGCGCGCGGGGATACCTCACGGGAGTAGGCGGGTCCAACAACGCGCACGGCGGCGGCAACGGAGGTTTTGAGTTCGGAGCCGGTCCCTGGCTGGTGTGGGGCGGCGGCGGCGGCCAACGGACCGACAACTACCATACGCCGATTGGCGAAATCTTCAACTCCAACACCCGTGTCGCCGGCGCCAGCGCCGGCTTCGGCTGGTTCGGAGACCGGGGATATCTCTCGCTCGGTTACGGTCTTGAGGATGCCACCTACGGCATCCCGACTGGCACTGAATCGCCGGAGGAAATTATCGCGGCGGCGGAAGAAGCCGGAGAAGAAGCGGAAGTGGTGCACCTGTCGCTGCGCCGTCACAATGTCCCGATTCGCTTCGGCTTTCAAAGCCTCGACTCTCCGGTGAGTGCTGTCCGGGCGTCCTTGAACTACATCAACTATCACCATGAGGAAATCGAGTTCAGCGGCGACGTGGGAACCGTCTTCGACAACAAGCAATTCGTCTATCGGACCACCTTCGAACAGAGGCAGGCCGGAATCCTTTCCGGGAGCTTCGGTTTCGAAGGCTTCCACAGAGATTACAAGACGGCCGGCGAGGAAGCCATCGCTCCGCCCGTCCTGTCGAACATGGTCTCGCTGTTTGGCCTGGAGGAACTCAGTCTGGGCGGCGGCGTGCGCTTTCAATTCGGAGGCCGCTACGAAAACAACCGCTATGACCCGGACGGGCTGGACAGCCGCACGTTCCATGGGTTCTCCGGCTCGGCTGGCATCCAAGTCCCGACCTGGGAGGGAGGAAACTTCCTCATCAGCTATACCCATTCGGACCGCTCTCCCGCTCTCGAAGAGCTCTATAACAACGGCCCGCATCCCGGCAACCAGACCTTTGAGATCGGCAATCCCAATCTCAAGAAAGAAAGAGCCGACGGCATCGAGTTGTCTCTTCGAGAATCCTCCAGCCGTCTCCGCGGCGAGGCCAACTTTTTCTACTACAACATGGGAAACTTCGTGTTTCTTGCGCCCACCGGCGAGATCGAAGATGACCTCGTCGTCGCCGAGTATTCGCAGGCCGACAGCCGCTTCCTGGGCGGTGAACTGGGTCTCGACCTGGGGCTCCATCCCAGCCTTTTTCTCAACCTCGGCTTGGACGCTGTGAGCGCCGAGCTCCGAGACTCCGGCACCCCGCTTCCACGCATCCCTCCTCTGCGCGGAAGAGTTGGTTTCGAAGCCCAGTACAAGGGCTTCCAGTTCAAGCCGGAGTTGATCCTCGCCGATGCCCAGGACGAGATTTTCTCCACGGAGACCCGCACCGCGGGCTATACGCTGTTCAACTTCAATGCTTCCTACACGCTCGCGCAGCAGCACCTCGTGCACATCTTTTCTCTGAACGCCTTCAACCTGGGGGACCGTCTTTACCTGAACCATCTCTCGTTCATCAAGGAGCTCGCCCCCGAGATCGGCCGCGGCGTTCGCTTCAGCTACACCATGCGGTTTTTCTGACGCTGATCTCATAAATGCGGATTTGACGCAGTTCGTCAGGGCACGGCTTCACAGGCTGCTGAAAAAATACTTCTCGCGGTCATTCTGAGCGAAGCGAAGAACCTGCTTGTCCTATGAATCAGCAAGATGCAGATGCTTCGTCGTCTTTGCCTCCTCAGAGTGACCGTGTTTCGAGAGTTTTTCAGCAACCTCTTCAGCCGTGCCGCAAAAGTCAATAAGAACAGGGGGGCTTCAGCCCCTGAGGTTCGTCTTTGCTATGCCAAACTCCCGCCTTGCTTTGCAACGCCGCCTCAAACGCTCCTGCTTGTGGGATACTATTTATGTAGCTGGCGGTCGGGATTCAACACCCGCACTCTGCCGGCGCACTTCGATGCCAATCCTGCTGAAAAGAAGATCCCCGGAGGACAGGACGATGCGGAACCTCATCGTTTGTATTTGCTTGCTCAGTTTCACTCCATTGGCTCTTCGGGGGCAATCGACCCCGGACCCTGAGGCCCGCTTCCGCGCTCTCGAAGACCGCATTCGCGCCCTCGAAGGCGAGATCGCCGCGCTCAAAGCAGCGCCGCCTTCGCAACCAGCGGCTCCTGCTCCAGCAACCGAGCCGTTACAGGTCCCCTCGCCTCCGCTGCCGGTTTACGGAGGGGCCGCCTCGCTCTCCAAAGCCCTCAACCCGGACATCGGCGTCATCGGCAACTTCATCGGCGGGTCCGGACACAACGTCATCAACCCGGCCCCTTCGCTGACGCTCAGCGAGAGCGAGTTCAGCTTCCAGGCCATCGTCGACCCTTACGCCCGCGCCGACTTCTTCCTCTCGGTCGGCGAGGAAGGCGCTGCGGTCGAGGAGGGCTACATCACGTTCCCGGCGCTTCCCGGCGGATTGTCGCTCAAGGCCGGCCGGATGCGCTCCAACTTCGGCAAGATCAATCCGTTCCACAACCACTCGCTGCCCTGGGTGGACCGGCCGCTCATCACCTACAACCTGCTCGGCGGCGAGCTGGGCGAGGCTGACGCCGGCATCAAGGACGCCGGCTTGTCCCTCAGCCGCATTCTCCCCGCCCCTCCCGGCCTCTTTCTCGAAGGCACCGCCGAGGTTTACGCCGGCAACTCCGGCGAGTTGTTTGCGTCCAGCCGCCGCAGCGACCTGAGCACTCTCTACCGCCTGCGCGGCTACAAAGACCTGAGCGAGTCCACCAATCTCGAAGTCGGCGGATCGTACGCCCGCGGCCACAACGATCTCGGCTCTGACTTTCTTACTCATGTCGCCGGCCTGGACGCCACGTTGCGCTGGAAGCCCCTGCGCCGCGCCATCTACCATTCCTTCATCGCGCGCACCGAATTCGTCTGGAGCCGCCGCCAGGACCTGAGTCGAGCAGCCGCAGGCCAGCAGCCAGCCCCCCCGGATCAGTATTTCGATCCCTGCGCGTTCACATTGGGCCCGCCCTCATTGGGCCCCTGTTATGAGGACACCACCCTCCGCGCCCACGGCTTCTACGCCTCCGCCGATTACCAGCTTGCCCGCCGCTGGTTTGGCGGCGCGCGCTTTGACTGGGCCGAGCGCGCCCGCGATCCCAACGCCCATGACAGCGCGCAGTCGGTAATCCTGACCTTCTGGCCGAGCGAGTTCAGCCAGGTGCGCGGACAATTGCGCCGCACCCGGTACGCCGAAGGGCACACGGCCAATGAATTTCTCTTCCAGTTTCAATACACTTTAGGTGCGCACGGCGCGCACCCGTTTTAGTGGCCTGAACCAGCAGGTCGTGAACTCAGTTATGAACTCGCAAACAATCGCCAAATCCGAGCCGCGACCGGGAGGGAGCGGTAGCTTCAGTCTGACAGTGAATACACTTTCTCTAAGTAAGGACTCACCGTACTTTCGAGGTGGTATATGGCAATGCATGCCTTAGCTCCACAGCCCCGAAGGGGCGGCAGATTCTAGCCCACGGTCGCAAGCCGTGGGTTCGAAAAGCACATCGTGACAAACCCCGGAGGGGCGACAGACAAGGAGGCAGAAAATGAAATCAATCTCTCGAAGACGGAACCGCTGGGCGGCAATGATCCTCGCCCCGCTGCTCGCCGCCGTCCTCTACACCTCCCAGGCAGCCGCCCAGAATGTAACCGTCATGACCAGCACGGAAGACCTGGCGGCGCTGGTCCGCGAAGTCGGCGGCAGCCGCGTCCGGGTCGAGTCGATCGCCCGCGGCTACCAGGACCCCCATTTTGTAGAGGCCAAGCCGAGCTTCCTGCTCAAGCTCGCCAAGGCAGACCTGCTCGTTCTCGTCGGCCTGCAGCTCGAAGTCGGCTGGCTGCCGCCGCTGATTACGCAGAGCCGCAACTCCAAGATTCAGGTCGGCGCCCCCGGCTATCTCGACGCCTCCACCGTCGTCCAGATTCTCGAGAAACCCACGGGCCCCGTAACCCGCGCCATGGGCGACGTGCATCCCCTCGGCAATCCCCACTACTGGCTCGATCCGCAAAACGGCCGCCGCATCGCCCAGGCCATCCAGCAGAAGCTCTCGCAGCTTGACCCCCCGGGCGCGGCTGCGTACGCAAGGCAGTACCAGGATTTCGACCGACGCCTGGCCGACGCCGAGAAGCGCTGGGACGCGGAAATGGCTCCTCTCAAGGGCGCCGAGGTCGTCACCTACCACAATTCCTGGCCGAGCTTCGCCGAGCGCTTCGGCCTCCAGGTCGTGGGATACGTCGAGCCCAAGCCCGGCATTCCTCCCACGCCCAGCCACACGCTCGCCGTTATCCAGCAGATCCGCCAGGACAACATCAAGCTCATTCTGGTCGAGCCGTATTTTGATGAGAAGACTCCCCAGGCCATCGCGCGCCAGACCGGAGCCAAGGTGCTCGTCATGCTTCCTTCGGTCGGCGGCGAACCGGAAGTGAAGGATTACTTCCAGCTCTTTGACTACAACATCCGTCTGCTCAAGACGGCGTTGCAGCAGTGAGCAGGAGATAGTTGCAAGTTAGTTGTCAGTTGCGGCAAAAACATTACCAGCAGCGGCAAGCATTCGATTCCACGGCTAACAACTATCAACTAACAACTAACAACTATCAACTGGCAACTGACCGCAGGAGAGAACCGTGGACGTCTTGGTCTTTCTGGCAGCGCCTTTCGTGGCGAGTTTGATTCTAACCGGCATCCACACCTACTTGGGCGTGCATGTCGTCGAGCGCGGCGTCATCTTCGTGGACATCGCGCTCGCCCAGATCGCCGCTCTCGGCAGCGTCGTAGCCATCCTGTTCGGTCTGGATGTCCACAGCGGCACGGCCTATCTGTTCAGCCTCGGCTTCACTTTTCTCGGCGCCGCCGTCATTTCCATCCTCCGCACCAGCAACGACCGCATCCCCCAGGAGGCCGTCATCGGCATCACCTATGCCGTGGCCTCCGCCGCCGCCATCCTCGCCATGAGCAAGGCAGTCGGCGAGACCGAGCACCTCAAGGACATGCTCGTCGGCAACATCCTGGTCGTCTCCTGGACCGAGGTCCGCAACACCGCTCTGCTCTACGCCGGCGTCGGTGCTTTCCATTACATCTTTCGGCGGCAGTTCCTCTTGATCTCCATGGACCCCAAGCGGGCGGCCGCCGAAGGCCTTTCCCTGCGCTGGTGGGACTTCCTTTTCTATATGTCGTTCGGTTTCGTTGTCACGTCTTCCGTCGCGATTGCCGGCGTCCTGCTCGTTTTCTGTTACCTGATCGTTCCTTCGGTCGGCGCCATCCTGTTTGCCGACTCCATCGGCCGCCGCCTCGCCATCGGATGGACCATGGGCACGGTCGTATCGGCTCTTGGCGTCTACCTCTCGCTCTATCTCGACGTGCCCACCGGCGCCGCCATCGTCTGCACCTTTGGCGCCGTCCTCCTTCTCATGGCGGGAGCTCGCGCCCTCTTTTCCCGCTGAATGGGGAACGCTCGCTCCAGCCCCGTGAACCGGTCGGCCCGCCTGCCTTGAGCACGGCCGAGGGGAACAGCAGCGCGCAATGAGTCGTGATGGATGATCGTGTTGTGCTGGAAGCAGACACAGGATGTCCTGATCTGGTTGTGCGGCACTTTGCAAGGGTTCGGTTTCCCCTAGCCCATTTTTCCTGAAGGTGTATAGTGGCTTGGGTTTGTGCTTTTCAGCCCCGAAGGGGCGACAGATTCTAGCCCATCAGGGCGTAAGCCCTGGGAACGATTGGGAAAGTAATACAAGCCCCGGAGGGGCGACAGAAAAAGCTCCTGCTCTTCACTATATAGCAACTCGGAAAACGTTCTAGCCCAGGCCTTCAGGCCTGGGTTAGGAAATCCAACTAATTTCCAGCCCCCTTCAGGGGGCTTCCCCGTAGCTTCGTGTCTTTGTGCCGTAGTGGTCCGTTTTCCACTCGTCACTCATCACTCGTCACTGCCGTTCACAGCGGCGGCCCCGCTTCCGCTCCGAGCATCGCCCGGCGCGCCAGCGGGATCGGCGGCGCGCCATAGGACAGAAACTCGTCGTGGAACTCTCGCCACGCCGCCCGCCCTCCGCGCGACGCCGTCCAGTCCTCCCGCAGCTTCCGGATCATCAGTTTCCCCAGCGTGTAATTCAGGTAGCCCGGGTCGAACGTCCCCCGCGCCGCCTGCTGCCGCGCATTGCCCGGGTCCTGGAACGCCGACGCCCGAAACATCCGCTCCGACTCCTCGACCGTCATTCCCTTCGTGTGCAGGCCGATCGCCGACAGGTACCGCACATTGCGCAGCAGCGCGTTCATCAACTGCCCGATCCGCACCGCCGGGTCGCCCCCGCCCAGGCCCGCATCGAGCATCATCTCCTCGGCGTAGTGCGCCCATCCCTCCGACGCCGCCCCCGTTCCAAACAATCTCGCGAACTCCGATTGCGACCGGTTCCGGTGCAGCCGCTGCAGGAAGTGTCCCGGCCACACCTCGTGCACCGTGACAAACAGCAGGTCCGTCTCGCCCGGAATGTACGCGTTGCGCTCAGCCCCGGACCAGGCCGGATCCGGCGGCGCGATGTAGTAGACCGACGGCAGGCTCGTTTCGTACGGTCCCGGATTCCGGATGTACGCGAGGTTCCAGCGCTGGTAGGGCGGCGACTCCGCCACCTTCGCCTCCTCCGTCCCGGGTATCGTCATCAGGTCCTGCTCCAGGAGGAAGGCTTTCAGTTCGCTCAACTGCCGCCGCGCTCCCGCCACCGGCCCGCCGCTGGGCTTGGCCTGCCGCACTCGCTCCGTGCACTCGGCAACCGTCCTCCCCTCCACGTACTCCGCGCACGCCTCGCGCAGCGCCGCCAGGTTCCGCTCCAGGTCGGCCCGCCCGATTTCTTCCAGCCGTCCGAGCGGGATGTCCACCAGCTCGGTCTCGCGCAGCATTTGCCCGAACAGCTCCGCCCCCAGCGCAAAGTCCTCCGTGGACCTTCCCCGCTCCTGCTCGAACCACGTTTCGAGCTCCTGCGCCGCCCGGATCGCCGCCCGGTTGGCCTCCTGGAATTCCTCTTGCAGCTTGGCATTGCTCACCGCGGCAAACACCTTCGGCACGTCCCGCGAGTAAAAGCTCGCCAGGCCGCGAAACGTATTTCTTCCCAGCTCGGCGTACGTGCGCGGCAGCGGCGTCCGCAGGTTCGCGATCATTTGCAGCCCTGCCGCCGGCACTCCCTTCGCGTAGGCGATATACGCCCGCATCCGCTGTTCGAGCGGCGCATACTCGCGGGAGACGTAGACGTCCGGGTCGAGCGCGCCCAGGTAGAATCCCGGGTCTTTGTGCGGCTCTTCGAGCGTTCCCTGCCGGAACAGCCGCGACCCCGCCGCCGCCAGCAGGTACTCGCGCTCGAACTTCCTTGCTTCGTCGAGCGAGGCCGGATCGAACGCCGCCGCCCGCTCGCGCGCGCTCCGCAGCCGCTCGATTTCCTCGCCGAGTCCCCCCGGACTCCAGTCCGGCAGTTTGCCGTCGAACTCGTGCCGGCCCGCATTCACAGCCGCCGTGGGGTTCGCCTGAAAGTGCCCTGCAATGTACTCGCTCACGAACGCATCCCACTCGGCCCCCCGGCCTGTTCTCAGCTGCTGGCACCCCGCGCCCAGCACCAGCGCCGCCACCGCCGCGCAAAACACCGTTGCCCGGCTCACGGGGAAACGACGAGCCATGGAACCTCCTTGTTACGGAACTTCTCAGATTATAGAGGAAACCGGGCGCCAGGCAACGGCGTTCGGCAATCGCCCGGTGCGGGCTGGTGCACGTGCCCCATACGTGCCTCGCACTTTGTGGGTTCCATTCCTCTCTTGGCGGAAAGTAGAGCAGCCACGGCACGCCGTCTGTACCGGGGGCCTGCAATCAGAGCCGCGACTGCAAAGGAGCGCCCACCCGACTTTGAGCCGCGCACATTTCCTGCAGCCGCGGCTCCCTTTTCCGATTGCCCCGCCTGTCCCGAGCGTAGTCGAAGGGAGCGCAGCCGAGGGATAGGTTCCATCCACCACTCACTACTCACCATTCACCACTCACGTCTTCTTGTGTCATCCCGAGCGAGCGCGGCGACGAGGGACCTGCACTTTCTTCTCTTCGGAATCTTGAATCTTGCATTCGGAATTCTCTCTCCCCTTATAAGGGAGCGGAGTCCCGGCTAGAGCAGTTTAACTTTTGGTGTAGACCGTCAGGGCATGGCTTCAGCCATGCCGTAACTGCAGTCAAATCACGCGGCTTTAGCCGCTGAGGTTTGTCTTACAA
>Ga0326597_10006863_pt1 | contig 15527 bp, 13 predicted proteins | sample RVTome_12_FD_203789 | JGI IMG/M metagenome (GOLD analysis project Ga0326597, IMG submission 203789) | Soil microbial communities from uranium-contaminated site in the Upper Colorado River Basin, Wyoming, United States - RVT100D185 | ecosystem: Environmental > Terrestrial > Soil > Contaminated >...
GGATCTTCCCCCCCGAGGCTCGCGAGCGGATTCGCGCGACCCAGCCGGGCCTGGTCGCGCAGTTCCTGCCCCTGCGGGAGGACGCGGACGCCGCTGAGCCCGCCGGGGAAACTCATCCGCTGCGTCTGGTTCCCTACCGGGTGATGACGCTCGCCTCGGGGGGCACTCCGCTGATGCCGTGGCTTCTCGAGAACCTGGGTGTCCTCACCGGCGACGCGTGGGAGACCTGGGCGGAGATCAACCCGGAGACGGGCCGAAGGCTCGGCCTGAGATCGGGCCAGCGGGTGCGCATCCAGTCGGAGGCGGGGGAGTTCACGGCGCACCTCACCTTCTACGCGGGCGCCCAGCCCGGGGTCGTGAACGTCCCCTACGGTCTCCACGCCACCGTCGACGGCTGGGGCCGTCCCGACGGCGCGAATCCATTGCACGCGATCGGAGACCGCCGCGATGCCACGACCGGCCTGCCCGACTGGTACTCGACGTGGGTGCGGATCGTGCCGGCCTAAGGAGCGAAGATGCCTCGTTGGGGGATGGTGATCGACCTGGACCGCTGCAACGGCTGTCAGGCCTGTGAGATCGCCTGTCGGGTGGAGAACAACGTCCCGGTGGGCGGGCCGCAGGCCGCGCGGGAGAACCGGACCATCTTCTGGATGCAGGTGGTCGCGACCACGCACGGGGACTGGCCCGACGTCCGCACGCGGTTCCTGCCCCGACCGTGCATGCACTGCGACCGGCCGCCGTGCACCGCGGTCTGCCCCGTCCGGGCCACCGTCATCGACGCCGAGGGTATCGTCGCCCAGGTCTATCCCCGTTGCATCGGATGTCGGTACTGCGCGAACGCCTGTCCCTACACCGCTAAATCCTTCAACTGGGTCCGGCCGTCGTACCCCGAATCGACCCAGCCGATGCTGAACCCCGACGTCTCCATCCGCCCGGCGGGGGTCATCGAGAAGTGCACGTTCTGTCATCACCGGCTGCAGAAGGCGCGCGACCAGGCTCGGGCCGAGGAGCGGCCGCTCCGCGAGGAGGACTACGTTCCGGCCTGCGCCGACGCATGTCCGACGGGGGCAATCACCTTTGGCGACCTCGACAACCCCGAGCACCGGGTGGCCCAGCAGGTGCAGGACCCCCGTGCCTTCCGGCTGCTCGAGGAGCTGGGCACCCACCCGAAGGTCTACTACCTGGCCGAGGAGCGTTGAGCCGTGAGCGATGAGATCAAGATCGCGCATCTGTCGCAGGACGAGCGGGTGCTCCTCAGGCCCCTCGTCCGCACGACCCGGTGGTTCTGGATCTGGTTCGCGCTTCTGTCCGCGGTCACGGCCTGGGGCGCATTCGCCTACTACCTGCAGCTTCGGCGCGGTCTCGGGGTCACCGGCCTGAACACGCCGGAGTACTGGGGGATCTACATCATCTGCTTCGTGTTCTTCATCGGGATCTCGCACGCCGGCACGCTGATCTCCGCCATCCTCCGCCTGAGCAAGGCCGAGTGGAGACGGGCGATCACGCGCTCGGCGGAGTTCATCACCGTCCTCGTCATCGCCTTCGGAGCGGTGCAGCCCGTCCTCGACCTCGGCCGTCCGGACCGTGTCCTCTACGTCATCGTCAACGGCCAGCCCTGGTCGCCGCTCCTGTGGGACGTGTGCAGCATCGGACTCTACTTCACGGCCAGCAGCATCTACCTCTACGTTCCGATGATCCCCGATCTGGCCCGGATCCGCGATCTCCAGATCCGCCCCACGTGGCTCTACTGGTTCCTGGCGATCGGCTACCACGACACGCCCCGGGCCCGCCAGACCCTCCAGAAGATCATCGCGGTCCTCGCGGTCGCCGTGATCCCGATCGCGGTGTCCGTCCACACCGTGATCGCCTGGATCTTCGCCCTCACCCTGCGGCCGATGTGGCACAGCACGATCTTCGGACCCTACTTCGTGGTGGGGGCGATCTACTCCGGCATCGCCGCCCTCATCATCGCGATGGCGGTTCTCAGACGGGTCTACCGTCTGGAGGCCTACTTCAAGAACATCCACTTCAACAACATGGGGCTGCTGCTGCTGGTCATGTCGCTGCTGTGGACGTATTTCACGTTCGCCGAGTACCTGACCGCGTGGTATGGCGGAGAGGAAGCGGAGCTCGCGACTCTGTGGTCCAAGCTGACGGGGGCCTACGCGTTCTCCTTCTGGCTCATGGTGGTCTCGTGCTTCGTGGTCCCCCTCGCCTTGATGTCGCGGCAGGCCACGCGGGGCCCCGGGGGGACGACCATCGCCTCGGCGTTCGTGGTGCTCGGGATGTGGCTGGAGCGGTTCAACATCGTAGTGCCCACGTCCGTGCACCCGCGGATCGAGATGGCTTCCGCCCTCTACCACCCCTCCTGGGTCGAGCTGTCCATCATGGCGGCGACATTCTCGGGCTTCATCCTCGTCTACATGGTGGCCACCAAGTTCTTCCCGATCATCTCGCTGTGGGAGATCCAGGAGGGAAGGGAGGAGGCCGTTCACGAGGTGGCCGAGCGCGTGGCGAGCTACCTGCCGGACAAGGTCGAGGTGGGGACATGAAGGCCGGCAACCGTACGGCGCGGGGCGTGGGGGTGCTGCTCGGCCTGGTGATCGGAGCCGCTTCCACTGTGGCGGCCCAGGAGACGCTGCTCGGCGGCAGCCCCTTCCGGGGACGGGATCTGCTTTCGGAGAAGCTGTGCACGCAGTGCCACTCCGTATGGGGCCACGGAGGCCAACTGGCGCCGGACATGTCGAACGCGGTGGCCGAGAAGAGCTGGCTCGACCTGGTGGGTGACTTCTGGAATCACACGCCCCGGATGATCGACGCGATGGAACAGCGGGGCCATTCGTGGCCGACGCTGGACCAGAGCGAGATGGCGGACCTGCTCAGCTACCTCTACTACCTGCGACTGTTCGACAGGCCGGGAGACGCGGCGCGAGGGGCGATCGCCTACTCACAACACAAGTGCTCGAACTGCCACAGCCTCGGCGGCAAGGGAGGTGGCCACGGCGGCCCTCTCGACCGCTTCTCCGCCTATCCCTCCTCCGTGATGCTGGCTCAGGCGATGTGGAATGCGGGTCCCCAGATGCAGCGGGATCAACTCGGGCGGGGAGCGGCGATCCCCACCTTTCTCTCGACCGAGATGGCGGACCTGCAGGCCTTCATCCGTGCCACCGGGCTGCGGAGGGACCTCCGTGTCGAGCTCCTGCCGCTTCCCGATCCCGCCCACGGTGCCCGCCTCTTCCATGCGAAGCACTGCGACGCCTGCCACCGTACGGATGGAACGGGGCCCGGCCCCAGGCTCGGCTCAGCGGCTCGGGGACGAACCGTATCCGAGATCGCGGGCATTCTCTGGAACCACAGCTATGCCATGTACGACCAGATGAACGCAGCGGGGATCCCGTTACCGCGATTCCAGCGCTCCGAGCTGGCTGACCTCATCTCTCACCTTTACTCTCTCAGCTTCGTCGGCCGGCGGGGGGATGTGGATCGGGGCGCCGCGCTGTTCGCGGAGAAGGGTTGTGCTGGGTGCCACCGCGGTCCATCGGCGGTTGCCGCCGATCTCGCCGGAAGCAGCGTGACCGCCGACGCGACCGCTCTCTCGGCGGCCATGTGGAACCATGCCCCGGAGATGCACTCGTTGATGGCCGAGCGGGCGGTTGCCTGGCCGCAGTTCGAGGCCGGTGAGATGGAGGATCTGGCCGCCTATCTGCGGCGGATCGCCAAACACAAAGGGGGGGGAGACCGATGAGAGCCGGCGCCCAGCGGGAAGGGATGGACAGCGGGTGAGGTCCACCGATGCCTTCTCGTGCCGAGGTCGTTGTCTTCAACTGCCGTGAGGATGATGTCGCCGCCTTGAGGCAGGCTTCGGCGTCCAACGGACCTCTGGTGCGCGACGTCGACAGTGCGGTGGCCGTCGCTCACCATGTGGTGGCCCGCCGGCCCGCCGCGGTCTTCATCGGAATCGGGAAACGCAGCGTGAAGAACCTGGAGGTCATCCCCGTCATCCACACCGCACGCGAGGGCCTGCCCGTCATCGTGATCGCCGACGAGGACTCGCTGGATCTCGAGCGCCGGGCCCGGAGCCGATCGATCTTCTACTACCTCGTTCGTCCCGTGAACCCGGTGGAGGTGGCGGCGGTTCTGAGAGACGTTCTGCGCCGCGCGGCGGGCTGATGGTGTCCCCGCTGCGGGAGCTTGACGGTGCGAGAGAGCCTCCGGCTGCTGTGCCAACACCCGCGCAGTCGAAGGTTGGAATTGTCTCGTCGTCTCTCGTAGAGAGCACAGGAGGCTTGATGAAGCTCTTCACAACGATCCTGGCCGGCGCGCTCACCCTCGCGCTCGTCCCCGCGCTTCGCGCGGACGACAAGGTCGCGCGGGGCAAGCAGGTCTTCGAGGAACAGAAGTGCAAGCTGTGTCACCGCATCGACGGCGTGGGCAATCCCAAAGGGGTTCTCGACGAGGTGGGCAGCAAGCACGATGCGGACACGCTCAGAATGTGGCTCACCACGCCCAAGGAGATGGCCCAGAAGTCCGGGTCCACTCGCAAGCCGCCGATGAGATCCTTCGAGAAGCTGCCGAAGGACGACGTCGACGCTTTGGTCGCCTTTCTCTCGACGCTGAAGAAGAAGATCTGACCACGGCCACGGCCCGACACGAAGAGCCCCATCAATGCCTGGCAGAATGTTCGCTTTGGCGCCAGGTAGAAGCGTCCGCTTGGGCACGTGGAGTCGGATGGACTGACGATTGGCCTGCGGGGAGTGAGCCGCGATCCACTCCACGCCCGCCTCCTCGGGGGAGCGGTCGTAGGTTAGTGGGCTCAGGAGCTGCCAGCTCTTCCGCCAATTCCGCCCTACGTGGAGTCTGGAAGATCGGGTTCTTGTCTGTGCAAGGACCCAGTGGCCGTGCTTCAGCAGGTAAAGCCTCAGGGTCCGCGGGCTCTCCTCGCTGCTGGCGTGCTCCACGAAGCGAGCCTCGAGTCGACTCGTCGCGTCGTCGACGCCGCCGATCGGAGGGGTCGGCCCTGCAGACGGTGAATCACCCCGCGATCCCCCTCCTCGTCTATCCGCTTCACCACCGTCCCACTTGCCGGGCCGTCAGACCAAGGACGTCGTGCACCTTCCGAGGCTCCAAGCTGCCCTCGGATCACACCAGCGAACTCCTTCAGCCGATCTCGATTCCGCAGGCTTGGAGCCAACAGCCCTCCTCTGGCATCCCCGCTCCCCGCAGAGGGAACATCTCTACTCTGCCGAGGGCGGACATTCTCATTCGCGGCGACACGGGAACTGATTTGTCTCGACGGCAGGGCAGGGGTGGAGGTAACGTAGCCCTCAGGGGGACCGGGTGGCCCGCAGAGCCGGAAACCGAGACCGGAGCGCACCAGGCGCGAAGTCGACGCGACCGACCCGTCGTCGGCCCGTGTCCGACGAGGAGCGGCCCCACATCCTCTCCGGGACCGCCGTCGCCGCGGAGGCGTTGCGGACAGGCATCTTGCCCCTTCGGCTCCACCGTGCCGAGGCGCTCGGCCGGGACGGCGACGCGCTGCGAGTGGGGGATCCCGACGACGACACCTTCGCCAACGAGAACGTGGGGGAGGACACGCCGGGGGGCAGCACGCCCACGCCCGATCAAGGCAACGTGGACGATATCGGACGGGCGTACGGGCTGCAGGAGGAAGACACGGGCGCGCTGCGCAGCGGGGCCGAGGTGCTGGCCCGTCGCGACCGCCACCGGGCCGAGCTCATGGCTCCCCGTCAGCCGCGTCGCTGACCTTCCCTTCGGGTCCGCGGCGGACGAGTCCCCCTCGGCGAGTGCTCAGACCTTCAGCGTGACTTCGTGCTCTCACTCGCGCCCGGACCCTCTGGAAGTCCTCGACTCGCCGAAGAATGACTCACCTCCGCGATCACGCGACGAGGCGGAACCCACACCCCGGCCCCTCCGCGACGACGGACGGGCCGGGGTTGTCGGGACCGGGTGGGCTACCAGCGCGGCGCCCGAGCGAAGCCGTCCGTGCCGCGGTCGCGCTCCCACAGCCGGTCGCGGGGCGCGAGGGGGCGGGGCAGAACGCCGAGGGCCACGAGCGCCGCGCGGTACTCGTAGCGGAGGGTGACGCACTCGGCCGGTGAGGCCTCCGGATCGAAGCTGACGACCACGACGGGGTCGTGGGCCCGGGAACCCCAGCCGGTGCCGGGATACGACGATCCGCGGTTCTTCGCCGTCGCCCTCGACTCCGCGGCCGCCGGAGCCGGCTCCTCGGAGGGCGCCGGTGACGCGCCCTCGTTGTCGGCACCCGCCGCCCGCGGGCTCGCCTCGGCCGGCCGCTCGCGCCGGTCCTCCTGTGCGCGAGGATGACGGACCAGACGCTGCCTCTCCCGGAAGACCCTCGCCTCGATCCAGCCCATGCGCGAGTTCGCCTGGTCCGTGCGTGCCGCGTAGGAGCGCTCCTCGTCGACGAAGGTGAAGCGTCGGACCTCGCGCAGCGACGTGCGCCAGCCGCGGACCGTGGCCTGCCCCCCCGGGGCGAGGACGTACATGCGCCCCTGGCCGTCGTCGCGGGTCCCGCTGATCGCGTTGAGCCCGTCGACGGTGAGGACGACACCCACCCGCTCGGCCGTGCGGTTCTGGAGGCACACGGCGTAGCTGGCCCCGTCGCGGGCCTCGAGGTAGTGGCGCCCCGAGCCGTCCCGGGCGGGGAACAGCTCGGCCCGTCGCCCGTCGACCTCCACGGAGACGCTCACGAGCGTGCCGGGAGTCACGGGCGGCCCCCACTCGTGAGCGGATGCCGCGGCTGCTGCCGCCAGAGAACCGACCAGGAACAGGCCGAAGCCACGTGACGTGCGCATGATCCTCACCTCGCCCTCCCGGGGCCTGCCTGCCGCCTCTGTCGGCCCCTCGCCGGCAGTACAGCCGGAGGGCGTCGTCTATTCCGTCCCTCGCGCGATGAGGCGATTCGGCGGTTGCGCTTCCCGGTCGGCGTCGCCGGTGTCGGCCGCGTTTCGAGCCTCACCCGGAGGCTCACCAATCGTCGTCGAGACCGGGGTCTCGGCGGGCGGTGCACGGTCGGCGCCTACCGATCGGCCTCGAGGCGCTTGAGGACCAGAAACGTGTAATCGTCGTCCGTCCGCTCGCGGCCGACCACCCGGTCGGCCTCGTCGAGCAGCGCGGCGAGGATGTTGCGCGCCGAGCTGTCGCGGCGCTCGCGGACGACCCTCGCCACGCTCTCGTGCGAAAGCCCCGCCCCCGCGGTGTCCATCACGCCGTCGGAGAGGATGACGAGGACGTCTCCGGGTCCGAGCTCGACCCGCCCCTCGGCCCACTCGGCTTCGGGGAAGACGCCGAGCACCGTCCCCCCCGTCTCGAGACGGGCGGGCGGGCCGTCCCGAGGGACGACGAGCGGAGGGGCGTGGCCCGCGTTCACGAAGCGCAGCCCTCCGTGCGGCGGCTCGAGGCGGGCGAGGAACAGCGTGGCGAAGCGGTTGGGCGGAAGCGCCTGGCACAGGTTGTCGTTGATGCGGGCGAGGAGCCTCGGGAGCGGCTCGGGCTCGGTCCACAGCGCGCGCACCGCCGCGCGCAGCGCGGCCATGCACAGGGCCGCCGCCAGCCCCTTGCCCGCCACGTCGCCCAGGGCGAGAAGGAGCTCGTCCTGCTCGAGGGCGAAGTCGTAGTAGTCCGCCCCGACCGCGCTGCACAGCCGGCTCGAGCCGGCCAGGTCGAAGCCGCGCAGCTCGGGCGTCTCCTCGGGCAGCAGGCTCGCCTGGATGCGGGCCGCGCCGAGAAGATCCTCCTCGAGCCGCCGCCGGTCGGCGGCGTCGGCCCGCAGGCGCACGCTCTCGAGGCGGCTCGCCGCGAGGTTGGCGACGGCGCCGACGAGGGCGACGTGCTCGGAATCGAAGGGGTTCTCGTCCGTCGTGCCCTCGAGGGCGACGAACCCCACCACCCGGTCGGCACCCTTTGCCGGTCCGGTGAACCACAGGGGAGCGCACAGGACCGAGCGGACGCTTCCGTCTTCGTTGGGGACGCGTGGGGCGACGAGGGCGGTGCGCCCACCGAGCACCCGCTCCGCGACGGCGGGGTCGATGGACATCGGCGCGATCGCGTCGTACGGGCGGGAGGCGACGATCGAGGGGACGGCGGGGTTGCCCTCGAGGAGAGCGACGGCCGCACGCCCCGCGGGGACCGCCTCGAGGAGGTGGGTGAGCAGGGCCTCGAGGATGTCGCCTGCGGTCGCGGCGGCGACCACCGCTCCCGCGGCCCGGGTGAGCGTGCCCAGCATCCGGCTGTGCCGGCTCATGTCGCCCAGGGCCAGCCCGGAGCGCGTGGCCAGGGCGGCGATGTCCTCGACGCGCCGGCGATGGTCGGGCGTCGTGGTGTGGCCTTCGGGGGCGTCGTGCTCCCGGAACATCAGGTTCCAGCCGGCGATCGTCACCACGTCCTGGTCGGTGAGTCGTCGCTCCCCGGAGACGGGCTCGCCGTTGAGCCGCGTGCCGTTGCGGCTGTCGAGATCGCGCACGACCCATCCCGCGGCCGACTTCGCGATCTCGGCGTGCCGGCGCGAGAGCAGCACGTCGGGAAGGATCAGGTCGCACTCCCGGGAGCGGCCGATCAGGAGACGGTCGTTGCGCAGGGGAAGGACCTCCGCAGGTCCCTCCGGCGGGCTCAAGCGCAGGTGCGGCAGCTCGTTTCCTCGCTCTCCTCGCGCCTACCAGGCGGTGCCGTAGTCCTCGCCGTGGTGGCTCGACCCTCCCCACATCGTGCCGTGCGCGCGGTCGAAGAAGATGGCGTTGATCGGGCCGGAGTTGACGGCGGTGAGCTCGAGCTCGTAGCCGCGCCGGACGAGCTCCTTCCTCACCCACGGGGGAGTGCTCTCGGTCAGGGTCAGGAAGCCGGGTCTCGACTCGTGGTCGCCGAACGAGGAGCGCATCTGGTGGCTGGTGACGTTGGCCGCCTCCGCCGCCTCCTGCACGTTCATCCCGAACTCGACCACGTTGAGAAAGAACTGCAGCAGGTTCTGGTCCTGCGTGTCGCCGCCCTGGACGGCGAAGGCGAGGTGCGGAGCGCCGTCGCGCAGCGAGAGGCTGGGGGTCAAGGTGACCCGCGGTCTCTTGCCGGCGACGACCACGTTGTAGGGGTTCTCCGCCGCGTCGAGCACGAAGCTCTGCATGCGCTGGCTGAGTCCGATGCCGGTGCGCCCGGCCACGACGGCGGGGATCCAGGCGCCGCTGGGCGTCATCGACACGACCCAGCCCTCGGCGTCGGCCGCCACCACGGAGGTGGTGCCGGCGCGGAAGGCCTGCTCGTAGGGCATCGTGTCGCTCGCGCGGTCCTGGGGGGGGAGCGCGCCCCCGGCCCCGGGCACGGTGCGCCACCGCTCGAGGAGAGCGCGAAACGGGTTCTCCTCGCCCTGGTGGGGATAGGGGTCTCCGGGCCGGACGTCGGGGTCGTTCCGGTCCTCGCGAAGCCCGGCGAGGCGCTCGCGCGCGTACGCCTTCGAGAGCAGGCCCGCCACGGGCTCCTCCGGGGGGAACGCGGGATCGCCGTAGTAGAAGTCGCGGTCGGAGAAGGCCATGTTCATCACCTGATACAGCGTGTGGATGTAGCGGGCGGAGTTGTAGCCCATCGCCTGGAGGTCGAGGCTCTCGAGCATGTTGAGCGACTGCAGCAGCGCCGGTCCCTGGGTCCAGACCGTGAGCTTGTAGACGTCTGTGCCCTTGTAGGTCGTGCGCACGGGCGCTTCGAGCTGGGGCCTCCAGCGACCGAGGTCGTCCTTCGTGAACAAGCCACCCTGCTCGCGGACACCCCGCACCAGCTCGTCGGCGACGTCGCCCCGATAGAAGCGGTCGTAGGCCGCCTGCAGGGCCTCCCGACGGCTCTTCCCCCGGGCGAGCGCCGCGCCCTCGGCCTCGATCAGCTTGCGCAGGGTGGCGGCGAGGTCGGGCTGGCGGAAGACCTCGCCCGCGGCCGGGGCTTCCTGGTCCTCCCCGGGGTGCAGGAGGAACAGTGCCTTCGAGTACGGCCATCCGGAGATCCGCTCCTTCTCGCGCTCGACCTGTCGCGAGAGCTGGCCCTCGATGGGGTAGCCGTCGGCCAGCTGCAGCGCCGGCGCGAGCACCTCCGCGAGAGAGAGGCGCCCGTACTCCTGGAGCATGAGGATGAGGCCGCCCGGCGTTCCCGGCGTCACCGCGGCGAGCGGACCGTAGGAGGGAGGGTAGGAGAGCCCCTGGCCGCGGAACAGATCGGGCGTCGCGCCGGTCGGTGCCACGCCGAGCGCGTTCACGCCGATCACCCTTCGCGTGCGCGGGTCGAAGACGAGGGCCTGGGTCTCGCCACCCCAGCCGAGCGAGTCCCACATCGTGCAGGTGGCGGCGAGCATGGCGCAAGCGGCGTCGACCGCGTTGCCGCCGCGAGCGAAGGTCAGGGCGCCTGCGGTCGCCGCCAGCGGCTTTCCGGTGATGGCGACCCAGTGGCGGCCGTGCAGTACCGGCTTCGCCGTCGGCAGCGGTTGCGCCTCTGCCTGCGCCGGCAGTCCCGTCGTCACCGCGCTCGCGAGGGCGAGAGCGAGAAGCGCGGGGCGAGCGCTCATGCGCGGCTCCTTTCGGTCGATGCTGAACCCCGGCCGGCGTCGCGGCGCGCCGGGGTGGTCGAGGGGAGGCTACCACGGCTCGCGCGGCGCGCGATCGGCATTCCCCATCGTCCGTGCCCCGGCGGCGCCCTCACGGACCGATCTCGTCGAAGGGAACGTTGAGGATCGGATACTCTCGCCAGCGGGCGGAGTCGAAGTGCCACCACTCCGACTCGAAGACGGTGAACACCTGCTCCTCCATCGCCCGGCGCAGGAGGTCGCGATGCCACCGCTGCCGGGAGGTCCCTCCCGGGTATCCCGGGTACGAGCGCTCGGAGAACTCGTCGTATCCACCGGGCATCTCCACCCGCCGCCCGTCCTCGAGGCGGTAGAGGGTGAGGTCGACGGCGCAGCCCCGGTTGTGGCGTGAGCCGCGGGCGGGATCGGCGACGAACTCGCGCTGGTCGGGCGGAGTGGCGTCCCAGAACACCTTCGTCACCCACCACGGCCGGTAGGCGTCGTGGATCAGGAGCCCGAAGCCACGCGCGGCGAGGGCGCGGTGCGCGGCGAGTACTCCCGCGGCGGCCGGGCGCTGGAGAAAGGCGCGCGCCGCGGTGTAGACGGGAGCACCGAGGAAGTTCAGGGCGGTGGCGTAGCGGATGTCGAGGTGGATGGTCGCGTCGAGGGAGGCGACGTCGACGAGGTCGACGGCACGAAACGGGCCGCGCTCGGCGGGAGGAGAGTCCCTCCGCGCTCTCCGCCGCAGCTCGGCCAGCGGCTCCCGCGGCGTGATGCGAAACGCCTCTTGCTCGGCGCCGGTCGTCTGGCGCGAGAGGGGGAGGCGGTCGAGGGCGACCGCCCTCGCTTCTCCCGATGCGTCGCGGGAGAACGCGAGGGTCCGCGCGCCGGCGAACCGGAAGCGGTCGTCCGCGACCGCGTCCAGGGGCCGAGGGCCGTCGCCGTCGAGCAGGACCTCGAGACGACCGTCGTTCTCCCGGACGAGGGGCCCGCTCGGGCCGCCGTAACGTCCGAGAAGGCCCGCGAGCCTCGGCGGGCAGGGAGGGGGGGGAGGCGGGAAGTCCTCGAGCCCGGGCCGGCGCGGCTCGCCGGCGAAGACGGGGTGCGAGGCGACCAGGCGCAGGGCGACGCACTCTCCGAGGCGGCCCAGGAAGAACCGGCGTGTCCGCTCGACGAGGGGCACGTCTATCATTGTCTCCCAATGGAACGAGGGCGACTGTTCGACCTCGCGGAAGAGGCGGCGCGCCTCACCGCCGATCTCGAGGCGCTCGTCCGGCTCGAGTCGCCGAGCGAGGACCCGACGCGGGTCTCCGCGCTCGCCGAGTGGGTGGGCGATCGCCTGCGGGAGCGGGGGGCCTCCGCCGAGCTGCGTCCGTGCCTGCCCGCCGGGAATGCCCTTCTCGCCCGCATCGGGCGAGACGAGGGAGGAACCCTCCTCCTCGGACACCTGGACACGGTCTGGCCCGCCGGGACGCTGGCCGCCCTGCCCTGGCGATGTGAGGGCGGGCGGGCCTTCGGGCCGGGTGTTTTCGACATGAAGGCGGGCATCGCCGTCGCCCTCGCCGTCCTCGGCACGCTGGCCCGCACGTCGCCGAATCCTCCCGCGGTGTCGCTCCTCCTCGTGCCCGACGAGGAGACCGGCTCCCCGCACTCGCGCGAGCTGACCATGGACGTGGCCCGCCGGCACCGCCAGGTTCTGGTTCTTGAGCCCTCGCTCCACGGCGCGGCGAAAGTGGCTCGAAAGGCCTGCGGGGTGTTCCGGGCCGTCTTCACTGGGCGGGCCGCCCACGCCGGCCTCGAGCCCGAGCGAGGGGCTTCGGCGCTCGTGGAGATGGCGCGGTTCGTCCTGTTCCTCGAGACGGTGGCGGCGGCGGACGCCGGCACCACGCTCGTGGCGGGCCGAGCCCGTGCCGGGTCGGCGGTGAACGTGGTGCCCGAGTCGGCCGAGGTGGAGGTGGACGCGCGCGCGTGGACGAGGGACGAGATGGAGCGGGTGACGGCGGCGCTGCGTCGATACCGTCTCGAGGACGCCCGGGTCACGCTCACCCTCGACGGGGGCTTCGACCGTCCGCCTCTCGAGCCGACCGCGGCGTCGGAGAGCCTCTATGCTCGCGCGCGCCGGCTGGCGGGGGAGCTCGGCTTCGAGCTCGGCGCGGCGCGGGTGGGCGGCGCCTCCGACGGCAACTTCACGGCCGCGGCCGGGGTGCCCACCCTCGACGGCCTCGGTCCCCGCGGAGACGGAGCGCACTCCCGGGACGAGCACGTGCTCCTCGACGACCTGCCGCGCCGCGCGGCGCTCGTCGCCGGCCTGTGCCTGCCCGAGGCGTGACGAAGGGGCGCTTCGGTCCCTGCCCCTCGGTCCCTGTCCCTCTCGCGTGACCGAGATGGACAGGGACCGCCGGCCCATCCCTGTTACTGGGAGCGACCCTCGAGAGCGGCGATCCGCTGCTCGAGCGGCGGGTGCGTCGAGAGCAGCGCCATCAGGCTGCGCCCGCCGGCGATCTTGAGGGTCGCCATCTGCCGGTTCGAGGTGTCGATGGCCACGGGCTGGGCCTGCAGGCTTCGCAGGGCGGCGATCATGCTGCCCTGACCCGCCAGCCGGGCCCCGCCCGCGTCGGCGCGGAACTCGCGCGCCCTCGAGAACCACGCGGTGACGATCGAGCCGATGAGGCCGAAGGCGATCTGGGCGGCGATGAAGACGGCGTAGCTCGCGATGCCGCCGAGGAACCCCCCGCCGCGCTCGTCGCGGCCGCCGAGGGCCGAGCGCACGATCGCGGCGACGATGTGGGAGAGGTAGAGGACGAACGCGTTCACCACGCCCTGGATCAGCGTCATCGTGACCATGTCGCCGTTGGCGATGTGGGACACCTCGTGGGCGAGGACGCCCTCGATCTCCTGGCGGCCCATCCGCTCGAGAAGGCCGGTCGAGACCGCCACGAGGCTCTTGCGGCGGCTGGGCCCGGTGGCGAAGGCGTTCATCTCGGGCGAGCGGTAGATGCCGACCTCGGGCATCGGCAGCCCCGCCTGCTGGGTGAGGTGGGCGATCGTGGTGTGGAGCCAGTCGAGGTCCGCCTGGCCGGTGTGGCCGTCGACGAGCCGGACGCCCATCGACCGCTTGGCGATCCACCTCGAGAGGAGGAGGGAGACGAACGCGGCGCCGAAGCCCCACACGGCGCACAGGATGAGCAGGCTTCCGTGTCCTCCCGCCATGTCGAGGACACCGAGAGAGCCGAGGATGGCGAGGACGACCGAGACCATCACGAGGATGGCCGCGTTCGTCAGGACGAACAGCAGCACGCGCTTGGCCACGAGGGACTCCTTGCTTTGAGAGGGAGGGTTCGAGGCGGTTCCCGCCGGATCGACCCCCCTGGAATCAGGATAGCCGGCGCGAGCGCCGCCTGACAAGGAGGGGGGAGGGCTCCTCAGTCCTCGTCTCTCTGGCTCCGATGGGCGTGGGCGAACCCCCGCTTCGAGCCGTGGACGAAGGCGATCATCTCGTCCACGAAGGGATCGGCCACCGAGGCCATCTTCTCGAGCGCGGCCTCGAGGGGGAGACCGGCACGCGCGAGCAGGCGATACCCCTCCTTGAGCGCCCGGACGTGGGCGAGGCCGACCGCCGCCCGCCGCAGGCCCACGAGGTTCAGCCCCCGGGCTCGGGCGGGGTTGCCGTCGGTGATCACGAAGGGCAGGCAGTCCTGGACGACCTTGGAGAGGCCCCCGACCATCGCCAGCCGCCCGACGCGGCAGAACTGGTGGACCCCGACGAAGCCGCCGAGGAAGGCGCGGTCCCCGACCTCGACGTGCCCGGCGAGGGCGACGTTGTTGGCCATCACCACGCCGTCGCCGATCCGGTTGTCGTGGGCCACGTGGACGTACGCCAGGAGGAAGCAGTCGGAGCCGATCGTGGTCGTGCCGCCCGGGCGCGTCGAGCGGTGCAGCGTGACCCCCTCGCGGATCCGGTTGCGGTCGCCGACCACGAGGGAAGACTCGACCCCCGTGAACGCGACGTCCTGCGGCTCGCCACCGAGGACCGCGCCCTCGTGCACGGCATTGCCTTCACCGAGGGTGGTGAAGCGTCGCAGCGTCGCGTGGGCGCGGATCGTGCACCGGTCCCCGATCACCACCCGGTCTTCGATCACGGCACACGGGCCGATGACGACGTCCCGCCCGACACGGGCCCCGGGGTCGACGATGGCGCTCTGGTGCGTGGTGGTCACGGCGCGCCATCTTACCGCCTGCGGTCGATCCTGCCTCGGCGTGGTTGTGGCGTTGCCGCTTCCGAGGGTGTCTTGACCCGTTCGGGGGCCGAGACTAGCCTACGGGGTCCGCGATGACCCGCCCCCCGGAGCCTGGAACGACCCTCACCCGCCCGCGGGCCCGCGGTTGAGCCGCGACACCCCGCGCGTCGCGCTCGCCGGCTTCCTCTTCTTCGTGAGCGGCGCGGCGGCCCTCGTCTACCAGGTCGCCTGGCAGCGGCTGCTCGCCCTGCACAGCGGCGTCGGGCTCTACTCGGTGGCGGTGATCGTGGCCGCGTTCATGGCGGGCCTGGGCCTGGGGAGCCTCGTCGGGGGGCGCCTCAGCGCCCGCGTGAGCGCACGGGCCAGCCTCGGTGCTTTCGCCGCGCTCGAGCTGCTCATCGCCAGCTTCGGAGCCGTGAGCACGTGGATCTACTACGACTGGCTCTATCCTCGCGCCGTGCACCTGCCGAGCCCCTCGTGGACGGCGGGTCTGCTGCACCTCGTGGCTCTCCTCCCGCCCACCCTCCTCATGGGCATGTCGCTGCCGTTCCTGGTCCAGGCGATGGTGACCGACGTCGCTGGCGCGGGCCGGCGCATCGGCTGGCTCTACGGCGTCAACGTCCTCGGCGCCGCCGCCGGTGCCTTCGCCGCCCCCTGGCTGCTGCTGCCGCTCCTCGGCGTCCGCGGCACCGTGCGCCTGGCGGCGTCCGCCAACGCGG
>Ga0326597_10006864_pt1 | contig 15527 bp, 11 predicted proteins | sample RVTome_12_FD_203789 | JGI IMG/M metagenome (GOLD analysis project Ga0326597, IMG submission 203789) | Soil microbial communities from uranium-contaminated site in the Upper Colorado River Basin, Wyoming, United States - RVT100D185 | ecosystem: Environmental > Terrestrial > Soil > Contaminated >...
TAGTTCCCGCCGGAATTGATACTTACCCGATGCGCAAAGTGATACAGTTTCACAAGGACAGCAGGGAGGGAAGAGACGCTTTTCGTATGGCTGTTGCTGGCTTGGTTGATGAACTCAAGGGAATCAAAGATAAAGAATTCTTCCTAAAGCGAATAAGGGAATTCGATGATAATCTCAGAAACTCACAAACCTCGATAATGTCTGTGCTAAAGGCCGGAAAAGCAGATTTCGGCTATGCGATGATTACGACCGCCCTGCCAATGGCACTATCTTCCTTTAGTGTTATTGGCATGGCCGGCGATCCATGGAATTTTCAGGCCGTAGGGCAGAGTGCGCTTCTTGGAGTTGTAGCTGCGCTTGCTGATCATACGAGAAATAGAAGATCATCGTGGTCATCAAAAGAAGCCAGTTACTGGCTCTCACTTCATTCTACATTCAAAGATAATGATGGCATCAGACTGCGACTGCCAAGCTTTCATCGTAAGTTTGAAGAATTTATAAATGATTAAGAAGCCCAACAGTCTCTTCCAGCGGATCGCATAAAACGTGCCCGCTGAAGAGCGACGTTGGGCGGCAAGGAGTGCGATGCCTCGTCGCGACCGAGACTCCCCCTGGAACCCAGCGGCCTCGGTCGAGGTCTCACCCGACGAATACGAGCGCCAGGTTGTGTCATGGCTCAGGCAGACCAAGCGGGGTCTCAGCTCGTTCAGAGTTCGCCACCAAGCGCAGCTCGCCGGCTCGGGCGGGGAGTACACCTTCGACGGAATCGCCGAATTCGAGATCTTCGACGGCGCCCAGATCGTGGTCCTCGTGGAGTGCAAGCGGCACAGCAGCCCCGTTAAGCGAGACCACGTGCTCGCCCTGGAGGCGAAGCTACGTGATGTCGGCGCTCATAAGGCGATGCTGTTCTCAACAGCGGGCTTCCAGCGCGGTGCGCTCCAATACGCAGCCGAACGTGGCATCGGGGCCACGGTCACCTTCATCGACGGTAGGCTCACCTACGAGACCAAGAGTGCGATGCCTCCGTCCGAGCCACCTCCCTGGGCAAACATCCCGCGCTTCGCCGGCTGGTTCGTCTCTTCCGAAGGCAAGTCCATCCATTCCAGCCTCGTGGACAACAGTCGCGCTGATCCCATCGACTCGTGGCTCGAGCAGTAGTGCGCTTGCCGCCCCGGCAGCTTTTGGCCGGGAACTTTAGGTTGACAAATTGAGGTAGCTGATGGATATTGCAACCGATTTGGATTGTATTGTCAGAGCCGCCGCCGGAGATAAGCCGACCGGCATTTGTCGCCACCTACGGCGGCTCACTTAATAGTTATGCAGCTCGGAAACAACCTGCTTTTACCGTACTGTCAAATTTGAAGTCGTAATTGGAGGAAACAGTGGAAACCCAGCAACCAGCCATCCGGCCAGTAGTGATTTATCCGTTTGTCCAGCCCAAGAACATTGACAGCTTGAAATTGCTATACGCAGAACTAACCCGCCTTACGACCGATACAAGCTTTCGCTTTTCCAAGCCGACGACAGTTGTAAACAATCAGACTAAATACCGTAGCACTACGCCTTGGTCCGATAACGTGGCCCTTGATTTGTCTTACAACGCTGCGATCAATGATGTTGTGGCGCCAGCCTCCACAATTATTAGCACGTGGTCGGTGGACACGTGCGCTCTGTGGCTCCGTGGGCTTGGCGACGCATTTGAGGACGCCACTGAAAAAAAGGCCCACCACGACGTGTTTTGGCTGATACCGGGCGACTTCGATTTCACCACCCCAGCAGGTGGGAGTGCTCTAGAAAGACTGTCAAACATCCCAAAACGGGTGTACTCGGGAGAACTGGATATTTGCCTTGGCGAAATCGAAGTTCCAATAAATAGCGCCAAGCAGCTGATTGACACATATGGGACGTACGGATTGCTTTACAACTGGTTTCCAGCCGAAGCAAAAGGGATTCGCAAGATCACCGACAAGCCGCGCACCGAGTTTTTAGCGATGAACTACCAAGCACTCCGCCAGGCATTAATACCAAATAGGTGGTACGCGTATGAGCAGACGCTAATGATCCTGCTTCAGAACATGGACGGCGACAAGAAGGGGCGCGAAATTAAAAGTGAGCCACTCGGCCTAATCACGGACGAGGAAGCTACACGCAGCAACCTGCCCGCGGCAATGCAACAAGTTGAACGGACTGAACGAGCTCTCAAGTTGTTCTGGAGGGAGAGAGAAACCGCACGAGGCGGTCAAGACTGGCAGGATCGATTCAGGGTCTTGGACGCGCAATCAGAGAGTGTGAGAACTGCTGCGATGGTCATATTACGACGGGTCTTGGCGTAAATGAAAGCGCGGCTGCATAACAGGCGCGTGGAGGCCGACGCGCTGAAGCGCGCGCCTCACGCGCGGCGTTCCCCCTTTTAACTCACCAAAAATGGCTGTGGATAACTCCCATTTTCAAATCGCATTCCGCATCAGCAAACGAGCACTGACCGAGATAGACTGCGAGTCAATACGGAGATAGGCCGCCGACCCCGACGGTCTTTCACGACCAGCAGGCTGTTGACAAGTTCGAGTAGCCGGCGGATATTGCAAACGATTCGGAGTTGACTGGTGGAGCCATCTTGGGAGATAGGCCGATCGGCATTTGTCGCCGCCTACGGCGGCTCACTTAATAGTATGGACGTTCTAGCCAGCACCACAGCGGTTTCGACAACAAAGGAGTCACTGCTGACTAACATAAGTCCTTACATATCCCTCTTTGCGTTCGTTGTGAGCCTATTCGCGATTGGGCTCTCACTCGCTGCGTTCCTGCATACTCGACGTACCAGAAAGGCGGACATCTACTCAGAAAGAAATGAGGAACTGCGCAAATTGGGTGTAGAAATGGAACGTGTTGGAGAGTGGATTGATGGGATAGCACCAGGAAAATCCCGTGACGAATTAACAGAGAAAGATATTCGCCACGAATACCGAAGTTTTCTTGAAGCTATTCGTAAACTAGGCAAAAACCCAAAGGAAGATCCGTTGGAGCTTGCGAGGCGTGAAGTAAAGACCTGGTTTCTCAAGTGTTGGCGCTCGTATTACAGCGACAAAGATCTGACTCTTCGGCAACTGCAGCACCTTCTAACCGATAGTCGGACCAGGTTGATGTGGCACTCTTTCATAATGACCCGGGAACAACACGACGAGTGGAACCGATTTGACCACGATCCTACGTCAAGAAACTCGCCAGACGAACCAGATTTTATTGCTTTAGCATGCGCCGGTTTCAAGCCAAGGGGTAGATTGTCAAATGCTGTCTCGTCGTCTGCTTCTATACGTAGGGAGACGTAATGCGAGCGACGCCTAACCAAAGTGCTGCAGCGGCCCTTGACCGCTCGCTTGGCTGCTACCGCAGCCTGCTCTCGCCCCTCAATGGCCGCTGAGCATGGCCGTTACCCCTTTAAACTCACCAAAAATGGCTGTGGATAACTCCCGTTTTCAAACGCGGTCCCATCTGATAAAAAATAATCGGCTCAAAAGTTATCACCAACATGGCGCAATCTGTTCACATTCCGCATCACTGCTCATTCGGAGCAAACAGCAGTAAAAAAATAAACGAGTGCTCAATCGCGACACAATTCTATGCAACTACACGTCTGGGTGCCTTCTCCCTCCAGGCTTTACCCCTCAGCCTGTGTTGTTGCTTCACCAGGGAGCACGAATAATCCTGGCTAGGAGGAGAGGTCCGCCGTTCAAGGTTCAAAGTTCAAGGTGGGACACGATCTCGCTCACGTTGAACCATTCGCCAAGCTCAGGGCAGGCATTGAACTTGGAACATGGAACTTTGAACTTTTCTATACGGCGCAACGTTCATGATTAAATCGGTCTGCTCAGTCCTGCGATTGCTACGCACGATCTCCTGGCGGCATGTCCTGCGCCACCGGGTGCGCACGCTGCTGACGTTTTGCGGAATTGCCATGGGGGTGGCGGTGATCGTCGCCATCGCCCTGGTCAACCGCTCGTTGACGCGATCCTTCCAGTCGACCATCGATCAGATCGCCGGCAAGGCGGTGCTGCAAGTATCCAACGGCGAGAGCGGTATCGCGGAGCCGTTGTTCCCGCTAATCAGGGATACGCCCGGCGTGCGCGACGCGGCGGCGGCGGTGGAAGCGTTTCTGCCGGTGAGCGGTGTGGCGGGCGAGCGCTTGTATGTTTACGGCGTCGATCTGCTCACCGATTTCGCCATTCGCGACCATCAGTTTACCGGCACCGAATTCACCATGGAACAAGCGCTCGATTTCATCGCTCGGCCGGACTCCATCGCCGTGACCGAATCGCTTTCGCGCCGGCTCAATCTTCCGCTGGGGGCGACCATAACCTTGCTCACCAGCCGGGGTAAGCAACCGTACACTGTCCGGGCGTTGCTCAAGGAGGAGGGTGCGGCCAAAGTTTTCGGCGGCAACTTCGCGCTGATGGATCTGCCCGTGGCTCAGCGAGCCATCGGCAAAGAAGGGAAGCTCGACATCGTCGATTTGACCGTCGAGGACGGCACCGAAATCGAAACGGTTCAGCGACTGGTAAAAGAAAGGCTGAACGGCGCGGCGGAAGTAGAGAGGCCGCGCAAGCGCGGCGAGCAAATCGGGCTGTTGCTCACCTCGTTCCGCGTCGGTCTTTTTTTCGTCAGCCTGATCGCGCTCTTCGTCGGCCTCTTCCTGATCTACAACACCCTGTCCGTTTCCGTCATTCAGCGCCGCCGCGAAATCGGCATGCTGCGCTGTCTCGGCATGCGTCGCGGTGAGTTGTTGCGGTTGATTATCCTCGAAGCCTTGCTGTTCGCGCTCAGCGGTGCGCTGGCGGGATGCGTGCTCGGCTGGGCTTTGGCTCAGGCTGCGCTGGTCGCGGTGGGGGAAACGGTCGGTAATTTATTCTCACTGGTGGATTTGGCCACCCAATCTTTCGGCTTGATGGAATTGGTTTTGGCTCTCGGTAGCGGTGTTGCCGTCGCCCTCCTGGCGGCTCTGTTCCCGGCCTGGGAGGCAATTTGGATTAGTCCTCTGGAAAGCGCGCGGCAGGCGGCCTGGCGTCCGGCGTCCCGCGCGAGAAATCCTTGGGCGAATCGTCTCGGCGTCTGCTGTTTTTGCGTCGCGCCGATATTGTTGGCGCTTGCGCCATCGCTTCCCGGTGCCGTTGAGCGCTTCAGCCTGGGCGTCAGCGGCATGCTACTGTTCTTGCTCGGTCTGGCGTTTTTCTGTCCCGCGATGGTCAAGCTCGCCGTCCGATGGTTCTGGCGATCCGCGCCGCACCTTCTAGGCCGGTCGTGGCCGCAAGCAAGATTGGCGTCGGATAGCTTGCGCCGCAACCCTGCCCGTTCCGGCATCACGATCGCGACGATGGTGATCAGCCTGGCGGCGATCTTCACGATCGCGGCCTTTGTCAATAGCGTGCGTGGCTCATTGCTCGCCTGGGTCGATCGGATGGTGACGGCCGATTTGATCGTCAGCTCGGGCGCACGCACCGCCGGGCCGCGCAACGTCCCGCTCAAAGAAGATTTGCTGCGCGGGCTCAAAGCGATTCCCGGAGTCGAGATCGTCGATCTTTACCGCTTGATCCGTTCGAATTACCAGGGGCAGCCGATCGTGATCGAGTCGTTTTCGGCGCTAGAATCCGCACCCGTGCGCAACCTGCCGATGGTGGACGGAGATGGGGCGCGGGCCTTGCGCGAGATGGGCGAAGGTAAGGGAGTGATCATCAGCGAGAGCTTTCAGGCCAGGTTCGGCAAAGCGCGCAACGACACGCTTGAGTTGGCGACGCCGGCGGGCCGGATCGCCTTTAAGATTCTCGGTGTCTACGTCGATTACTCATCGGACTCCGGCAGCGTTCTATTAGACAGAGCTTTGTACAAGAAATACTGGCGCGACGAGCTCGTCGATGCCTTCGATCTGTGGCTCGAACCCGGCGCGGACCAGGGAAGCGTGATTCAGAAGATCAAAGACGATTACGGCGAGAAGTATCAGCTCTTCGTCAGCACGCACCGGGAGTTAAGAGACGCCGTGGTGCGCATCATGGAACAATCGTTCGTCGTGAACTATGCCGTGGAGATCGTCGCGGTGGTGGTGGCAATCTTCAGCGTAATAAATACGCTGCTGGCGTCGATTCTCGATCGCATACGTGAAATCGGTGTGCTGCGCGCCATCGGCGCCACCCAGGCGCAGGTGCGCAAGTTGATTGTACTGGAAGCCGGCTGGATGGGGCTTCTGGGTGGCGTCCTCGGACTCTTCGCCGGCACGATCATGTCGTATCACCACGTCGTCTATAACACCAAGATGCTCACCGGCTGGACCTTTCAGTATCACTATCCCTACGGCGTTGCCGTCCTATCCGTCGTTGGCGCGGTCGTGCTTTGTCTATTGGCGGGATTCGGACCGGCAAAACAAGCGGCCGCGACGCCGATCACTACGGCGATCGGGTATGAGTAAGAGAAAGTAACCGCATCTCCGCGTAGCCTGCCAATTTAGATCCTATCACTCCGTGCATCGGCCCCGATCTGGGCGCCTGATTGTTTTTTCTCAGACATTCACTTCCAGGTAAGGATCGACGGCTGTCTTTACGGTCACCTGGTTTTGACACTCCAGTGACGAGTCGCGGTTGGTCGCCCAGCAGGGAACTGTGAACGGTTCTTAGGTCGATCTGGTGTGCTCGGGAAAAAAGTTCTCGATGCTTCGAATCGGTCCCAAATCTTGCATTGGAGTGGATACCTAGATTAGCCCAATCGCCGGCTAATGGGCTAGTAAATTGTTTAACGTTTTGATCGGAAAGGGGTTTTTCCAGGCCGACGCGCCAAGGAAAGTTTGGAAGTTGAGGTCAAATGAAGACCAAATTCGTACCGTTTTGTACAAAACGTGACAAAAATTTCCGGATGACGGAAAACCCATTGACTAGATCGATCGAGATTTTTTTTATGGACAATAGCTCGGTCAATCGGCGATCGTGGCAATGGTCATGACGAAACACGGAAACGAACTACGTCTGTCGACTGTGTTGATCGCCGCGGTCGTCGTTGCCGCCGCGGCCGCCGGCAACCTGTTTTTTTTCAATCAACAAGCGGGAAATAGCCGGAGAATTGAAAATCTCCTGAGTCAAATGGAGGGGTATGCCAATCGTTTGAACACCCTCGAATGGCAAGCGATGGCGAAGGAAAGGTTGGATTCGGGAGCGAGGGAAAGTATTCCGAATATCCGTCGAACCATGGACGCGATATTCAAGACGCTAAATGACCATGATGACGAGGGGGAGGTTTTCCAAAGAGTAAAGCATGCCTACGGCGCGTATAGTGAAGCCATCGAAGCGGAATTTAGCCTTCTGGCCGAGGGAAATATCCAAAAGGCGCGCGCTTTGGACAAACAGCGTGTAGAGCCATCCTATGAGGCCTTTCTGCAGGCATTAGAGGCTGCCGCTTCGTTTCACGAGCGCTGGACACAGTGGTTCCAATTGATGGCGCAGGCGGGGAGCCTCTTGATAGCCGTCGTCGCGCTTGTCTTGATTCTCCTGCGCTTTGAACGGGTGCGCGGAGCCGCCCGAATCGCAGAGGCTGAACATAATGCGCTCCAACGGAGCGAAGAGCGCTTTCGCTCGCTGGTGGAGAACGCCTCGAACGTCATCGCCATCGTCGATACCGGAGTTGCCGTCCAATTCGTCAGCGACTCCTCGGCGCGCGTCATCGGGCGCCGGCCGGAGGAGCTTATGGGCCGTGCGTTCATCGGCTACGTGCATCCGGATGACCGGGAAAAATTGCAAGACGCGGTCGCATCGGCGGCGCGCGAGATCGGCACGGTCGCGAGCACGGAGGTCCGCTTCAAATCGGTGAATGCGGATTGGCGTATTATCGAAGTCGTCGCGACCAGTCGTTTGTCGGATTCGGCGATCTCAGGGGTGGTCATCACGATCAGCGATATTACCGAACGAAAGCTCGCGGCCGATGCGCTCGCCGAGAAAGCGGAGGCGCTGCGGAAATCCAACGCCGAACTTGAGCAAATTGCTTTCGTGTCATCGCACGATCTCCAGGAGCCGCTGCGGAGGTTATGCATCCATAGTCAACTCTTGTCGAACCGATACAAAGGCCGGCTCGATCAGGATGCCGATGATTATATCGAACGGATAGTCGAAGGGGCGAAACGGATGCAGGCGCTGATCAAGGATCTGTTGACCTATTACAGTGTGGGTACCCAGACCAAGCCCGTGAAGGCAACGGACTGCGAAGCCGTGCTCATGACGGCGTTGGTGAGTTTACAAGCGGCGATTATTGAGAGCAACGTGATCGTAACGCACGATCCCTTGCCCACGGTTATGGGGGACGAGAGCCAGCTCGGGCAGCTATTTCAATACTTGATCGACAACGGCATCAAATATCGAAACGGCGGCGCGCCGCAACTCCACGTCTCATGCAGAATGGAGGGGAAAGAGTGGCTATTCTCATTGAAAGACAATGGAATCGGCATCGAGCCCCAATATGCCGAGCGCATATTCATCATCTTCCAACGTCTCCATTCGCAAAAAGAACATTCCGGCACGGGGATCGGTCTGGCGGTATCCAAAAAAATTGTCGAACGCCACGGCGGGCGCATCTGGGTCGAATCCGAACCTGGGGAGGGGGCGACGTTCTATTTTACCGTGCCTGCCGTAGCGGCAGAGAAAACTTTGGCCGACGCATGAGCATCCTTAATCGACCCTTCGACTCGAGCCCCGGCCTTGGCCGGGGGCGTACGGGATATTTTTTTCCTGTCAGGTTGCGCGCCGATATGCGCAACGTGATCCCCAGGGCCAAAACCGGGAATCGTGATCGAGCGGAGAGTGCAGCGAAATCTTATAGACGGACAAAAACGGTCTAGGTAGGTAAATGTGATGTACAAAATATTTTCTCTAAAGGTGCGAATCATTCTTCAGTTTCTATTCATCGTTTCACCTTTTGCCATCGCGCTCCTTTACCAGACGCACAAAGAAACTGAACGTGCCGCGCATCTATCGAGAGTATCCCGGCTACTCGCCGTTTCCGATACCGTCAAGGAGAAATATACGCAATTTGTGAATGGTGTCGTCGATGCCGTGGACTCGGGGCGGCTGAGCTCCCAGGCGGTTGAAACGTTGCAGCTTGCCAAAGCGGGCTTGCAGGAGTTGCGGCTAGAAGACCCATCGCAAGGGATCGACCAAGCTTTGCAGCACACCGATAAAACTCTCGCGGTGGTATCGAAGGACACCCGAATCGAGGCCCTCGTGCCGATTCGGACTTCGATTAACGACCTGGCGGCTCAGATCGCTAAAATCAACCAGGAATACAATCAAGCGATAAAGTCGGCGGTTCCGTCGGCCATCGAGATGGCGGATCAACAAAAACAGGTCGCGTTGGTTGTATTGGTTCTTACCGTACTGATGACGCTTCTGTTCGTACGGTTCATGATCACCGGGCTGACCCGGCCGCTCCGTGTTGCGGAAGCTGTCGCGCACCAGATCGCCAGTGGCAAGATCACCAAGACACTCAATGTGAGTAAAGGTAATGAGCTCGGAAAAGTTCTCGATTCTCTGGTCACAATGAATTCGAGTCTGTTTAATCTTTTAAGCAGTGTGAAAGTGGCGGCGGGCACGGTGTCACGCTCAGTAGACGCCATCGCCTCCGGCAACGAAGATATTTCCCGACGGGCCGAGCGGCAAGCCACCTTTCTAAACGCGGCCTCCGGGTCCATGAAAACGCTCGCTTCGGCGGTCGAACAGAATACGGCGAGCGCACGCCAGGCGGACGAGCTGGTTACGGGAGCGTCCAAGGCTGTCCAGGCAGGCGACCAAGCCATGTCGGAAGTGGTACAGACCATGGCATCGATCCGAGAGCGGGCTGATAAGATTAACAATATTGTCGGTTTAATCGATGACGTCACGCATCAGACGAATTTGCTGGCGCACAACGCGACGATCGAAGCAGCTCGCGCGGGTGAAGCCGGGCGGACCTTCGCCGTCGTTGCCGAAGAGATTAGGAAACTCTCCGATCGTGTCGCCCTCGCCGCTAAAGACATCAAAGCGCTGATTGACGACTCGTCGGAGCATGTTGCCATCGGCAATAGACAAGTCGAACGTGCCGGCGCAACCATGCAACAAATCATCTCAGGAGTTCAAAAGGTTGCTGAGATCACGGCGACGATCAAAGCGTCGTCAGCGAAACAACGCCGCGATATTGCGGAGCTCAGCGAGGCCATCCGAACGATGGAAGCAATGACCCATGAAAACAGCATCGTCATCGACCGGACCACGGCGGCATCAACAGAGCTGCACCGCCAGGAGAAAACCTTGGCGGCGGCGGTCAGCGCGTTTCACCTAAGTGATGCCGGCGGATCGGTCGCGCCCCAATACGCGGCAATCGACCCGTCCAGAAAACGGGGGGGAACCGCAATCCAAGCACGCAACTAAGTTCGAGTTCAACGTCAAGACTTAGATTCGGAAGGTTCGTTTCCATCCCGGCTGAACTGCAAAAAAATTGCCCGCCACTCTGGACGCTAGCTCTTATAAATTACTTGACAGGATACAAATTTTCATTACTTAGTAGGGAAAGCGATATGAGGCACATTGGAGTGGAAAACCGCAACCTTGTTAAAGGCGCGCAGGCAACGTTACGCTGCCCGAAATCCCGGAATAGAACTACGCCATTCCTGGTCGTAGCCGCGTTCACGGTGCTGGTCGGTTTACCGGTGCATGCAGCCGTTGGGCCATCGGACAGCGAGCGAATCGGCGATCTGGAGCGCAAGTTGGAACGGAGTCAGCAAATCATCGAGGAGATGGCCGCACGCATTCTAAAGCTGGAGACGCTCGGGGCCCGGCACGAAGCGGGCATTTCGAACGCGCCTCCGACGCCATCCTCCACGCCGACGCAAGCGGCGGCCGGTGCGGCGGGATCGCCGCCTGGTGGTGAGCGTGCCCCGGCAGATCCCGGCGTCGGCCTCTCGTTGCTCGGCACGCCGCTGCACGGCTTCGCCGACGTGGGCGGGGTGCTAACCCGCGACAAGAGGCGGCGCAAGGGCTTCACAGTGGGGTCACTCGATTTCTATCTCACTCCGGAATTGGGTTCGAACGTAAAAGGCGTGGTCGAGTTACTGTTCGAGGTGGACAGCGAAGGCTCCCTTGCCGTAGACTTGGAGCGGCTCCAGTTTGGCTACGCCTTCGGTGACTACTTAACCGCCTGGCTGGGCCGATTTCATACTCCTCTTGGCTACTGGAACACGGCCTTCCACCACGGCCAGCAGATTCAGACCTCCGTGCGGCGCCCACAGTTCCTCGACTTCGAGGACAAGGGAGGGATATTGCCCGTTCATTTGGTGGGCCTGTGGGGTGCTGGCGGGGTCGGCCTCGGTGACGGGAAGTTGACCTACGACCTCTTTCTCGCGAACGCACCGTCAATCGAGGACGCCGTGCTGACGATGAACATGGCCGGGGCGACACAATTCCGCCCCAGCTATGGAGCCAATATCGGCTACGCTTTTCGGGGCGCTCTAGATGGATTTAAGGCCGGCCTTCACTGGCTGCGCGGGAATGTGCAGGACGTCACCGCGAGCAACTGGACCGCGCTCAATATCACGGGTGGTTATCTCCTCTACACGGAAGAGCCATGGGAGCTGATCAGCGAGCTTTACCGGTTCGACAACAAGGACCTGAAGGGCAAGACCGGAACCCACGGAAGCTGGGCCCTAGCTGGGCAACTGGCGCGGACCTTTGGTCGTTGGACACCTTATGGGCGGGGTGAATGGGCCGGCCTCAATCAACGCGACCCGTACTTTCGCGACATGGAGAGTGGCAGATCTTACACCCGCGGGGCTTTCGGTATCCGCTACGATCTAACGGCTAAGGCTGCGCTAAAGTTTGAGATCCGGCGGACCATGACCAGGGAAGTAACTGGCGGCCGCCACGGTGAGACCGCCGGGGAAACTCAGTTCTCCATCCGGTTCTGAGAGGAAATACGAGGGGTGAAGGGGATGAAACGGGGGCTGGTGATTGCTCTTGCATTCTGGGCAAGCCTCTTCGTACTCGGAGGTCTCGGAATCGCTCAGGCACCTTCTTTGTACGTCATCGGCGGGCAAGGCGTTGCTTTGTCAGCGGGAGAAATTAAAGAGGTCTACTTGGGTGAAAAAGTGTTCAGTGGTTCGGTCAGACTGGTTCCCGTGGATAACGCCGCCGCGCGCGCGGCATTTCTAAGTAAAGTGATAGGGATGACCGCGACCAAGTACGAATCGATTTGGACCAAGAAGGCTTTTCGCGACGCGCTCAATCCGCCCACGGTGCTGTCAACGGATGCGCAGGTCATAGACTTCGTCAAACGAACCGTCGGGGCTGTGGGCTATGTGTCCACGCCGCCGAGCGGTGTGACGGTGCTTCAAGCATATTGACGGGCTACGCGCACGGAACCCTGCCGCCAGTTAGTTACCTCACCTCCGTTTCCCTCGCCTCCCTGCGCCTGAAATTCGCGCCCAACGCAGCATCGATTACAGGAAGAGTCGATCGCCGGGGACGCAAATTTGCCGGGGGCGGGTTTCAAACCCGCCCCTACTCAAGCGTGCGAATCGATCGATTCTGTGAATTACGACGTAGGTAACTCAGTGAAAATCACAAACCGGGCGCGTCGGTTCTTGACGCGGCATTCGTCGGTCGGCTCGAAGCACGCGGGAGCTTCTTTGCCGTAGCTGATGGTGACCAGGCGCTCCGGCGCGATGCCTTGATTGACAAGAAACTCTTTGGCGCTCTGAGCGCGTTTCGCGCCCAAAGCGAGGTTGTATTCATTGGACCCGAGATCGTCGCAATGGCCTTCGACCTCCACGCGCGATTTCGGATTGTTTTTCAGCCAGTCGGCGTTTTGCTTGAGAATCGCTTGGGCATCTACCGCCAGATCGATGCTGTCGAATTCATAGTAGACGTCTTGCAGCGCCGCGCCGGGTGGCGTGACGGCCGCGATGCCCCGGCTCATGGCCTCGATCGCCGAAGGCGCGCGCAGGGGCGCAGCGTCGCCCGCGGGGTTGTGAAAAGGCAGGGGCGATAAAACCGGAACGGGACGGCCCTCCGGGGCTGAACAGGCGGATCCGATAAACGCCAGCAGCAAGAAGAAAAGAAAAGCCGATCGCGTGTGGCTGAAAACCAACCGGCACGGCGGTTTCGAATGGCTAAACGGCGACATTTTTATATATGGTCGCGATTTAACCCGGCGTTGTCAAGTTTATCGGCGTTGTTTTAATCTCGCGCGCTCCGTTTGCGCCAAAGACACATCCAAAAAACGCCACAAACTCCCCCGAAGGTATCAATTGCTACATCGACGACGCTGGCGGTTCTTTCCGGCACCCAGGATTGATGATACTCGTCGCTGGCGGCGTAGGCGAGCACTAAAGTCAGGGTCCACGCTATCGTCGGCTTTGCCAATTCTGATTCGTTGCTGCTTTGTCCCGCCCGCACGAGAAGGATCGCCAGTATGAAGTATTCGAACCAATGGCCGCCCTTGCGCAGTAACGGATGGAATAGCGCGAGATCCGCGGGCGCAAATCCGGGCAAGAGCCAACCGAGCCAAGCCGAAAAGAACCCCTCGGTGTTGGAGAAGGAAAAGTTCTCCGTGGAAAAATAGAAAATCAAACCCGCCCAGAGAATGACTGGGAGCCACCGTTGCAAAGCGGAGATCCAACCGATCGTAGGAATCGCGTGCATAGCGTCAACTATCGCTCAGCCGGCTTTGGGGCGCCACAAGCACGATGTATAAGATTGCCGTGACCCAGCACAGGGCCACAAGAATCCACGGGAGATACATATAGCTCTGGGTGCGGTCATAGATCGCGCCGGCCAGCACCGGTCCGAGCACGCTTCCCCAGGTATAGAGGAAGCTCATGCTACCGCGCACCTTGGCGAATTGGTTGCGGCCGAAAAAATCGCCGACCGTCGCCCAGGTCACGGGAAATAATCCTTCAAGCACCGTAAGCGAAGCGAGGGCGATCCAGAGATGCCATTTTTCCGTTCCGAAAAATAGCAGAAACAATGAGCCGCTTGCGATCATCATGCAGCTCGCCATCAGACGGGGTTTCGACACCCGGTCACCGATCCAACCGATCAGCAAATGTACCGGCATGCCGAAGAAAGCGAGGAAGCCGAGGTAAAACGCCGCTTGTCGCTGCGTAAATCCTTTCCACACCAGGATCGGCACGAAATGCACGAGCACGGCGCTGGAGCAGACGATTCTAAAAGTCGTCGCTAGCGTGAGCAGCCAAAACTGGCGCATGCGCAGCGTTTCGCGAAAGGAAAAGTCGAGCTCCGGCGCCGTCGAATCGCGTCTCGATCCCAGATTTAGCGCGCCGTCGGATATGGCACTTGTCGCGCCATCCGGCGCTAATCCCATGCTCTCAGGCGAGCGGCGGATCAAGAAAGCGAGCGGCAGGCCGCCGAGAAGAAAGGCGACCCCCGCTGCGAAGGCAGCGAGGCGCCAACCCCAAGTAAGCACTCCGTAGGCAAGGATGGGCGTGATGAGCGTGCCGCCCAGGGCAATGGAGCCGCTGGTGAACGACATGGCCAAGGTGCGCTTGCGAATAAACCAAGTGTTGGCCACGGCCATCGTCGCGTCCATAAAGCCGGCCTGGTACGAGAGTGAAATCACGCCCATGTACACGATGAGCAAGGCGGTGTAGCTGTAGACGCCCGCGAGCATCACATAGCCGATTCCGGCAAGCAGCACAGCGATGGCGATCACCGGGCGTGGGCCGTAGCGGTCGATGCAGTAACCGGCGAGCGGGCCTTCAATGGCGCCCTGCGCGCGCGCCAACGAAAAGACCAGCGAGGTTGCTGCACGGGTAAGTCCCAACTCCTGGGTCACCGGCAGAAAAAAAACCGTGAAGCCGTAGGCGTGCAGTCCGCCGCCGAGCATGCGGATCACGCAGCACACCACGACCATCCACCAGCCGTAGTAAAGTTCCGCGAGCCGTCGCTTGAGAATTAGGATCACACATTCACCCAGGACTTAAGCTTTGGAAACAGGCAAAGATGGCCTGACGAGCAAAGCGTAAAGACATCCCGCGACCACGGAAAGGACGATGAAGGCGGACATCATGGGCGCATAGCTTTGATAACGATCATAAACCGCTCCGGTGACCACGGGACCGAGCGCTGGACCCCAGAGGTAAAAGAAACTCATGGTGCCGCGAATGGTGGCAAACGACTTGCGGCCAAAAAAATCGCCGACGGTCGCCCAGCCCACGGGGAAAATCGCCTCCACGAAGGTGAACAGAACGGTGAAAACCCAGAGCGACCACTCTCCGTCACCGTAGGCCAGGAGCGTGACCGCGCCGGCGCCGACGACCATGCACAGGCCCATGAGGCGCGGCTTGCTCACCGAGTCGGCGATCCAGCCGATGAGTAGATGGCACGGCATGCTCATCAGCGCCATGAACGCCAGCATGGCGGCGGCGCGCGCTTCGGAGACCCCTTTCCAAACCATGATCGGAACAAAGTGGACCGTAATGGCATTGTATACTGCGACGCGCGTCGTGGTGGCGAGGA
>Ga0326597_10006865_pt1 | contig 15527 bp, 25 predicted proteins | sample RVTome_12_FD_203789 | JGI IMG/M metagenome (GOLD analysis project Ga0326597, IMG submission 203789) | Soil microbial communities from uranium-contaminated site in the Upper Colorado River Basin, Wyoming, United States - RVT100D185 | ecosystem: Environmental > Terrestrial > Soil > Contaminated >...
CACCAATTAGAGTCGAGCCGTAGGGTGGGCACTGCCCACCTTTTCAGCCGAGTAGGGTGCATCAAGCCGAGCCGAGTAGGGTGCATCTTGATGCACCAATTAGAGTCGAGCCGTAGGGTGGGCACTGCCCACCTTTTCAGCCGAGTAGGGTGCATCAAGCCGAGCCGAGTAGGGTGCATCTTGATGCACCAAATCGAGTCGAGCCGTTGGGTGGGCACTGCCCACCTTTTCAGCCGAGTAGGGTGCAACAAGCCGAGTAGGGTGCATCAAGATGCACCCTACAATCTGCGGTCGCGTATTGTAGGCACCGCGGTAGATATGGGGGCATTTGAGAACCAGTCCGATGGGTCGTAAATCGACGGTAAAGGGAAGATTTTTCACCTCCATAGCCGGGATTTCGGGGGGATAAGACGAGTCCTGCCAAAAAGACACGATCCAGCGGCAATCCGCACTCGACAGCTTCGATCAAACCGGCGATAATTGACTCTTTCGGCGTCCTCGTCCGGGCGCGCCATTCTTACAGAGAGAGATTCGATCGAATGATTACACCAAACAGCTTAGTGGAGTTAGTACGCAGCGGTGATTTCTCGGCGCTGGAGTTGGCGTGGAATGATTTGATGGAGTCGGACGAAAGCACGCCCGGCCTGCTCGTTCCGTACAAGGATGTGCTCACCGAGCTGCGCACTCTGGATAGGCAGACCAAAGCGGAAGAGTTCGCGTGGTCCGCGATTGAAGTGTTGCAGGGGAGGCTATCGGCGGAGGAAGTGGTTGAAGTGGCCAGGGCTTATATGGTGGCCGCGGGAGAAGGAGACGAGCTGCGCGCTCAAGGCGTCAAGCTTTACCGAGCCTGCTACGGCGAGCGAGATGGGTTCGAGGCACTCTTGACCGAGGCGGGTCTTGGCGGTGGACGACCGATTCGTCGCGCCGTGCGCACCATGGATGTCTGTATCAACCTGTCGGTGGGTGATTACCTTTGTGGGCGCGATGGAGAAGGGGCGGCGCAGGTTGTGAAATTGGATACGGGAGCGTGGGAGATTACCGTTAAGGGAGCGGGCGGCAAGCAAACATTTGACGCCGTCCGATTGGCCGACACCTACCGCAAGACAGGCGAAACCGAATTCGCCGTGTTGCGCCAGTTCTCGCCTGAGCTCTTGGACGAACAGTTGAAGAAGGATCCAGCCCGTGTGGTCATCGAGATTTGCCGCGAACATGGCGACTCGATTGACGCGCTTACCCTGGAGCGCTTACTCGTACCTGACGTTATCGCCGAAGCCGACTGGAAGAAGTGGTGGACTAAGGCGCGGACGGCGCTCAAGCGTTGCCGAAACATAAAAATGGAAGGGCGGACGCCTTGCGTAATCACTTACGCGGAAACCCCCGTCGAACTGCACGAAGAGCTGTGGGATTCGTTCTCTCGGCTTAGAGATCCCGAAAAACAACTTGAAGCCGTTGAAAAGTATTTTCGAGAATGCAAAGCGAGTGCTGAATCGCCGTCAGTGGCTACTTTGGATCGCTGCTACGATCAGTTTGCTGCGGTCGCAGAGCGTTCGGGAAAGCAGAAGAAGGATGTGGCCGCACTCCATTGGGCCATGGCTCTTAGAGTTCGACGCGCGACGGGTAACCAAGAGATTCCGGAAAACGCCATCGAGTTACTCAAGATCGCCGAGGATCTTGGTGATCTGTTTCGTCGCATCCAAGGCGACGCGCTGCTTGAGGTGGCGTGCGATTGGTTGATCGAGTCCCGTCCGGATGATTGGGTCGAGCAAGCGCTATCGCTGCTTCCAAGTTTTCCATTGAATGTGTGTGAGACGACTTCGGTGCGCTTGGTGAAGGAGGGATGTACCCAGGAGCAGTTCGAACCGCTTGTGCAAGAGATCTTGTCTGATCCGCTCAAGAATTTCGAGGCCATTCTTTGGCTTTGGGACGGCCCATCGGAAGCCCGGCATATTCCGGCACCGCCGTTGAAGTCGATGATCTCGCGTATCCTGCGCATGTTGGATGATTGCCGCCGGAATGAACTGGCACCCAAAGAAACGGTCAAGCGGCTCCTTATGCGGTCGCGTGCCATATTGTCCGCGAGAAAATATGAGCGTTTCGACAAGTGCTTGGACGAACTGGATGCCGAAGTCGCCTCGGCGCTGCGCACTCAACTGAAGCGTATGGATAATCTTGGCCGAGCCGTTCGGGAAGATATGATTAGTCGGTTGGACCGCCGCTTCCCGCCTGTGTCAACATCTGCGAATCTTCAGCCCTGGGAGCGCGAGGATGTCCTGTACGTGACCGAAGAGGGCATGGCCAAGAAGCAGCAGGAAATCGAGCATCATGTCAATGTCAAGATGAAAGAGAACGCCCAGGCCATTGGTCGCGCCGCCGAACATGGCGACCTGAGCGAGAACTCCGAATACAAGTTTGCGCTTGAGGAGCGAGATCTTCTTCGTGCCAGACTGGCACAAATGAACTCCGAAATGGCGATGTCCAGGGTAATGAACCCCGATGATGTACCATCGAACCACATTGGCATCGGTTCGCGTGCGGTCTTCAAAAGGGTATCCGATGGGGCTCGATACGAAATAAACATTGTCGGTCCCTGGGAAGCGGATGGGGAACGCAGCTTCTTCAATTACCGGGCACCATTATGCCAGCGCGTTCTTGGTACCAGCCCCGGCGAAACGGTCGAGTTCGAACACAGCGGCGCTCAAGGTGAGTATGAGCTTATCGAATTGGGCAGCGTGTTCGCCCAAGAAACGGCAGCGGGTACGGAGTGAGGCAGCGGATCGAACAACCATGAACGCTGTGTTGATCGGTTTGCCGCAATCTGGCAAGTCAACCCTCTTTTCCGCCGTCACCGGGATCCTGGTCGATCCCTTCGCGGTATCGGATTCGCACCGCGCCATCGTTCGCGTTCCAGATCCGCGATTGGAGTTTCTTCGCAAGCTGCATAATCCCAAGAAAGTCATCGAAGCGACCGTTGAGATTGTTGACGTGCCCGGATGTTCTCTCGATGACGCCCATGGTCGGGATGCGTGGCGCCGCTTGCTGCCCACGCTTCGCCAGGCCGATCTGTTTATGATCGTCGTGCGTGATTTTGAGAATGATTCCGTTCCCCCATTTCGCGGTCGTGTCGACGGCAAGGGCGACTTTGCAGTAGTCTGGGAGGAACTGATCTTCGCTGATCTCGATACGGTCACCACGCGCGTAGAGCGTCTGGAGGCGGCCCTCAAAAAACCCACCAAAACACACGACGCTGAAAAACGCGAGTTCGAGGTTTTGCTTCGGTGTCGCGAGGCGTTGGAAGCGGAGCAACCGCTTTCGTCCGTGGTCGAAACCGAGGACGATCGTCGGCAGGTCAGCAGCTTCGGCTTCCTAACCCAAAAGCCTCTGCTGGGTATCCGCAATGTTTGCGACGATCGGGCTTCGATCGACGAGGTGTGGGAGATTCAGAATGTGGAAGAGGTCATCACGCTGAGTGCTTCGATCGAGGCGGATATCGCGGCCCTGGATGAGGAAGATCGTCCTGCATTCCTTTCGGATTTGGGGTTGACGGTTGCCGCTCGGGACCGATTCATTCAAGCGTGCTATCGCTCGCTCGGTCTCATATCGTTTCTCACCATGGGCCCCGACGAAGTTCGCGCCTGGCCAATCACTAAGGGCACCACTGCGGAAGCGGCGGCCGGGAGAATCCACTCCGACTTGGCGCGGGGATTCATACGGGCCGAAACCGTTGCTTATGACGATCTTGTTGCGCACGAGGACATGCGGGGGGCGAAGGCGGCCGGTAAGGTGCGTAAAGAGGGAAAGGGTTATATCGTCAAGGATGGCGATATCATGGAGATTCTGGCGAATGTATAGGACGGTGTGTACACTTGGTGCGCACGGAGTGAACCTCTTTTGACATTGGAATCGGGCTTGTTATAGATTAAGATAAGTGCTCCAGCGGAGTTCTGGAGGGAAGAAGGTAGCAGTCGAAGCGGCATGGAGACCGCGGTTGACGCTTTTTATAAGGATTAAACGATGAAGAACGCACGTAGAACGATGGTTCGGTTGATTTTAACATGTGTCTGCGCTGTAGCACTATCAACGGCCAACTTGGGTTGTATCTGCGCGATCGGACGGTGCGGTCCTTGCGCTACGAAGCAGGCCGGCTGCAAGAAGGGTTGCGGTAAGAAGGCATCTGCGAAGTGCAAAGAAGGTTGCAACAAGCCATGCTGTAAGAAAGCGTCGGCAAAAGGCAAAGAAGGTTGCACCAAGCCATGCTGTAAGAAGGCGTAAAGTCGGGTCAAGATTCGGCGCGTTGCTTGGGCGCGCCGAGCCCGCAGATTTGCGGCTCTTTCTGAACGGGCAAGGTCACTTGCCCGATACGGATCGGGTTTCCCAAGCACGCGGGGCGTAGCGCAGTCCGGTTAGCGCACTTGACTGGGGGTCAAGAGGTCGCTGGTTCGAATCCAGTCGCCCCGACCATTTTTCAAAACGGCCGTTCGGGGGCCAGCCGAATGGCTTGTCGTTTTGCGACAAGAGGTTATGATAACCGATGAGGGCAGGACGGTTCGAGCTTCAGCGGAGACGTCTGGCGCTTCGAACCGCGGCGTGAGGAGTCCGATTGATGGTTTGTAGATTGTCCTATACACACCGCCTGCCTTTGAGCCAGACTATGCAGTGCGGTGTCCATTCATTGCTAGCCGCACGTCACGGAGGAGCGAGTGAGCCAGCCGCGACAGTTTACATTTGATGTGCAGGAGCAATTCTCGCACCTGGATCGAGCTCCGATCGTTGAAGCGGTGATTCATTGGCGCGCCCGAAGCGAAAAGGCGTTTGAACGCGAGAGACTGCTGGAAGGCCTCAAGGCGAGCCTGCCTGATTACCCTACCGTACGGCCACAGCAAGAGGTGCAGCTAGAGGCGCAGATTGGCCCCGAGGGGGCCGCGCAGGCGCAACGCGCGAGTTGGCACGGCTTCCGTCTCGAATCAAAGGACCAACGATACATAGCGCAGTTCACGCGTAACGGCTTTATCTTCAGCCGGGTCGCACCATACGAGAACTGGGACCGTTTCGTCGCGGAAGCCAGGCGACTGTGGCAGATTCATGTCGAGCTCACCGCCCCGTCGGAAATTGAACGTTTGGGTGTGCGGTTCATCAACCGGATTGTACCGGTAGACTTTGACAAGATGAACGAGATCCTGGCGAAGCCACCTCAGTGCCCAAGTGCGCTGACGTTGCCGATCAGTGAGTTCCTGCATCGGACGCGGTTCAACATCCCGGGTCACCCATACAATATCAACATCATCCAGGCGACCCAGCCCCCCGGCCCGCCCGAGACGGAGGCGCTCAGTCTTATCTTGGACATCGATGTGTTCACGACGAAGACCACCGAGCTGGAAGATGCGGCGTTGGACGCTCGTCTGCGCGAGATGCGCTGGCTGAAGAACAAGGCTTTCTATTCGCTACTTACCGAGCAGGCGATCGAACGATTCAAGGAGGCCCACCCATGAACTATGCAGGCGTCATTCATGGCGTCAGTGAAACGGCCCGGTACATCGAAGAAAAAGTCCGCGAAGACCGCCGCCATCTCCACAAGTCCTTTGCATTCGGAATAGAGAGCGCCCTGCGCGACGATCTCGCCGCGGCTTGGGAAGAGTGTAAGCAGCCCAATTGGGATGGCTACAACGCCCTGCCTGTTTCCCAGGATGTATTGCGAAACATGTACACGTTTCTGGAGGCGTTGCCGTTCGGGTTTCCAGGTCCGAGCATCGGGGCAGATCCCCATGGTCACCTCTCGGTCGAGTGGTATCGAAGCCCGCGACGCGTGCTGTCTGTGAGCGTCAGCGACGACGACCTATTGCACTACGCTGCGTTGCTCGGGTCCAGCAACACGTGTGGGACTGAAACGTATTTTGGCGAAGTTCCCGAGAGCATTCTTAATCTCGTGCGCCGGGTCTATTCATGATCGATCCGTGTCATGTGCCTGAGGTTGAGTCCGACGAAACGCTGGCGAGATTCATTCTCTCCAGCAGGCACATCCGAAGTAGCGACGACACGATCAGCCCCAACGCGTTCATCGCGCATCCCGGAAACGAGCTTTCTGTAACGCGCCACCGCGATGCGACGGAAGATGAGATTTGGAATGCAGGACGGGCAGTTGCGGAGGTTCAGCAGCGGAGGCTGCATGGTCGTGGTGACGTCGTCGCGATCGCGTTTCTCCAAAGGGGCCTTGCACTCCAGGCTGCCCCGGTTATTGGCCACGCAAGGCTTCCCGACAACCCCAACCACGCGAATGTGACCGGCTGGCCAAAGGACGACAAGGGGCGGCAACGGTTGCACGCGCTTGAAATCGTGGCGCAGTCCAGGTTGGTTCGTCCATCTGACATCAGATGAAGAGGGGAGCCTGCTGATCCAGTCCGTGAGCCAGGCTCATGCCGAGAGCGCAAGGCGGGTCACGGTGAGGATAAACGGCTCCGGGGGCACGATAAACCCGCCCAGGTACGGTTCGAGCGCGTCGGGGTACGGTTCAAACGAGTGACAGTCGCCCCGATTCGCGGCGAAGCCGAGAATAGAGCAGGTGAGCACAGGAACAGGTAAGCAGGAGAGGCAGAAGGACGTCCATTGCCCAGCACGGGTTTCCGGGCGCGACGCCCGGTCCCCTGATCACCTGATCCCCCGCTCAAAAAAACGCGGTAGGTCGTTCATGGCCTCGGGTTCCCCATTCTTGCGCAACTGCATAGGGTGGGCACTGCCCACCATTCCCAAGTTTGTAGAGCGCGGGTGCCCCATTCTTGCTGTACGCAGCACGGGTGGGGGATGGACAGGCCGCATGACAGTTCCGGAAATCCTTTCCGTCCCCCACCCTTCGCAAGGAACGAAGGATGGGGCACCCATGCGTAGGGTGGGCACTGCCCACCATTCCCAAGTTTGTAGAGCGCGGGTGCCCCATTCTTGCTGTACGCAGCACGGGTGGGGGATGGACAGGCCGCATGACGGTTCCGGAAATCCTTTCCGTCCCCCACCCTTCGCAAGGAACGAAGGATGGGGCACCCATTCACGAAAGTCTTGCCTCCACCGCGGTACGGTCGTTCAGACACACTGAATTCTATCGTTGTGAACTTACGCCGTACGAAGAAAGGTGTCACGCCTTGACGTCCGTATCCGGCCATTTTGGCGTCACTCGAACCAGTAGATTTCATACCATTTACGCTTGCCGACCCTTGGCGGCGAGCGTAGAATACCTCATATACATCTACCGCGTGCGGTGGATGTAGGGAATGGTTTGGTTTAAGGGAGGATCGCATGAAGGCGAAAACTCGGTTCGAACGAGCGATCCGCTGGGTGTTCGTTGTTGCGGCGGCAGGCGTGGCACCGGCGTTTTTGATGCGGTGCGACAAGGCCGTCCTGAACGCACAGCGAGGGTTTTTCCAGGGACTGGGCCTGAGCGTAAGTGACGCCCTCGTGGATTCAGGGCTGATCAACTTCGAAGGCTGACCGTCCAACCGTAATCACAAGCCGCACGATTCACACTTTGGACGTGAAGCTGCGTGACAAAGGGGTTTGTTCGCGCGCTGAGCGGAGGGAGCTACGGCATCTCAAAGAGGTGATCGCTGGTGCGGATAATAAATAAAATAGGGACAGTCACCTATTGATTTGGGTTACAGGGAGAATTGGGTCAAACATCACCCTCACCCGGTCTCTCCTTGGGAGGGAGAGGGGTTGCGGAATGATAACACCCTCACCGGACCTCGGGTGCCCCATACTTGCGCAACTGCGTAGGGTGGGCACTGCCCACCATTCCCAAGTTTGTAGAGCTCGGGTGCCCCATTCTTGCGCTGCACGGACGCCGACGGCTAAGCCTTGGCGACCGGATCTCGCGTCTTGCGGTTCGCGGTCCAACTCCCGCAACAGAATTAGAAAAACCATAACAACGCGGCTTCGATTTCTTTCGCATCGGCTGCTGAATAAAAGCGTCACTGCTCCTGGGAGCTTAGCGCCGCATCCACCCAAATCACGCCGTCATGGAGATCGATCATCAATCGTTCACCGACTCGGCGGACAACTCGGCGTTTTCCGAGACATCGCCACCCGACCTTGCTGCCGTTGCCGCCGCGTGGCCGCACCTACCCGAACATGTCCGACAGGCGATCATCACGTTGGTCGAGTCCGTGCGCGACAGCAAGAGTGCCACGTAGTGCCGATTGCTGCCAAACGCGAATGGAGCGAGTCTGAGCGACCGCTGGTACGGGAGGTCTCCTACCCACGCTCCAACCAATAGCGGCTGAGACAACGGTCGTCTGGGCCACCTCAGTTCTGGTGCCCCGGTGTCCCGACAAATGGGTTGCGATACTCGGGGCTTCGTTGGTGCTCGAACAAGCAGTTCTCGCAAAACCATCGACAGCAGCAGATACACACGGTATCACGCCGTGCCCTCGGCTCGCAGTGGCGTCCACAGTAGGTGCAGATTCTCGCCACTCCACGGGTCCGCTTCTTGTAAGTCACTGCCAGCATCGTTGAACCTCCGTGTTCGCGTTGAAGCCATGCGGATCATCCGTGTCCGCGTAGCCACATGATCGTACTTCACTGCCGGAGGTCAAGACGCCCCTCGACGCTACGGGACCGCCCAGCCCCACGCCGGTCTTCGAGATTCCTCGCAGTGCGTCGCGGAGGCTGGTGCCGAGTGCCTTTGTAAATCTCCGTAGTGTCGGAATCGTCACGTTGTACTCGCCACGGTCGACGGACCCGACGTAAGTTCTATGCACGCCGCATTGAAAGGCCATTTCCTCCTGCGACCAGCCGCGTTTCTCTCGGGCCTTGCGTAGGTTCGCGTCGAGCCGCACGAGGGCCTCGTCTTTCTTGGCTATGCGGTCAGCATGTGACCTGACAGCGTACTCATCGACAGAGTAGAACTAGCATCCTGCGGCCAGCGTGTCCGGTAAAGTCGGCAGGCCAAGAGCGGACGCCCCGAATATGGCTCCTTCCGCACCCCCCGGATCGGTATCGTAGTGTAGAGGTAGGGTTTGTCCTCGCCGGGCAGGGCAACTTCGCCGCCTCAGTCTTGGGATGTAGTAGAAAATGCAGCGACTCGTGACCAATGCGTTAGCAATCATGTGTCTCCATTCGATGGCGGGCCTGCCCTCCTTTGGTGCGGAGGTCGATCAGCCGCCGAAGAGCCCGACCCTGGAAGCACCAGACGAGTCGTATCCGGCCTCGGCTTGCTGGCAGGTGGTCGTCTACGACGCGGATCACGACCCGATCTGCATCGCCACGGCCTTTGCGGTCGCGGAACACCTGCTGGCGACGAACGCCCATGTCGTCGAATCCGTCGCGGAGAGTCTGCGTGATGGCGGTAGTGCCCAAGTCGTTCAGCACGAGACCGGCACCACCTTCGACATCGTGCAAGTCTGGCAGCACCCCGGCTACCGAGGTGACGACTCGATCGGGCCTGATGTCGGATTGCTGAGCGTTAACGAGCCGCTTCCCGCAATCCTGCGGTTGGCGGACGCCGAAAACCTGCATCGTATCTCTCCGTTCGACCCTGTCCGAATGTACGGCTTTCCCGGCGACGTGGCCAGGTCGATCGACCTTGAGGACTTCGCGGTCGGTCCGGTTCGCCCGCGCGCCACCGCAGCGGTTGGGATCATCACCGCGATGCGTCCGTTTCGTCCACTCCAGGACGCGACGCCGGATTCGTCCCTGGTCGTACAGCACGACCTACGCTCCGTTGGGGGCAACAGCGGAAGCCCCATCCTCAATGACGACGGTAAGGTCGTTGCAGTGAATGCGCAAGCCAGTAAAGAAAGCAGCCCCAGGCTCGGCCTTGCAATTCGCAGCGACGTGCTGGACGGATTGCTCCGCATGGTTCGACTCGGTGTCCTGCCGACTGTGGACACCGTCTCGGTGAACATTGAGCAGGAAGGTCCGTACGACTCAGGATCGCCGGCGGTTGCGGACGATTGGGACCCGATCCTTGTATACCTGCTGACTTCGCTTGTCTCCGTCGGTGTCGTCGGTCTGACCCTCATCCAGCTCGCCCGGATTCGAGGAAAGCCGCAACGCAGGCTCCTTGAAGCGATCACCCAGTTCGTCGAAACATACGCCCGCAAGGCAGCGTCCACCGAAGCGGGCAACCCGACTCGATTGACAGGAGAATCAAATGATGCGAAGCCAGAGTAGAGCGATCCTTCTTGGTGGATTGCTGGTGTTCTTGGGCTACGTCCTCGGGCGGGCATCCGACGATGGAATGGTCTATGCCCAGGGGCGATACTAACAATACAGCGCCATTTGCGCTTTTTTGACCCTTGGAACCGCGTTCCCACCACTGAAAGCGATGTTCGGTCCGGTCGTTTCATGCTATGTGGCGCTGTAGTGCTAATCGGTTGAGCGAATTGGAAGTTCAAGTCCGCCATTTGTAAAGGAACCAGAGCCGTGGTTCGCAAAGAACTCCGTTTCAGTCTCGACGACAAGTGTGTCGTGCAGGTAGCCGTACAAATCGGTCTCTTGCGGTGGAACGCAAGGGTAATTCTGAACGGCGATTTCGTAGAAGAAAAGTCCGGCTTCGTTGATATAAGCGAGTTCGGGCTGAAACCGAAGGAGATCAGGTTCCTCATGCAAGGAGAAAAATTCAGGTCCGTTCATATTCTCCTTCGCGTCCTGAGCAACCGATTTGACGGTGGGTACGCAGCCTATGGACGGTACGGCGATTCTCCAATCGTTCATTGGAAACCGAGCTAGTACTACTACGCCAAGTTCTCGGAGCCCTATGCCCGTGCGGCTCGGTGTTTTGGCTAGGAAAGCGGATATACGCGACGGTCGCCGCCGTCCGGCCTTGCAGGCCTCGGGCGGTTCCCAGGCCCAGCACCTTCCGCGGGCTGCTAGGCTTCCGCGGGGGAACGAGAGATAGCACGTCTATAGTTGGCGTGAATCGACGTGTTTCGGTGCCGAGTTGACAAGAACGAGAAGCGTTTTGAAGATCTTCCTGACATACGGTTTCAACAGTCCTCAACGCACGACGAGCGAAACCGCGGAGACAAGCCATGACATGGGGCATGATCGGAATTCTAGCTGCAATCCTCGTCTGGAAACTCTATGTTTGGAGGTGTCGAACCGAGTTCTACCACAAACTGCGTGAAGATTCGCCGGAACTCGCCGAGAGATACCGCCGTTCGATAAACGACGGGTAACCTCATGGGAACGCCTATGGGATTGGCTGATCGGATACTCTGGGTCGATTTGGCAACGGTGGTCAGTGAGCTACGCGGACGCGGAAGCCGCGTGCCGAAGCTTCTTGAAGTAACCACGAACACAGCCATATTTGCTCAGACAAACGAGCGAAACGAATTGCTGCGTGATGGGTTGAGCTACCCTGTCCGGCTTCGGAACGGCAAGGTTAATGTACATGAGCTTTTTCAGGCACTCAAACGTCTGGGTTGGCCCGGTGCGTGGGTATAGCCTTCGGTCTTCATCCTTTCGCACCAGGAAATACCGGCCTGCTGGCAGACGAGAGACAAAGCTACGATCGCCGAGAGGTCAAGCCCGGTCATCGGGCCGCCGATGAACCGGGTGTCCGGTCTCATCGTGGCGGGCATGTTCTACGGTCGTCCCAGAATCGCCCAAGGAGTCGTGTGATGAAGCGAGTCATGGCGTTGCTATTGCTGGCGGGGTTGGCGGGATGCGGCGGAATTCCAATTGACGGTACCGACCCGTTGAACGTGGTCGTACCGTGCAATACGGCCTACTACAACTCGCAGTTCGGCTTCGGGTTTGATCTTCCGTCAACCGCCGTGCTGGAGAGCCAAGGCAGTGATCCGCCGTTGTTCGCGTTCGACGCCGATTGGTCTGTGGCCTATTCCGATGCAAACGTGTCCTTCTTGGTCTTTGTGCAGGGACCGATTGGTTTTGCGTCAACCGACCCCGCTGCCATGCTTGCCGAGTGGGCGGACGTAATACGAGGGGAGTTACAAGCGGACCACAGCATTATCGCGGACAACGGAGTAACGCTGCCGAATGGCGATGCTGGACACTTGTTTATCACCGTTCGCACGGACATTCCCGTGTCTTCGTACTATGCATTCACAGTGAAGGACAGCGTGGTGTTCACGCTCTTTGCGACAACAGTACAACCCGTCAGCCTGCCTGTCGATTTCTTCATCATCGATACCGTTTTCTCGTTGTGCGTAGACTGAGACTACCGCTAGCGATCCCGCATGTGCGATCCGATCAGGAAGAACGCCAGCACACCGAAGATGACCAAACCCAGCACACCGGTTAAAGCGTCCTTGGGCTTGACCCCGCATGCCTCACACCAGGCGATAAACTCGGTCATGTCAACCCGCCGGTTGGCCGTCTCACAGTTATAGACCCAGGATTTGGGCTTGCCGACCCGTGCCCCCATGTCCCGCTGAGTCAGACCCGCATCCTCCCGCAGCTTTCGTAGGAAGCCCGGAAGCTCCGCGTAGGACCGATCATGCTGGGCCTTCTGCCGCATGGGCCGCAACTATCGCACGGATCGGCCTTGACACGATTTAAGGGTTCAAGCCCGGTGCTCGGGCTGCCGATCAACCGGGAGTTTTGCAAGCCCGGACAAGTTGGTGCCGTTGAACCGGGGCGTCCGGCCTCATCCTGGCGGGCATGTTCTACGGTCGTCCCAGAATCGCCCACGGAGTCATGTGATGAAACGAGTCATGGCGTTGCTATTACTGGCGGCGTTGCCGGGATGCGGCGGTATGCCAATTGACGGTACCGACCCGTTGAACGTGGTCGTACCGTGCAATACGGCCTACTACAACTCGCAGTTCGGCTTCGGATTCGATCTGCCTTCGACGGCCATCCTCAGAAACCAAGGGAACGAGCCTACCCTGTTGTTCGATGCGTCGTGGTCTTTGGCACCGAGCGTCGAGGCTGCAATCGGGACGGCAGTCGGTGAATTTCCGACATCCCTCGCCACGCTTGACGACGAGTATAAGCTGCTTGCCTTTGCGGCGTCTCGCCATGAGTCATTCGCCGCTTCACCGAACACTGAGTACTTTACGGACATGTCCGTAACCCTACCTAACGGCGACCTCGGCTATATGGTTATCATGGCGACCGACGTTGCGTGCCTGTGTGACGCGGATGACCGAAACGTTGTCTGGGACGTGATGACCGTGAAGCACAACCGCGTCTATTGGGTGTTCGGGAACACAAGTGAGAGCCTGTATACCGATGCCACTCACGACGTAGTCGCCCGAATCACGCTATCGCTCTGCGTTGATTGATGCTCGGTTAGCGGTCCTGCATGTGCGATCCGATCAGGAAGAACAACAAAACGCCGAAGATGACCAAGCTTAGCAACCCGCTGAGAATCGCAGAGCCCAAGACGAACAGGATTACGAACACCACGGCACACGCCGATACGAACGCTCCAAGTTCCGATTGCTCGTTCATGCTGCCTCCCCCTTTCGATTCAGAATCCGACCGACCGCTTGGTGCGTCCATCGTGGGGACTTGCAGGTCTTTGTCGGTACGCCGCGTTCCGTCAGTACGTCCGCGATTCGTTCCAGCGTTGAGCCGTCCGCCCGCATCGCCTGCGGTGCTCCTGTCGAGGCGCCCTCGATGTAAAACCCGGCCCGATCGCGCGTGATCACTTCAATCTCCGGATGTCGCGCAAGCCAGGCCGCAACCGTTTGGGATTCGCGATCGTCAAGAACGTCTACAGGGCAATGTCCATCCAGATCGCAGACGATCGTCCCATACCGTTGGCCTCGCCGGACCGCCCAGTCGTCAATGCCCACGGCCCGGAGCCTACGTGATGGCGGTTCCGGGCAGTGGCGAATGCATCTGAGCAAGGTATCGGGGCTCGTCGACATGCTCAGGCGGTGTGCCAAACGTGCACCGGCCTCGCCGCCGCAAGCGAAGGCAATGCCCAACAACGCCTCATCGAGACGACGGGTCTTGCGCGCATACGCGGCGGCTACACGGGGAATGCGTTCCACGAAGATACGCCGTTGGCACGAAGCGTAGTCGCAGAAGAACCGGCGCGCTGAGAGCACCAGTCTTACCGATCGCCCGTGCCACGGAAGATCGCCCGGGGTCCGTGTGTAATGGCTGTGAACACGGCCCGACATCTGTCCACACGAGGGACATGCGCTCGTCGGAACCGTCGTATGTAACTCGATCCCAATCTCGTCGTTCGCGATGTGAACATGGCCCCATCCCAACCCAGCCGGGTCGGGCAGCAGCAATCCGAAGTGCATGGCGGCATCCTTTCCGCTAATCCGGATCCGTCCTTGGATCCGTCAGTCGGGTATTCTACCACCAAGACAAACATCTCATCGAATCAAGCCATTCACCAAAAGTGCGGGAGAACCGTTTTGAGTGATCGCCGACACCATTCCGCATCCGCTTTCACTGGGCGGATTGACCGAAGCGTTCAAGGACATCGCCGATGTACGGGAGAGGCGGAATCGTACCCTGTCTTCGCAGCTCTTTGGGTTCTTTAACGCGAGCTTCCAGGGCAGCGAGGAATCCGGAAGCGACTTGGATCATGCTTCCGGGTATGACGATTTGTTTGGAAATGAGCGTCGCCTTCTGCTCGTTTGGTTTCGCGTCGTTTGGCTTGCATTGGGTCTGGGTTCTTGAGGGACCGTTTTCCAAGAATTCGGCAATCCAGCGGTGGTAGGCCACACGAGCTTCTGGCTCACGGTCTTCTTCACGGATACCAAACCGGTGCTTCTTGGGGATGCCGGTCAATGGGTCGCGGAAGGTGACGTGCCAGCCGACGCCGCGAAGCGTCGAAAAGCGGAGTTTTGGAGTGCGTTTGTTGCGGTGCTTTGCCACCCGATTGGTCCGTGTTACAATGCAGTCGGCTCCGTGACCACGGCCGTCCGTGCTCCGTTGCAATGGAATTGTAGTGCAAGACCAGCCAGTTTTGTCGTGCAAAACCGCGTTTGCGGGCGTAGCTCAATGGTAGAGCATCAGCCTTCCAAGCTGAATGTTGACGGTTCGAGTCCGTTCGCCCGCTTTCTAAGTCGTTAGATTACAGCATGTTACGTTGTACTTTTGCAGGCGCGGCAACCACGACACTACCGGTTTAGCAAGCACGTCAGGGCAGCCAAAGCGGTAGTCGCTATCCGCGTCATTGGCCCTAAACAGCCGTCTCAATGTGACTTACATCCGAATCTCGTGACGTGGAAGCGTCAGCCCGCGAAGTGGAAGCTCAGTCGTTTCCAAGTTGAGCATACATGTTGCCGGTGCGGCGAGTGTCTGACCTGCGGTTGATACCTGGTTGCCGCGTCGCGTGAATCGCCGGCCAGATCCGGCGATCTTGGCTGGGTGGGATCAGGGGCCCAAAATTGGGGCTTATGTTGCACTCCCCGATGGGCGTCTTGTCGCCGCGGAACGCCCGCGAACGTAAAAACCTTGCACCTATTCAGCCGAAGAAGTGCCCCAAGAGGGGACTAACCCGCACTTCTCACCACACGGGTGATTCTTCATGCGTTTGTTGCGACGCGGGCTGATGCGCGGACGCGTACGGCGAGTAGTGCCCCAGAGGCTGAGGCGTGTCGCTGGCC
>Ga0326597_10006867_pt1 | contig 15523 bp, 12 predicted proteins | sample RVTome_12_FD_203789 | JGI IMG/M metagenome (GOLD analysis project Ga0326597, IMG submission 203789) | Soil microbial communities from uranium-contaminated site in the Upper Colorado River Basin, Wyoming, United States - RVT100D185 | ecosystem: Environmental > Terrestrial > Soil > Contaminated >...
GGGCTGTTCCGGTTCCGCGCCGACGGGCGGATCGAGCGCAGCCTCGCGATCCTGCAGGTGACGCCGCAGGGGTTCCAGGTGATCGACCCGGCGCGAACGAGCTTCGCGGCATCGAATTTCTAGAGCTTGATCGCGAAAAAGCCTGTCCCCGACGTGATCGGGGATGTGAGCTTTTTTTAGAAAAAATCACGCGGAATCAAAGGCGTGGAGCGGAGATCCAATTCCATCGAATCAGATCGCCGCTCTGGCCCGGTGCCGGGCCGAGACGTCAGCCGGAAGCGAGCTCGGTGATCACCGCGTTGGCGACGAGCCGGCCTGGCGCGGTCAGCCGCAGTCTCGCGCCCTCGCCGGACAACTCGACGAACCCATCGGCGAGGAGCGTGTCGAGGCGCGCGCGGTCGATCGCGCCGCCGAGGGCGGCATGGCGGGCGAGATCGAGTCCGAGGCTGGTGCGCAGGCTCATGAGCAGGAGCTCGTCGGCGGCCTCGCGCGGCGCGAGCGGCGCGTCCTCGGCGATGCCATGGCCGTCCCGCTCGACGGCTTCCAGCCAGCGCTCGGGATGGCGCTCGGCCGCGAGCGCCCTGCGGCCGCCGGCTTCCGCCCCGAGGCGGGAATGGGCCCCGGGGCCGATCCCGGCCCAGCGGCCGGCCTGCCAGTAGACCAGATTGTGGCGGCATTCGGCTCCGGGCGCCGCGTGGTTGGAGATTTCGTAGGCGGGCAGCCCCGCGTCTTCGCACATTTCCTGGGTCAGGCGGTAAAGGGCGGCCGCGGCCTCATCGTCCGGCACGGCGAGCCTGCCGGCGCGCTGGAGGTCGAAATAGCGCGTTCCGCGCTCGACGGTGAGCTGGTAGAGCGACAGATGCTCCGGCTCCAGCGCCAGCGCGCGGGAAAGCTCGCCCGCCCAGGCGCCAGGTTGGTGGCCCGGCCGGGCGTAGATCAGATCGAACGATGCGCGCGCGAAGGTGCCGCGGGCGAGCGCGAAGGCCGCCAGCGCCTCCGCGGCGGTGTGGCGGCGGCCAAGGCGGGCGAGCGCCTCGTCATCGAGGGCCTGGACTCCCAGCGACATCCGGTTGACACCGGCGGCACGATAGCCGGCAAAGCGGCCGGCCTCGACGCTGGTCGGGTTGGCCTCGAGCGTGATCTCGATGTCGTCCGCAATGCCCCAGAACCGGGCGATGCACTCGAGAACCGCGCCGACCGTAGATGGCGCCATCAGCGACGGCGTTCCGCCGCCGAAGAAGATCGAGCGCACGCGCTCGCCGGGCGCCTCGGCCGCGAACCAGCAAAGTTCGGCGAGGAGCGCGCGGGCGAACCGGTCCTCGTCGACGGGACGGTGACGGACATGGCTGTTGAAGTCGCAATAGGGACACTTGGCGAGGCAAAACGGCCAATGGACATAGACGGCAAACCCGGGATCGCCGGGCCCGGCCAAACCGGCACCGCGCGCGATCGGGTCCGGTTCGCGCATGACGCCTTCAGAACGGAGAATTCCAGTTTTCGCGGTCATGCCCTATCGGCAACCATCGAGACAGGCTTCGACCAGCGCAGCGAATGCGCGGGCGCGGTGTGAAAGCCCGATCTTTCCGGGTTGACGCCCATGCTTTTCCTCGGGGGTCATCTCGGCGAAGGTGCGCTCATGGCCGTCCGGCTGGAACATCGGATCGTAGCCGAATCCCTTCTCCCCGCGCGGCGGCCAGACCAGCGTGCCCTCGACCCGGCCTTCGACGCATTCGGCATGACCGTCGGGCCAGGCAAGGCAGAGGGCGGCGACGAAGGCGGCCCTGCGGTCATCCGGCGCCGCCGCGCCCCGGGCCTGCAAGCCCTTCTCGACCCGTTCCATGGCGCGGCGAAAGTCGCGCCCCTCCCCGGCCCAACGCGCCGAATGGATGCCGGGCGCACCGTCGAGCGCGTCGACGGCAAGGCCGGAATCGTCCCCAAGCGCGACGTTTCCGGATGCGGCTGCCGCGGCGCGCGCCTTGAGTGCGGCGTTTTCCTCGAATGTCGTGCCGGTCTCATCGGGTTCGGGAAGGCCGAGATCGCCCGCGGGGACGACTTCAAGGCCGAACGGCGCCAGAAGCTGCTCGAGCTCGCGCACCTTGCCCCTGTTGTGAGTTGCCAGTACCAGCCGGTGCTGGTCGAGCCTGCGGCGCGCCCGCGTCATGCAACCGCGAGCTTCTGCAGGTCGATCAGCCGGCCGACGGCGCCGCGCGCAAGGTCCAGCATCCGGTCGAACTCCTCGCCGGAAAACGGCTCGCGTTCCGCCGTCGCCTGGACTTCGACAATGCCGCCCGAGCCGGTGATGACAAAGTTGGCATCGGTGTGGGCGCTCGCGTCCTCCGCATAATCGAGATCGGCCACCGGCGCACCATCGACGATACCGCAGGAAATGGCGGCGATGTGGTCCTTGAGCGGATCGACCGCGAACATATCCCGCGCCCGCATCCAGCGCAGGCAGTCATGGAGCGCCACCCAGCCGCCGGTGATCGAGGCGGTGCGGGTGCCGCCATCGGCCTGCAGGACATCGCAGTCGACAACGATCTGGCGCTCGCCGATGGCCTTCAAATCCACCACCGCGCGCAGGGCGCGGCCGATCAGGCGCTGAATTTCGAGCGTGCGGCCGGACTGGCGGCCCGCGGAGGCCTCGCGCCGCATGCGCTCGCCGGTCGAGCGCGGCAGCATGCCGTATTCGGCGGTGACCCAGCCGCTGCCGCCGCCGCGCAGCCATGGCGGAACCCGATCGTCGAGACTGGCGGTGCACAGGACGTGCGTCTCGCCGCACTTGATGAGACACGAGCCTTCGGCATGGCGTGAAACGCCACGTTCGAGCGAAACCGGACGGATTTCGTCCGCCTGGCGTTGCGAGGGGCGCATGAGGTTCTCCGGTGCCTTGGGCAGTCGGGCTATCTAGCAAGGTGCCGGACCGCGGTAAAGCGCTCCGGCAATTTGACGCATGGCGCGGCAAAACCTAGATAACATGGCACGACTGACCGGATCGTCGGCAGGCGTGCCACCATTCGAGCGATGAAGACCAGATGACTTCTGATCCCGCCGGCATCGTTTCGCTGGACGAGCGCTCGCGCCAGATCTTCCGCCAGATCGTCGAATCCTACCTCGAAACCGGCGATCCGGTCGGCTCGCGCACCCTCTCGCAGCGTGAGCGGATCGACCTGTCGCCAGCCTCGATCCGCAATGTCATGCAGGATCTGGAGGCGCTGGGACTGATCTACGCGCCCCATGTCAGCGCCGGCCGGGTGCCGACCCAGAATGGGCTCAGGCTGTTCGTCGACGCGTTGCTCGAGGTCGGCGGCATCGATGCGGTCGACCGGGCGGCGATCGAGCAGCAGGCGGCGATGCGCGACATGAAGCTCGAGGACGCGCTGGCACGTGCCGGCGAGGTGCTCTCCGGCCTCAGCCACTGCGCGGGTATCGTACTGGCATCGAAAGTCGCCTCGGAAATCCGCCATGTCGACTTCGTGATGCTCGACAAGAATCGCGCCCTCGTCGTTCTGGTCGACACCGACGGCACGGTCGAAAACCGGGTCATGGACCTGCCGGCGGGAATGACGCCCTCGGTGCTGGCGCAGGCAGCGAACTATCTCAACCATCACATGCGCGGGCTCACCCTCGCCGAGGCCGCGCGCAGGGCCGAGGCCGAGCTCGCCCGCCAGCGCGCCGAAATCGACGAGCTCGCAGCTTCCGTCATCGAAGCGGGGCTTGCGGTGTGGGGTGACCGCGGCCGGTCCGGCGACAAGCTGCTGGTCGTGCGCGGCGCCTCGCACCTGATCTCCGGCGCCGAGGCCAGCGGCAACCTGGAGCGGCTGCGGCTCCTGTTCGATGATCTCGAGCACAAGGAAAACCTGATCCAGCTCCTCGCCCATGCGGAACAGGGCGAAGGTGTGCGCATCTTCATCGGATCGGAGAGCAATCTGTTCTCGCTGTCCGATTCCTCCATCATCGTCGCGCCCTATCACGACACGGCCCAGAAGGTGGTCGGCGTCCTCGGCGTGATCGGGCCGACCCGGCTCAACTATGCGCGGATCGTGCCGATGGTCGACTATACCGCCCAGATCATGCAGCGCATCCTGGGCTAGCTGTGAGCTTTCAACAGGTTGTCCACCCAATTGCCATGATGTTACGGAATCGCTTGGATCAAGGCTGGTCTTGGAATAATCGCCATCGCGGCCGTCATCGGGGCGGGCCTTTTCGTCTACGCCAACCGGCCGGTCCCGGTTCAAGTCGCGACGGTCGAGACGAATGTGCCAGTCCGCGTGTTCGGGCTTGGCACCGTCGAGGCCAGAATCCTCTCCGAAGTCGGTTTCGAGGTCGGCGGCACGCTCGTTGAGCTCAATGCCGACCACGGCGATCGGGCGGAGGAAGGCCAGGTTCTCGCGCGCCTCGACACGGCTGAACAGGAAGCGAGAATCGCCAAAGCGCGGGCGGCGCTGCTCATCGCAGTGGCAAACATCTCTCGGGCCGAAGCCAATGTCGACAAGGCAGAGGCCGTGTTGGCGCAAAGGGAGGAAACCAACCGTCGCAGGCAGGCGCTGGTTGGCCGCGACGTGATATCCAGGGAGGCTGCGGACGAGGCGCTGAGGGATCTCGCCGTTGCCGAGGCCGATGTGGCGGTGGCGAGCAGCGAGGTCGAGACCGCGAGGGCGCTGCTTGCTGATGCCGAGGCGCAGCTTCAGATCGAGGAAACGCTACTCCGCTACCGGTCGCTCGTCGCGCCATACGATGCGCTGATCATCGAGCGGCACATCGAAAAGGGAACCGTCGTCAATGTCGGCAATCCTGTCTTCACGCTGATCGCGACGGGAAGCTATTGGGGGCTGGCCTATGTCGACGAGGCACGCGCCGGCTTTCTTCAGGACGGCCAAAGGGTCGACGCCCGGCTCCGTTCGCGCCCCCAGGATTCCTTCACGGGTCAGGTGGTGCGCATCGGTCTGGAAAGTGATCGGGTGACCGAGGAGCGCCGTGTTTTTATCAAGGGGGACAATCCGCCGCCCAGGGTCTATCTCGGAGAGCAGGCCGAGTTCTGGATCACGGTCGCGCGGCTCGATCAGGCTTTGCTCGTTCCTGAAGCGGCGGTGCAGGGATATGATGGGCGTGAAGGTCGCGTGTGGACGGTCGAGGACGAGCGACTACAGCAGCGCATTGTCAGCTTCCGCCATCGCACCGAGGACGCAAGGCTTGAGGTCGTCGGCGGTCTTCCCGACGGCGCACGGGTGGTCACCCAAGCAGAAGACGGATTTCGCACTGGTCGACGGGCCGAGGTTGTCGGCGGCGGCGGCCCATGAACCTTGCCTATCGCGACATCCGGCATAATCTCGGCCGCTTTCTCCTCACCTGCCTTGGCCTCGGCCTCCTGCTTGGCGTCGTGCTCTCCATGATCGGCATCTATCGCGGCCTGATCGTTGACGCCCTGACGATAGCCCGCGCTCCGGCGGTCGATTTGTGGATCGTGGAGGTCAACACGCGCGGTCCGTTCGCCGAATCTTCCCGCATTCCAGGCGATACCCGCGAGGCGATTGCCCGCATTGCCGGCGTGAGCGCCGCCGGCAGCATCACCTACCAGACCGTCGAGACGGTGTTTCGAGGCGGAAAGCTGAGGCTCTATGTCATCGGCTACGAGCCGACGCGACCGGGCGGCCCGCCCGAGATCATCGAAGGACGTGGTATTGCGCGAAGCCATTACGAGATGGTTACGGACCGCGGCTCCGGGCTGGTGATCGGTGATCGAGTGCAACTCGGCCGCAGCACGTTCACCGTCGTCGGCTTGACCCGTTTCCAGGTCAATTCAGGCGGCGATCCGGCCGTCTACATCACGCTTCCCGACGCGCAGAAGCTGCAGTTCGATCTCGCCCCGCCCGCCGCGCGCGTCGAGCTGGCGCGAGGTGCCGGCGCAGGCAGCCAGGACACCGTCAACGCCGTCGTGGCACGGAAACATGACAACGCGTCCGCCGATGCGATCGCCGAGACCGTGCGGCGCTGGAAGCATCTCGGTGCGATCACCCAGGACGAGCAGGAGCTGATCCTCTCGCGCTCGCTGATCGATCGCGCCCGCCGCCAGATCGGGCTCTTTACGTCGCTGCTGCTCGTGGTCTCCGCGGTCATCATCGCGCTGATCATCTATACGATGACGATGGAAAAGCTGAGACAGATCGCCACGCTGAAGCTGATCGGTGCCCCCGACCGCACGATTATCGGCATGATCGTCCAGCAAGCGCTGGCGCTTGGCCTGATCGGATTCGCGATCGGCGCCACGCTCATCGCCAGCATCAAGGATTACTTTCCGCGCAGGGTGGTGCTCGAGCCTGACAACGTCCTCGTCCTCGGTCTCATCGTCTTCGCGGTCTGCATCCTGGCGAGCGGTCTGGGTGTCCGGGCCGCCCTGAAGGTCGACCCCGCGACGGCACTTGGAGGCTGAGGTGGCTGCCGCACATGACGACGCCGCGCTGGTGCGGCTTGATCGCATCTCAAAGCACTTCGGCGAGGGTCCGGCTCGTGTCGATGCCCTCACGGATGTCTCGTTGGAAGTGTTTCCTCGCCAAGTCGTCGCACTGCTTGGGCCCTCCGGTTCGGGCAAGACGACGCTTTTGAACGTGATTGGCTGTATCCTCAGGCCATCCGCAGGTTCGATGGAACTCGATGGCGAAATTGTCGTTCAGGATGGCCGGTGGTGTCGCGGCGACCTGCGCCGACTGCGGCTCGAAAAGATTGGATTCATATTCCAGTTCCACAACCTACTGCCGTTCCTCAACGCAACCGACAACGTCTCAGTTGCATTGACGTTGGCTGGCGCTGAAATATCCGCAGCCCGCGAGCGGGCGGTCGAACTGCTTGATTATCTGGAGGTGGGACTTCGGAAAGGTGCGATGCCCGCCAACCTGTCCGGTGGCGAGGCGCAGCGGGTTGCGATAGCCCGGGCTCTCGCAAATCGCCCACGTATCATTCTCGCCGATGAGCCAACGGCAGCGCTTGACTCCAAACGGGCGCAGATCGTCATGGATCTGCTCCGCAAACTCGCGATCGAACAGGATGCCGCGATCATCGCCGTAACCCATGATGAAAAGATATTCGATCGGTTCGACCACATCTTCGAGCTTCGCGACGGCAGGCTGGGAAACGATGCGGAGCCCTCGCGCGAGACGGTCGAGATGTCGGGTGCGGGCTAGCAGTCGGTCGGATTTGGCTGGCAGCATTGTCCCAGCCTATTGATATCGCACGCTTTTCTTCTTGAGAACGATTCGCACGCTCTAATGAAATCAATGGGTTGGCGGCCAAATCCGACAGACTGCCAGCTGTGTCGTGGGTGAACGTCACCAGCGCGCAGACTTGCCGCCGGCCGGCGCAATGGATACCTAACGACACGTTCCCGACCATTCGCGACGGTCCTTGCGACATCCGAGGCCCGGAGGATTGAACCAGACATGAGCGAGAAAGATCAGGAAACGCCAGGTGAGGACGAGGCGGGCGCGCCCGAGGCCGGACAGGCGACGGGCGAAGGCGAAGACGCGGCCGAGCGGCTTGCCGCGCTCGAGGCCGAGGTCGCCGAGCACAAGAACCGGCTGCTGCGCGAGATGGCGGACATGGAGAATCTTCGCAAGCGCACCCAGCGCGAGAAGGAGGACGCGGCCCGGTTCGCCATCTCCAGGTTCGCCCACGACATCATCTCCGTGAGCGACGATCTCGCGCGTGCGATCGAGGCGGTCCCCGTGGACGCGCGGTCCAGCGGCGACGGTATCGTCGCCAATCTCATCGCCGGCATCGAACTCACCGAGCGCCGGCTCCAGCAGGTGTTCGAGCGCCATGGCGTCAGGCGCTTCGATCCGGCGGGCGAGAAGTTCGACCCGATGGTGCATGAGGCGATGTTCGAGATCCCCGATCCGAGCAAGCTGGCCGGGACCGTGGCCCAGGTGGTCGAGGTCGGATACATGATCGGCGAGCGGGTGCTGAGGCCGGCCCGTGTCGGGGTCTCGACCGGGGGGCCGAAAGCCGAGCCGGAGGCGGAGCCGGCCGCTTCCGGCGCAAGCCAGGCGCAGCAGGCTCCAGGCGACGCGCAGCGCGCACAAGCGGCGCAGGAAATCGGCCGCGAGCAGGCCGCCGGGGCCCAGCGAACCCCTCCGCCGCCCGGCCAGCCAGAACCGCCGCAGCCGGACCAGATCGGCATCAAGATCGATCGCAGCGCCTGACCTTTGCGCGCCCGCGCCGGCGCGCGATCCTGACTTTCGCCTGAACGGCATTTTCAGGCGCGATACAGCGACGATCTGCTCTGCTGCCTTGCATCGCACCCGCAAATGGTGGGCAAGGGAGGTGAGGCAATGACGCCGTCACGACGCAGGGTCATCGCGCTTTTGGCCGGCGCTGCGCTCTGCGCCGGCGCATCGCGCGCCAACGCCACCGCAGACGGTCCCGATTTCTACCAGGTCAGGGGCGTCGCCCAGTGGGACAAGCTCAACATGCGGGCCGGGCCAGCGCCGAGCTACCAGGTCGTCCACCGCATTGCCCATGACGGGCGTGGGATCGAAAATCTCGGGCGCTGCGTCGCACGCTGGTGCCAGGTGCGCCATGAGGGCGCGATCGGCTGGGTCGATTCGGGCTTTCTTGGCGAAGATGCGCCGGACGAGCCCCGGAGGGCGCGCTACCGGGTGGTCGGCGTTGCGTGGAACGACGTGCTCAACATGCGGGCGGCTCCCGCCGCAAGTTCGGCCATCGTCGGGACCATTCCGCCCGACGCCGTGGGAATTGCCGGGACCGGCGGGTGCGATGGCGCGTGGTGCCGGGTGAGCCATCTCGGCCTCGCCGGCTGGGTGAACACGCGGTTTCTGGCTCCGGAGTCTTGACGTTGCCAGGCGCTGCGTGTCGCCTTGGCGAATGATGCGCACCCTTTCGGCTGAAGCACCGGCGTGAGCGATCAGGGCAGCGGTTCCGGCAACGCCGGGATTTCGGGCATGGCAGCGCTGGTGCGGCTCACGCTGACCGACTTCCGCAATTTCGAACATCTGACCCTCCGGACCGAGCGCGCGCCGGTGGTGCTGACCGGCGAGAACGGCGCCGGCAAGACCAATCTGCTCGAATCGATCTCGCTGTTCGCTCCCGGTCGCGGCCTCAGGCGTGTCCCCCTCGCGGAGTGCGCACGCCATGACGGTGCCGGCGGCTGGGCGGTTGCGGGTGAATTCACCAACGCCGGCGGCAGGGTCCGGCTCGGCACCGGCATCGTCGGCGGCCCGGCAGGGATCGAGTACCCGCGCAAGTGCCGGATCGACGGCGTGCCGGTGCCGGGTCCGGGCGCCTTTCAGGACCATGTCCAGATCCTGTGGCTGACCCCGGCCATGGACCGGCTGTTCTCCGGCCCCGCCGGCGACCGGCGCCGGTTCGTCGATCGAATCGCCGGCATCCTCGATCCCGGTCACGGCCGCAATGCCGGGCGCTACGACCGCGCTATGGCCGAGCGCAACCGGCTGCTGGCGCTCGGCGGGCGGGAGGAATCCTGGCTCGACGGCCTCGAAGCCCAGATGGCCGAGACCGGGCTCGCGCTCGCCGCGGTGCGCCGGGCCGCGCTGGAACGGCTCGCCGGATTCGTCGCGGCGCGGGACCGGCGCTCCGCGTTTCCGCCGGCGCGCCTGCGCATGACCGGCAGCGTCGACCACGCGCTCGAGGCCGGGCCCGCTGTCGATGCCGAGAACTGGCTGAGGGACGAGCTGAAGGCCGGGCGCGGGCGCGACCGGGCGGCCGGCCGCGCGCTCACCGGCCCCCACCGCAGCGACCTCAGGGCCGAGCATGGCCTGACCGGCGCCGACGCGGCCGACTGCTCCACCGGCGAGCAGAAGGCGCTGCTCGTCTCGATCACGCTCGCCAAGGCGCGGCTCGCGGCCTGGCGGCAGGGCGGCGAGGCGCCGATCCTTCTGCTCGACGAGGTCACGGCGCATCTCGACCGGCGGCGGCGCGACGCGCTGTTCGAGGAGGTGCGCATGCTCGGAGCCCAGTCCTGGATGACGGGAACCGAGGCCGCGCTGTTCGCGCCCCTGGCGCAGGCGGCCCAGTTCATCACCGTCGCGCACGGAACCGCGCTGGTCACCTGAGGCTTGCGGCCCAGGCCGCTCCGGGCGCGGGGCACCTGCGAACCGGAGGTGTTTCACCCCCGCCGGACGGATATTCACAGGCGGCGGCGAATGGTGAAAAAACTTGCAGAATCAGGCCCGAATGCCGATATTCAAGATATCGTTTGCGCATCCGGAACTGATGCGGCCGAATGGTCTTTCTGCTCCTTCGGCAATGATCCATCGGGCCGCTCCGACAGGGGGCGGAGGGTTTGCTCGCCGGTCATGTCCGATCGCGCGAGAAACGTCCTGGAGACACCACAACCGCAATGTCTGAAGCCACCGCGACTCCCGAGCCCGAGGATTACGGCGCCGAATCCATCAAGGTGCTCAAGGGCCTCGACGCGGTGCGCAAGAGGCCGGGAATGTATATCGGCGACACCGACGACGGCTCGGGCCTGCACCACATGGTCTACGAGGTCGTCGACAACGCCATCGACGAGGCGCTGGCAGGATATTGCGACACCATCCAGGTGGTCCTGAACCCGGACGGCTCGGTGACGGTCTGCGACAACGGCCGCGGCATTCCGACCGACGTCCATGCCGAAGAAGGCGTGTCGGCGGTCGAGGTCATCATGACCCAGCTCCATGCCGGCGGGAAATTCGACCAGAATTCCTACAAGGTTTCGGGCGGACTGCACGGGGTCGGGGTGTCGGTGGTCAACGGGCTGTCGTCGCGGCTCGACATGAAGGTCTGGCGCGCGGGCAAGCTGCACGAGATGTCGTTCGCCGACGGCGTGCCGCTGGCACCGCTCCGGGTCACCGGCAGCGCGGACAGCCGCACCGGCACCGAGATCACCTTCCTGCCGTCGCCCAAGACCTTCACGATGACCGAGTTCGATTTCGCCACCCTCGAGCATCGGTTGCGCGAGCTTGCGTTCCTCAATTCGGGCATCGAGATCACGCTCGAGGACCTGCGCGGGGTCGAGCCGCGCATCGAGGTGCTGCACTATGACGGAGGTCTCGAAGCCTTCGTGCGCTATCTCGACCGCGCCAAGCAACCGCTGGTGGCAGCACCGATCACGCTCGGCAGCGAACGCGACGGGATCATCGTCGAGGCGGCATTGTGGTGGAACGACAGCTACCACGAGAACGTGCTGACCTTCACCAACAACATCCCGCAGCGCGATGGCGGCACGCACCTGGCCGGATTCCGCGCAGCGCTGACGCGAACGGTCAACAACTATGCCGCCGATTCGGGAATCGCCAAGAGGGAGAAGGTCCAGCTCACTGGCGACGATGCCCGCGAGGGGCTGACCTGCGTCCTCTCGGTCAAGGTGCCCGACCCCAAGTTCTCCAGCCAGACCAAGGACAAGCTGGTGTCGTCCGAGGTGCGCCCGGTGGTCGAGAGTCAGGTCGCGGACGGACTTGGGCAATGGTTCGAGGAGCACCCCGCGGAAGCGCGTGCCATCGTCGCCAAGATCGTCGAGGCGGCGGCCGCACGCGAGGCGGCGCGCAAGGCGCGCGAGCTTACGCGGCGCAAGGGCGTGCTCGATGTCTCGAACCTGCCCGGAAAGCTCGCCGACTGCCAGGAGCGCGATCCGGCCAAATCGGAACTGTTCCTGGTCGAGGGCGATTCGGCCGGCGGATCGGCCAAGCAGGGCCGCAACCGGGAGAACCAGGCGGTGCTGCCGCTCAGGGGCAAGATTCTCAATGTCGAGCGGGCGCGGTTCGACAAGATGCTGTCATCGAACGAGATCGGAACGCTGATCACCGCGCTCGGAACCGGCATCGGCCGCGACGACTTCGACATCTCGAAGCTCAAATATCACAAGATCATCATCATGACCGACGCCGACGTCGATGGCGCGCATATCCGCACGCTGCTCTTGACGTTCTTCTTCCGTCACATGCGCGCGCTGGTCGAGGGCGGCTATCTCTATATCGCCCAGCCGCCGCTCTACAAGGTCACGCGGGGGCGGTCGGAGCGGTATCTCAAGGACGAGCGCGGGCTCGAGGCCTATCTGATCGAGGGCGGGCTGGAGGGCGCCGTGTTCACCACCTTCGACGGCGTCGACCATGCCGGCGCCGACCTCGCGCATGCGATCGAGAGGGCGCGCGGCGTCGTCGCCATCCTCGGGAACATGCATCCGCGCTATCCGCGCTTCATCGTCGAGCAGGCGGCGATCGCCGGCGCGCTCGATCCCGAGACCCTCGCCAGCCCCGAACACGCGCTGGCGGCGGCCGAATACATCGCCGCACGCCTCGACCGGCTGTCCGACGAGACCGAGCGGGGATGGAAGGGCATCGCGCTCGAGAACGGCGGGCTCACATTCGAGCGCGAGCTCCGGGGAGTGCGCGAAGTTCACCTGATCGATGCCCAGCTCATCGCGTCGGCCGATGCGCGCAAGCTCAACGAGCGCACCGCCGAATTGCAGCAGACCTACACCAAGGCGGGGGCCCTGAGGGTCAGGGACGCCGAGGTCGAGATCCGGGCGCCCAGCCAACTGCTCGAAGCGGTCCTCGACGCCGGGCGCAAGGGAGTGGCTCTCCAGCGCTACAAGGGGCTCGGCGAGATGAACCCCGAGCAGCTATGGGAGACGACGCTCGACCCCAATGCGCGCTCGCTGCTGCAGGTGAACGTGCGCGAGGCCGACGAGGCGGACGACCTTTTCGCCAAGCTGATGGGCGACGATGTCGATCCGCGCCGCGAGTTCATCCAGTCCCGCGCCCTGCAGGTCGCCAATCTGGACGTCTAAATCCGTCCTCTTCCTCTTGCGGTGCGGCATGCGCCAGCCAGCGACCTTGTTCGGGCAAGCGCGTGTGATAAAGGTTGCCTGGGCGCGCGCGCCGCAGTGTTGCCTTGATCTGGCCGCGTCGTGGCGGATCGCGTGCCGCGGCCCCGCGAACGCGGTACCGCCGCCCGGCTGATGCCGGGCTCCAGGGACGAAGCGAAGGTTCGAGGCGCAACGTCACATGACACCGCCGCAAAAGGGTTCAGGCCAGGCATCCGGGCAGCCGGAGGCGCATCGCAGCTCCGGGAAGACGACGGGCAAGGCCGTGGCGCAGGCGTCCTCCACGCGGGCGAGGCCGGGCAGGAAAAAGGCCGCGCGCGCGGTTCGGCGGGGGCGGTCGCGCTCGCTCATCGGCTGGATCGCGAGCCTCGCCCTGACCCTCACCATCATCGGCGTTGCCGGCGCCGGGGCCGGCCTCTACTACATCACCCGCGACCTGCCGAGCCTCGACAAGCTGAGAATTCCGGCCCGCCCGCCGAGCATCACCGTGGTGTCGGGCGACGGCGAGATCATGGGCCGGCGCGGCACGGTCCATGCCGGGCTGGTGCGCTACGAGGAGATGCCCGGCCACTTGATCCAGGCGGTGGTGGCGATCGAGGACCAGCGCTTTTTCGAGCATATCGGGATCGATTTTCAGGGTCTCGTCCGCGCGGCAATCGCCAACTATCGGGCGGGCCGTATCGTCCAGGGCGGCTCGACGCTGACCCAGCAGCTCGCCAAGAACCTGTTCCTGAAGCCGGACCGCACCTATGCAAGAAAGCTTCAGGAAATGGTCCTCGCGATCCGGCTGGAGCAGGAATTCACCAAGCGGGAGATCCTCGAACTTTATCTCAACAGGGTCTATTTCGGCGCTGGCGCGTGGGGAATCGAAGCGGCGGCCGAGCGCTATTTCGAAAAGAGCGCCCGCGACGTGACCCTGTCGGAAGCGGCGATCCTCGCCGGGCTGCTGAAGGCGCCGTCACGCTACGCGCCGACGACGAACAAGGACCGCGCGGTCCAGCGGGCGCAGACCGTGCTCGACAACATGAAGGCGGAGGGCTTCGTCAGCGAAGAGGAGACGTTCGTCGCCGGCCAGATGCTGCGGATGCCGAGAGCACAGGCCGAAACCTTCGAGACCGCGCCTTACGTGCTCGACTACGTGGCCGAGACGCTGCCCGAGGTCATCGGCGAGCCGCAGGGAGATCTCGTCGTCGAGACGACGCTCGACCTCGAGGCCCAGCGCATCGCGGAAGAGACCGCGGCCCGGTTCATCGCCGAAAACGGCGAGGAGAAGAATGTCCACCAGGCCGGCGTCGTGGTGATGACCAACGAGGGCGCGGTCAAGGCGCTGGTCGGCGGTCTCGACTACCAGGATAGCCAGTTCAACCGGGCCATCAAAGGGCTGCGCCAGCCCGGGTCGACATTCAAGGTGTTCGTCTATCTGGCGGCCCTAGAATACGGGTTGACGCCATGGGACGTGCGCGTGGACCAGCCGGTCAGGATCGGCGACTGGGAGCCGCATAACTACGGCAACACCTACCGTGGCGCGGTGACGATCGACGAGGCGCTGACCCGTTCAATCAACACCGTCGCCGCCCAGGTCGCCGATGAGATCGGAACCTATGCGGTCATCGACGTCGCCCGCCGGCTCGGCATCGAGCAGGAGCTGCCGAACCAGCCGTCGCTCGCGCTCGGGACCGGCGAGGTCACGCTCTTCGAATTGACCGGCGCCCTCGCCAATCTGGCGAGCGGCGGCCAGCGGGTCCGTCCTCATGTCATCTCCCGGGTGCTGTCGCCGGACGGAAGGGTGCTCTACGAACACGACCCGGGCCGCCCGGTCCAGGTGCTGACGCCGATTCAGGTCGCCGACATGAACCTGATGCTGGGCCATGTCATCTCGTCGGGAACCGGCCAGCGCGCCCAGCTTGGGGCCCATCCGGCCGCCGGCAAGACCGGAACGACGCAGGATTACCGCGATGCCTGGTTCATCGGCTACACCGGCCACTATACGGCCGGGGTGTGGGTGGGCAACGACGACAACTCGGAAATGAACCGGGTGACCGGCGGCAATCTGCCGGCGATGATCTGGAAGGACGCCATGACGGCCCTCCATGAGGGGCTCGAACCGATCGAGCTGCGCGCGAGCCAGGAGCCGATGGCCCAGCCATACGATCCGCGCGGATCGGGTTTCGGGTCGTTCTTCGGCAGCCTGTTCGGGTTCGGCCCGCGCCAGCCGCAACCCGTCGATCCCAACGCGCGCGGCGACGAGCGCTTCGGCTACCGCTACCCCGGCGGCGCGGCCTACCCGCCGCCGGGGGCCTATCGGCCGGCGGCGCCCGGCTTGCCGCCATTCGGCCAGCAGCTCGAGCAGCCGCGCCCGGACGTGACGACGACCCGCGCACGGCGCGAGCGCGAGCGGGAAAGCCGGCCCAAGACGCGGCTCCTGCTCGGCGGGCGGCCGGCGGACGGCAGCCGCTAGGCCATGATCCCGAAAATGCCTGTCCCCAACGTGATCGGGGATGGAACCGACATTTCAGAAAAGATCATGCGTAATCAGTCCTGCTCCTCGCCGCTGCGGGTGAGGCGGGCGGCGGGGAATGCGGCCGCGATCGCCGCGGCGGCCACCTGCTCGTCCTGATCGGACATCACCCCCGAGACGCCGATCGCGCCGATCAGCTCGCCGTCGATGATGATCGGCAGCCCGCCCTG
>Ga0326597_10006868_pt1 | contig 15520 bp, 15 predicted proteins | sample RVTome_12_FD_203789 | JGI IMG/M metagenome (GOLD analysis project Ga0326597, IMG submission 203789) | Soil microbial communities from uranium-contaminated site in the Upper Colorado River Basin, Wyoming, United States - RVT100D185 | ecosystem: Environmental > Terrestrial > Soil > Contaminated >...
TCGGACCCTCGGACCCTCACCGCCTCGGCGGCAGCAGCCGCTTCGGGAACTTCGCGACGACGGTGTACAGCGGATCGACGATGTTCGCGACGCGGACCTCGCCGACCTGGGAGGCGATCTGGAAGGCCTCCATCTTCTCGAAGCCGTAGTCGGCGACGAGCCATTCGATGAGCTCGACGTAGGCGATGCGCATCGCGTCGACGAGCGGGCGCGCGCTGCCCGCCACCATGATGTGGTCGGCGTTCTCGATGCGCGGCCACCGGATCGCTTTGCCCTTCACGAGCTCGAACCGGAACGTCACGTCCATCGTCGTCTCGAGGCCGGAGCCGATGATCTCGCCGTCGCCCTGGAGCGCATGGCCGTCGCCGAAATAGAAGAGCGCGCCGGGATTGAAGACAGGCAAATGCACGGTGGCGCCTTCGGCGACGTCGAGCGCGTCCATGTTGCCGCCGAAGTCGCCGGGCCAGAGCCCGGTGTAGGCCTCGCCGTTGGCCGGGGCGACCGCGACGCGCCCGAGCATTGGCCTCAGCGGGACCTCGACGCGCTTGCTCGCCGAGTTGGGCAGGTCGAGCGTGCCGACCATCCGCGTCAGATCGAGCCGCCAGTTGAACGTGCGCTCGGGCAGCGGGTCGTTCAGCATGCGCGTGCGCATGTCCGCCGCCACGCCGCTGATGTTGTTGGGTCGGTACCGCGAGATCGCGGTGTTGCGGTTGGGCTTCAGGCTCAGGATGTGGACGACGAGCGTGTCGCCCGGCGCGGCGCCCTCGATGTAGAACGGCCCGACCTCGCCCGGCCACGCGCCGCCCTCGTAGTAGTCGCCGGGCACCGTGAATTGCCGGGTGACCACCGTCGTGCCCGGCGCGATTCGCAGCACGGGCTCGCGCACGTCGTACGTCGGCACCCCGGACGTCGGCGTGAAGGTGACGGTTTGAGCGAGGGCAGTGGTGGGGAACAGGGCGGCCAGGGCGACAAGCAGCGACCTCATGACGATCCCTCCGGCTCCGGACAATTCAGCGAATGAGCGAGTTCAGTGAATCGGCGAATGACATGCGCCAATGCGTGAATGCGTGCGTGAGTCATCGAATCAGCGAATCGCGAACAGATGCCGCGCGCCCCGGATGAAGACCGTCCCGTTGACGAGCGCCGGCGAGGCCCAGACGGGCTCGTCCACGGAGTTGGTGCCGAGCACGGCATGCGTCGGGCCGGCCTGAATCACGAACGTGTCGCCGTCTTCGCCCGTGATCAGGATCCGATCGCCGAAGGCCACCGGCGAGGCCCGGAACGTCGCCGGCACCGGCACGCGGCCGCCCTCGTAGACGAGCGCGCCGGTCTTCGCGTCGAGGCACGTCATGATGCCGGCGTCGCTCAACAGGTAGAAGTAGTCGCCGAGCAGGATGGGCGAAGCCACGTAGGCCGTGCCCTTGTTGTGCTCCCAGGCGATGCGATCGGCGTCGGGCACGTCGCCGGGGCGGATCGCGAACGACACCTTCGCACCGCTGCCCGCGGAGGCGAACACCAGGCCGTGGCCCGTGACGAAGCTCGGGATCGGGTGGCTCCGCGTGCCCTTCGTCCGCCACAGCTCCTTGCCGGTGCGCGGGTTGTAGGCAATCACGGCTTCGGCGCCCGACGCGATGAGCTCGGTGCGGCCCCCGGCCTCGACCAGGAGCGGCGTCGCCCAGCTCCGCCGGTTCTTGCGGAACGTCATCCACACGACGTCGCCCGTGTACCGGTTGAGCCCGGCGATGAACGATCCGTTGCCCATTTCCTGGTCGCCCTGCAGGATCAGCAGGTCCTCGAAGATGACGGGCGAGGTGCCCGGGCCGAGGCCCGCCTTGGGCATGCCCCCGAACGAAACCTGCCACTTCAACTCACCGTCGACGTCGTAGGCGTACAGGCCCTCCGACTCGAATGACGCGTACACGTACTGGCCGTCGGTCGCGACCGTCGCCGAGGCGTACGTGTTGCTGCGGTGGCGGTTGTCGAACACGGGACCGGAGTACGCTTCGCGATTCCACAGCACGGCGCCCGTCGTCGCGTCGAGGGCCAGCACGTGCAGCGCGTGGCCGTAGTCCACGGCAACCGAGTCCGGGTGAAGGTACCCGGGCCTGAAATCGAAGCCCAGGTGATCGGGAGCCGTTCGGCCGGGGAAGTGCTCGCCCTGCGTCGACGTGGTCAGGAACACGCGGTTGCCGACGACCACGGGCGACGAGTGGCCGCGGCCCGGGATCTCGGTCTTCCAGGCGACGTGGTCCGTCGGCGACCAGGCCTCCGGGTACGTGCCCGCGCCGATCCCCTGGCCGCCCGGCCCGCGCCACTGCATCCAGTCCTCGGGGGCGGCCGGAGCCGGCAGGGTCAGGGCCGCGAGGGCCACGAGCGCGAACAGGGTGCGGGTCGCGGTCATGTGAAATGCTCTTCCAGCGCCGCCGCGTAGTCCTTGGTCATCGGCACACGCGGGTCGTAGGCGGGGCTCGCCTTGATGGCCTCGCGGGTGTGGGTCACGTGCAGGCTGCGCCCGCCCCAACTGACCTTGGACACCCACTGCGGCGAGATGACGACGTCCTTGCCGAACCACCAGCTGCTGGTGTCAACGACCAGGTAGCGCACGCGCCAGGTGTCATCGTCGAGCAGGTAGTGGTGCAGGTGGCCGATCGAGCCGTCGACGGCCTCGATGTGATACCCGCGGACTTCCCTTGAGCTCCGCAGGTGCGTCTTCGGCTCGGTGCCGGCGGCTTCGGCTCCTGCCGCCGCCGCGCGCATCGCGGCGTCGATGGCAATCGCCGAGCCGCCGACCTCGGCGCCGAGCATCCAGTACGGCGGCTGGTCGTAGTACTGGAGGTACTCGAGCTCCTGCAGACGCGACACGGGACGGTCCGCGCTCATATCCGGGCTGTTCCGGACCTGGTCCATGCTGAGCGACACCGCGAGGCGATGCGCGGTCCAGTCCGCGCCGGTGACCGTCGCGGGCGTGAGCAGCACCGTGCGCCCGGAGAGCCACGACCCGGTCCGGACGACGAGGTACCGGACCGTCCAGGCCTCGTCGTCGAAATAGAACTCGTCGATCCGGCCGATCTCGCCGTCGGTCGCGTCGATGGTCATGCGCCTGAGATCGTCCGAGGACCGCAGCATGGTTCGGCTCTGGCGCCAGTCTAGCCCCGCCTCGCTCGCGCACACAAGCCGGCGGTTCCTACTATGATCGGGAGGACATGGTCGATGAGCGTGGCCCGTCGCCCGGGCCTGACCGCGCTTGGCCCCTGGGCCTCGTGCAGCGCGAAGTCGTGCTCGTGATCGTGCTGGCGGTCGTCGCCATCGTGCTGTTCGGCATGACGCGGAGCCTGGCTGAGTGGTCGGCGGGCACCGACGTTGCGGCCGCGGCGCGGGCGTTCGACGAAGGTGAGGCGCTCGTAACGGCGGGCGACCTGCCGCGGGGCATTGCAGCCTTGCGCCGCGCGGTGTCGCGCGATCGGCTGAACGCGACGTACGTGCTGGCGCTCGTGCGCGCGCTCACCGCGGCGGGCGGGGCCGAGGCGGCCGCCGAGGCCCGCCGGCTGCTGCTGCAGCTCCGGGAGCGCGAGCCGGACCGGCCGGAGATCAACTTCCGGCTGGCGCGCCTGTCGGCCGCCACGGGCGACGTGGACGAGGCGACCCGCTACTACAACCACGCGATGTACGGGCTGGCGCCCGACAGCCCCGAGTACGACCGCCGACGGATTCGCGTCGAGCTGGCCACGCTGCTGCTCGACAGCGGCGACCGCGAGCGCGCCCTCGCCGAGTTGTTTGCGCTGGCGCCCGACGTGCCCGACGAGGCGGCCGACCGGCTGGAACTCGGCCGGCTGTTTCTCCGCGCCGGGGACCCGCGCTCGGCGCTGACCCAGTTCTCGGCCGCGCTGCGCGTCGAGGCCGGCAACGCCGAGGCCTCGGCCGGCGCCGGCGAGGCCGCGCTCGCGCTCGGGTCGTTCGTCCAGGCCGAGCGCTACCTCCAGGCGGCGATCCGCCAGGGCGCGACGGACCCGGGCGTTCGCGCGCGGCTCGACACCGCGCGCCTCGTGCGGTCGATCAGTCCGCTCTCCTCCGGCCTCGTGTCGTCCGAGCGGGCGCGCCGGCTGCGCGGCGGGCTCGACTGGGCGGAAGGCCGCCTGCGCGCGTGCGCGGGCGGCGCGGCCGCGAGCGACCCGCTCGCCGATGAGCTCGCGCGATTCCGCCAGCAGCCGCTCGCCACGCTGCGCGAGACCGACACGCTCATCGACGGCGTCAACCGCATCGCGTCGGCGATCGCCGTCATCGCCGGGCGGTGCCCCGACCGCGACCCGGCCGAAGCGGCCTGGCGGGCCGTGGCGCAGACCGCCGGGGCTGCCGCGAGATGACGTCGCGGTGGACCGGCCGGTGGCCGTTCCGCTCGGGCGAGTGGCGCATCCGCGACAGCCAGCTCTTCCTCGCGCTGACGATCGTCATCGGCGTGCTCGCCGGCCTCTCGGCCGTCCTGTTCGCGCTCTCGATCGACGCCGCCGGGCACTTCTTCTTCGGGATGGCTCCCTCGACGGCGCGGGTGATCCTCGTGCCGACTCTCGTCAGCCTGCTGACGGGCGTGCTGCTTTCGAAGTACTTCCGCGACGCGCGCGGGAGCGGCGTGCCGCAGACGAAGGCCGCCTATCACCTGCGCCAGGGCGTGATTCACCCGCGGGTGCCGATCGGCAAGTTCGTCACCGGCGTGCTCTGCATCGGCTCCGGCCATTCGATGGGCCGCGAGGGGCCGTCGGTGCAGATCGGCGCGGGCCTCGCGTCGGCGCTCGGGCAGTGGCTGCGCCTGCCGCCCGAGCGCGTCAAGGCGCTCGTGCCGGTGGGCGCGTCGGCGGCGCTCGCGGCGGCGTTCAACACGCCGGTGGCCGCGGTGCTCTTCGCGCTCGAGGAGATCATCGCGGACCTGAACGCGCCGCTCCTGGGCTCGACGGTCGTCGCCTCGGTGGCGGCGGTCATCGTCGAGCGCACGCTGCTCGGCAACGAGCCGCTGTTCCACGTGCCCGAGTACCAATTGCAGCATCCGATCGAGCTCGTGGCCTACGTCGCGCTCGGGATCGCCGGCGGGCTGGCGTCGGTGGCGTTCGGCAAGGGCCTGCTCGGCGCGCGGCGGTTCTTCCTGGGGCTGCCGGCGTCGACGCGGATGTGGCAGCCGGCGATGGGCGGGCTCGCGATCGGGCTTGTCCTCGTCATGTTTCCGCAGGTCGCGGGCGTCGGCTACGAGCATATCGACCAGGCGCTCAACGGCGGGCTGCTGCTCTGGGGCATGGTCGCCCTGTGCGTGGTCAAGGGCCTCGCCACGATCGTGTCGTACTCGACCGGCAACGCCGGCGGCATCTTCGCGCCCAGCCTGTTCCTCGGCGCGATGGTCGGCGGCGCGATGGGGTTCGTCGTCCAGTGGCTGGCGCCGATGGTGAACGTGCCGGTGGGCGAGCCCGGCGCCTACGCGCTCGTCGGCATGGGGACGCTCTTTGCGGGCATCATCCGGGCGCCGATGACGTCGGTGTTCATGATCTTCGAGATCACGCAGGACTACCAGATCTTCGTGCCGCTCATGGTCGCGAACCTGATCAGCCTGTTCATCTCGCGGCGCTACCAGCCGGAAGCCATCTACGAGGCGCTCCTGAAACAGGATCGCGTCCATCTGCCGAGCGCGCTGACGCGTCAGTCGGTCGGTGGGTGGCGCGCCGGCGACGTCATGCGCACCGATATCGCGGCGCTCTTCGTCGACGCCGCGACGCCCGTGTCGCGCGCGCTGGAGCGCGCGACGACGGAGGCGGCCTCGAGCCTGATCGTCGGGCGGCCGGAAGCGATTGCGGGGATCGTCGCCCGCGAGGCGCTCGAGCGGGCGGTCGCGGACGGACGCTCGACGTCGCCCGCGTCAACGGTCATGTCGGTCGACTGGGCCCACGTCCATCCCGACCACGGGATCGACGTCGTGCTGGACCGCTTCAACCGTAATCCCGGGGGCCTGCTGCCGGTGCTGAGCCGCGCCAACGTCCAGGCCGTCGAGGGCGCGATCACGCGCGAAACGCTGATGCAGGTGTTCGGGTCGCAGTCGGCGCGCCGGCCCGAGCGGGAGACGACGGGGGCGGGCTGAAGCTCGCCCCTCCCGCTGCTGCTCCTGCGGCTGCCGGAGCTCCCGGAGGGGCGGCTTCAGCCGGCCCGCGCATCACCCGGCCTGCTGGAGCGCCTTGAGGATCGCGTCAACCAGCTCGTCCGGCACGTCGCACGGCTCCGTGAACGCCGCGCGGCTGGCCGCAATCGTCGCGCGGTACTGGTTCATGAACTCGACGCAGGTGGGGCACCGGCCGACGTGCACGTCGAACTCCTCGACGACCTCGGGCGGCAGCTCGCCGGCGACGAACTCCCTCAGAAAATCCGACACTTCCCGGCAGTTCACGACGGGCTCCCTTCAAAGTGCGGCTCGAGCAGCGTGCGCAGGGCCAGACGTGCGCGGTGGAGGCGGAGCTTGACGGCGTTCGGTGTCGTGCCCAGCAGGTCGGCGGCCTCCTGCGTCGAGAAGCCCTCGATGTCGCGCAGCACCAAGGCCATCCGGAACGACTCGGGCAGCTCGTCGATCTTCCGGCGGACGAGCTCCGCCGTTTCCCGGCGGGCCAGCGCCTGGTCAACGGGCTCGGCCCAGGAGCGGAACTCCCGGGTGTGGTGCCCGTTCGGCAGGAAGCGCGGCAGCAGGTCCTCGATCGACTCCTCGGGCCGGCGCCGGCGCGTCCGCAGCTTCGACAGCGCGGCGTTGACGGCAATCCGGTGGAGCCACGTTGACACCTTGGCGTCGCCGCCGAACTGCGCGCGGGCGCGGTACGCCGAGACGAACGCTTCCTGGACGGCGTCGCGCGCGTCCTCCTCGTTGCCGACGATCCGACGCGTGACCGCGAGCAGCCGCCCGGCCTCGCTGCGCACGAGCGCCTCGAAGCCTTCGTTCGTCCCCGCTCTGACGGCGGCGGCGAGCTCCATCTCATCCATTTAGAGGGCGATCGTAGCACGCAGGTTTCAGGCGCCGGCGGCCCGGACGAGGGCCAGGCTTCGCGCCGTCAGCGTCGGCCGGTCGAACCCGGCCGCCCGATCGAGCTCGCGCAGCGCGCCGGGCAGCGTGTTGGGCAGCCGCCAGGCATCGGCGCGCCCGCCGGCTTCGACGAACGCGTCCGCCCAGGCGTTCCACCACGGTGCGGTCCGCGTCGACACGGGCTCGATGACGAGCACGGTCGCGCCCGCCCGGCCGATCGCCACGAGGTGTGCGAGCAACGTGTCGCGGGCGGGCGTGGCCAGTTCGTTGACGCTCCACGCGGCCAGCACGCCCGACCGGAGGAGCCGCCGGGGCGGGTGCCGTGCGAGCCGTCCGGCTTCAGCGACCAGATCGCCGCGGAGGGTCCGGCCGGTGATGCCCAGCGTGCGCCAGGTCCACCGCGCTTCGGCGAGACCCCATCCCTGGCGATCCACGCCGGTGATGCGGGGCGGCGTCGTCAGCGCAGCGGCCCACCCGGCGGACGCGGCGCCGGTCCCGCAGCCGAGGTCGACGATCGCGGCCGGGGCATCGCGATCGAGCGCCAGCGCGTCTGCAACGGCGCGTGTCGTCGCAAAGTGGATCGGACCGTAGAGGACCGCGAAGGCCGCCCGTTTCCCGGCCGAGTCGAGGGGCGACCGCCCGGCGAGGGCGTGACGTTCTTCGACGTAGCGGGACGAGAGCGCGCGCGCGGCGCGCAGGAACTCGGGCCGCGTAAGCGACGCGAGATGACGCGCGATGAGTGCGTCCGCCCACGCCGTGACGTCGGTCATCAGGACACGCGGGCCGAAGCCCGCCTGGCTTGCACGTAGCGCGAAGGCAGCGGGTGGCCGACCGCCGGCTCGATCGCCGTGGACGCCTCGTAGACCGCGTCGAGATCGACGCCGGTGTCGAGACCGAGGCCGTGCAGCAGGTACAGGAGATCCTCGGTGGCCAGGTTGCCCGAGGCGCCCGGCGCGAACGGGCATCCGCCGAGACCGCCCGCCGAGGCGTCGAACGCCCGCACGCCGAAGTCGAGGGCCGCGAGCGCGTTGGCGAGCGCCGTCCCGCGTGTGTCGTGAAAGTGGAGCGCCAGTTGCTCGGGCGCGAGTGTCCCGGTGAGCGCCGTGAGCACCTGCCGGACCTGGCCCGGGTGCGCGACGCCGATCGTGTCGCTCACCGCCACCTCGAACGCGCCCAGGTCGACGAGACGCGTCGTGAGATCGACGACCCGATCGACCGGCACGTCGCCCTCGAATGGACAGCCGAAGCACGTGGACAGGTAGCCGCGGACGCGGAGGCCGGCCGCGTGCGCCTCCGACGCGACCTCGGCGTAGCTCGCCAGCGACTGGTCGATGGACTGGTTGATGTTGCGCCGGCTGAACGTCTCGGAGGCCGCCGCGAACACCGCGACCTCGGTCACGCCGGCGGCGACGGCCCGGGCCAGGCCGCGGACGTTCGGCACGAGCGCCGAGTAGCGCGTGCCGGGCCGCCGCGCGATGCCGCGCATGACCTCGGCGGCATCGGCCATCTGCGGGACCCACGTCGGGGAGACGAACGCCGTGACCTCAATGACCGGCAGCCCGGCGGCGCTCAGCCGGTCCACGAACGCGATCTTGTCCGCCGTCGAGATCGGGGCGGCCTCGTTCTGCAGGCCGTCGCGCGGGCCGACTTCGGTGATGGTGATCATCACGGGGTCAGGGGTCGATCTGTGGAAAACTCCCAGGGTCGTGCCTGGCGATCCCCTGGGAGTTTTCCACAGATCGACCCCTGACCCCTATCAGCTCCACGCCCGGCTGGACGAGGTCGCCCTCGCGGCAGTGGACCGCGGTCACCGTGCCGTCGTGCGGGGCCCGGATGGGCAGCTCCATCTTCATCGCCTCGAGCGCGATGAGCACGTCGCCGGTTTCGACCTGGTCGCCCACCCTCACCGCCACCCGCGTCACGGTCGCGGACATCGGCGCGGACAGGGCGTCGTGGTCAAGCGCCGTCGCGCCGACCCGGCCGCGCACGATCCGGAACTCGAAGACGTCCTGCTCCAGCTCGACCCAGACCGTGTCGCCTTCGAGCGCCGCCGACCCGCACAGGCTGCCGTCCCCGCCGGCGATCGCGTACCGCCCACCCCCGACGCCCCCGGTCGGTTCGATAACGAACGGGGCCGCGACGCCTTCGACGACGACGTCGCGCTCGCCGATGTCCACGAGCCACGCGCGTTCTTCGCCCCGCAGCCGGATGCGCTTCGACATGCCCATCACCAGGCCACCGGCCCCAGGACGTCCCAGGGGTCGGCCCGGGGCGTCTCCGGCGCGCCGGCGGATGCGCTCGCGCCGACCGCGATGACGAACGCCGCCAGCGCGGCGGCGGCCGCGCGTCGCGCGTCGGAGACCGGCGCCGCGAGCTCGGCGAGTGTGTCTTCGATGAAGCGCGTGTGCGTCCGCGCGTCCCGGACTTCCGGCCGGTCGAGGAGCGAACCGAGGAACGCGAGGTTGTGCCGCAGCCCGAGTATCTGAAAGGCGCCGAGCGCGTCGCGCGCGCGGGCCAGCGCGGTTGCCCGGTCCGGTCCCCACACGACGAGCTTGGCGAGCAGGGGGTCGTAGTGAACGGTGACTCGCTGGCCCTCGGCCACGCCCGAATCCACGCGCACGCCCTCACCTGACGGCTCCGCGTAGCGGATGAGGCGGCCGGTCTGCGGCAGCAGGCGGCGCGAGTCTTCGGCGTAGACGCGGCATTCGACCGCGTGGCCCGACGCGCGGACGTCGGCCTGCGAGAAGGGCAACCGCCCGCCAGCGGCGACGGCGAGCTGCGCCTGCACGAGATCGATGCCCGTCACGGCCTCGGTGACGGGATGCTCCACCTGCAGGCGCGTGTTCATCTCCAGAAAGTAGAACCGCGCGGCGTCGCCGTCGCCGTGGAGCAGAAACTCGATGGTGCCCGCGTTCTCGTACCCGACCGCCCGGGCCGCCGCAACAGCCGCGCCCGTCATGGCCTCGCGGACCGCCGGCGAAAGGCGGGGCGCGGGCGCCTCCTCGATGACCTTCTGGTGCCGGCGCTGCAGCGTGCAGTCGCGCTCGAACAGGTGCACGACGTTGCCGAAGCGGTCGCCCATCACCTGCACTTCGATGTGCCGGGCGCCCTCGATCAACCGCTCGACGTAGAGCGTGCCGTCGCCGAACGCGCGCTCGGCCTCCCGCCGGGCCGCGTCGATCGCGTCGGGCACGTCGGCGGCCGATCGAACGGTCCGCATGCCCTTGCCGCCCCCGCCCGCCGACGCTTTGAGCAGGGCCGGAAACCCGGCGGCGGCCACGGCGGCCGCCAAATCGACATCCGACTGCGAAGCCGGGGTGCCGCCCGGCACGACCGGCACGCCGGCGGCGCGCATGGTCTCGCGGGCCGCGGTTTTCGACCCCATGCGCCGGATGACGTCGGCCGGCGGACCCACGAACACGACGCCGGCCTGCCGGCACGCGTCGGCGAATACCGCGTTCTCCGACAGAAACCCGTAGCCGGGATGAATGGCCTCCGCGCCGGTCGCGCGCGCGGCCTCGATGACGGCGGCAATGCGCAGGTAACTCTCGGCGGCTGGCGCCGGGCCGATCTCGACCGCTTCATCGGCCGCGGCGACGTGGGGCGCGTCGCGATCGGCTTCCGAGTACACGGCGATCGTGTGGATGCCCATCTGCCGGCACGTGCGCATGACGCGCACGGCGATCTCACCGCGGTTGGCGACGAGCACCCGACCGAACATCAGGACTTGGCACCCGGCGGCCGGCCGGCGGCCCACGTCGGCTTCCGTCGCTCGAGAAAGGCCGACATGCCTTCTTGGCCTTCGGGCGACACGCGCTGCGCGGCGATCGCGTCCGCCGTGAGTGCCAGCACGTCAGCCGGCCGGCGGCCATGCACGGCGCCGAGCAGCTGCTTGGTCCGGCGGACCGCGGAGGGCGCGGCCTGGAGGAACTTCTGGACGTGGCGTTCGACGGCCGCGTCGAGCTCACCAGCCGGCACGACCTCGTGCACGAGCCCCAGTTGCCGGGCGACCCCGGCCGGGAACCGCTCGCCGTTCAGGCACCACTCGCGCGCCGCCGAGACGCCGATCTTCCGGACGACGTACGGCGAGATCATGGCGGGCAGGATGCCGAGGCGGACCTCGGTGAACCCGAACACCGCGTCGTCGGCCGCCACGACGACGTCGCAGACGGCCGCCAGACCCGCGCCGCCGCCGAGGGCCGCACCCTGCACGCGGCCGATGAGCGGAACCGGAAGCGAATCGAGCCGGTGGAACAGCAACGCGGCCGCCCGGGCGTCAACGAGGTTCTCGTCGAGCGAGTAGCCCTGCATCTTCGACATCCACTGCAGGTCGGCGCCGGCCGAGAACACCGGATCGGCGCCCGCGAGCACCGCGACCCGGACCGACCCGTCGTCGGGCACCGACGCCGCCCACTCGCTGAGCTCGGCGATGAGGGCCTCGTTGAAGGCGTTGCGCACTTCCGGCCGGTTCAGCGTGACGCGCGTGACGGGACCGGGTTGGATCAGGAGGGGCATGTGTCCATTCAGCGAATTAGTGAGTGAGTGGATTAGCGCCGGAACTACATCCTGAACACGCCGAACCTGGGTTCGAGTATCGGCGCGTTGTAGGCGGCCGAGATGGCGAGCGCCAGCGCGTCGCGGGTTCTCGCGGGGTCGAGGATGCCGTCGTCCCAGAGCCGGGCGGTGGAGTAGTAGGGTGAGCCTTCGCGCTCGTATTTCTCGAGGAGCGGCTTCCGGATCTCGGTTTCTTCCTCGGCGGACAGGGTCTTGCCCGCGCGGGCGAGCTGGTCGCGCTTGACAGTCACGAGGACCGAGGCCGCCTGCTCGCCGCCCATGACCGAGATGCGGGCGTTGGGCCACATCCACAGGAGCCGCGGCTCGTAGGCGCGGCCGCACATGCCGTAGTTGCCCGCGCCGAACGAGCCGCCGATGATGACCGTGAACTTGGGCACCACCGAGTTGGCGACGGCGTGCACCATCTTGGCGCCGTCCTTCGCGATGCCGCCGCGCTCGTACTGCTGGCCGACCATGAAGCCCGTGATGTTCTGCAGGAAGATGAGTGGGACGGCCCGCATGTTGCAGAGCTCGATGAAGTGGGTGGCCTTCAAGGCCGACTCGGAGAAGAGCACGCCGTTGCTTGCGACGAAGCCGACGAGGAAGCCGTGCAGGCGGGCGAACCCCGTGACGAGCGTCGCGCCATAGCGCGCCTTGAACTCGTCGAAGCGCGACCCGTCTACCAGACGCGCGATGACCTCGTGCACGTCGTAGGGGCGCCGCGGGTCGATGTTGACCGTGCCGTACAGCTCTTCGGGGTCGTACTTCGGCGCCTCGGGCGACGTGACGTCGGCGGGCAGCGACTTGCTCGCGTGAAGCGTCGAGACGATCGTCCTCGTGATCTCGAGCGCGTGCTCGTCGTCTTCGGCGAAGTAGTCGGCGACGCCTGACAGCCGCGTATGGACGTCGGCGCCGCCGAGGTCCTCGGCGGTCACGTCCTCCCCGGTGGCCGCCTTCACGAGCGGCGGCCCGGCGAGGAAAATCGTCCCGGTGCCCTTGACGATGACCGTCTCGTCGGACATGGCGGGCACGTAGGCGCCGCCCGCCGTGCACGATCCCATGACGACGGCGATCTGCGGAATCCGCTCGGCCGACATGCGCGCCTGGTTGTAGAAGATGCGCCCGAAGTGCTCGCGATCGGGAAACACCTGGTCCTGCAGGGGCAGGAAGGCGCCGCCAGAGTCGACCAGATACACGCACGGGAGCCGGTTCTCGAGCGCGATCTGCTGGGCGCGCACGTGCTTCTTCACCGTCATGGGCAGATAGGAGCCGCCCTTCACGGTGGCGTCGTTGGCGACGATCATGACTTCGCGGCCGCTGACGCGGCCGATGCCGGTGACGATGCCGGCCGAGGGCGCTTCGCCGTCGTAGAGGTCCCAGGCCGCCAGCGGTGACAGCTCGAGGAACGGCGTCCGGGCGTCCACGAGCTGGTCGACTCGCTCGCGGGCCGGCATCTTGTGCTGCGCGCGATGACGCTCGACGTACTTCGGGCCGCCCCCTTCGCGCACCTGGTCGTGCCGGGCGCCGAGCTCCGCGACGAGCGCCAGCATCCGCGCCCGGTTGGACTTGAACTCGTCGGACTCGGGCTTGATCCGGCTGGCGATCACGTCCATCGGGAGGTCACCATCCGCAGCAGTCGGTCTTGAAGCAGCAGCCGGGGCAGCGCCACACGGCGTGCATCCGGAACATCGCCGTCGCGCAGCGCTCGCACAACACCTGCGTGCTGGCGGATTCCGGCTCGGGTTGCGCGCTGCGAATGGGCTTCGGCAGGCCTGGCATACCGGGATTATATGGCTAGAATTGGAGGAGCTTCCGGAGGCGAAACCGTGAACGAGCGGACGGCAATCTGGCTTGGCGCGATCGCGGGCGCGGTCGTGGGCGGCGCGTTCGGCTACCTGTATTTCTCGGAGCGCGGGCGCGAGCTGCGCGAGGACCTTGAACCGCGCGTCTCCGATCTGATGCGGGAGTTGCAGAAGACGTGGGAGGCGGGTGAAGGCGCCCGGCGGGCCGTCGACGACGCGTGGGCGGCCGCCGTGGCGGCGGAGGAGCCGGACCGCGGCCCGGTCCGCCCCTGAGCGTGAAGCCGCTGGGTCTCGGGGCCCGAATCTCGCGGGGTCTGCGGGTCGGCGCCCGCGCGGCGGGACGCGGCGTCGTCGAGTTCAACAGCAGCGCCAACCTGACTTATTCGGCGTCGATCGCCTATTACTCGCTGCTGTCGCTCTTTCCGTTTCTGCTGATCGTCCTGGCGATCCTGCGCTGGCTCGCGCTCGCGCCGGCCGGCGCCGCTCTCGGCGGGCTCATCGAGAATGCCCTGCCGGCGAACCTCGCGCCGATCGTGCGGCTGATTCAGGCGTTCGACGCGCCGCTCGAGCTCGGCGTGATGAGCATCCTCGTGGCGCTCTGGGCGTCGATGGGCGTCTTTGGCGCGGTGACATCGGCCGTCAACCACGCCTGGGGCGTCGAGGAGCCGCCCGGCTTCTTCAAGCACAAGCTCATCGCGTTCGTCATGCTCCTGGCGGCCGGCCTGCTCCTGATCGTGGCGCTCGTCCTCGTCACGACGGTCAAGATCGTGGAAGCGCGCTGGTTTGCCGGGGTGCTGGCCTCGTACCCGTCGCTCGAGATGGCGACCGGGTTTTTCACGCGCAACCTGCCCACGCCGCTCTTCATCCTTGTCGTGGGCCTGATCTACTACTACGTGCCGAACGTGAAGGTCCGGCTGCGCGACGTGTGGTTCGGCGCCGTGCTGGCCGGCGGCCTGTGGCGGCTCGCGCTCGGCGGATTCTCGCTGTACATGCGCGATCTGTCGCGGTTCAGCGTCGAAGGATCGGTCGCGACGATTCTGGTCTTTCTGATGTGGGTGTACCTCTCGGCCGTGATTCTGCTGTACGGCGTCGAGGTCACGGCCGCCTACGCCCACCTCCGCCACACACCGAGGATCCCGCGCGACGACCCCGACGCTCCCGACGCACCCTGACGCACCCCCGGTGCCCTGTGTCACCATGGCGGGATGCCGAATCGCCTGAGCGCCGAGCGGAGTCCGTACCTGCTGCAGCACGCGGACAACCCGGTGGACTGGTATCCGTGGGGCGAGGAGGCCTTCGCTCGCGCGCGCGCCGACGACAAGCCGATCTTCCTGTCGATCGGCTACTCGACCTGTCATTGGTGCCACGTGATGGCCCACGAGTCGTTCGAGGACGCGTCGGTGGCGGCGGTGCTCAACCGCGACTTCGTCCCGGTCAAGCTCGACCGCGAAGAGCGACCCGATATCGACCGCGTCTACATGACCTTCGTGCAGGCCACCACGGGCGCGGGCGGCTGGCCGATGAGCGTCTGGCTCACGCCGGACCTCGAGCCGTTCTACGGCGGCACCTACTTTCCCCCGACGTCGCAGTGGGGCCGCCCGGGGTTCATCGACGTGCTGACTGAAGTGGGCCGCGCGTGGCGGGCCGATCGGCAGAAGGTCATCGACTCGGCCGCGACCATCGTCACGCGGCTCCGGGAAGCCACCGGCGCGGACGGAGCGGCGCCGGATCGGTCGCCCATCGCCGGTCTCGACGCGCTCATGGAAGGCATTGCCTCGTTCGCACAGTCGTTCGACGCCAGGCACGGCGGGTTCGGGGGCGCGCCGAAGTTCCCGCGTCCGTCCGAGCTGCTGTTCCTGCTGCAGGCCCACGCGATGACCGGGGATGCCGGCGCCCGGCACATGGCGCTCGAGAGCCTGCGCGCGATGTCGCTCGGCGGGATCCGCGACCACATCGGGGGCGGTTTTCATCGCTACTCGGTCGATCGCGAGTGGCGGGTGCCGCACTTCGAGAAGATGCTCTACGACCAGGCGCAGCTCGCTCTGGCCTATCTGGAAGCGGCCCAGGCGTCCGGGGACATCGACTACGCGAGCGTGGCCGAGGACACGCTCGACTACGTGCGGCGCGA
>Ga0326597_10006869_pt1 | contig 15519 bp, 18 predicted proteins | sample RVTome_12_FD_203789 | JGI IMG/M metagenome (GOLD analysis project Ga0326597, IMG submission 203789) | Soil microbial communities from uranium-contaminated site in the Upper Colorado River Basin, Wyoming, United States - RVT100D185 | ecosystem: Environmental > Terrestrial > Soil > Contaminated >...
CCGCGTTGTCGGCATCGTCAGGGCGATGCGAGGCTAGCGTCCACCCAGACGGTGGCAATGAGGCGTTGTCGTATGAGTCGCCGACCGAACCGATCGGGGCAGTAGCGCCCGCTTCGGCGAGGCGTTCTCCTTTCGGATCAAGGTGAACCGACGAGGCGACCGGCACGATCGGCTCGACCTCGACCGTCGCCATGTGCACGTCTCGTGTAAGAACCAGACAGGCGTACCGGTAGGCGTACCGTCAGGCCACCGTTACGTGTCAACCGATGGTCACCCGCACCGTGACCGGACCGGTGCCGGAGACCGGTAGGGGGGCCACGGTCCCGTCAACCGGAAGGCCGTCGACGGTCATCGCTGTGTGAGAATCCGTTCCTTGCCGGACCACGGCAATCTCGAAGGTGACACCGCGAAAGACGCGGGTGGCGGTGTAGCCGTCCCAGCCCGAAGGCAGGACGGGGTCGACTTGGAGACCGGCGAGGGTGGGCCGGATTCCGAGGATGGCCTGAGTGATCGCTACGTAGTTCCAGGCTGCGGTTCCCGTCAGCCAAGAGTTCTTGGCTTCGCCGTGGGTAGCGGCGTCCTTGCCGGCGATCATCTGGGCATACACGTACGGTTCGGTGCGGTGGATCTCGCTGCTTGCCTCGCGCACCGCGGGACAGATCCGTCGGTAATAGTCGAAGGCACGGTCGCCGCGCCCGATCTTGGTCTCGGCAATCATGATCCAGGGGTTGGTGTGGCAGAAGATGGCCCCGTTCTCCTTGTACCCGGGTGGGTACGACGTGATCTCACCGAGCTCTAGGTGGTAGCTGGTGTATGCGGGTTGCAGCAACATGATCCCATGCTCGGTGGCGAGCATCTCTGCAACGGAATCGAGCGCTTGCCGAGCTTTCCCGTCGTCCAAACCGATCCCACCGAGGATGGCCCAGCCTTGCGATTCGATGAAGATCTTCCCCTCAGGGTTGGCGGCGGTTCCCACCTTCTCACCAAAGTGGTCGTAGGCGCGGAGGAACCAGGCTCCATCCCAGCCGTCGCCGGCGACGGCCCCAACCATCTGTTCCCTCCACTTGCGGCAGGTTGCAGCCAGGTCGATGCGGTCGACGTGAGCGGCCAGTTGCTCCATCTCGGCGGCCGCGGCGCAGAAGAGGCCGGCGATCATCACCGACTCGGCGGTTGCGCCGTCACGACCTGTAGCCGTCTGGAACGATTCACCGGGCTCCTGGGAGAAACAATTGAGGTTGAGGCAATCGTTCCAGTCGGCGTGGCCGATCAGGGGCAGCCGGTGGGGACCAAGCCGGTCCATCGTGTAGCGCAGGGCGCGCATCAGGTGCTCGAGCATCGGTAGCTCGGTCCCGGGAGTGTTCTCGTAGACGACCGCCTCGTCGAGGAGGCCGAGGTCTCCCGTCTCCTTGAGATACGCCGCAACCGCCAGTACCAGCCAGAGGGGGTCGTCGTTGAAGTTGGAGCCGACGGCGTCGTTGCCTCGCTTGGTGAGCGGCTGGTACTGGTGGAAGGCACCACCATTGGTCAGCTGGGTCGCTGCCAGGTCGAGCAGTCGCTCGCGGGCACGCTGGGGCGCCATATGCACAAAACCGAGCAGGTCCTGGTTCGAGTCACGGAAGCCCATGCCGCGGCCGATGCCGGACTCGAAGAAGGAAGCCGAACGCGACAGGTTGAAGGTGACCACGTTCTGGTACTGGTTCCAGATGTTGACCATGCGGTTGGTTGCCGGGTCGGGCGTGTTCACCTGGAGGTTGCCGAGAAGTCCGTCCCATTGCGCCCGCAACGAGGCAAAAGCGTTATCGACGGTCGCCGGGTCCAGGTAACGGGCAAGAACAGGAGCGACGGAACGCTTGTTGATGGTGACGGAGCCCGGGGGGTCGAACTTCTGGTCCTGGGGATTCTCGGCGTAGCCGAGCAGGAAGATGATGCGCTGCTCCGCTCCAGCTTCCAGCAGGACCTCCAGTTGGTGCGAGCCGATTGGCGCCCACCCATGGGCGATGCTGTTGGTGGCGTCTCCGGAGACCACCACGTGTGGTTGGTCCCACGACCCGTATGGACCCAGGAAGGTGTCGCGTTGTGTGTCGAAGCCGGTGACCGGCTCCGAGCAGGCAAAGTAGGCAAAGTGGTTGCGACGTTCCCGGTACTCGGTCTTGTGGTAGATGACCCCGTCAACCACTTCCACCTCGCCGGTGTTGTAGTTGCGTTGGAAGTTGGCCGAATCGTCGGCGGCGTCCCATAGGGCGAACTCCACAGCGGAGAAAAGCGAAAGGTGTGCCGGCGCGCTGCGTCGGTTGATCACGGTGACGTCCCAAACCTCGAGATCCTCGTCGGGAGGAACGAAGTAACGGGTTCTGGTGTGGATTCCGCCGGTAGTTGATCCGATGATGGTGTAGCCGAGACCGTGCCGGCAGAAGTAATCCTCGACCGCCCGCCGCACCGGTTGCCAGCTCGGGGACCAGTAGGCGCCGGTGTCGTCGTCTCGGAGATAGACGTAGCGACCACCGAAGTCGACCGGGACGTTGTTGTACCGGTAGCGGGTGAGGCGCCGTAGGCGAGCATCACGGTAGAAGGAGTACCCGCCGGCGGTGTTGGAGATGAGCCCGAAGAAGCGATCAGATCCGAGATAGTTGAACCATGGGAGCGGCGTGTCGGGAACCTCGATGACATACTCCCGAGCCGCATCGTCGAAATGACCGAACCTCAACGGGACTCCTTGTGCTACCACAGGAGAGTAGCGCCCACTCACCCCGGGTAACTCTGACCCGTCTTTGAGAATGCCCTGGATACGTGCACGTCGTCAACCGCTCGGCCAATGCTCCAGGTCCAGCTCCCGCATCGGGAAGTCGGAGACATTTGCGGTCGCCAAGGCTGCGCCGATCCCGATCGCTGCGGCGGCGATGAGACAATCCGCTTGGTGAAGGGTGACGCCGCGGGTCGCAAATTCGCGCCGCCACTCTCCGGCCTGGATTCCCTCGGCCAGTCCAAGTGGTGCCAGACGAAGCCCGTTGAACAGCCTGCGAACGGCGGGCTCCTCGCCCGACCGGATGCCGCGCCAGATCTCCTCAATCGAGATCACACACACCCAGGGCTCGGCGCCCACCCGGCGCATGCCGGCGACACGACCCGCGGCTTCCCGACCGCGCAACGCGTCGATGATCACAGTCGAATCAAGCAGGAGCCGTGACATCAACCAGCTCGAGTTGCATCTTCGTGGCGCTGGCGGCGGACCCAGGCTGCGGGATCATCGTCCCATGCGTGGCCCGTGTCGGACAGCGAGCCTAGTGCAGCTTCGATGTCGTCCCAGCGACGCTCGTCGTCAAGCCCGCGCCTTATCAGCTCCGCGATAAAGGCACTCCGTTGCCGTGTCCCCACCCTTTGGTCGAGCTCGGCGACCAGATCGTCGTCCAAGGCTATGTGTAGACGCATGTGACTATGATAGCACACACAATTCTTGGCAGACCACCCTCCTAGCTCGCCGGCACTACGGAAGGCTTTGCCCGAGAGTCCGTTTCACCTCGTCTACGAGGGCGGTGCCTAGCGTTCGGTGGCTCCCGGCATCGAGGTGGACACCGTCGACCGGATCGACTGCGGCAACTGCGCCGGCGTCAAACATGGCGAGGTTCCCTGCCTCGGCGAGGGTCGCATAGTGATCGGCCAGCTTCTCCGACTCGGCGCGCGCATCGCCGAATCCCCACAGAGCTGATCGCTTCGTCGCCTCCCCCAGCGGGGGCGGGGCGACGATCAGCACCGAAGGCGGCTTCCCGTCGGGGCCGCAGCCACTGCCGACGACGATATCTGCCAGCGCCCCAACCCCAAGAGCGATCTCGTTGGCGGTGACCCGGAAGTATCGCTTCAGGTCGTTGGTGCCCAGCATGATGATCACCAGATCAATCGGGGCGTGCGACGCGAGACACGGCGTCAAGTACCGGCGACCGTTGCGACCAACGTCAAACGGGTCGTCCCAGTTGGTGGTTCGCCCGGGGAGACCTTCCTCGATGACGACGTACTCCGACCCCAGGGCTCGTTGCAACACACCCGGCCAGCGGACGTCACGTGGAAAGCGGCCGCCGGAATCTGCGATGTACCCGTAGGTGTTGGAGTCTCCGTAGCAGAGGATCGTGAGTGGAACCATCGCTGTCTCCCGTGGCCGGCCGATGGGCCCCACGGTACTTCCGTGGGGTCGATCTCACGAACGGCTGGCGGGCAGCCCACCAGGCGGAGCGAGAGGGGTGATGCCCGCTATATCGCGACCCTCACTCTGACTGCCGTCACTCGCCCTGCCGTCCTCACAGCCCGATAGGTGACTTCGTCACCGGGGTTGGGGGGCGTGCCCTTAGCGAGGGCCGAGGCGGGGACGATCACATCGTCGCCGTCGTCGGCCGGGATGAGGAGGCCGAACCCACCAACCGGATCGTTACATGCGGATGATGCCCCTTCCCCTTTCCCGATTGGCCGTCACAGGTAGGAGGCTGAGCCGTCCCGCGACGAGGCCTACCAGGACCGTTCCTGCAAGCAGCAGCAGCGGCAGACGGATCAGCGGCAGTGCTTCGAGGGCGCCGCCGACGACGGCGAGCACGGTACGGGACATGCCCGGACTCTGCGGGGGCCTGCGGTCCGTCGAGTCGGGGTCGGCGCTGCCGCCGGTAACCACGTCGAAGCGTGGTGGCGGCGTGATCGTCACCGGTTCACGATCTGTGAGCTGGGGCTGCCCGTCGTCGACAGCCACGACATCGAAGGCGAGCGACGCACCCTGATGGGCGGTGGCCGGCGTCCAGTCGAACTCACCTGTAACCGGGTCGATGGCGGCGCCTTGGGGCACGGAATCGTCGCCGGCGGCAAGGCTGTACGTGACGTCATCGCCGTCCGGATCGTCTGCTCGCGCTGTGACCGCACCACCCGTCGCCATCCGGCTTCTGGTCGGGAATCGGATCCAGCCGGGGGCTGTGGTTCCCGTCGAGGATCGTCTACAAAAACGACTCGGTGTCGGACAGCCGCGGGTCCCCGTCGTCACTGACCTTCACGACCACCGTGTGCACACCCCGACGGCGGTGGTGGTGCCGCCGATGACCCCGCTGCCGGGGGCGATGACAACACCAGAGGGCGGCCCGAGGCCTGGAAGCGGAGGGTGTTGGTAGGAAGGTCGGCGTCGGTCGCAGCCGGCCGGATCAGCACGTCGTCACCTACGCCGTTGGTGTGGGCGGGGATCGGCGCCAGACTCGGCGGTGTGTTCGACTCGACCACCTCGACATCAAAGGTCCGCATCGCGGTGGCGCCTGCGGCGTCGGCAACCTGGACCGTGAACGTGACGACCGCCGGCCCCTGCGCCTCGGTGGGTGACCATGTGATCTCCCCACCGTTCGAGATGGCGGCACCGGTGGGCGGGGCCGCCAGCCGGTAGGTGAGCGAATCGTAAGGGAGGTCGGGGTCGGACCCGACACCGGTCACCTGAAGTGTGTCGCCTTCGGCAACGGTGCGGTCCCCGATGGCTGCGAGCGTCGGATGGCGGTTCACGTCGGCGACCGACCAGTCGAACGTCCCCGCGTCGGCGCCGCCATACCCGTCGTCGGCGATCACCGTCACCTGAAATGGCCCGGTGTCGGCTAGTGCCCCGGCTAGGCCAGTAGCAGTTTCTCCACGTCTGGTTGTAACGCTGCGGTAGTGGCTATGAAGCCGGGGACAAGTGGGTCTTTGTTGTTCCAGGTGGGAGGGGTTCCGTCCTTGAGAACTGCCCACCCTCCGGCCGCCTCGATGAGAGCCACCCCTGCGGCGAGGTCCCATTCGTTCTTCGGCGCCAGTGTCCAGGTGGCATCGAGAATGCCGGCCGCGGTGAGCGCAAGCTTGTAGGCAACGGACCCCATCGGGACGATCTCGAACGGGCCGCCCTCGAACCTGTCCCACTCGCCACGCTTGATCTCTGAGCGGCTCGCCCCCACCCGGGCACCGTCGAGACCCGTCCTGCCGGACACCGGGTTCGGGCCTTCATACTTGAGACCCGTGTCGCTCGTCCCGACGATCCGCTCTCCGGTTGCGGGGTTGTGGATTCCGCCCGCGACCGGACGGCCGTATTCAATGAGACCGATTGAGACGCACCACTCCGGTAGGCCTTGCACAAACTCCAGAGTCCCGTCGATCGGGTCGACAATCCACACCCGGTCCCTGCCGAGACGATCGGAATCATCGACGCTCTCCTCCGACAACCAGCCCTCCCCCGGCTCCGGGAGAATGCGCCGCATCTCGGCATCGACCAGCTCATCGGCCTCGGTCACCGGTGAGCCGCCGGCCTTCCTGCGGGCTGCGATACGCCCCGGCGTGAAGTCCTCGAGCACCACCAGGGCCGCATCGAGGGCGGCGTTGATTCGCTCGAGATCGGAAACGTGATCCACTGACTCCCCTTGCTTTTTGTGAGTCACCCCAACCTAGCGACCCGGGCCCGGGTCGCAGCCACCAGCCCTACCCCATATCCGGCTAGTACCGCCAGGCTCACCACCTGGCCAAAATCCTCAGCGAACAGCCATTCCCGGTTGATCCCGGTGGAGGCAATGGCGTTCACCGGCCCCATGAAGATCCCGATCACGAATAGGATCCCGATCACTCGCAGCACCACGGGACGATCGTCCAGGGTTGCTCCGCGGTAGGCCGCCCAGACCAACGCACCGGCGACGGCGGCGAGGCCCAGGAAAAGCGCCGCCAACTCGATGAACCCCGACGACACCCCCAGCACCCGCTCGAGCGGTTCCGCCAGGCTGTGCTCGACCTGGACAAACCACTCCATGTCCACAAGCAGGCTGCCGATCGCCATAAGCGCCAGCAGCAGCGCAAGCAGACGCAAGCTCCGGCTGTGCCACCTCCAACCTACGTAAAGCAGCGCGGCGATGGCGACGAGCTTGTACAGGATCGCCAGCGTGTCGAGCGGTGCCGCATTACGTTCGGGCTCCGAGGCGAAATCCACCGAAGCCGCCCAGACCGCCGCCCCGAGCAGCGCGACGCTCACCACCAACGCCACCCCGAGCGCACGCCCCCGCAACCGCACACCGCTTCCCGCAACGCCGCTTCCCGCAGCCCCAACTTCATCCACCGGGATGATGTAACCAGGGATGGGGGCAGAACGACGATCGCATGGCTCATCGTGGACGAGGTCACCTATCACCATCCCGGGCGCTTCGCGCCGTGACTGTGGGTCGAAGGGCGTACACGTGGCAGGAGCCCGCGACGGACCACTAGCTTGGCGAGCCGCCACAGCTCGGATCCCTCGGCGACGAACCCTCGGATTTTTTCGGCGCATCGGGATTCGCTGTCACCCAAATCGTCTGCCTTTTCGTCTGTCTGGGTGAGACAGTTGCGAGGAGGCAACAGATGAAAGCAAGCAGAATGACCCTGACGACGATCCTTGCGATGGCCCTGGTACTCATGGCGGCGCCGGCCGGCGCCACCGGCGCCACCGTGGCCAGAGGGTCGTTTCAGACCTTTGCCGATGGACCGGCACTCGGGTATGACGTCGATGGCATCGCATCGATGGTGCGTACCGCCGATGGGAAGACCATCGTGTCGGTGAGAGCCACCGGGCTCATCGCGGGCGCCACCTACGGGTCGCATGTGCACAACCAGGCGTGCGCCGATGGGAATGCGGGCGGCCATTACCGCTTCGATGAGCCGGTGGCCGGCGGAGCCCTCGACGGTTTCGAGATCTGGCCCGGTCCCTTCAAGGCAAACCCGGCGGGCAACGCCAAAGGTAAGACGACGGTATACGCCACCGCGGGCGCCGATGCGGTGTCAGTGGTGATCCACGCCCCCACCGGCGAGAAGATCGCATGCGCCGATCTGTCGTGACCGAACGGATGATATGGCGACCCGCGCAGATATCCCTTCAGCGTGGGCTGCTGCTCGGGCTCGCCGTGGCGTCGGTTCTTGCCGCCACCCCTATCGTCGGCCCGGGCGCCGGGGTGTTGGTGCTTGTCGGTGCCGGACTCGCCTGGTGGTTGCTCCCCGGGTTCTGGCGTGGCGTGCGGTACGGAGCGATCGGTGGAGTCGTGTCCGGTCTTCTGATCCTGGGGCCGGGACTCCGTCTGGCGATGCGAGTGGTTGCGATCATCGATCCTCTCCGCACGACGGAGTTCACGGCGGAAGGCACGATGTACATTGTGATCTTCGTCGGCGGGTTGTTCGGGGGCATCTTTGGGATAGCCGGCAACCTGGCGCGGCACGGCCTCGAGCTTCGCTCGATCATGGCATCGGCGATCGTTCCGGCCGTGGCCGTGCTGGCTGTCCTGCTCACCACCGAAGACTTGCGCATGGAACTGTTCGATCTGGGCGCCGGGGCATGGATGAACATCCCAATGTTCGGCATGGTGGGTCTCCTCTACGGGGTGGTAGCGACGGCCACAGCCAGGCGTCTCGAAGAGCGGCGGGTATCAAAGCCCTCGGATGGAGAGGGCGTGTCGACGCCGGCCACCAGAACGGATGGAGTTCGGAGATGAAGTCTCAGCCTGGAGCCGTCGACGACACCGCAGAGACCGCGGGAAGTACTGTGATTCTCGGAATCATGGCCCTTGCTTGGGTCGTGATCGGGCTTTCGATTCGCACAGCCGAGTCGGTGGCCGGCGTGGCACCATTGTCCTCTAGGAAAGGGCCGCAGTAATGAGCTGGTGGATCATAGAGCTGATAACCGATGTCGTCCTCGTCGCAATCGTCGTGGTGTTGGGTCCGCTGATCAAGAGGTTCGGGCGGGCCTACGCCGGTGACATATTCCGGGGGAACCCTCGCACCGGGAAGAGCTACCTGGTGTTGATGGACATCGCTTACTACCTCATCTTCACTGCTCTGATCCTCTTCACGATCACACTGAGCCAACCCGCTGAGTGGAGGGAGACTGCACGAGACCCGGTCGGCATCCAACTTCAGCACGAGATGGCCCGCATCGGGGGGATGCTGCTTCTCATGGGTGTCCTCCACGGGCTCAACGTGTTGAGCCTGCCGCTCGTCGGAAGACTCCTCGGGTTGAGCCGGCAAATGGACGAAGACACACCCAAGGCGCCCTGAGATCATGCTGTGGCTGGCGGTCGTTGCAGCCGGCAAGACGACCTGGACATCCGAGGAGCTGGTCCGCGTCTCCCTGGTCGAGCGCCTCTACCGCGAGGAAGCCGTCTCGCTGGTTCGTTTGGCCAGGCTCTTCACCGACGACCGCACCGGAGCTGAGGACATCGTTCAGGAGGCCTTCATCCGCCTCTACCACGCCACCGAGCGGATAAACGACCCCGGCAAGAGCCCTGCCTATCTGCGCTCGATAGTCCTCAACCTGGCCAGAGATCACAATCGAAGGGGTCTGCTCTCACTGAGGCATCAGGACTCGATGATCGACGACCGTGTGCCTGAGGATCCGGGCTGGCAGGTAGTAAGTGACGAGAGCAAAGCCGAGGTGATCGACGCCCTCAACACCCTATCAAGGCGCCAGCGTGACTGCCTGGTCCTCCGCTTCTACTTCGACATGACCGAGCGGGAGATTGCCGAGACCCTGTCGATCTCGGTGAACTCTGTGAAGACCCACTGCAGACGAGGACTGGCCACCATGGCCCCAATGCTGGAGAACAGATGACGAGCCTGGAAAGACGGATAAGAGAGGCCCTTCACGCCGCCGAGGACTACCAGCCCAGCGTCGATCTGTTCGCCCGTCTGCAACGCAGCATCGAGGAGGACCGGGCTCATCGTCGCCGGGTGCACGTGGCCGCGATCACATCTGCTTTCGGACTTCTCTTACTCGGTCTATTCGTCGCCGCAGCGTCACAGCGAAGCCCCTCCGGTGTATGGACCATCCCAAAATGGTCGCTGCAGGCCGTCGCAGAAGTGGTTCTCGTCACCATCTTGATCACTCTCGGGCCGGCACTTCGGCGGCTAGGGCGCCCACTCCTCGACGACATCTTCCACCTCAAGCCGGATACAGGAGTGCTCTTCTCAAAGCTCCTCGACATTGCCTACTACCTGTTCTTCGGAGGCCTCATCGTCCTCAACCTCGACCCGACCGACCTGCACCAGCCGGTAACCATCCCGAGCGAGGAGCTGTGGCTGGGGACGGCAGGAATCGCCGCGTTTCTACTGTCTCTAGGAGTGGCGCACGTGGCAAACCTGGGCGTCCTCCCAATCATCGGCCTGCTGTTCACATCCCAGGCCAGAAGAACCGCAAGACGGGACGCCGGGTCAACAGCCCCACCCGAGTCGCCGACGGCCAGGAAAGCCGACCGGCTGGCCACCGGGATCGTCCTAGCGACAACGATGGTCGGAGTCGCAGGAACACTCGCCCTGATCGGAGCCATTCTCATCGGCATAGGCGTCGGCTAGAGGTCCGTCGCCGGATTGATCACGACGTGCAGCGGCGCTTCACACCGCGCCACGAGGGCGGGGCGGTGCCCGGGCGGGCGGGGTCACCGATTGAACGACGCACCACTAGGGTCCACTTCATGGAAGTAACCGTTCCCGACTACTCGGGTGGGTCTCTGGTCAACCTGGTCGCCGAACTCGAGCACCGACTGATCAGGTCGGCACCGTCGCCCCGGTTGCATCCGCATCTGTCCGGCTTGATCCCCGACGCCGACACGTACGTGCTGGCTCTCTTCGACGGGCTCGGCTACCACCAGCTCGACCATCCAGCGGCGGCTTCGCTTCGAGACACCTGCCTGGCCGCCATCGATAGTCCCTTTCCCGCAACGACGACGGTCAGCCTGTCGGTGCTCGCCACCGGGCTGCCGCCGTCCCAGCACGGTCTGCTCGGCTACCAGTCGTGGATCCCGGAACTGAACCACGTCGTCAACACAATCCATTGGACGACGCTGTGGGGAGAGCAGCTCGAGTACCCGTTCGAGACTTTCCTTCCCTCCCCCAATCTCGCCGAACGGCTGGGAGCCGGCGGCATCGAGACCATCACCATCCAGCCGCTGAAGTTCCACGAAACCCCGCTCTCCCGGGTTCTGTTTCGGGGATGCCGTTTCGAGGGCATCGAACGAGTCGGCGAATGGCTCGATGCAACCACTCAACTCGCTGTGACCCCCCGTCGCCTCGTCATCGCCTATCTACCCAACGTCGACTACGCCGCCCACGTCGGGGGGCAGGAATCCGACCCATACACCGAGGCAATGACAACGGTCGCCGCTGCATGGGAGGCGCTCATCCACCGGCTGCCGCCGGGGGTGGTCGCTATTGGCACCGCCGACCACGGTCATGTTGACTTCCCAAAGCACAAGCAGATCAAGATCGACGAGGCCGACCACGAGAACCGCATTTTGTTTGGCGACGGTCGTGCGATGTTCGTCAAAGGGGAGGGTGCCTCACTCGCCGACAAGCTTCCCGCTACCTGGATCCCGGTCGAAGAGATGTCACACTGGTGGGGTCCCGAGCCTCACCACCGCGCCGTGCCGGGAAGGCTTCCGGACGGGATTCTGCTCGCCGACGACGACGTATTGCTGCTCCATCGTCACTCAGACGATCGTATGGTGGGTAACCACGGTGCTCTCACCGACGCCGAACGGCTGATCCCTCTTATGGTGTCCGGCCCAGGCGCCGATAGCTAGTGGGTCTCCAAACCCGGAAGGACCGCCCCATGGTGCGTGTTGGCCTGATCATCTCCGCCGTGCTCTTGGCGGCCACCGGTTGCTCTGATGCGAGTGGTGACACAAAGTCGGCCGGCGCTCCTGAGCCGACGGCGGCGGGCGACGAAACAACCACGACCACGACGTTGAGTCCGGAGACAACAACAACACCAGAGACGGCAACCAGCGCTGCTCGCGCGACAACGACGACGATCGAAACGACGGCCACGACGACGACCGCCATCTCGGCCCCGGCCGAAGGCCTGGCCTTCGAGACGCTCAGCGGGACGGCTCCCGCCGAGTTCACGAGCTACACAGCGTCGATGACCATCACCATGGCCATCGACGAGTTCCCGATAACCGCCGTCGCCGATGGGGTATGGACCACCGACGCCTTCGAATGCACGATGTCGTCCGAGCTCAGTGGGATCACATTCAGCGAGTCGATAATCGGGACACCGCAGACCCTCTGGTACGACCAGGGCAACGGCTACGAGGAGACGGGGCTGTTTGACTCGTCGGCAGGCAGCATCATGAGCAGTTGCCCGGCCTCACCGGTGTTCTGGTCCGACATCACCACCGACGAGCTGGGATTCATCGATGGTACCGAAACCACCTTCAACGGTAGGTCGGCGACTCAGGCCGACCTCACCGAACTGCTAGGTGCGCTGAGCGGCCTCGGTCTGACCGGGGTCGATGACGACTTCGTTCAGTCGATGACCGTCTGGATCGACGTCGAGACCGACACGGTCATAGGCATGCAAGCTTCTCTCGAAATGCCCGCCGAGCTGCTGGGCGGTCTTGCCGAGGAAGGTTACGTGACCATGGCCATGGACTTCGCCCTCGACAACTTCAACGACCCGACCCTCAGCATCGAGCTGCCGTAGCGCCCGTTCTCCGTCTCAGGTATCGCCATGGGTTACGCATTGACATCTGTCTATATGTCTGATAGGGTCGTCCCATCGATAGCCATCGATATGTTGAAGAAGGAGGAGCGAAGTGTCCTACCTCATCACCAACGCCCTCATCGGCGCAATCCAGGATGATCGGCTGGAGCAGGCTCGTCGAGCACGCTTGACACACGCTGCCGAAGGCCGCTCGGCGACCAGCCCGGAGTCGAGCTGGGTACGGCGTGTGCTCGACAACACCGGGTTGAGGAAGATCGCAACCACACAGCTGGCCGGCGCCGCATCGCCCGAATGTCAATCCGCTACATGTTGACGCCGTTGCTCGCCGGCGGTGTCTCAACCACATGCCCACTTCAGGAGAAAGGAGATCAGCGATGAAGCGATTCACGATTCCCCGTGTCGCCCACTGTTCCGACGGGTGCCAAAAGCAGTCCTGAGCAAGACTCAAAACTGCAGACCAAACGTCGAGAGGACAGCCACACATTCTTCTCCCTCCGGGATGAAGTGGCGTCACCTGCGGTGACGTGGCGCAGCGAGGGCGATGAGCCACACACACATTCTTCTCCCTCCGGGAGAAGTACCCGAGCGAAGCGATGGGGGATGAGGGCCTCATAAATTCAAGGTTTGAATTGAAGACCCCCTCACCTGCCTCGCTGACGCTCGGCTGTCCTCTCCCAAAGCCTGAATCCACGGTTGCAGATTGTCGGATCGCTCGATTAGCTCGTCACCACCGACGCTTTCCGCTCAAACACAGCCTCCCTGTTTCGGTGAACAACCAAAACTCGACATCCCCCGGGCGCATTGCGAAATCGAGCGATTCCTCCACCACAAACCGTGGATTCAGGCAAAGGGAGAGGAATGTCGTGGCACACCTGCCTCGCCAACGTATCGGCTCCCGATACGCCTCGCCTGTCCTCTCCCAAAGGAGAGGAATGTGTCGTGGCAGTGGCCATCCCCCCATTTTGGGGGCTCGACGGCCCTCTGGGGCCGGGCGAGGGGGAAGGACGAACGGCGAACGCACTGTACGATCGCCGCGGGGGTCGATCCATCGACATCAGTCGATGTACAATGGCTGGTCAGAACGGAGGAATCCAACCGATGACACCTGCCACGAACTCAACGAGCTGCTGCACACCGATCACAGACGGCACAATCGACCTCGACACCGCTGGTGACATGGCGCTCAGGTTCAAGGCGCTTGGCGACCCGGCGCGGGTTCGGCTCGTCAACCTCATCGCGTCGAATCGTGAGATGTGTGTCTGTGAATTGACCGAGCCGCTCGGCCTCTCACAGCCAACGGTCAGCCATCATCTCAAGGTATTGGTATCGGCCGGTCTGATCGAGCGCGAGCAGCGGGGCAAGTGGGCGTACTTCACGATCAACGAAGGCGAGCTCGGCCACCTCGCACACGCACTACTCAACGAGACCCAACCTGTCGCAACGCCGGCAGACGATGCGCTGAGTGTCGCCTGACTCGATTGATCGCCGTGAAGGTTCGCAATGGCCGATCTACATTGTGGGCCGCGCCAGAAGCTGAAGGACACGGGTGCGGACGCGTAGCCGTGCCGACCGGGTTCGTGGCATGATGGCTGTCCCGATGGACGACACGCCACACCCCGAGTCGTTGCGAGCCCTGGCTTCCAGCGAGATATTCATAAAGTCGAAGCGCACCCGCCAGCGTTTCCTGCCGATCCTGCGCGCCAACCTAGAAGCGGCGCTGTCCCCGGCAGCTCCCGATGTCGTGGTCCGTCACCGGGGCAACCAGGAATTCGACATCTCGGGCATCGGGCTGGCCGACGCCGCCCGGGCGGCCGCAACCGTTTTTGGGATCGACCGTGTCGACCTGATCCGGCAGATATCGTCGTCGACCCTCGACGATCTCACAACCAACGTTGCCAGGCTCGCCGAGCCGCTGACCAGGGACCACACGTTTGCGGTTCGGGTCCGTCGCACCGGCAACCACGAATGGACGTCACGGGACGCTGAGGTAGCCATCGGCAACGCGCTCATCGGGTCTTCGGCCGGGGTGAACCTCGATGAACCCGAGGTCACCGTCAGAGTGCGGGTCGAGGGAGCCAAGGGTCTGGTCGTGTCGGAATCGTGGCAGGGCCCGGGCGGTCTTCCCATCGGCACTCAATCGTCGTGTCTCGTGATGCTTTCCGGCGGTATCGACTCCCCGGTCGCCGCCTGGATGATGATGCGGCGCGGCTGTCCGGTTGACATGCTCCACTTCCAGCTCGAGTGCAACCAGGCCGATCACGCGCTAGCAGTCGGCCAGCAACTGGCCGCCCGGTGGAGTCACGGCGTCGAGGTCAACCTCCACGTCGTCAACTTCGAGGCCGTCAAAAAGGAATTGACCGCAGCCGCACAGCCCAAGTACCGGCAGGTGCTGTTGAAGCAACTCATGACCGAAGCGGCGTACGGTGTGGCACGGCGACTTCAACTACCGCTGGTGGTCAACGGCGATTCACTCGGCCAGGTCTCATCGCAAACCGCCGCCAACCTCATCGAGATCGACAAGTACGCCAGAGCGCCGGTGGCACGACCGCTGCTGGCATTCACCAAGCAGGAGATCGTCGACCGGGCGCGCCAGATCGGGACGTACGAGCTGTCGACCAAAGCACGCGAGGTGTGCGACCTGTCGGAAGGAAATCGGGTCGAGACTGCGGCTGCCACACACCGGCTCCGTAGGGGAATGAGTCGGCTGCGCGAAGGTCTCATTGACGATGCCCTTGCCACATGGGAGTCGGTGCCGGCGGCAGAGTGGTTCCCAGGTGTGCCGCTGACTCCTAATGCCATCGTCTCGCGACAAAATCCTTGATCGGCAGGCCCGATGGGCCGATCATCCCTGGAAGAGTCAGCTAGAGGACGCAAGATGTCTTTCGGAAGCGCACGTGTCAGGATCCTCCTCGTGGTCTGGTTGCTACTGCTGGGGGCGGCGGTTGTGGTCGGTGTGACGGGCGAGCAGAACGACTTGGGAAACGAAGCCGAGGGGGCCTTGGTCGACGCCGGCATCAACGCCGCCGTCGAAGTGTCGG
>Ga0326597_10006871_pt1 | contig 15518 bp, 16 predicted proteins | sample RVTome_12_FD_203789 | JGI IMG/M metagenome (GOLD analysis project Ga0326597, IMG submission 203789) | Soil microbial communities from uranium-contaminated site in the Upper Colorado River Basin, Wyoming, United States - RVT100D185 | ecosystem: Environmental > Terrestrial > Soil > Contaminated >...
GAGCTGCCTGCCAGCCCCGCTGCGCTCGGCAGCTGGTTGCGCGCGACGCGGTGGCAGCCGAAGGACGCGCCAGCGCCGCGGAAGCAGGTGCGCGACCGCGATCGGGACCAGCACCAGTCCCGCGAGGACGTGGATGGTGAGGATCGTCCACGGGCCGAGCGTCACGATCCTCCCCGACGCCACCCACCAGAAGCCCCCGGCCAGCGCCACCGCCACGGCGATGGCGAGGATCGCCGCGACCGCGATCGCGCCCCAGCGACCGGCCGCGACGGCCCCGGGGAGGCTCCGTCGCAGCTTGACCACCGCAGCGGCGGCGAGCGCGCCGCCGAGGAGCCCGTGCACCATGAAGAGGCCCGCTGTGGGAGGTGATCCGGCGCGGAGCGTCAGGAGGCCGGTGAGGACCTGGGTGCCGATCAGGACGGCGAGCAACCGGTCCAGCGTGGCCGTGCTCATCGGTCCATCTTAGGCCGAAGGCCGATATGATCCTCACATGACAACCCTCGCCCAACGCTTCTCCACCTGGCGCTACGTCATGAACCACGCCAACATGCCCGAGGGCGTGGAGATGGACTGGCTGAGCAAATGGCTGGTCGTCACCCGGGCCGCCGTCTTCAGCATGACCGCCACCTCCGGCCTGATCGGTGGCCTGCTGGCAATCGGCACGCTCGGCGTCTCGGTCAACTACTGGTACCTCGCGCTCTCGGTCATCGGCCTGGTGATCGCGCACGCGTCGAACAACATGATCAACGACTACTTCGACCTCGAGGGCGGGGTCGACACCGACGAATACGTGCGCGCCCTGTACGCGCCGCACCCGATCCTCTCCGGCTGGCTCTCCAAGGCGCAGCTGCGCAATGCGATCCTGCTGATGAACGCCCTCGACTTCGCGATCCTGGTCTTCCTGGTCTGGGTCCGCGGCCCGTGGGTCGCGGCCTTCGCCCTCGGCGGCCTTTTCATCAGCGTCTTCTACGTCGCCCCCCCGATCAAGCTCAAGCACCGCGGGCTCGGCGAGCCCGGCGTCTTCGTGGTGTGGGGACCGCTGATGATCGCCGGCACCTACTTCGTGGCCACCGGCGTGCTCCCCGGCTGGGTCTGGATCGCGTCGCTGCCGTACGCGATCCTGGTCACCACGGTCCTCTTCGGCAAGCACATCGACAAGATCAGCGCCGATACGGCCAAGGGGATCCACACGCTCCCCGTCATCCTCGGCGATGCGCGCGCCCGCCTGGTCGCCCAGGCGCTCATGATCGCCTTCTACCCGATCGTCATCGGGTCGGCGCTCATCGGCTGGATCGGGCCATTCGTGATGCTCGTGGTACTCGGCATCCCGCTGCTCGTGACCGTGCTGCGACAGTTCTCCTCGCCGCGGCCGGAGTCGCCGCCGCACAGCTACGTCGGCTGGCCGCTGTGGTTCGTCGGGGGTGCGTTCATCCACACGCGGCGCGCCGGCGGCCTGCTCATCGTCGGCCTCCTCCTGAACGCCGTTCTGCCGGGGCTTCGTCTGCCCTGGACCTAGCGGCCATACTCGGGGACCATGTTCCCGATCGGTGACGAGAACCTCTCCGGCCGCGGGCTCGCCTGGGTCACGGCCGGCCTGATCGCGGTCAACGTCGCCGTCTTCATCTTCCTCCAGGCCGCGAGCGGGGATAACCCGTTCACCTACGGCTGGAGCTCGGTGCCGCTCGAGATCACTGCGGGCGTGGACCTCACCCAGGCCAAGCCGATCCTTATCGACGGGGTCCAGTACCTCGTCCCGCAGGCGCCAGGGCCCGACCCGATCTACCTCACGCTCCTGTCGAGCATGTTCATGCACGGCAGCTGGCTGCACCTCGGCGGCAACATGCTCTTCCTGTGGATCTTCGGGGACAATGTCGAGCACCGCGCCGGCCCGCTCCTCTACCTGGCGGTCTACGTCGCCGCCGGCCTCATCGGCTCGGCCGCCCAGATCCTCAGCGACCCCACCTCGCCGATCCCGTCGCTGGGCGCGTCCGGCGCGATCTCGGGGGTCCTGGGGGCGTACCTGGTCCTCTTCCCGCGGAACCGGGTGACCGCCTTCGTCGTGCGCTTCCTGGTCCAGATCCCCGCGCTGCTCGCGATTGGGATGTGGATCGCGCTCCAGGTGATCTCAAGCCTCGCGGACCCGACCGGCGCCGGCGGCGTGGCCTACCTCGCGCACATCGGCGGCTTCGTGACTGGCGTGCTTGCCGGCCTCCTGCTGCGGGCGCGACCCGATCGCGGAGCTCATGCCGGACGGTGACTTGGTTGAGCCGGCTCGGTATCATGCCGGGAGCCCAATCCCGGCACTGACCCAGAAATCGCCGTCGCGGCGTGGTTCGAGGACCCCGTTGAACCGATTCGCGAAGCTCGCCGTCGCCGCCTCGATCGCCACCTATGTGCTGATCGTGGTCGGTGGGCTGGTGCGCGCCACCGACTCCGGCCTGGGATGCCCCGACTGGCCGCTCTGCTTTGGCGTCTGGGTTCCGCCGGCCGACCTGCATGCTTGGATCGAGCACAGCCATCGGCTGGTCGCCGCGTTCGCCGTCGGTCCGCTGGTCGCGGCGGTCGGGCTCATCACGCTCTTCAGCGCGCGGCGCCGCGACCGCCCGCTCCTGGTCGCGGCGCTCCTCGCCGGCGTGCTCGTCATCCTGCAGGCGCTGCTCGGCGGCCAGGTGGTGATCCAGCAGCTGCGCGCCGAGCTGGTCACTGCCCATCTCGCCATGGCGCTGACCGTCCTGGCGCTGACGCTCGTCATCGCGGACCGCGCGGCGAACGGCCCGCTTCCGCCGGTTGCGGCGGCGCCGTCAAGGTGGCTGGTCACCGTTACCGCTATCGCAGTCTTCGCGCAGATGCTGCTCGGCTCCTGGGTGAGCGGCACCGGCTCGGGGCTCGCCTTCACCGACTTTCCGCTCATGGATGGCAGCCTGTGGCCGTCGACCGCCGGCAGCGCCGAGGCCGTGCAGCTCGCCCATCGCGCGCTCGCGGTCGCCGTCGCGCTGCTCGTCTTCTGGACGGCGGTTCGTGTGCGCCGGACGGTGATGACGCGCTGGACGCGACGGCTTGCCGGCCTGGCGGTCGTGCTCGTCATCGCGCAGGTGGCGCTCGGCGCGGCGAACGTATGGTCACGCCTGTCGGCGCTGTTCGTGGTGCCGCACCTCGCGGTAGGGGCCGCCCTGTGGGCCACGCTCGTCCTCCTGTACCTGGCGCTGCGACGCGCGACGGGGATGGTGACCGCGACGATCTCAGAGCCGGAGTCAGCCCTGCGCGAGGGACCGCAGGGCGCTTCCGCTTCCAGTGTCGGTGACTCCCTGCGTGCCTATCTCGCGCTGACCAAGCCGCGCATCATCGAGCTGCTGCTGGTGACGACGGTGCCGACCATGGTGCTGGCGCAGCGCGGCGTGCCATCGCTCTGGCTGATGGCCGCGGTGGTGTTCGGGGGCTCGCTCGCGGCCGGCGGCGCCAACACGATCAACATGTACCTGGACCGCGACATCGACGACCTGATGCGGCGCACCCGCCACCGCCCGCTGCCGCGCCATGCGGTCGCGCCGAGGCGGGCGCTCGCCTTCGGCATCGCCCTCAGCATCATCTCGTTCGTGTGGCTGACGGTGACCGTCAACCTGCTCTCGGCGCTCCTGGCCGCCAGCGCGATCGGCTTCTACGTCTTCGTCTACACCCTGTGGCTGAAGCGATCGACACCGCAGAACATCGTGATCGGCGGGGCGGCGGGATGTGTTCCGGTGCTCGTCGCCTGGGCGGCGGTGACCGGTACGGTGCAGGTGCCGGCGCTCGTCCTGTTCGCCATCGTCTTCTACTGGACGCCGCCCCACTTCTGGGCGCTGGCCCTGCGCTACCGCGGCGACTATGCGGCCGCCAGCGTCCCGATGCTGCCGGTGGTCCGCGGCGAGGCGGAGACGGCGCGCCAGATCGTCATCTACACGATCCTGCTGGTGGCGGTCTCGCTCCTCCTCTTCCCGGCGGCACGGATGGGGCTGATCTACCTGGTTGCGGCCGTGGTCCTGGGCGTCGGCTTCGTCTGGTACGCACTCGGGGTGCTGCGGGACACGACCGATGGTCGCGCGGCGATCCGGCTCTTCCGATTCTCGATCAGCTACCTGACCCTGCTCTTCGCCGCCGTGGCCGCCGACTCGCTCCTCCGGCTCACGCCCGGCTGACCGTCACTCCGTTCGCGGCGGGACCGCGGCAAGTCGCCGGTCCTCGCGCTCATCGGCGCGGGCGGTGCGCCGGTCCTCGGCACGGACCCAAGCGGCGACCACCAGCCCCATCGCCAGCAGGAAGACGACGTCGCCGCCGACCCACATCAGCATCCCGCCGACGTTCTGATCGACCATCGGCGTCGGCCCCCACTGGCGCAGGTTCGTCAGGTAGTGCGGATAGAGAGCGGTCGGCGCGCTCATGAGGGCGATCCCCAGGAACGAGTTCTGGGGCATCGCCAGGAACAGGTAGAAGAGGCGCGCCGGATGCGGCAGGCGCCAGCGGGACGGATCGGCGCCGACCACCGGCCACCAGAAGAGGAGCGCCGCGCCCAGGAAGGTCAGGTGCTGGATGTCGTGCAGCCACGGGGTCTCGAGCGCCTGGTCGTAGAGCGAGCTGAAATGCCAGCCCCAGTTGACCGCGGCGAAGAGGATCCAGGCCAGCAGCGGGAAGGAGAGGACGGACACGACCCGGCTGTGCAGGATCGCGAGCAGCCGCCCCCGCACCGATGGCGACGCGGCGCGCAGCGCCAGCGTCGCCGGAGCCCCGAGGAGGAGCAGCGGGGCCGCGACCAGCTCCAGCAGCATGTGCTGCAGCATGTGGACGCTGAACAGCTCTCCTTCGTAGGCCTCGATCGGCGAGGTGAGAGCCACGGCCAGCACCGCCAGCCCGCCGAGGAAGGCGGCGCTGCGCCAGGCAGGATGCGGGTGCCCGGGATGCCTCGCAGCCACGCGCCGCGACAGGATCGCCCAGCCGATCGTCGCCGTGGCCAGCCCCAACAGCACAAGGGGCTCGAGCCGCCATGCCAGCAGGACCGCGGGAAAGATTGGCGCCCCGACCGTCTCGCCGTGCGCGAGAGCCGTCGAGGGGAGGGCGCTGAGCGCGGATGCCGCCACGAGGACGGCGCGAATGGTGCGGCGCATGACCGACGCATTCTGGCGCGGCGCCGGCCGCTCTGCGGGAGAGGGTGCGCCGCGCCAAGCGCATCGGTACAATACGCCCCGCATGCCGCCGCCCCGGTGGACGTGCTCCCGGCAAGGGAACAGGTCGGACGCGGAGCACGAGACGTGCCGCGTCCTCGTCCACGATGAGGAGTCCCGAGACGAGCTGATGTCACGACCGATGGCCCGACCGCGCATCCGGGCCCTCCTTCGCGCCGGAGCCCTGCTCGCGCTGGTCCTCCTCGTCACGGCCTGTGGCATGGTCCCGCCGGAGCCGCATACCGACCAGGCCAAGCAGATTTTCTGGCTCTACAACGTCGTCCTGGTGATGGGCGGCCTCGTCTTCGTCGGGGTCGAGGGGTTCATCATCTACTCGGTCTTCCGCTACCGGCGTCGCGACGATCGGCTCCCGACCCAGATCCACGGCAACAACCTGGTCGAGGTGATCTGGACAGCGATCCCGACCGTGATCGTGCTGATCCTCTTCCTCCTCTCGACGCTGACCCTCAATTCCATCTCGCAGGCCTCGACCCAGCCTGGGGTCACGATCGAGGTCGACGGCTTCCAGTGGCAGTGGACCTTCCATTACCTCGACAGCGACTCGGATCCGGCCAACGACGTGTCGATCACGGGGTCGCAGGTGGCGCCGCCCCGGATGGTCCTGCCGGTCGGGGAGCCGATCAAGCTGATCCTCGTCTCGAAGGACGTGATCCACTCCTTCTACGTCCCCGCTTTCCTGGTCAAGCGCGACGTCGTGCCGCTGCCGGAGGGGAAGGCCCCGAACGAGCTGGAGTTCACGGTCAGCGAGGCGGGGATCTATGCGGGTCAGTGCGCGGAGTTCTGCGGCGACCTCCACGCGCGGATGACCTTCAGCGTGGAGGCGATGCCACGCGACAAGTTCGATGCCTGGCTGGCGGCCGCCAAGGCCGGTGAGACCCCCGCGCCCTCCGTCCCGGCGGGCGGCGAGGTGCTGAAGGTAGCCGCCAGGGAGATCGCCTTCGACGTCCATGAGCTGACCGCCACGGCCGGCCAGCCGTTCACGATCGCGTTCGACAACCAGGAGGCGGTGGCGCACAACGTGGCGATCTACAAGGGCACCGACCTCGTCTTTGCCGGCGAGATCTTCACCGGTCCCGGCACCCGGAACTACGTCGTCGACGCCCTCCCGGCGGGCGAGTACACCTTCACCTGCCAGGTCCACCTGATCCCGGCCATGACCGGCACCCTGACCGTCAAGTAGCGCGCGAGGCGAGCGAGGAACCGATGGCAACCACCGCAGTGACCCCGACCGCCCAGGGCTACCGCCGCTCGTGGGTGGTCGAGTGGCTGACGACCGTCGACCACAAGAAGATCGGGATCCTGTACATCGTCAACTCGTTCGCCTTCTTCTTCGCGGCGGGGATCCTCGCCCTGGTCGTGCGCTCGGAGCTCGCCGTCCCGGGACTCCAGTTCCTCGACGAGCGCACCTACAACCAGGCCTTCACGATGCACGGCACGATCATGATCTTCCTGTTCGTGGTGCCGGTCCTCTCCGGCTTCGCGAACTACATCGTGCCGCTCCAGCTGGGGGCGCCGGACATGGCGTTCCCGCGGATCAACGCCCTGAGCTTCTGGTTCCTGCCGCTCGGCGGCCTGCTCATCTTCTCCGGCTACCTGTTCGGCGGCGCGGCGGCCGAGGGCTGGACGCTCTACACGCCACTCAGCGGCGGGACCTACTCGACCGGCGTCGGGACGGACCTGTGGCTGATCGGGCTGCTGCTGGTCGGAACGGCCTCGATCCTCGGCTCGGTGAACTTCATCGCCACCATCTTCAAGATGCGGGCGCCGGGGATGTCCCTCTTCCGGATGCCGATCCTGGTCTGGACGGTCCTCGTCACCGCCACCCTGATCCTGCTCGCCACGCCGGTCCTGGCGGCCGGCATGATCGCGCTCTTCATCGACCGCAACTACGGGGGCAGCTTCTTCGACCCCAACACCGGCGGCAACCCGATCCTGTGGCAGCACCTCTTCTGGTTCTTCGGCCATCCCGAGGTGTACATCGTCATCCTGCCGGCGATGGGCGTGGTGAGCGAGATCCTGCCCGTCTTCACGCGGCGCCCTCTCTTCGGGTACCGCGCCTTCGTCTTCGCCACGATCGCCATCGGCCTCCTCAGCTTCAGCGTGTGGGCGCACCACATGTTCACCACCGGGCAGGTCTTCCTGCCGTTCTTCAGTTTCATGACCGCCCTGATCGCGGTGCCGACCGGGGTGAAGATGTTCAACTGGATGGCGACCCTGTGGCGCGGCTCGATCATCCTGGCCACGCCGATGCTCTTCGCCCTCGGATTCCTGTCGATGTTCCTGATCGGCGGCATCAGCGGCGTGATGCTGTCGGCCCCGCCGATCGACTTCCACCTGCAGGACACGTACTTCGTGGTCGCGCACCTGCACTATGTCTTCTTCGGGGGGAGCGTCTTCGGGGTCTTCGCGGCGACCTACTACTGGTTCCCGAAGATGACCGGCCGCCGCCTCAACGAGCGGCTCGGCAAGGTCCACTTCTGGATGCACTTCATCGGCTTCAACGCCGCCTTCTTCCCGATGCACATGCTCGGCATCGAGGGCATGCCGCGGCGGATCGCCGACTACTCGCCCGATGCCGGCTGGACGCTGTGGAACCTGGTCTCCACCGGCGGCGCATTCCTGATCGCTGCCAGCATCCTGCCCTTCCTGGTGAACGTGGTGGCCACCTTCATCAACGGCGAGCAGGTCGGCGACGACCCGTGGGAGGGGAACACGCTGGAGTGGGCCACCTCCTCTCCGCCGCCGCCCTACAACTTCGACAGGCTGCCGCCGATCCGCAGCGAGCGACCCGTCTTCGACCTGCGCCACAAGCACGACCTGGAGCGTGCCGGGACCGAGCAGGCGGGCGCTGAAGGGGGTCACGAATGAGCGCCGAGGCAACGGTGATGCGCGCAACGGACGAGCACCTGGCGGTCAGTCACCGCGAGGCCGGGATGCCGACCCCGCTGGTCGGGATGCTCCTCTTCATCGCCAGCGAGGTGATGTTCTTCGGCGGCCTCTTCGCCTCCTACTTCAACGCCCGCGCCGTGCACATCGGCGAGTGGGCGCCGCCGGCGGGGGCGCCGGAACTGGAGATCCTGCCGATCGCGCTGCCGATCACGATCATCCTGGTGGCGTCGAGCTTCACGATGCAGTTCGGGGTGTGGGCGATCCGCCGCGGCGATCAGCGCGCCATGCGCAACTGGACGCTGCTCACCCTGCTCCTCGGCGTCTCGTTCCTGATCGGCCAGATCTACGACTACACCCAGCTGGGCTTCGGGATCAATGACGGGGCGTTCGGAACCGTCTTCTACACGCTCACCGGCTTCCACGGAGCGCACGTCTTCGGCGGGGCGGTTGGGCTCACCATCCTGGCGGCGCGAGCGTCGCAGGGGCAGTTCAGCAAGCAGAATCACGTGGCGGTCGAGGCGATCAGCTTCTACTGGCACTTCGTGGACGTGGTCTGGATCGCCCTCTTCAGCACGCTGTACTTCCTGCGCTAGGAGCCGAACGAATGAATGACACCGCGTTCGGCTACCTGCTCCTGGCGATCGGGATCACCTTCGTGCTGGGCGTCGTCTACGCCATCACCAGCCACGTCAGCGTCTCCGCGGTCCGCCCCAAGCCGCCACGCGGCGTCCACCTCCCGAATCCGAGCGCGCTGCCCGTGATCCTGGCGGTGGGCGGGGCGCTGCTGGGCGCCGGCCTCGCATTCCGCGCCGACGACCAGCTCGCCAATCCCTTCCTGGCGATCCCCGGCCTGCTCGTCTTCCTGTACGCCGTGGTGGCGTGGGTTCGGGCGGCCGGCCGCGAGTGGGACGAGGCCGAGCGCGGCCCCCACGACGACGCGGCGGGGCATTGACGCATCCATGACCGCCACCGCCGGCGAACCGATCGGCCGGACGGCGGTGCGGCGCGACAGGGGTCGCCTGCCGCGCTCGTACTACGTCGCGGCGGCAATCGCGCCGTTGCTGATCCTCGCCGTCTGGGGCGCGTTCCTGCTGGCCCGGCCGGCGCCCCCGGTGCGCGTCGGTGACCCGGCGCCGGCCTTCGCCCTGACCGATCTCGACGGGAATCCGGTGCGCCTCGCCGACCTTCGGGGGCGGCCCGTGATCGTCCACTTCTGGGCCAGCTGGTGCGGCCCCTGCGTCGAGGAGACCCCGCTCCTGGTCTCAGCGGCCGCCGCGCACAAGGGTGAGCAGCTTGCGATCGTCGGGATCGTCTTCCAGGATCGCGCCGAGCCGGCCCGCGACTTCCTTGCACGCATGCGGGCCACCTGGCCGGGGGCGATGGACCCGGAGGGCGCCATTGCGACGCGATTCGGCGTCGTCTGGCCGCCTGACAGCTTCTTCATCGACCGCGACGGCGTGGTCGTCGCCCGCCAGATCGGCCAGTTGACCGCTGCCGACCTGGAGCGCGGCCTGGCACAGATCCTCAGGAAGGAGTGACGGTCATGGAACCAGAGGTCCCGGCCACGACGGAAGAGACCGGGCTCGTGCTCGACACGACCCATGATCTGCATGGCGACCACGTCGATCCGCAGCTCCAGGTTGTCCAGCAGAACCTCCGCGTGGCGCTCCTGCCGCTCGCGATCATCGCTTTCATCCTGATCGCGTTCATCGCCGCGGCGTGGACCTTCCTGACCGCGCTGCCGGCATCCTGAGGGACCGGGGCGCCGCGCGCGTCAGGTGGGGGTGGCGGCGAGCGGCTCCGGGTAGCGCTGAGCGACGTACTCGTCGAGGATCTCGAGGAAGCGCGGCACGATGTCGTCGCCGCGCAGGGTCGTGCGCAGCTGTCCGTCGACGAAGACCGGCGCGACCGGCTCCTCGAAGGTGCCCGGCAGGCTGATCCCGATATCGGCGTGCTTGCTCTCGCCCGGTCCGTTCACCACGCAGCCCATCACCGCCACCCTCAGCTCCTCGACCCCGGGGTGGGTCCGGCTCCAGACCGGCATCTGGTCCCGCAGGTAGGCTCCGATGTCGCGGGCCATCTCCTGGAAGAAGGTCGAGGTGGTCCGTCCGCAGCCGGGGCAGGCGCTGACCTGCGGGGTGAAGCTGCGCAGCCCGAGCGATTGCAGCACCTGCTGGGCGATCTGCACCTCCTCGGTCCGGTCGCCGCCCGGCGACGGGGTCAGGCTGACGCGGATCGTGTCCCCGATCCCTCGCTGCAGGAGGACCGCCAGCCCGGCGGTGGAGGAGATGATGCCGCGCGATCCCATCCCCGCCTCGGTCAGGCCGAGGTGGAGCGGGTAGTCGCAGCGCTCCGCCAGCCTGGTGTAGACCTCGATCAGGTCCTGCACCCCGGAGACCTTGGCCGAAAGGATGATCCGGTCGTGGGGGAGGCCCGTCTCCTCGGCCAGCGCGGCGGAGCGAAGGGCGGACTCCAACATGGCGTCGATCATCACGTCGCGTGAGTCGCGTGGTTCGGCGAGCGCCGCGTTGGCGTCCATCAGCTCGGTCAGCAGCTGCTGGTCGAGCGAGCCCCAGTTGACCCCGATGCGCACCGGCTTGGCGTTGGCGATCGCGACCTCGACGATCTGCCGGAACTGCTCGTCGTGGCGCTTGGTGCCGACGTTGCCTGGGTTGATGCGGTACTTGGCCAGGGCGGCGGCGCAGGCGGGGTACTTCGTCAGCAGCAGGTGGCCGTTGTAGTGGAAGTCACCGATCAGGGGCACCCCCACGCCGAGCCTGTCCAGCTTCTCGCGGATGACCGGCACCGCCTGTGCCGCGGCGTCGTTGTTGACGGTGACGCGCACCAGCTCCGACCCGGCGTGCGCCAGCTGAGCGACCTGGATCGCGGTGGCATCCGGATCGGCGGTGTCGGTGTTCGTCATGGACTGGACCACGATCGGATGGCCAGAGCCGATCAGGACCCCGCCGACGTCCACGCTCACGGTCTGGCGACGATCGATCACGGGGCCAATCGTATCGGTTCCGGGTGGAGTCGTCGCCGCAGCGGTCATCACGCGTCACTCGGCGGGCGCAAACGTGCCGATCCTGCTCGCCTGATGCAAGTTTGCGTCCTTGCGCAAGTAGTTGTTACTCTACACTCGAGATCATGACCGCCACCGTCCCGCCCAGCACGGGTACGCCCACCCCCGACAAGACCGATGCCCGTCGTCACAAGCTCGCCATCATCGGCTCCGGACCAGCCGGACTGACCGCTGCGATCTATGCCTCACGGGCGAACCTCGAGCCGATCGTCTTCGCCGGCAACACCCCGCTCGGCCAGCTGATGATCACGTCGGACGTGGAGAACTATCCGGGGTTCCCTGGAGGCATCCAGGGGCCGGAGCTGATGCAGCTCTTCCGCGACCAGGCCGAGCGCTTTGGCAGCAAGCTGCTGGACAAGGACGTGACCCGGGTCGACTTCAGCCAGCGTCCGCATCGGCTCTGGGTGGGCGACGACGAGTACCAGGCCGATGCCGTGATCGTCGCCACTGGCGCCTCCGCCCTCTGGCTGGGGCTCCCCTCCGAGGAGCAGTTCCGGGGCCGCGGCGTGAGCGCCTGCGCCACCTGCGACGGGTTCTTCTTCCGCGATCGGGAGATCGCGGTGGTGGGCGGCGGCGACACGGCGCTCGAGGAGGCGCTCTTTCTGACGCGCTTCGCCTCCAAGGTGACGATGCTGGTGCGGCGCGAAGCGTTCCGTGGCAGCAAGATCATGCAGGACCGCGCCTTCGCCCACCCGAAGGTGGAGGTGCGCTGGAACACGGAGGTGACCGACGTCCGTGGCGAGATGACCGTCAGCGAGCTTGCCCTGCGCGACACCGTCACCGGTGAGACCTCGACCCTGCCGGTGCAGGGCCTCTTCATCGCCATCGGCTACAAGCCCAACACCGAGCTTTTCGCCGGGCAGCTCGACCTGGATGCGCGGGGCTATTGCGTGGTCGACGGCGGCACCCGGACCAAGGTCGAGGGCGTGTTCGTGGCAGGAGACGTCCACGATCACCTCTATCGTCAGGCGATCACCGCCGCCGGCGACGGCTGCCGGGCAGCGATCGACGCCGAGCGCTGGCTGGAATCGGTGGGGGAGATCGAGGCCTCGACCGCGACCAACTGGTGATCGCGCGCCCTGGGCTAGGCGAGCAGGAGCTCCGCCAGCTCGGGTGTGACGCCCTCCCGTCGTGCGTCGGCGAGGTGCTGGAGGGTCGTCCGCCAGCGCGTGTCCGCGCCGAAGGCGATCTGCAGCTCCCGACGGCCGGCGTCGACGTCGCCTCCCGTGGCCAGCTCCACGCCGCGCCAGAAGACGAGCTCGTACGCGTCCGGTGCCATCTGCCGCGCGAGCTCATACCGCTCGGATGCGCTGGTCCCCGCGTTCGCGGCGTCGCCCTCCTCGTCGAGCAGGTTGTAGGCCAGCTGCATGGTGACGATCCGGCGCAGCTCGGGCACCGGATCAGGGTGGTCTTCGATGCGCATGTCCATCAGTCGGCCGCGCCAGACCGCCGGCCGGGCTTCGGCCGCGACGATCATGATCGCCGCCGACTGGCGGCCTCTGACGTCGCCGCCCTCCGCCTCGGCCGCCTCCATCGCGCGGAGCAGCCGCTCCACGAATGGCTCCCCCTCCGCCAAGGCCCGCTCGTAGGCGGCAGCCATCGCCGGCCAGCAGGTGTCGCGCTCCAGCAGGTTGCCCTGCACGGTGAACCCGTCGCGAACGAGGTGGCCGCAGGCGGGGATGCACTCGGAACCGGTGTGCGCCGCGCCTCGCCCTGTGCCGTCGACCACGCCGACCTGGCGCACCTGCGCCTGCTCGTCGCCCGCCACCAGTGCCGCCACCACCTCGTCGGCCGAATGGCCGGCCCGCAGCATCTCGAGCCCCACCGGTCCGAAGCTGACGTTGACCGATGCCTGGGTTGCGATCGCCCCGACCCCCGCCTCGAGCCACGGTACGACCGGGCCGACGCCGAGGTAGTGGGACTGGACGGCGACCCCCAAGCGCCCCGTCTGGGGGTCGCGGGCGACGATGCTGTAGGTCACGCGCGCAGCGTAGCGGCCTCGGCGACGGCGAGCCAATCGCTGATCGCATCCGATGCGGGCAGCCCGCGCACCACGCAGGTGTCGAGCGCCTCCCGATACGGTGCCAGCAGGGCCGGCACATCCTCGGCCCGTTCGGCGGCGACGCCGGGCAGGCCGCGGGCGTCGACCTCCTGCTCCTGGAAGAGACGCGTGTACGGTCGCGGGCGGCCGCGGTACCGGTTCACCTCGCCCGTCAGCCGCGCCAGCGAGTCCGGCCCGACCGCGACGCGCACGTAGCAGGCCACCCGCGGGGTCGCTCGGCCTGCCGAGGCAGCGCCATCGGCGATCCGCTCGCGCGCCCAGCGGATGCGATCGGGGAGGGCCCAGTTCAGGAGCACCACGTCCGCCACCTCGCCGCCGAGCGCGCACATCCGCGGCCCGAGCGCCGAGATGGCCAGGCGGAGATCGGGCAGGAGTCGACGCAGCTCCGCGACCGAATCGCGCACCACCGCCAGCGAGGACCCCGATCCGGTTCCGACGCCCACCACCAGGCGATCGTGTGGGAGCCCCAGCGCATGAACCTCCGCAGCGATCGCCTCCGGCCCGCGTTCCGAGAGCGGGATGACGCCGACGCACAGGTCGAGTCGCGTCGTCTCGCGCGCCGAGGCGGCGAGGGTCGCCAGTCCCGATCGGCTCCTGCCATCGTTGGCCCACAGCTCCCGGTAGCCGAGCTCCTCGATCCGGGCGCCGAGCGGCGCCAGCTGCGTCGGATCCGGATCATGGCGCGCCGTCATGCCGAACCCGACATGCTGCTCCATGGGGCGATGATGACAGCCACCTGTACACTCGATCGATTCGAAAGCGACGAGCACGGAGGAGAAGCGCATGAACGCATTCATCGTCGAGCTGCCGAACCGGCCGGGGAGCCTGGCCATGATCGCCGAGGCGATCGCCGAGCGCGGGATCAACATCACCGGCGTCGCCGGGGCGACCTCCGGTGAGCTGGGATCGGTGTCGTTCACCACGGACGACGAGTCCGGGACGCGGAGCGCCCTGGGGGAGAAGGGCTGGGTCTACCGCGAGGTGCCGATCGTGCGCGCCAGCCTCGAGCACCGTCCGGGGACGCTGGCCGCCGCCGCGCGCAAGCTCGCCGACGCCGGCATCAACGTCGAGACGATGTTCGTCACCGGCATGGACGGTGACAAGGTGAGCGTCGCCTTCGGCGTGGATACCCCGGAGGCCGCCCAGCGCGTCCTCGGCTAGCGGGCCGTCCAGCCGGTCACTTGCGGTCCCGCGCGCCCATCGCCTGGCGGGCGACGTCCGGCACGTCGGTGACGAAGCCCCACAGCCCGTAGGCGGCCAGTTGCTGCATGCGCTCCGGGTCGTTCACCACGTAGCAGCCCATCAGCCGACCGTATGCGCGGGCCAGCGAGAGGAGCGGCTCGGCATCGAGACCGAGGTCGCCCTCCCATGGGTGCACGGCGGCGTGACCGTGCTCGACGGCGTAGATGAGCGCGGGCTCGATCGGCTGGGACGGGACGAGCAGGTAGCCGGTCGGGATCTCGGGATCGAGCGCGCGCGCCTCCTCGATGATCTGCTCGTCGAAGCTGATCAGGCTCACTGCCCCGGCGGCCCGCACCCGCGAGCCGCGCAGCGCAGCGATGGTCGGCGCCGTCGCGGCGCGTGCCTTGACCTCCACCACCAGGCCGGTGCCGGCCGGCAGCCACTTGAGCGCCTCCGCGAAGGTGGGGACCTTGAGCCCCTTGCCGCGGAAGGGGAACGAGCCGTCGGGCGCCTCGAATCGGTAGCCCGCGTCGGCCGTGCGGAGCTGCTTCATTGTCATCGAGGCGATCGAGCCGGTCAGGTCGGTGGTCCGCTCCACGGTCTCGTCGTGCATCAGCGCCAGCTTCCCGTCGGCTGTCAGGTGCACGTCCAGCTCGACCGCGTCGGCCCCCATCTCGACGGCGCGCCGGTAGGCCTCCATCGTGTTCTCCGGGGCGACCGCGTCCGCGCCGCGGTGCGCAACGACCAGGGTCATGGCGTCTCTCCCGGCGGGACGATGGCCGGTTCGAGCGGGGGATAGGCCTCCTCCTGCTCCGGATGCGGCGTCCCGTCGGGCACCTTCCGGACGATGACGAAGCCGATCACCATCAGCACCAGCAGGGAGAGGATCGCGATCTGGTATGCGGCCTTCCCCATCGGCTCCAGCAGGAGCCCGACGATCGAGCCGTAGGCGATCGGACCGATCACGGCACTGAACTTCCCTGCCAGCCCGTAGAGGCCGAGCATCTCCCCGACCTGTTCCGGCTGCGCCAGGCGCAGGAGCAGGAGCCGATCGGTGACGGCCACGCCGCCGAGCCCGGAGCCGAGCACG
>Ga0326597_10006872_pt1 | contig 15518 bp, 13 predicted proteins | sample RVTome_12_FD_203789 | JGI IMG/M metagenome (GOLD analysis project Ga0326597, IMG submission 203789) | Soil microbial communities from uranium-contaminated site in the Upper Colorado River Basin, Wyoming, United States - RVT100D185 | ecosystem: Environmental > Terrestrial > Soil > Contaminated >...
GGAGTCCAGGATCAGCAGCTTGACGCGCTGGCGAACCTCGGCGGGAATCTTCTCGTAGGTAAGGCCCGAGACGAACTGGGCGATTTTGCGGGAGTAGCGGTTATCCGCCTGTAGCGTCTGGTGCTCGCCGTGTTTTTCGGCTGTCGCTGCTTGTGCCATGGTGATGGTCTCCTAACGTAATGGGATCAAGTCGATGTGGCTTGCGGGAGTGGGAGGAGGTGTCGTTTCGTCGCGTCACGCGGCCTGGGCGAGCGCGGCGTTGCGCCCGGCAATGCGCCCGAACACCGTGCCGCAGGTGAGCCCGCTGCTGCCGGGATAGTTGAAGTAAAACACGCCCGCCGCCATTTCGCCCGCGGCGAAAAGTCCGCGTATCGGGCGGTCGGCCATGTCGAGGACCTGCGCCTCGGTGTTGATCTTCACGCCGCCGAAGGTGAACGTGATGCCGCAGGTGACGCCGTACGCCTCGAACGGTGGGTTCTCGATGGTGTTGGCCCAATTGGACTTCGGGACCGCGAGCCCGTCGGTGCCGCGGCCGTCGAGCACGTTCGGGTTGAACGGCGCCTGCTTTCTCACGGCGGCATTGTATTCGCCGATCGTCTGCAGCGCCTGCTTGGCGTCGACGCCTTCCATCCGCGCGACGAGCGCCTCCAGCGTATCCGCCTTCACCTTGGTCGCGCCCTTCAGCTGGTACTCGTCTCTCAGCAGATGCAGCACCTTGGAGTCGAAAATCTGCCACGCGACCTGGCCCGGCTGCGCCAGGATGATGCGGCCGTACTTGGCGTAGGTGTAGTTGCGGAAGTCCGCGCCTTCGTCCACGAAACGCCGGCCCTCGTTGTTCACCATCACGCTGAACTGGTAGCTGTGCTTCTGGAACCGGTCGCCCACCGTTCGGTCGCCGTAATCCGGCGCGTGCATGTCCCATTCCGTGGCATGGCACCCCGACCAGTTGCCGTAGGACTGGGCGCCGACCTCCAGAGCCATGCGTATGCCGCCACCGGTGTTGTAGCGCGTGCCCCGCACCTTGGCGAGGTCCCAGCCGGCGCCCAGATAACGGGTGCGCCATGCCGCGTTGGCCTGGAAACCGCCGCTCGCCAGCACGACCGCGCTGGCGCGAAGGGTCGCGGACTTTCCCGCGATGTCGGCCTCGACGCCGCGCACCGCGCGGTCGCTTTGCAGCAACCGCCTTCCTTCGGCCTCGTAATGGACCGAAATCCCCGCGCGCGTCGCGGCCGCATGCAGGGAATCCACCAATCCGATGCCGCCGCCCACCGCGCCGACGGTCACGCCCCCCCAGAACTTGCGCCGGTTGCCGACCTTGAAGGACTGCGCGCCGTAGACGGGAATGAAGCGCACCCCCTGCGCACGCAGCCAGTGCAGGGCCTCGTTGCTGCGCGTGACGAGCACCTCACACAGGTCCGGGTTCGTGCGATAGCGCGTGATCCGGGCCATGTCGTCGAAGAACTGCCCGGTGGTGTAGCTCGAGAAGTCGGTTTCGGCGATTTCGGCCTCGCTCAGGTCGGGAACCAGCCGGCGGATGTCCTCGAGGCCGGAATAGACCGCGCGCATGGTGCCCGCGGTGAACGCGCTGTTGCCCCCGCGCTCCTCCTGCGGCGAGCGCTCCAGGACGGCCACCCGGGCGCCCTGCTCGCGCGCGGACAGGGCCGCGCACAAACCCGCGTTGCCGCCGCCGACGACGATCACATCATATTCTGGACTGTCCATGAATTGGCCTGGCTATCCGCCGGCAAACGCGGGGAAACGCGCATGAAATGCAGCGGCGAACACTGTACGCAAAAAACCGCGAGCCGGCAATGGCTTTGGACCAGGTTCCATTGATCAGAACCGGTGCTGCAACCCGGCACGGGCGGGTATCATGTCCGCGCACGCGCTGGCAAAGCGGGCGGCAGGCGATCGCCGCGTCGCGGGCGCAGGGTGGAAACGTTTCCGGGGGAAAGGAGCAGGACAGATGGAATTGCGTTTTGACGGAAAGACCGCGCTCATCACCGGCGGCGCGCGCGGCATCGGCTACGCGACGGCCAGGCTGCTCGCCGCGGGCGGCGCCAAAGTGGCGCTGGTCGACATTCGTGGCGAGCTCGCGGAAGCATCGGCCAGCCAGCTGGCGGGCGAGAGCGGCGCCGAGACGATCGGCGTACGCGCGGACATGACCGTGGAGAACGACGTCAGCGCGGCGATCGCGAAGGTTTCCGGAACGCTCGGGCCGGTCGACATCCTGGTAAACAGCGCGGCCATCACCGATGACAAGCTGTTTCTCGAATCGTCGCCGGCCGACTGGAAGCGGATCATGGACATCTGCCTGATGGCGCCGATGCTGTGCCTGCACAAGGTGCTGCCGGACATGGTGTCGAGGCGCTATGGGCGCGTGATCTGCCTTGCGTCGGACTCCGCGCGGCTCGGCCAGGCGCGCCTGTCCTACTACGCGGCGGCCAAGGCGGGCGTCATCGCGCTGGTGAAATCAGTGGCGCAGGAGGTCGGCAAGAGCGGCGTCACGCTCAATGTGGTTTCGCCGGGCGCAACCAACACGGAGATGCGCAAGGAGCGTGAGGCGAGCCTGCGCTCGCAGATGGGGGAAGAACGCTATCAGCGCCGCGTGCAGACCGTCCTGAAGATGTATCCGGCCGGCCGCTTGGGCGAGCCGGAAGACATCGCCGCTGCCATCGCGTTCCTCGCGAGCGCCAACGCCTCGTGGATCACCGGGCAGGTGGTCAGCGTCAACGGCGGCTTCGCTATGCCGTGACCGGCTCCGGTTCCGGAGCGCACGGCCGCACGGCCTATTGTTCGTGGAGAGAGGGAATGGCTGCAGACACGGTGGCCCAGCGTCTGGCCAAATGGGTGGCCGGACTGCGTTACGAGGATCTTGCTCCCGACGTCGTGCAACAGGCGAAGCGTTGCCTGCTCGACACGCTGGGAGTGGAGATCCGCGGCGCGACCTTGCCCTGGGTCCAGCCTGTTTACCGGTTTGTGCGGTCGATGGGAGGGGCGCCGGAAGCCACGATCGCGTTTCACGGTGACCGCACTGTTGCACCGTACGCCGCCTACGCCAATTCGACGTTCAGCTACAGCTGCGAGCTGCAGCACCACGGCTCCTTCGGCAGCGCCCACACCGGCGTCATTGTCGTGCCGACCGTGCAGGCCTTGGGCGAGATGCTGGACATCGATGGCAAGCAGATTATCGTTGCCATGGCGGCGGGCTACGAGGTGCAGGGCCGGCTCGGCGCGGCGCTCTTCAAGCCCGTGTTCAAGCGCCATTTCCATCCACAGGGGGTGTTCGGGCCGTTCAGCGCCGCCGCCGCTGCGGGAAGGTTGCTCGGCCTCGACGAGGAGCGGATCGCCCATGCATTCGCGATTGCCGGCAGTCACGCCTCGGCAATCCTGGAGTACGACCAGGCGGGCGGTGAAGTCAAGAGGATCCATGGTGCGATTGCTGCCCGCAGCGGCATCCAGTCGGCATTCATGGCTCGCGAAGGCCTGACCGGACCGCTAAGCGTGTTCGAAGGAAGGCGCGGCATCTTCGCCTCATTCGGCGGCGGGGAGTCCGATGCCGAGCAGCTGTTCGATGGCATCGGCGCGCCGTACTGCATCACGCAATGCCGTTTCCGCATCTATCCGACCATCGGCTCCTGCCATAACGCGCTGGACATCGTGAACGATATCCTGAGAGACCACCCGGTCGATTTCAGGGACGTCGAGAAGATCCGGGTGGGTATGCGGGAGCTCTCCGTCATGCACGTCACGTCCATATCCAGGCCGCACGACGTCATCAGCGCGCAGGCGAGCCTTGGCTACAGCCTGGGCGTCAGGCTGGTGAAGGGCGGTAACGATCTCGAGCTGTACATCGATCCCGCGCTGTGGCGTGATCCGGACGTGCTGACCATCGCGGACAAGCTGGAGGCGTACGCGCTGAACGTGGAATCGAAGCCGCGCATGACGCGGGTGGAGATCGTGCTCAAGGACGGCCGCATGCTCGAAGGCGAGCAGATTGACGCGCGCGGATCCGAGACGCTGCCCTTCGATCAGGCGGTGATCGACGACAAGTTCCGCAGGCTGGCGGGTTCGTCTCTCAATGCGGGCAACGTGGAGCGAATCATGAGCCAGGTTGCCAGCCTCGAGCGGCTGGCCTCGATGCGCGAGCTGGTATCGCTGCTGAAACAATGACCACAGCGGCAGTCGGGGACGTCAAAGGGCGCGAGCAGCCCGTGATCGCCGCGCCCGTGGAGGGCAACCCCTATACCCGCGCGCTGGCCACGTATATCGCGGGCCTGCGTTTCGAGGACATTCCCGCCGAAGTCATCGGCCGGGCGAAGCTCTTGATTCTGGACTCGCTCGGATGCGGCCTGTTCGGCGCGCTGCCCCGGCACAGCCGGATCCTGCTCGACACGCTGGCCACGCTCGACCGATCGACCGAATGCGGTGTATGGGGCACGCGGCAACGACTGTCGGCCCCGCACGCGGCTCTGGTCAACGGCAGCATGATTCAGGCATTCGAACTCGATGACGCGCATGGGCGCGGCAGCGTGCATACGGGCAGCGGTGCGCTGCCCGCGCTGATGGCCGTGGTCGAGACGCGTCCCGGCCTGAGCGGCAAGGCGTTCCTCGCGGCCGTGGTGGCGGCGTATGAAGCCGCGCCCCGCGTTGGCCTGTGCGTGGGTCAGGGCTACGCGGGCCGCGGCTGGCACTCGGGCTCCCTCGCGGTATTCTCCGGTGCCGCCGCCGCTGCGTCGGCGCTGGGGTTGACGCCGGGGCAGACGGTGCACGCGCTCGGCATTGCCGGCACGCAGGCCGCCGGCCTGATGGCCGCGCAGTACGGCGCGATGGTGAAGCGCATGCATGCCGGCCGCGGGGCGCAGGGCGGCCTCTACGCGGCCTTTCTCGCCGAGGCGGGATACACCGGGATCGAGAACCTGTTCGAAAGCGAGTACGGCGGATTTTGCACGACTTACACGGGCACTCGCGATTCGTTCGACCTCGAGGCGTTGCGCCGCGGCCTGGGCGAGACGTTCGAGACCCTGCGGACGTCGCTGAAGTTCTACGCGAGCGCCGCCAGCACGCACACGGCGCTCGACGCGCTGCGCGCGCTTCGCGCGCGCAGGCCGTTTCAGCCGCGGGACGTGGAGCGGATCGTGGTTCATGCGTCGCAGCGGGTCGTCGAGCACGTCGGCTGGGCTTACCGGCCGATCGGTCTCACGTCCGCGCAGATGAACCTGCCGTTCTGCGCGGCGACGCTGCTGCTGGAAGGAGACGTTTTCGTCGAGCAGTTTTCCGAGGACGCAATCACCGATCCGGCGCGCATGGCGCTGGCGGAGAGAGTCGAAGTGCGGGAGGACCCGGCCGTCACGGCGAGGGGCAGGGATGCGCGCTACGAAGTGCGCGTCCAGGTGCGGCTCGCGGACGAAACGGTGCTGGAAGAAACGGTGGCGGCCGCTCGCGGCAGCGAGAAGCGCTTTGCGACGGAAGCCGACGTGATCGCGAAGTTCGAGAAGCTGGCCAAGCGTGTCCTGCCGGCGCGCCAGGTAGACGAGCTGCGGGACAGGGTCCTCCATCTGGAGACGCTGCCGGACGCGGGCCGCCTGCCTTTGCTGCTGGCGATGCGCTGACCGGGGCCACTCAGGCGGCGAGCGCCGCGAATATCCCGTCCAGATTCGACGCATCGTCGATCTTCCACAGGGCCGCCAGCGCGTGGTCGACGCGTTTAGCGTCGAGCGCGCGGCGCGCGTGGTAGCGAAACTTCTCCTCGACCTCCGCGTCGGACATCGGATTGCGGTAATGGCCGCGCGGATAGTCGGTCGCGGCCACCTTGCGCTCGCCGGACCGGGTGACGATTTCGATGCGACAGGGCAGGAGGCCGCTCGACACCTGCCGCGTCAGCTCGGGATCCTCCGTTACCGTGATGCGGTCCATCAGCGCGTGCATCGCCGGATCGCGAATCCGCTCGGGGGCAAATGCTTCGTCGGTGAAGCGACCCTCGATCAGCGCGTTGGCGACGACGTAGGGCATGCTGTGGTCGGCCGACTCGCGCGTCGTCGGGCGCCATTTCTCCGCGCCGCGGCCGATGACGTCCCAGGCGAAGCGGTAGGTGTGAACCGTCACCTGTTGGATGTCCTCCACCCGAACCTGCCGGCTCAGCGACAGGGCCGCGGTAATCGGCGAGAGCGAGTGGCCTTCCGAGGCAAAGCACTTCAACGTCGACTCCATGATGCGGAACGGTCCCGACCGGCCGGAAAGCCCCGTCAGCTCGAATCTGCCGGCCAGCGCTTCGAGACCGTGTTCGCCGGCGAACGGCGTCGCCGGTCCGGTCATGCCGGCTGCGGCGAGCAGGGCGGCGAACACGCCGTTGCGGGCGGCGTTGCCGCCGGCGCAGCCCTTCCACATCGACAGGTCTCCATAGCGAGTCGCGTCGAGCGGGACGTTCGGTACCGCCGCCAGCGAGATGGCCTCGAGCAGGCGCTTGCGGTCCAGCCCGAGGATTCTCGCCGTCGCGGCCGCCCCGGCCACCGCCGTGTAATAGACGTTGTCCATGCCCTTGTCGCGCAATGCCGTGGCACGCCACAGCGCGTGGTAGACGTCGTACGCCGCAACCATTGCCGTGACCAGCGTCTGCCCCCCGGCGCCGCGCACGTCGGCGGCCGCGAGCAAGGCGGCAATCATGTCGCTGGGATGGCCGCCGCCGCCCGGATAGGCGTCGTTTGCGTCGAGGTATCGCGCCATCACGCCGTTGGCAAAAGCCGCCAGCTCGGGCAGCGCGCGCTGCGGCAGCCCAATGACGCGCGCACCGGACGGCGACGCCACTCGCGATGCCAGCCGGCGCGCGATTGCCGCGGGTTCGGATGCGGCGGCTCCCAGCGCGCATCCGAACGTGTCCACGAGCGTGCGCCGGCACTGGTGCACCACGTCGTCCGGCAGATCGCCAAACTGCAGCGCGTTCACGTGGTCGGCAATGCGTTCGCGGGCGTCATCCATCTCATCGCTCCCTTTTCCGCACCGGGCGGTTGCCGCGACTCTACACAAGGCCGCCGTCGCCGACAAAGATTTTGGACTGAGTTCCGACGGGTGGAACCCGGTTCCGGCGCGCTGCGCCGGGCGTATACTCCACCGGCGTCTCGCAGCGCCAAACGGCATGAAAGATTACGATGTGATCGTGGTCGGCGGCGGCAACGCTGCACTGTGCGCCGCCCTGTCGGCGCGCGAGAAGGGTGCGAGTGTCGCCGTGCTGGAGCGCGCCGGCGAGGACGAGCGCGGCGGCAACAGCAGCTTCACGGGCGGCAGCATGCGTTTCGCCTACGACAGCGACAGCGTCATCCGCGAGCTGGTGCCCGATCTCAGCCGCGAGGAGATCGCCAACACCGACTTCGGCACCTATTCCGAAGAGCGGTTTTTCGACGACCTCTATCGGATCACCCAGTTCCGCACCGATCCGGACCTGGCCGAGGTGCTCATCAAGAACAGCCAGGATGCCGTGCGCTGGCTGCGTCAGCAGGGCATCCGCTTCGTTCCCCTTTACGGTCGGCACGCCCCCAACGTGAACGGCAAGTTCAAGTTTTCCAATGGCTCGACGCTGGGTGCCGCGGGCGCGGGGCTCGGGCTGGTCAACGCGCTATACGACATCGCCGGACGCGCCGGCGTGGACACGTATTACAGGGCGGCGGCGAAGGCGCTGCTGTGCGACGACGATGGCGTGCAGGGCGTCCGCGCGAGAATCGGCGGCAAGACCACGGAGATGGCATCCCGAGGCGTCGTGCTCGCCTGCGGCGGCTTTCAGGCGAACGCCGAATGGCGGGCCCGGTACCTCGGCCCGGGCTGGGAAATGGCGAAGGTGCGCGGCACGCGATTCAATACGGGGGACGGCATCCGGATGGCGCTGGACGCGGGCGCGCAGCCCTACGGCAACTGGACTTCGGCGCACGCCGTGGGCTGGGACCTCAACGCGCCCGCCTACGGGGATCGTCAGGTTGGGGACGGATTCGGCAAGCACAGTTACAACTACGGCATCATCGTCAACGCGGAGGGCAAGCGCTTCGTCGACGAGGGCGCCGATTTCCGCAATTTCACCTACGCGAAGTACGGCAAGGCCATTCTCGCGCAGCCCGGGCAGTTCGCCTGGCAGATATTCGATTCGAAGGTGCTGCATCTGCTGAGGGATACCTATCGCATCAGGCAGGTCACCAAGGTGCGCGCCGGGACGCTGGAGGAGCTGGCCGGTAAGCTGGAGGGAGTCGATCCGCGCCGCTTTCTCCAGACCGTTGCGGAATTCAACGCGGCGGTCCGCAGTGACGTCCCCTTCGACCCCAGCATCAAGGACGGACGGGGGACGGCGGGGCTGGAACTGCCGAAGTCCAACTGGGCGCAGACGATCTCCGATGGCCCGTTCGAGGCCTACGCGGTGACCTGCGGCATCACGTTCACCTTCGGCGGGATCAAGATCAGTCCCCGGGCGGAAGTGCTCGACATGGATGACCAGCCGATACCGGGCCTTTACGCCGCGGGTGAGCTGGTGGGCGGGATTTTTTATTTCAACTACCCCGGCGGTACCGGCTTAACAAACGGCGCGGTCTTTGGCCGCATCGCGGGACGCGGCGCCGCCGCCTACGCGCGGCAACAGGTGCGCTCATGATGGCGGACCGGGAAGCGCCGTGGATATTGCCGTTCGACGAATGGGGGGAACCATGCTGGCAAGATACCTGATCCGCGCCCTTGCATTGATGCCGCTGCTGGCCTTCGCCAGCGCGGGCGCCCAAACCTATCCGACCAAGCCAGTGCGCCTGGTTACATCCGCAGCGGGCGGTGGCACGGATTTCGTGAGCCGACTGCTCGGGCAGGGCCTTACCACCAAATTGACCGGCGTCGAGATCGTGCGCGTCGCCTACAAGGGCAACGGTCCGGCCCTGATCGCGCTGATGGGCGGCGAGGTGCACTTGATGTTTGCCAATGCCGCGTCGGTGAGCCCGCACGTCCGCTCGGGGCGTCTGCGCGCGCTGGCCGTCGCCGCGAGCAAGCCGACAGAACTTGCACCCAGGCTCCCCACCGTCGCCTCCGCGGGGTTACAGGGCTTCGAGTCCTCGTCCACCTACGGCGTATTCGGCCCGGCCAGGATGCCGCGAAATCTGGTCGGCCGGATCAACGGCGATATGGTGAACGTGCTGACCAGCGCCGAGGTGAGGCAACGGCTTTTCAAGGCCGGCATGGACGTCATTGCCAGCCCGCCGGAAGCGCTGGCGTCGCTCGTGAAGGCGGACATGGGCGAAATGGGAAAGATCCTGAAAAACGCCGGCAGCGGTAAGGGCCGTTGAGGCGGTCGGGGGCGAAGCCGCGGCCGGTTTGTCTGGCACGGCCAGGCGCGTGACGGTTAACCAACCAACTGACGAGGAGGACTTATGCGGTGCTTGTCTCGAACCGGCGGAGTGATCGCCGCCTTCCTGCTGGGAGCGCTGCCGTTTTTCGCGGGGGCACAACCCTATCCGTACAAGCCCATCCGGTTCGTCACGTCGCAGCCGGGCGGCGGCACCGATTACTCGGCTCGGGCGGTGGGCACCGAGCTCTCGGAGGCGCTGGGCCAGCCCGTCGTCATCGAGAACCGGGGGGGCGGCGTGTATTCGGGCGAGCTCGTCGCGAGGGCGACGCCCGACGGGTATACGCTGCTCGTGACGGGAACGAGCTTCTGGGTCGGCCCGCTTTTCCGGAAGACACCCTACGATCCGCTGCGGGATTTTGCGCCGATCACGTTGCTGGTGAATTCGCCCAATATCCTGGTCGTGAATCCCAAAATCCCGGTGAAGTCCACAAAGGAGCTCATCGACCTGGCCAGGGCCAAGCCCGGCGTCCTCAATTACGCGTCGGCCTCGACCGGCTCGTCATCGCACCTTGCCGCTGAATTGTTCAAGGCGATGGCCAGGGTGAACGTGGTGCGCATCGCGTACAAGGGCACCGGCCAGAGCATGATCGACCTCATCGCCGGCCGGGTGCAGCTGTCGTTTGCGACGCCCAGCGGCGCGATACCGCACGTCAAGGCGAACCGGCTGAGGGCGCTTGCCGTGACCAGCGCCCGGCCGTCGGCGGTTTTTCCGGGCCTGCCGACCGTCTCGGAGACCGTGCCGGGGTACGAGAGCGGCGGCGGAACGGCGGTGCTGGCGCCGCCGAAAACGCCGGCCGCCGTCATTGGCCGGCTGCACAAGGAAATCACGGCGATTCTGGGAAAGCCCCGAGTCAGGAATCAGTTTCTCACGCGGGGCTCGGAAGTCGTAGGGAGCACGCCTGCCGAGCTGAGGGCGATGATGAAGGAGGAAACGAGCAGCATTTCCAGGCTCATCAAGGAGGCAGGCATCGAGACGGAACGGTAGTCTCGCAAGCCCGGCAAGTCCGGGACGCAGGCCTCGTCATCGCGAATTGACCGGGTCCGCCGGGGCGCAGTCCGCGGCGCGCCGTCCTCCACGGGCTCCGGGGCCGGGTTTGCTTGCCGCGGGCGCGTTTTGCAGCCGCGCCCGAATCCGTTACCATGCCCCGGAAAAGGCGGTCTGCCCGCCAAACCCCAAACAATGAGGAGGTCCCCCATGTTGCGCCTGCTTGCTTCCGGAATGATCTTCGCGGCGCTTTTGGCCGCCGCGCCGTCCTACGGCCAGGAATATCCGACCCGCCCGGTGCGCGTCGTCGTCCCGTTCCCGCCGGGCGGCAACGTGGACGTGTTCGGTCGGGTGCTCTACGCGCAGGTCGAGAAGGAGCTCGGGCAGAACGTCGTCATCGACAATCGCGGTGGCGCCAACGGCATGCTGGGATCGGACATCGTGGCGAAGGCAATGCCGGACGGCTACACGCTGCTCAACGTGTCGTTCTCCTTCGCAGTGAATCCCGCGATCCGCAAGAAGATGCCGTTCAACGTGGTCCGGGATTTCGCGCCCGTCACGGACGTCGCGCTGGGCACGGGCTACCTGATCGTGGGCAATACCAAGTTCCCGGCCAGGAACGTGAAGGAACTCATTGCCTACGCGAAGAAGCAGCCGGGGAAGGTACGCTACAGCACGGCAGGCGTTGGAAACGGGCAACATCTCGCCGGTGCGCTGCTCGCGTCGAAGGCGGGCATCGACATGCTCCACGTGCCGTACAAAGGGGGCGGCCCGGCCGTGATCGCCGTTGTCGGGGGCGAGGTGCAGATCCACTTTCCCGCGCCGGCCGTGGGCATTCCGCACGTGAAGGCGGGGCGCCTGCGCGGAATCGGTTTCACCGGCGGCAAGCGCCTGACCGCGCTGCCGGACGTGCCCACCGTCGGCGAGTCGGCGATTCCCGGTTTCGTGGCGGATGCGGGCTGGCACGGCGTATTTGCGCCGGCCAAGACGCCGGCCAGGATCGTGAAGCGGGTGCAGGAGGCGATCCAAAAGGCGCTGCAGGTGCCTCATGTGCGTAACCACTTCCTCAACGGCGGCTATGAGCCGCAGGGCCACACGCCGGCGGAGTGGGCGACGCTCTTCCAGGCCGACCTGAAGCGCTACCGGGAGATCGCGAAGCTCGCGAAAATCGAGCCGCAGTAGCGGATGTAGCGTGACGTGATACCGCGTGACATGATCGAGTGTGACGTGGAACGGCGTGACATGGTGAAGTGTCGTTAACGACGTCGTGCCACGTCACGAATGACCACGTCACGAATCATCATGTCACGCAACGCCTTGTCACGCATTTAGATAAGCAAGAAGCTTCGGATCCAGGCCGCCCCGGTATTTCTCCCGCACCGGCCGGACGGCGGCGACGAATGCCGCGTGTTCGGCCTTCGTCAGCCGGATGATCTCGTTTCTTGCTGGATCGAAGCGCGCCAGCGCGTTGGCGTCTTCCGCCTCCGCCAGTTCCCTCTGAAGTGCCGTTGCCTCGGCGGCGGCGCTTTCGACCGCGTCTCTCACGTCCGCGGGCCATCCCGCGTACTGTGACTGATTGCACGCGAAGACGCTCGCGCCCCACAGGTGGCCGGTCAGCGTGATGTAGCGATGAAACTCGTGCACCCCGAACGTGTAGATGTTGGTGAGGGGGTTGTCCTGGGCCTCAAACCGGTCGCCGGCGATCTGCGCGACGAAATCCTTGATATCCGCGGCGATCGGCTCGAAGCCCAGCGCGCGAAACGTTTCCCCGTGCAGCGGGGTCATCTGCGTTCGGATCCGCAGCCCGCGGCAGTCCTCGGGCCGCCGGATTGGCCGGACCTTGTTCGTCAAATGCCGGAATCCGTTGTCCCAGAATCCGAGCGCGCGGCAGCCCGTCGTGGCCTGGATGCGCTGCTTGAGCAGCGTGCCGAATTCGCCGTCCAGGGCGGCCCACGCCCTGCGGCGGTCACGCACGACGAACGGCAGCTCGAAGATCCGGCACTCCGGCACGCGCTCCGAGAATCGGACGGTGGACATATAGCAGCAGGTGAATTCGCCGCGCTCGACCATGGGCACGAGCGCGCCGGAGGGATGACCGAGGTCCAGTACGCTGGGTACCAGCTCGAAGCGAACACGGTCGCCGAGCTGATCCAGCAGGCGCCTGCCGAACCGCTTCGCGGCCTGGGTGTGGATGGACTCGGGGGCCTGGTAGCCGCCGAACTTGATTTCGATCGGGTTCACGCGAATCACGCTCCAGGCGTTGGGAATGGATGGACGAGGCGCATTGACGACATCGCAATTCTCCGCCAGTTCGTCCACGCGCCGCTTCGTCGCCGGCGGATGAGTTTGACGAGCCGCAGTCGCCCATGTCAACCTGCGGGACCTCGAATGGAGTGCGCATGAAAATCGGAATTGCCGGCACCGGCCGCATGGGTACCGCTATCGGCATGAGGCTGATGGAGCTCGGGCACACGCTTGCGGTGTGGAACCGGACCGCGGAAAAGACGAAGGGGCTCGAGGCGGCGGGCGCGAATGCCATGGCATCGCCGGCGGCGATTTCGGCGGATTCGGATGCCGTCATCACGATACTGTCGGATGTCGCGGCGATTGATACCGTGTACAACGGCCGGCAGGGACTCCTTACCGGAAACGTTCGGGACAAGCTTTTCATCGAGATGAGCACCGTGCGACCGGAAGTCGAGACGGCGCTCGAGGCACGGGTAAAGCAGAAGGGCGCGACGCTGGTCGAGTGTCCGGTGGGCGGGACCACGGGGCCCGCGCGCGACGGGAAGCTGTTCGGCTTCGCCGGCGGAACCGAGGCAGGCGTGGCGCGGGCGCGCCCGTTGCTCGACCAGATGTGCCGGCGCGTGGAGCACTGCGGGCCGGTGGGCGCGGGGACGCGCATGAAGCTTGCGGTCAACCTGCCGCTGTACGTTTACTGGCAGGCATTGGGCGAGGCGCTGCTGCTCTGCCGCTCGCTCGGCATCGAGCCGGAGCGACTCATCAGTATCCTGGCCGATACCTCCGGGGCGGCCAATGCGATCAAGACGCGCGGCGCGGCCGTCGCGGCGTACCTCGCCGGCAAGGATCCCGGCGCGCCGTCGATGACGGTCGGGCTGGTGTGCAAGGATCTGCGGACGATGATCGAAGAGGCGAAGGCGGCGGGTGGCACGCTGCCGGCGGCGGAGGCGGCCCTCAAGTGCTTCGAGGAGGCGGCGCGAAGCGGCCTGGGCGATCAGGATCAGAGCACGCTGCCGGGGCGGTGGGCGAGGCGGGCGGCCGGCTGAGGGCCTGGCGCACCGGCGCGCCGGAAACGGAACAGGCATGGATCAGGGATCGGTACGCTACGAACGGGAAGGCGCCGTCGCGCGGGTCACGTTCGACCGTCCCGCGGCGCGCAACGCGATGACGTGGGCGATGTACGAGCAGATGGCCGACGCGTGCCGGCGGATCGCGGCCGACCGCGACGCGCGCGTCGCGGTTTTCCGCGGTGCCGGGGGCAAGGCATTCGTCGCCGGCACCGACATCGGGCAGTTCCGCGATTTCCGCTCGGGCGAGGACGGCGTTGCCTATGAGCGCCGCGTGGCCGATTATCTGGCGGCTGTCGAGCAGCTGCCGGTGCCGACCCTCGCGGTGATCGAGGGCTGGGCGATTGGCGGCGGGCTGGCGATCGCGTGCGCGTGCGATCTGCGTATCGCGACGCCCGGCACGCGATTTGGCGTGCCCATCGCGCGCACGCTCGGCAACTGCCTGTCCGTGGAGAATTACGCCGTCGTGGTCGCCGCGTTCGGCGCGTCGCGGGCGAAGAAGATGCTGCTGCTCGCGGAAAACCTGACCGCCGAAGAGGCCATGGCGGCGGGCTTTCTTTCCGAGGTCGTGACTCCCGAGGCGCTGGACGCGCGGGCGGGCGAGCTGTGCGAACGCCTGGCCGGCAACGCACCGGTGACGATGCGCGTCACCAAGGAATCCATCCGGCGCCTGCTGCATTCGGGACTGCCGGGCGGCGACGATCTGATCCGGGAATGCTACGGCAGCGAGGATTTCCGCGAAGGGGTCGACGCGTTCGTCGGCAAGCGCGCGCCGCAATGGAAAGGCCGCTAGGGTGGCTGTACCTTCGCCCAGTGCCCGTCGCTCATCACCGTATTTGACGGAGGAGAAACCATGGTCCCGTTCGACCGGCAAATGCCGACCGTGATCCGCCCTGGCGAGATCGGCACGGACGTCACCTACGAGCCGCCGCTGCGCATCGGATTCGGTGTCAACGACCAGACGGTAAACGGCGCGCGGGCGACGATGGGGCGCACGATCCTCGTGCCCGGCTCGAAGCCGAATCCGACGCATTATCACACGGCGAACGACGTGTGCTGGTACATCCTGTACGGCAGGATACGCGCGTGGTTTTCGCGCAGCGACGGCAGCGACCGGCGGGAGGTCATCCTCGAAGGCGGCGATTTCGTCTATATCCCGGCGGGCGCGATCCACGTGATTTCCAACGCGTCCGATACCGACGAGGCATCGCTGATTTTCTGTTACATCGGAGTAGGCAACACCGATGCCGCGGAGACCGTCTGGATCGGGAAGGACTCGAAAGTCGCGCGGCAGGTCGCCGGCATCGCTGTCTAGTGCTGAGTGCTGAGCAATGCCCGGATCAAGAGTCGGTCCCGGCGGGCATCCTTTCTCTTGCTCCTCGCCTGTTGCGAGGACGCCATGGCGCGATCCATCGCAAGGTCTTCGTGACCGCAGGAACGTTTGCTATAATCCGCTGCTCCAAAAGCGCCCGTAGCTCAGATGGATAGAGTACCTGGCTACGAACCAGGGGGTCGTGGGTTCGAATCCTGCCGGGCGCGCCACTTGCCGAAAAAGGGCCCGAGTGACCTCGGGCCTTTTTTTGCCTGCCGCCCGCTGAGCGCGATTTACCCGGCGGGCTTCGCGTCCTGCGCGATGTGGCGGCGCAGTTCCCGGTATCGCGCTTCGAACGCCTCGCCGAACAGCGGATCGGAGCCGTTCGGCACCGCGGAGGCAACCGCCGCCCAGTCGTCGGGTGTCATCAGCCGCGCCGCGAGCGGCATGATGTCCGATTCCTCGGTCGCCACGTGGTGACGGTAGTACACCAGATAGGTCGCGGCAGCCGCTTCCACTTCGCTTCGTTCGACCACGGCTTCAGCCGCG
>Ga0326597_10006873_pt1 | contig 15515 bp, 7 predicted proteins | sample RVTome_12_FD_203789 | JGI IMG/M metagenome (GOLD analysis project Ga0326597, IMG submission 203789) | Soil microbial communities from uranium-contaminated site in the Upper Colorado River Basin, Wyoming, United States - RVT100D185 | ecosystem: Environmental > Terrestrial > Soil > Contaminated >...
GTGCCAGCCGGGCTGCTGGCATGCGAGTTGGACAAACCCCTCGCCGTCATCCACATCAATTACCGGGCAGATGACAACTCGCCACAGCACCCGGCGCCGTTGCTCCTGTCCACCTCGGATCTACCCACAGAGGGAGAGCATGTGCTGCTCGTGGATGACGTGGCGGTATCCGGCCAGACCATGGAACTCGCACGCCGATCCCTCGCTGACCGCAACGTGGTCACCCTCGTACTCAAGGGTGACGCAGACTTCAGCCTGTTCCCTGAACTCGACGGCTGCGTGGCGTGGCCATGGAAGTCTGCCTGAACCGGATGAATCGCGCTGAAGATGAGGTGTGTCTTGTCGCGTGTCAAGATTCTTGAGACAGGTCAAAGTTGGTTCTGACCTGAAGGAGAGTCATGGCGAGACCTCCGTTGAAGTCGGTGGAGGACAAGACGCGGATCGTGATGGCGGTTCTGCGTGAGGAGATCAGTATTGCTGAGGCTGCTCGCCGGGAGGGTGTGTCCCAAACGTCGATCGCCAACTGGAGTGACCAGTTCCTCGAGGGTGGCCGGGCGGCGATCACCGCGGGTGGCCGGGCGGGCCCGTCGAGCCGGGAGGAGTATCTCGAGGCTGAGATCGAGACGTTGACGTCGGCGCTGGATGAGGCCCACATGGAGCTGCGCCTGTGGCGTAAAGGAGGGGGCTCTCTACCCGGCTTCGCAGAGCTCGAAGAGGCACGGGTTGAGGCGGGGATGACTGTCACTCGGTTCTGTGAACGGCTCGGGATCCCCCGACCAACCTGGTATCGGTGGCGGGCCGCTTCCAGTTCGGCGAAGGGTCCGTGGCCGACCCCGGCCCAGGATGGGGTCGAGGCCGACGCCAAGACGCTTGCCTCGTCTTGGGATGGGTGGGGGCATCGCAAACTGGCCGAGCTGCATCGCCGGCGAATCCGACGAGTAACCGCTCTCTCGGATTGGGGAGGGCCCTACCTACCCGAGTGGATCACGACGGAGCCACCTCCCAGCTCGGTGGACGCATCCGAGTCCACATCTTCCCCGGGCTGGTTGTCGTAGACGATGACCTCGCGGCCATCCACCTCATACCAGATCTTGATCCGGAACTTGTCCTTCTCATGGGCGTCCTCGCTGTTGAGGTGGCCGTCAAACCCGACCAGGAAGAACTTGTAGAAGTCGTGGTCCGCCTCGGGCGGAGCGCCTATGCCGTTGATGGTGCCCTCCCCCAGGAACTGAGCCCGTGCCCCGGCGATGACGAGCCATTCATAGCTCATGGACTTGAAGTTGAAGGATGCGGCCCGGAACTGGAATTCCGTGTCACCGGACGGCACGGTCTTGCCCTTCTGGTACCGGGACACGAATCCGAAGTTGGCCTTCCCCGTGAGGGTCGGATCGGGGTGATAGGCGCCGGCGGGCGAGGCGATCCATCCGCCCCCGGTGACAAACCCAGCGTCGGGGTCGTAGACCACCACGAACTCGAAGACGTCACTGCCCGACGCTTCTCCACCGTCGGTGACGGTGACCGTGACGGTGTAGACGCCGGCGGCGGTGTAGGTGTGGCCGCCGCTGGCTATACCGGTACGGGTGGCGCCGTCGAAGGTGACCGCTCCAGCGGTGGTGGATGAGTCGCCCCAGTCGATGGTCGCGGTGTAGCCGCCGGTGGCGTCGAAGTCTGCGAAGTCGGCCGAGATGGTGACAACCGTGTCGACCGCCACCGGATCGGTGGGACCGGTGACCGGCCCCACGACCGGGGCCACGTTGCCGTTCACGATCTCGACAATGGTTGTCCCACCATCGTCGTCGGTGAGGGTCACCGTGATCGTCCCCGTCGCCGGGTCGGTTAATCCAAAGTCGTGGGAGGCGACCACGGTGCGATTGCTGGGATCCACCACGGGGCTGGACAAGGTGTCATCACCCCAGTCCACGTTCGCCACGTGGGTGTCGTCTGCTCCGGGATCATCGAAACCGGCCGTCAGGGAGACCACACTGCCCGCGGCGGAGAGGTCGACCGAGTCGAAGAAGGGATCGGCGTTCACCACCGTCACCGTGGCGGTGTCGCACTCGGTGCCCTCCCCCAGCGGGTTCACGCAGACCTCCACCGGGTACACGCCGTCGTCGGCGTAGACGTGTTCTGCGGTGATGCCGAGAGCGGTGGAGTCGGGGATGTCAGGGAAGCTGGTCACCTCAGAGGAGGTCCCGTCTCCCCAGTCGATGGTGGCGGTGTACGGGCCGGAGCCCACCGGATCGATGAACGAGCCGTTCTGGGTGCGGGTATCACCCTCGACCACACTGGCGTCGTCGCCGGCGTCGACCAACCTCGCGGCGAACAGCGCGCCCTTGTTGAAGCTGGTGGATACGAAGGGGCCACTCCGCACCTGGGCGAACCACTCGATCTGCTCGCTCACACCGTCGACTGTCCCCGTCCACGCTCCGGCCGACGTCTCCGTGAGGCTGAGGGTCGACCAGACGACCTCGCCCACGTCGAACCCCGCCTCCTTGTAGAGGACCAGCACCTCATCAGCGCTACCCGTCACCTCCACCCGGAAGCTCACCGAGGGGTTGGAGAGCTCGGCATCGGCGAGCACGATCTCGGGAGCGGAACCGGCTACGGCGCCGAACAACATCTCGACGTTCATCTCGGTGAAGAGCCGCTGCACTCCGTCGCCCTCCCCGATGAACTGGCCGGCGGCCAGCGCCACGGTCGAGACGATCCCGTCGGCGATCTGGCGGCTGCTGGTGGAGGCGAACACGTTGGGGAAGATCGTGCCGGGCGTCTCCAGCTCTGGCTCCCGAGCGGCGAGGTCGAAGACGGGACGGGCGAACACCGGATCGAACGGTGTCACGTCTTGGGAGGTGAGCCCCCTGATTATCACACCGGTCGCCCGGGTGGCGTCGGTGGTGAGGAACTGGGAGACGTCCTGGGGCTGGATGGGCCGGTGGAACAGCTGCGTGGACTGCCCGTCGACCGTGTAGTAATCGCCGCTGCCGGTATCCACGAGGGTGTGCTCGAAGGTGCGCGTCTGGGTACCCGAGGGCGGCGGACCCGGCGGTGTCTCCCCGGTCGGGGTGTCGCCGGTCAGCCGCCAGAAGGGAAACCCGAAGAGGGTCGACTCAGCCATCACCTTCTCGTCGTAGGGGCCGTAGACGAGTTGGTTGGAGAAGTGTTCCTGCTTGGCGGAGGCGAGGGCGTCACCGATGAAGAACTTCCCGTCAAGCCGCACGGTGAACCCCTCCATCAGCTTCTCTGACAGCCCGACGGCTCCGTCGAGACCGTAGCCGAACCCGGTGTTGCCGACGAAGACGGCCCCAACCGAGGAAAAGGCCTGAGCCCAGTCGGTGTTGGATCCACCTCCAGGCAACGTGATACCCGCCGGGACGGTAAGCCCGGAGTGGCAACCAACCGAGAAGATCACCCGGCCCGCCAACGAAGCTGCAAAGGTGTTGCCGAGGAGATCGCTCGTCGAATATGCGATCCCCGCAGCGGGTTGTGCTCCCACCGCACCGATGTCGGCCGGGAAGAGACGCTGGTGGTCGAAGTGAGCCCCGAGGCCGATCACACGGTCGGGATCTGCCGTGGCAGGTTCGGTCGTCGAGTCGATGCGCAGAAGCGCTGCCTCGAGATCGACCGCGTCCCAGAAGTCGTCGTTCAGCGACCGGTCGGTGGCTCCGGTTCCATAATGAGCGTCGAGGCCGTCAGCCTGGGCGTTGGCCCCGTCGATGAGGAAGTCGTAGCCGGTCACCAGCGCGTCGAGGTCGGTCACGGCGGTATTGGGGTTGAGGATGCCTTGCGCCGCCACGTACTGGCCGATCTGGGCAACGATCTCGGTTGGGGTCTCGACGACCCGGCCGATGGCGACGTCCGGCAGGTAGAGGTTGTGACCCAACCAGTCGTAGACGGAGGTGAAAGCGGCGTATGCGTCGTTGGACAGCACCCAGCCGCCGGACAGGGCCCCGAACTCGCCCGCCTGGGGGCCTGAACCGACGTTCTTCAGCGCCGGGCCGTACTCCCGCTCGTTGGCGATGTCGGTGAGGTCGATCCGACGCTCGTAGGGGACGAGCACGTCCCCGCCGATGAGGGTGATCGAGGTGAGCTGGGGCGGGGCGAGGTCGTAGGAGTCGACCAGGTCGTTGATCGCCCTCACCACCTCGTTGGCGCCGCTGGCCGAGCAGGGGTTGAGGTCCCAGGCGGTGTAGGCGGTCCGCACGGTCTCCGACCCGTCCAGGGGGATCACGAAGGGGACGTGCCCCTGGTCCTGGAGCTCTTCCACCAGGGATGCGATGGCGGTCTCCATGTCGGACCGGGCATCCGCGCCGTGGAGAGCCTCGGTGCGCTGGGCATTCCACAGGATGAGGGTGTCGACGTTGGAGGGAGCCGAAGAGGGGAGCTCCCCAGGGGTGATGCCGGAGAGGTCGAGCACCAATGGGTCGCACACCACGTCGAAGGGCTGGACGATCCTGAGCTGGAGCAGATAGGGCTCATCGCTGGAAGCGCCGTTGTAGCCGGCGACGCGGATCCCCGCCTCCCCCTCGACGGTGCCGTCGCTGGCTCCCTCCACGGTCTCGTCCTCGGTGCCCCGGTTGCTCCCGATGGCGGCGATCCCCGACCCGATGGCGGCGATCCCCGAGCCGATCGCCTCCAAATCGAGGTCGTTGGCGGCCTCCGGATCAAGGGTGTCGGTGCCGGTGTGCCGTCCCTCGTCGTCGAGAGGTGGCGTGGTGGGTCCGAACTCGCTCACGTCACGGCTGCTCGACTCGGAGACCGAGGTCGGCTCGTAGTAGATGAGGTCGAAGTCGTCGTCGAGGTGGGACAACAGCACCTTGGCTAGCTTGCCTTCGGGTATGCCGAAGGTGAAATAATCCTCATCGGAGCCATCGGGCAGGTACGAGACGTAGAGGCCGGTGTCGCCGATAGTCGTGGCGCTGACAGGGTCATTGTTCAGCTCGAAGTTCTCGGTGATGGTGATCGGTGCCTTGTCGAGAACCGAGAGTTCGGTCTCTTGAGCGGTGACGACGGCAGAGGCGCGGTGGACCCCGAGCGGCATCACGTTTATCCGACCGCCGAAGGAGACCTCGTACCGAACTCCGGGAACGGTGGAGAAGGTCCAGCGGATCGACTGGCCGATAACCTCCGGCTCCGGCAACGTCGAGAAGCTCAGTAGATTGCCGAAGGAGTCCGTCACCCGGAGGGTCGCCGTGCCGGGTTCGTGATGCACACCGACCGGGAGCGTCACCTCGACCAGCGTCTCGTCGGTGGCCGCGCCCTGATGCACGAACGTGAGGTCGTAGCGGGCCAGCGGACCCACATCCACCTGGAGAAGGTCGACCGGCATCTGGGTCCAGTCGAAGGACGAGGCAGGCAGCAGCAAAAGGTACAGCTCCCCGAGGAAGGTGAGCTTGATCGCGCCCTGGTCCTGGGCAAAGGCCAGGGTATCGGTCGAGGTCGCAGAACAGTCGACCAAGTTGCAGTCGAAGATGAGGTCGATGGCGGCGATTCCCGATCCGATCGCCCCGATGGTGGTGCTGCCGATCGGCTGGAGGCCGAGGTCGACGTCGGCGATTTGGATCGCGGCGATCCCCGACCCGATCGCCCGCATGTCGGCTCCGGCCACGTCCGCCTCGAACACCGTGGAGGAGCAGGCATCCGCTCCCGATGAGCTGCAACTGAAGCTGGTGTCCTCCGTCTGGCTGCCGATCTCGCCGAGGGTGAGGTTGCCCACCGTGATCGAGGCGAGGCTGAGCGACCCGAAGGCAGAGCCTGAGTAGTCGATCCCACCGAGGACGAGCGGCCCGAGCGTTGAATGGTCGAGTGCCTCGGGGGCGTCGGCCACCACCTGGGTAAGGGTGATCGACTGGAGGGCGGCGCCATCGAAAACTGTTCCTGCCAACCGCTCCTCCCAGCTGTCCCCTTCAGCGGTGATGGGGATGGTCGAGAGTGGCGGATCGATGGCAGCGATCCCTGACCCGATCGCGGCGATCCCCGAACCGATGACCGAGATGTCGATCGCTGCGATACCCGAACCGATCGCCGCAATACCGGAACCGATGGCCGCGATCCCCGAGCCGATAGCCGCGATCCCCGAGCCGATAGCCGCGATCCCGGAACCGATGGCGGCAATCCCGGAACCGATGGCGGCGATCCCTGAGCCGACAGACGCCAGTTCCTCTTCCGCATCTCCAGTGCCAGCACGTACCGCGGCAAGCGGGTCTAGCTCAGAGAAGGGAACGAGTCCGAGAGCTGTGAAGCTCGGAGGGCCATCTCCGCCGAACTCCGACCCGGGCGGTGGCGGGCTCACCGCGTTGAGAGAGATCCCCTCACCAAGGCTGGCGTCGACGATCGATGCCTGGTGGGTGCTCCGCTCCGGATCGAGGGCGGCCGATCCGCTCACATCGGCGATCTGAAGGTCGACCGTCTCGGTGGTCTCGATGACAGAGTCCGTGGCGAGGGTGAGTTGGACCTGTTGGATGTCACCATCGCTTGAGCCGGCTGGGAAGACGATCTCGGTGGTGTCGAGGGTGTAGTCCTCTCCGGCAGTAGCGGTCCCGGTGGAGGCGTCTTCAACGGTGACCGTGACCGGCTCGGACAGCGTCCCCTCGGCGATCGACAGGACGACGTCCACGAACTGGGTGGTCCCCTCGAGGCCACTCGAGGAGTCGAGGGCGAACCCGACGGCGGCAGCTGGGGCCTCGCAGGGCTCGGAGAACCCCATTCCCTGGGGAGCCCACCCATCTAAGGAGCGAACGTTCGACACCACCGCAGTGCTGGGATCGATGTCGAAGAGGATGTCGCCTTCGGGACCGTCGGGTCCATCCGAGCCGGAGCCGACAAGAGTTCCGTCGGGGCCGAAGACGATCGAGCCGATCACCCCGATCTCGGTGCTGAGTGTCCCCACCGGGTTGAGGCTGCCGAACTCCAGATCGATGGTATACAGCTGCTCGCTGATGTCGAGCCCGGTCAGCTCCACCCCGTAGAGAACACCGTCATGACCGAAATCAGCGGCCGCGATAACAGGACCATCAAAGTGCCCGATCGGCGTGACTACTCCAGTGGCCGGGTCGACCTCGAAAAGAGCATCGTCGAGGCCGTAAAGGGTTCCGTCCGGTGCGAAGGCGAGAGCCGACAGTTGCTCACCGCCCGAGCCTATTAGAGTTGCTGCCCCGGTACACCGATCGACGGTGGCCAGGGAGTGCTGAGGCGGATCGGAGTTGTTCCACGCGAAGAGGCTGCCGTTGCTCGGGTCGACCGCCATTGCGACCGGTGTCTCGTACTCGCCGGCTCCGCCGAGCTTCCCGACGAGGGTGACATCGCCAGTAGACGGGTCGATCACAGAGAGGCTGTCGGTCCCCGACTCGACCCCGTACAGGGTGGTAAATGTGCTGGGCTCCTCGGCCACCACCAGTGGAAGGCAGGCCGACAACTCCGAGGTGTTCCCATCGCTGTCGATGGCCAGGCCTGTATACGTCCCCAAGGGCAGGCCCGCGAAGGTGACGGTAACGTCGCCGCCCGTATCGGCGGCGGCGGCCTGGGTGGTGATGTAGGTGTCGGCCTCTCCATGCCCGGACGGGTCACACGACGCCACCTGGTAGAGCTCCACCGTCACGTGGGTGTCAGCTAACCCGGGTGGCCCGTCAACGCTCGCCATCACCCCGTCGCCTTCGGGGCTGAGCTCAGGAAAGTTGAGTCCCTGGTTCGGCCCGGTGTCCCCGTCGTCCTCGTCGTTGGGGGTGACACCGTCGTTCCCCAGGTCGATGGCGATACTGTCGTTGTCGCGCAGCGTGTTCTGCGAGATGCGGTTCCTCACCCCTGAGAGCACCTGGATCCCATTAGCGCCGTTGCCGATGATCTCGTTGGGGATGCCTGCACCGTCGGCTTGGACGCCCACGGTGGTGTCATCGGTCACGATCTGGATCCCGTGGCTGACGTTGCCAAGCCCGTTCGGTCCACCGATCAGGTTGTCCACGATCCGGTTGCCCGGTGCCTGGACCACGATGCCGATGCGGTTGGCGGCCACGGTGTTGGCATTGATCAGGTTGCCGAAGGTGCCATTCTCGAGCGTGATCCCTGCGTTGTTACCCAGAGGTGATTCCCCCGAAGCCGTGGCGCCGATCAGGTTGGTGAATACCTGGGCTCTGGCGGAACTACCGGTGATCTGGATCCCTTCGTTGGTGTTCCCCGAGATCACGTTGTTGGGGCCTATGAGGGTGCCGGACGAGAAGACCCTGATGCCCCTGATGTTCGGCTTCGCGGTCACTCCGTCCGCAGTTCCGATGAACGAGTCTCTTATTTGGTTCTGCTCCAAGCCGCCGCTGGCGTCGAACTGGACCCCGTTGTCGAACCCGGTGATGGCCAGGCCCTTGATGAGCGTGTTTTCAGTCGATACCTGGAGCCCCAGACCGGCTGTCTCAGTCCCGACCCAGGCCAGTTCGATGAGGGGTGAGTTTTCGTAACCCGGTTGGGTGGTCCCGTCAATGGTCACCGGGTCGGTAATCGCCGGCAGACCGGGGTCGGGCACCAGGATGGTCACCTGACCCTCTGCAGCGATCCCGAAGTTGATGATGTCGGCACCGTCGGTCTGGTTGGATTGCTCGATGGTCGCCCGGAGTGTGCAGGTTCCGCTTCCACGGCATACGTCACTGGCTGCGATCTCTTCGTTGGTGGCGATCTCGGACACCGACTCATCGCCAGTGGAGTTCACCACGAACGTTTCGGCCGCTAGGGCCGGGGGAGCGGGGGTGAAGGGAAGGAGTGCGGCAACCAGGGCGATAGAGAGGGCGAGCGTCAGCAGCCTTCTCCTAGGGGGAACCCTCGCCAATTCCATTGGCCAGCCTCCTGCCCGTCCGCTCTCGGCGGCGACTCTACGTGGTTGTCACGATCGATGTCGGAGAAAAGGGGTTCGATAGGATCGTCTTCCGAGAAGATGACACGGCACCAGCCAACAACCGATCTCGCTGCATACGTTCCGGCAACGGCGTCCCTGGTCGATGTCTCCGATCCGGGACATCGCCGCGTCGCCGGCACGGTCCTCTTTGTCGACGTGACCGGGTTTACCGCTCTGTCCGAGCGTCTGGCGAAACGGGGGAAAGTCGGGGCCGAGGAGATCACCGAGATCATCTCGGCCCTCTTCGACCGGTTGCTGGCCAAGGCCTTCGACAGGGGTGGCGACCTCCTCAAGTTTGGTGGCGACGCCCTTCTCCTCCTCTTCACCGGAGCCGAGCATCACCAGCGAGGCATCCAGGCGTCCAAAGCCATGCAGGAGTCTCTGGAGGCACAGCGGGTCGGAGGCATCAGGCTGCGGATGTCGGGTGGGCTCGCCTCGGGACCAGTGGACCTGTTCGTGGCGGGAGAGCTCCATCGTGAGCTCATCCTCATCGGAGCCACCGTCGATCGGGCCCTGACCTTGGAGAAGGAGTCGGAACCGGGTGAGACCCGGGTCGACGAGTACGACGATGGCGGGTTAGACACCTGGGTCGGGGAGCCGGGACCCCAGGTGGACCCGGGCCGCTACATCCCTGGTCAGCTCCGTCCCCTCCTGGGTGCCGGTCAGCCGGAGCACCGGACGGTCACCATCGGTTTCGCCAAGCTGACCGGTCTCGAAACCTTCTCCGAAAGGCCGTCGGAGTTGGCCTCCAGCCTTCACGTCGTGGTGAGCACGGTCGAGGAGGTGGCGCAGACCCATGGCGTCTGTCTCCTCGGCACCGATGTTGCGATCGGCGGAGTCAAGCTGCTGCTCACCAGTGGCGCACCGGTGGCCCACGGGGACAACGAGGAACGGATGTTGCGTCTGGCCCGGGCGGTGACCGACTTCGATCTGCCGCTGCCCATCCAGTTCGGAATAGCGACTGGAAGGGTCTTCGCCGGTGAGGTCGGCTCGGGCGCCCGTCGCATCTACACGGTGATGGGCGACACGGTCAATCTCGCCGCGCGTCTGGTCGAAGTAGCTCAGATCGGTGAAGTCCTGGCCACCGAACGGGTCTTGGAGCGCTCCCGCACCGAGTTCGAGGTGGAGCGGAGGCCCGCGGTGACTCCCAAGGGCAAGCAGAAGCCCGTGACACCCCTCGCTATCACCTCACGGCGCCAACCGACCATCCGGACCCAGCTTCCGCTGATCGGACGTGATGACGAGTTGGCTCTATTGCTCCGATCCGCCGAGGCGGCACGAGCCGGCCGGGGAAGCATCGTCGAGGTGGTGGCCGCTGCCGGGGTAGGGAAGTCAAGACTGGTGAGCGAGCTGACCCGACGAGCCGACGAGCTGGCCACGCTGGCTGTGACCTGCGAGGAATACGGGCGCACCGAAGCATTCGGAACCGCTCGGCGGCTCATCTGGCTGGCGTTGGGGGCCGACGCCACCGATCCGCCGGCAGCAGCGGCCGCCTTGGGGGCTCGACTGTCCCAGTTGGCTCCCGACCTCGTCCCCTGGCTTCCCTTGCTGGGCCCCATCCTGGGAATGGAGATCGAAGACACCCCGGAGACTTCGGCGATAGCCCCTCAGTTCCAGGCCGATCGTCGTGGCTCGGTGACGGCCGAGGTGCTCGCCAAGCTGATCGACCATCCCGCGTTGCTCTGGCTCGAAGACAGCCACTGGATGGATACCGCCTCGGTCGAGATCCTCATCCATGTCATGAAGCTCGTCGCCGACCACCCCTGGCTCATGGTGCTGACTCGTCGCCCGGCCGAGATCGGGCTATGGATGCGAGACGATCAAGTTGGGAGGCGAATCGAGTTGCACCCACTCGATGCCGAGGCATCGCGGCGTCTTCTCATCCATGCTGCCGCCGACAATCCCATGCTTCCCGACGTTGCCGAGGAGATGCTGCAGCGGGCGGAGGGGAATCCGTTCTTCCTGCTCGGTCTGAGTGAGCGACGAGGCGAGGATCTGCCCGAGACCGTGGAGGCCATGGTGGCGGCCAGGATCGATCAGCTCGATCCTGCGGCGCGCCAAACTCTGCGGAGCCTCTCGGTGTTGGGGCAGAGGTTCTCCGTGGAGATGGCCGGGGCCATGGCCGACGAGCAAACCAACCCCGTAGAGGTGGCTCGCCGCCATCTCTCCGACTATGTCCAGATCACCGATGACGGTCTCCAGTTCCGACACGCCCTGTTGCAGGAGACCGCCTACGAAGGGCTCCCCTATCGGGTTCGTCGCCGGCTCCATGCCAGGGCAGCGGATGCGCTCGAAGCGGTGGGGGAGACGGAAGCCCGAAGGGGCCTCCTCTCACTTCACTGTGAACGAGCCGGACGATGGGATGCGGCCTGGACTCATGCAGTCTCCGCTGGAGGAGACGCGAAACGGGTCCACGCCATCCGCGAGGCAATCGACCAACACAAACGGGCCCTTCGGGTGTCGAGGCACGCCCGGCGGGTAGTCGACCCCGATATTGCCGAGATCGCCGAAGCGCTGGGCGATCTGTGCGATCTCGCCGGTCGTCGGGAAGAGGCGTCATCTGCCTACCAGCGAGCGCGTCGCCGGGTCCAGACCGGGGTGGATCGAGCCCGACTGATGATGAAGCTGGGGATGTTGGAGGAGCGAGCCGGCGGGTACCCCTTGGCTCTGCGATGGCTCACCCGCGCCCGGAAGGAGCTCGACGACCCCGATCATCCGGTGGCAGTCGAGCTCGACATCGCCTACGCCGGCATCCGATTTCGTCAGGACCGCTACCGGGAAGCCGTGGAGTGGTGCGATGAGGCGATCCGCCGGGCGAAGGCGGCGAATCTCAAAGCGGAGCTGGCCCACGCCTACTACCTGCGAGGTCACGCCAATTCATTCCTCGATCGGGGGGCGTCGACCGACGATCATCTCAACGCCCTCGCCATCTATGAGGAGGTCGACGACATCCTCGGCCAGGCGAACGTGTACAACAATCTCGGTCTGGAGGCGTACTACCGGGGCGAATGGACCAGCGCCATCGATTACCACCACTCCAGCGAGGAGCGTCGTCGCCGGGGAGGCGACATCAGGGGGGCGGCGGTGAGCGGCTTCAACCGAGCTCTGGTGCTCTTTGACCAGGGTCGTCTCTCGGAAGCCAGGATCGTGCTCGAGGAGGTGCGGCGGGTGGGAAGAGCGGCGGGGTCGCCTTTGCTCGAGGGGGCGGCCACCTGTTATCTGGCGGCGATCGCAGCACGAGAAGGCGATACCCGGTCGGCTCAGGTGGCCTTCCGGGCCTCCCTGGCGAACCTGGAGGCCACCGGCGCAGAGTTCTTTCTCAACGACCTCTTCCTACGTCGCGCCGAGGCCGCACTCATCGCCGGCGACACCACCGCGGCGCAGGCCGAAGCGGAGAGAGGAATCGCCGCCACCGTGGGTCGGGAGGGCATGGAGGCGTCATTGGCGGGCTTTCACAGAGTCAGGGGAGCCGCGTTGCTCGATCTGGGGATGGCTGCAGAGGCGGAGGACGAGCTGCGGCAGGCGACCGAGGTCGCCCGAGACAACAACCTCCCCTATGAGCTGGCCCTGGCGGCCGATGGTCTGGCAGCGGTGGCTCGAGTGTGCGGCGAGGATCCGAGCTCTCACGAGATGGCGCGTGATGAGATCTTCGATCGACTCGATGTGAGGGAGGCGCTACCAATCTTCCACAAGGCCAGGGTCGCCGATTCGAGGTAGTCCCTGAGGCATATCTGACTCTTTGATAGAGTGAGCTTCCCCCGTTCTCGTGGACACATGGTTTCGGTGGTCATGCGGTGAACCCGGCGGCGTGTTCGACGGGGGTGCGGTGTCCGAGCCGGGTTTGGTGACGTTGCCGGTTGTAGAACACTTCGATGTATTCGAACAGATGCAGCTTGGCCTCGTCCCGGGTGGCGAAGTAGATGCTGCCCCGCATCCAGGCGATCTCGCGTTTGATGGTCGACCACACCGTTTCCATGGCGGCGTTGTCATAGGCATCGCCGGTCCGTCCGAACAACAGTTGCAGTCCGGCGATATCGGCGGTCGCTCCGAACGCCAGCGACGTGTACGCGCCGATCCCTTGTCGGAATGATGGATCAGTCCGTCGGAGTCGATGATGGTGCGGGCGAGGGCCATGTGCAGGGCATCGACGGCCAGTTCGGCATCGGGATGACCGTCCATCGCCCAGCCGACGATCCCCCGATGACACAGGTCCCGGATGGCCGCGACATGCAGCGGGCCTTCGTCGGTGGGGAACTGGGCCATGTCTGCTACCCACCGCTGAGTCGGCCGGTTAGCAGTGAAGTCCCGTCTGAGCCGGTCAGGTGCCGGGGCAACATCGGGTCGGCGCCGCTTCCACTTCTTGCGGGAATGGGCACCGACCAGGCTGTTGGCGGCCATCAGCCGGGCCACCCGATGCCGGCCCACAGCAGTCCCGCGGCGTGCCAGCTGACCGTGTACCCGCAGTGCCCCATTAGGTACCGCGGGACTCGCTGTGGATCCTCCGGATCATGGCCAACAGTTCCTCGTTGGCCACCGCTCGAGACGACGGGGGGCGGGAACGCCAGGCGTAGAACCCCGACCGGGACACTCCCACCACCCTGCACAGCCGCTTCACCGGATACTCGGTCTTCAACTCGTCGACGGCACGAAAGCGGCTCACCGTGTCGTCTCCCTGGCGAAAAACGCGGCAGCCTTCCGCAGGATCTCCCGATCCAGCCTGAGCTCGGCGTTCCTCCTACGCAGCCGGGCCAGCTCGACCCGTTCGGTCTCGGACAGACCGTCAGGATCTGCTGCCCGAGACCGTGCCTCCCGGTCAGCGATCACCCAGTTCGCCAGCGTGCTATCGCTGATCCCCAAACTGCGAGCCACCTGGACCTGGGGACGGTCCGAGGTTCTCACCAACTCCACCGCCTCAGCACGGAACTCAGCCGGATACTTCGACGGACGACCCATCAGCGGGCTCCTCTCTCTGATCAACAACCAGAATCGAGTGTCCACCAAACCGGGGCAAGCTCAACCCCCACCTATCCTGACCCATGCGACCGGAACCACCGAGTTTTCAACCGCGTTGTCAACCCATCCCGCCCACGCCCACGCCCACGTAGCTCAGGGGATAGAGCAACCGCCTCCTAAGCGGTAGGTCACAGGTTCGATTCCTGTCGTGGGCGCCGTCGAGCCGATCGGCCAACGATCGGCTTCTTCAGCGACCGAGGACGAGGTAGTCCCCGAGGAACGCGGCGACCACGGCCGCCATCGGGAGCACAGCACCCCATGCCATGAACGCCGTCCGTTCCCACTGACGGTCACCCAAGAGCAGCCCGGCGGTCGACACCACCGCGAGGATGGCGAACAGGCCGACCGCAGCGACCAGGAGGAACGTGACGACGATGCTCAACATCGCGATGGGACTCAGGACGAGCCACAGGCTCGCGGCCAATCCCATCAGCAGTCCCGGCGTGAGTCTCGACATGCGTCGTGATCGGTAGCGGAGCGCCCACCACGAGTCGGGGCGAGGCCTCGGGACCACGCTGAACTCGAGGAGGACGAGACTCCACAGCCACACCACTTGGAGTGGATGACCACTCGACTCGTCTAGCCCCGTCAGGACGACGGTGGCGAACGCCCAGACGAAGACTGCATATGGAACCAGTGCGACCCACCAACGACCGCGCAGCCACGCGATCACGACCGGAACCGCAGCGACCACGACCGGAGAAAGCGACAGCCACCGCATCAGGGCGAACGATACGTCTTCGGTAGTAGGCGAGGGACCCCAACAAGTCACCCACCGTCGATATTCAGAGCCGCGTCCAGGGGGCCCTCAGGCCTCCTGCTGGGCCAATCGGCGACCGACAATGGAAACGCTCATCGACCAGGCGTGCGCTTCGCCGCGGACAGGCTGGACGAAGACGTCGCCGGGGATGCTCGTCGCCTTGACGGTCGTAGTGGCCGTGACCGTCGCCGTCCGCGCACATCGTGGAGGGCGGCGATCTCGCCCACGATGTCGTTCGGGCCGAGGTCGGCGAGTGGCGGACGCCGCTCCCGGCCCCACGACGAATCGCTGGGCGGGGATGGCCCACCGCCTCGCAAGCCCATCCGCGCGTGACACGTGTCTCTGCCGGACACCATCAACGGTTCCGGCGACGACGCCGATCACCACCGCCAGGAACGCGAACCCGGCTCGCTCCAGACGAGAGCACGCCGGCGATCGGCGCGGCACCTTTCGCCGCCATCGTCGCGCCCATCGTCAGCTACGACAGGGCGAGGGCACGGCTCCGCGGCACGCGATCGCCGAGGAGGAAAGCGAACCGAGGAGCCGACGCAACCGCCCACTCCTCATCGCTCGACGAAAGGCGGCGGCTCGCAAGAAGCGGGGGCAGACTCATCGGTGGCTGTCGACCGGGTGCGCACCTAGTCTCCGCGGCACTGTCATGGTCGAGACCTTCTACGAACCGCTCAGCTATCTCGACTCCTCGTTCCTCGCCCTCGAAACGCGCACCACGCACATGCACGTGGCCGGTGTCGCCCTCTTCGAGGCGGGGCCTCTTCGACGCGAGGACGGGGGTATCGACATCGAGCGGATACGCGCCCACATCGCGTCGAAGCTGCAGTACATCCCGCGGTATCGCCAGCGCCTCGGCTA
>Ga0326597_10006874_pt1 | contig 15515 bp, 14 predicted proteins | sample RVTome_12_FD_203789 | JGI IMG/M metagenome (GOLD analysis project Ga0326597, IMG submission 203789) | Soil microbial communities from uranium-contaminated site in the Upper Colorado River Basin, Wyoming, United States - RVT100D185 | ecosystem: Environmental > Terrestrial > Soil > Contaminated >...
TCGACGGGTCTCCGGTCTGGGGCGGCTGCGGGAGGGTCAGGTCCTGCTGCTAGATTGTACCCATTCCTTCATCGCTTGTATCCGTCGGACCGACCTGCGCGGCGCTCGGCCGACGCCGGCGGGCGGCGGACCGGTCGAGCCGCTCGACGTCTCGGCGGCGCACGAGGTAGCCGGCCGGCCCGACGAACGCCGGCAGGCGGCCTGTCCGGATGGCTCGTCGCAGCCATCCGGCGTCCCGCCGGACGAGGAGCGCGGCCTCGCCGACCGACAGCGGGTCGCGCACCTGGTAGAAGTCGCTGTGGTGGCCGAGGTCGCTGTGATAGACCGGGCCGGTATCCACGGCGTAGGTCGCCGGCCCGCCGGTGCCCGGTGCGGCAAACCGGCCCCACCGCAAGCGCTCGTCGTAGGCCTTCCGGCGCCCCGGGTCGCCAAGGACCTCGTACGCGCGCGCGATCCGTTTGAAGCGGCGCTCGAGCGCCGCGTCGCCGGCGGTCCGGTCGGGGTGCGTCTCGCGGGCGAGCCGGCGATAGGCGGCGCGGATCTCGCGGGGCGTCGCCGACGCCTCGAGCCCAAGCGCTGCGTAATGACCGCTCCGGCCACCGGCCATCGGCGTCATGGCCGTTAGTCCCGGTTGCGGTCCGCGACGCTGGCGGCGATGTCCCGGTTCGGGTGGGCGCCCAGTGGCGAGCCGGAGGGGCGGTCCTGATTGCACAGGTCCATGGCGATGCGAGCGTACGCGATGGACGCGTTGGTGAGGTCCTTGACCTTGAACGACTTGCTCGCCGCGTGGCTGCTCGACCTCGGCGCGTAGCTGATGGCCGGGATCCCGAGCTCATTGAATGCGTTCGTGTCCCGCCACATGCTCGTCACCGCCTCGCTCACGATCGCCGGCGGCGTGTCGAACACCTGGTCGTGGCAGCGGCGCACGGTCTCGATCAGTCGCTCGGCCCCCTTCGCCTCGAACCCAGGGCGGTACAGGAACAGCTCCACCGTCCCGTCCACGCCAACCTCGCGCAGGATCCGGCGCAGGTCGTCGCGCAGGTCGAGCGGGTTGGCCCCGGGCAGGATCCGGGTGTCGACGTAGAACGAGCAGAGCTGCGGCGCGCTGGTCAGGTTGAACGGGTACCCCGAGCGGATGGCGTTGATCGACGCCTTCGGCACGATCGTGCCGTTCGAACTCTCGTAGGTATTGGCGAGCTGGTAGTCGTATGCCCAGCGCTCGAAGGCCTCGATGACGGCCGCCGTCCGGACGATCGCGTTGGGCGCATCGGTCAGGCCGGTGGGCCGGGGCAGGTACGGCGTGTAGTAGCGCGGCGTGTCGCTGAGTACCGTCACCTTGAAGTGCGCCTTGCCGGGCTCGATGGCGACGATGCCGAAGCCGGTCCCCTCGGCCACGAGCGCGAAGTCGGCGACTGCCCCGTGGGTGACCATGAACCGCGCGCCGAGATCCTTGCTGAGGTAGCCGGGACCCTGCCATTCCTCGATCGGCTCGCGCGAGATCTCGCCGGCGACCGCGCTGACGATGAGGTCGCCCTTGAGCGGATAGCCCGACTGGAGGATGGCCTTGCCGGCGACGAGGAACGCGGCCATGGGTCCCTTGTCGTTGACGACCCCGTCGCCGTAGATCTCGTCGCCCTCGACCCAGGCGGAGTGGTAGAGCGGGTCGCCCGGATCCGTTGCGGACCACCATGCATCGGGCCGCAGGGTCGTATCCAGATGCGAGTTGAAGATGAGGCTGTAGCCGCCGCCTGTGCCATCGATCCAGGCGGCGACGTTGATTCGGTCCGGGGTCAGTGCGAACGTCCGTGGCCGGAAGCCCTGGTCGGAGAGCCAGTCGCGCACGAAGACCCCGGCCGCGCCCTCGCTACCGGTCGGGCTGTCGATGTTGCCGAGGGCGAGCGCGAGGTCCACGACCTCCTGGGGATCGATTCGGGCGACGACGTCATCGGGGGTCATGGGCGGGTTCTCCATGGAGGCGCGATGGGCCGCACGGGGTCGCAGTCATCCGGGTTGGCCGGCGGCTCGCAGGGTCGCCGGGGCGGGAACTGCGATGCGGGCGAGGAGCGACGCCGTCAGCAGGACCGCGGCGGCGACGACGATCGCCACCTTCGCGTCCGTGACATCCATCACGAACGCGAGCACCACGGGCCCGATGAGCGCGCCGAGGTCGGCTGAGAAGCGGTAGCCGCTGAGTACCCGGGTCCGTTCGTCGGGCGGCACGATCTCGGACAGCAGGGCGGTCTGCGAGCTCGTGAAGAAGTCGCCGAGTCCGATGATCGCCGCGGCCACGAGGAAGCTCGCGAGGTCGCCGGTCAGCAGGAACACCAGGTCGCCGACGGCGACCGCAGCGAGACCGGCACTGATGACGCGTCGGCGGCCGATCCGGTCTCCGAGCATGCCGCCCGGCGTGGCGACGAGCAGCCCGGTGATCGACATCAGGGCAATGGCCGTCGCGATTGAGACGCCACCCAGGCCGAGCGCCGTCGCCGCGTAGAGCGGCAGGATCGTGTTCCGAAAGCCGTGGCGGTGGATCATGTTGGCCACGACCCCGACGTTCGTGGCCGCGACGGCCACCCGCCGCTGGCGACCGTGGAGCACGCGGGGATCCGGTGCATCCGATCCGTGGCGGCTCCCGCGCGTCGGGATCTCGATGCGGTGCAGAAGCGGCAGCAGGAGGACGGAGGCGACGATCGCGAGCCCGGCCGTCACGACGAAGGTCGCCCGCCAGCCGAGCGCGACGCCGAGCAGGCCGCCGACCATCGGATAGAGCGCAATGCCGGTGTTCTGCGCAACGTGGAAGAGGCTCATGACCTTGCCCCGGTTGCCGCTGGCGGCCGTTGCGCTCAGGGCCGTCAGGATCACAGTCGCGAGGATGCTCACGGAGATGCCGGAGCCCATCCGCGAGACGATCAGGATCTCAACGGTCGGGGCGACGAGCCCGACCAGCGACGATGCGATCAACAGCATGATGGCGATGACCGCCAGGCGGCGATGGCCGACGCGGTCCGCGAGGAAGCCGGCCGGCAGGTCAACGGCCAGGCGCGCCAGCCCATACGACCCCACGATGAAGCCGGCCGTCGTGATGCTCACCCTGAATTCGTTCCGGATGTCGGGGAGCAGTGGCGTCAGGATGTTCGTCGCCGCGATCAACAGGAAGATGGAGGCGGCCAGGAGCATCGCCTCGCGCGGAACCGGGGCCGGCGCGGGGGAAGGGCCGCGGTCGGCATCGGAGTCCGCCGTGAGGACGGGTGACCCGATGGGCGGGTCGACCTCGGTGGCCGGCGGCCAGGCCCCCGTCACGGGCGAGCGGACCGGGCGTCCGTGTCGCCGGCGACGACCGCGACGATGTCCTCGATGCGCAGGCGCTCGGGGGCCAGCGCGAGCTCCTGCCGCGAGCACACGGCGCGGAGCACGAGCTTGCGCACCTGCCGGGCGTCCATCCCGGCGGCCGCACAGCCGGCGGCCAGCTCGTCGAGGAGTGGCCCGCCCAACCTGTCGGTGCCGGTCAGCTCCCCGATCGTGTCGATGAGGATCGCTCGCACCGCCGGGGCAGCCGGGGTCCCGACATGTTCGACGAGGTCGGCGCGGGACAGGAACGCGGCGTCGACTCCCGCTTCGTAGTTGGTCGTGGCCACGAACGTGACGTTCGGCCAGGCGCTCGCAACACGGTCCACGCCGGACAGGACGGCGTCAGTCGCGCGGTGCACGTCGACCGGGTTCGTCTCCAGCGAGGCGCGGCTGCGGTTGACGGCGAGCGCCTCGACCTCGTCGAGCAGCACGATCATGGGCCGGCCTCGGCTCGCGAGGTCGGGCAACGTCCGCTCGAAGAGCCGTGCGACGGCGCGCTGGCTTTCACCGAGAAGCTGGCTTGGAAAGACGTGCGGGTCGATGTCGACGAACAGCAGCGAGCCGCCGTCGAGGGTCTGGGCGGCCTGGTCGGCGAGCCCGCCCGCGAGCGTCGTCTTGCCGGTGCCGGGCGGGCCGGAGAGGACGACGAGGCCATGGATCGGCAGGCCGACCTGGCTGACCCGTCCTCGGTGCCGGAGCGAGAAGAGCACGTAGTTCAGCAGGCGAGCCTTCTGTTCGGCGGGCAGGAAGATCCGGTCCCAGCGATCCTGCCAGTCCGGGTCGGGCAGCTCGACGAGGCCCGCCAGACCTTCGATGCCGGGCGGCACGGTGATGGCGGGCATCTGCTCAGGCCTCCGGGCGTCCCTCGAGGTGGTCCGGCCAGACGACGCCGCTGAGGTCGGGCGCGTCCAGCGTCGGCAGCTCCTCGAACAGGTTCAACGGGTCCAGCAGGATTCGCATCATGTCGTAGAGCGCGTCGAAGTTGTGAACGCGGACGAGCCGGGCGGTGCGCTCGCGGCTGTCGTTGAAATGCTGGTGCCACTGCCAGTGATCGATGACGATGAGGTCACCGGCCGCCCACTCGTGGCTGACACCGTCGACCTCGCTGTGACCGTTGCCTGAGATGACGTACAGAAACGCCTCCCCGCCGTGGCGGTGCCGCGACTGATAGAGGCCGGGCGCAAGCTCGTGCATGACCGCCGACAGTCCGGCCGTGTGGTAGCCGATCGACTGGTCGACCATGAACAGGCTGCGTGCGCCGCGCTTGGTGACGAGGCCTCGGACGTCGTCGAAGCGGGTGATGAGGCGGGCGCTCTGCGTCCCTTCCCACTGGCGGGCGAGCCGCTGGGTGCGGCGGGCGTATGGATCGTCACCGCCCAGCGGGGCGACCTGGGCGGGCCGTGGCGGGAGCTGCACGACCGGCGTGTCGCCGCCCTCCTCCAGCAGGGCCACGCCGAATTGCTCGAGCATCGGCTGAACGCTCCAGGTGTGGAAGACGGCCGGCCTGTCACCGCCGTTGCCGTGCCGGTGCCACGCCCAGCTGGGCAGGTGGAGCGTGTCCCACGGCTTCCAGTCGATGCGCTGGCCGTCGATCTCGGTCCAGCCGGAACCCGACTCGATGAACATGATCGCGTCCCACGAATGGCGATGGATAGTGGTCGTGACACCCGGATCGAGCTGGTGAAGGGTCGCGTCGAGATTCTTGGTGGGTCGGTCACCGTCCCACCCGGCGTACACGCCACGGCGCGTCCGGCGCTCCGGCGACTCGACCAGCTCGACGTCGCTCCGCCTGATGACGGTCTTGTGGTACTTCCGCCACTCCTCGATGAGCGATTCTCGCCGCTTCTTCTGGATCTCGTAGTGCGTGACCTGGGTCGACGTGGTCGTCTTCACGGGCTCAGCGTCCTTTCCTAGGAGGGCTGCGACGGCCGCGGGCGGGGGAACCCGCGACCGCCGCACGTGATGGGCCTAGGCGCCAACGGGGGCGGGCTCGCTGACGCGCGGCAGCACGTCCCGAGCCAGGATCTCGATCTGCTGGAGCCAGTCCGGGAAGCGCATTCGGAAGTCGAAGATCAGGAGGTCGCAGCCGATCTCCTGGTAGCGCTGGACGCCGCGCACGATGTCGTCGGGCGAACCGGCCAGGATCGAGCCGTCGAGCTCCTCGATGCTGGTGAACTCGCCGCTCTCGGGCTTGAGCCAGAACTTCTGGGCATTCGCGTTCTTGATCAGCCCAGGGACGTTCATCCGGGCCGCCGCGGCCTCGAACGAGGTGTCGATGCTGGTGACCGGCACGGCGCCGGTCATGATCATCGGCTTGCCCTGCTCGGCGGTCATTTCCCGGATCTTGGCGACCCGCACCTCGTACGTCGGGAAGGTGATTCGGCCGGGCAGCCAGCCATCGCAGAAGTCGACGGCGAGCCGGGCCGAGGCGGGCGTCGCGCCGCCCCACCAGACGGGGACCGGGTAGAGCGGCTGGGGCTTCAGATCCACGTCCTCGAAGTCGAACGTCTCGCTGTGCCAGTCCACGGACTCCCCGGTCCAGAGCTTGCGCGCGATGAGCGTCTGCTCCCTCATCAGCTCCGGGCGCTTCAGGTCGCCCTGGCCGATCACGTCGAACTCGTGCTGGAAGTTCCCGGCGCCGATCCCCAGGTCGAACCGGCGGCGGGTCATCCACGACATCGACGCGACGCTGTAGGCCATGTTGATCGGATGCCGGAACGGGATGATCGTGGCAGCCCCGAGGCCGATCCGCTCCGTGACGCCGGCAAGGTAGGTCAGGGTCACGAACGGCTCGATGAACGTCCGGTCCGTCCCTTCCATGCCGTGCGGATGGAAGACGAGATGGTCGCGCACCCAGAGCGCGTCGAAACCGAGCCGATCGGCCAGCTGTGCCCCGCCGATGAGCAGGTCCTGGTCGGCTTCGACCCCGAAGTGGGGGACGAGCAGCCCGAAGCGTGTCACTCTGAGGTCCCTCCCTGTGCGGCCACGGGCACCCCCGCGGCGATCGACGACGGCCGCGCCTGGCGACCCCATCCGGGCTCGCCGACGACCGCGCCGTCCCGGTACACTTCTCGGCCCCGCACGAGGGTGGTCTCGACGGTGCCACGAACCCGCCGCCCCGCGTAGGGCGTCCAACCGATCCTGCTCAGCACGTCCTCGTCGCGGATCTCGAGCTCGCGCTCGAGATCGACGATCGCGATGTCGGCGTCCGCGCCAACCTCGAGCCGACCCTTGTCGGCCAGCCCGAACGCCCGGGCCGGCGCCCGTGCGATGAGGTCGACGACACGCTCGAGGGTGATCAGGCCGCGCGACGTCGCGTCGAGGAACAGCGGGACGTAGAACTGGGCCGAGGGCGTGCCGGTGTGGGCCTTCCAGCCGTCGGTCCAGCCCGGCTCCTTCTCCTCGCGCGTGTGCGGCCCGTGATCCGTCGAGACGATGTCGATCGTCCCATCGCGGAGCGCCGCCCAGAGGGGCTCGACGTTCTTCTCGGGAACCCAATACGAGAGGGCATACGAGCCGAGACGCTCGATGGTGGCCCAGTCGTTGCCGAGGAAGAGGGCCCACGGGTTGAGCTCGGACGTGATGGCCTGGCCGGCGGCTTTCGCCGCGCGGAGCTGATCGACGACGCCCTCGGTCTGGACGTGGAGGAGGTGGAGCCTCGTTCCGGTCGCCTTCTGGAGGCGCAGGAGGAGTGCCGTCGCCGTGTCCCAGATGATCCCGTCGTAGGCGGCATACGCCTTGGCATAGGCCAGAGCGTCTCGCTCACCGCGCTTCCAGAAGCCCTGCTCGATGTGGGTCATCAGGGCCTGGTCGTGGGGATGGACCATCAGCGGAATGCCGGTCTCGGCGACCGTCTCGAAGATCTCGAGCAGCTTGCCGTGATCGTGGACGCCGATGCCGGGCATGTGGGGATAGGAGCGGCCGGTGTCGACCACCATGAACACCTTGAACGCGGCGATGCCCCGGGTCGCGAGACCCGGGATCTGGTCCGGGATGACGCCGGCGGCGTTGATGTTCCAGTCGATGAGCGCCTTCTGCTGGTACAGGGCGATCATCGCGTCGAGGTTTTCGACCGTGTTCGGCGGCGGTGCGACGTTCGGCATCGCGAAGGAGGTCGTCACGCCGCCCGCCGCGCAGGCCCGCGTCGCACTGATGATGTCTTCCTTGTGGGTGAAGCCCGGCTCGCGGTGATGCGAGTGGACATCGATGGCGCCCGGGATGACGTGCTTGCCGGTCGCATCGATCTGGCGGGCCGCCTCGACCGCGGCGCCCGGCGCGACGATCTCGGCGATGCGCTCTCCGGCGATGGCGAGGTCCGCCCGCCGGCTGCCGGTCGGCGTGACGACGGTTCCACCGCGGATGACAAGGTCATATCGAGCCACGTTGCCCTCGCTGTTCATGGACGGCTCAGGTAGGTCACGTCCGCCTCCCCGGGACCATCGCTGACCCGGATCTCGCCGCTTGTCAGATGGCGGGTGAACCAGTCGGCGATGAGCGGCGCGACGATCTCCCGGTACTGGGCATACGCGCCGTAATGCGTCGTCCCGGTCTGGACGACGAGGCGCTTGGGCCCTCGGGCCTTGTCGTACAGCGCGTAGCTGTGGTCCTCCGGCGTGGTCGCGTCCTTCTCGACGCAGATGAACATGGCCGCGCGCGGCGCGATCCGGTCGACCACGTCGATGGGCCGGTACTCGAAGATGGCCTCGGCGCTCGCGAGCTGGACCTCGCTTGGGACGCGATCGTCGACGTCCGCTTTGACCGTGGTCGACCTGCGCTCGGGGGTCGGGACCATGATTCCGTCACGCGGGGGAACCATTTCGGCCCGCCCGGTCCGTGCCCGTTCGAGCCGGTCGAGCCGGAGTCGCTCGAGGAACTCGAGCCACTCGTGCTCGCGGCGCATGCGGTGGAGCCAGTCGCGACCGTCGGCGATCGGGACCTGGCTGACCATCGCCTTGAAGCGCTCGTCGACGCCGGCTGCCATGATCGCGTTGCCGCCGCCCGTCCCACCCGAGCCGAACGCGCCCAGCCGCCCCGAGTCGATCTGGGAGCAGGTCTCGAGATAGGTCGCCGCGCTTCGATAGTCCTCCACCTGGTCGCGCGGATCGAGGTAGGTCGCGTCACCCTCGGAGTCGCCGAAACCGCGATAGTCGAACACGAGGATGGCGATGCCGGCCGCAAGGAGTGCGTCGTGGTACGGCTGGTAGAGCTTCGCGTCTCGGAGCCCGAGCCACCCGGGACCCTGCACGACCGCCGGTACGGCCCGGTCGGTGGCGGCATCAGGCAGCATGAGCGTCCCGGCGAGGGCGGCGCCATGGCTGTAGAAGCGGACCTGCTCGGTGGCCATCAGCCCTCACTCACCGTGTGCGAACGGTTCTGCCGGGCGCGCCGGATGGAGCGCCAGACGAACACGAGATGCTTCGTAATGTATCCAAAGTGGCTCGCTTTGTCCACATCACCTCAGCGCCTCGTCGCCTCCCCGTACACCCAGGGCGCGGGCTCCCGCGCGTACTCGGCGTAATCGCCCGGGACCGTGATGCCCGGGATCTCCGGCACCCAGTCGTCGTGGAGGATCTCGTCCGGATCGCCGTACCTGGCGGCCAGCTCACGGACCTCCGGGTCGTCGTACGCGGACAGGCGCCCCTTCTCGATGACCGGAATCTCGCCCGTGGCCGTCTCGACGACGAGCGTCGCGGACATGAGGTGGACATGGAGGTGGCCGTAGAGGAGGTGCCGCTCGCCGGCCCAGACCTCCTCGGACGAGCGCCAGCGGGTGCCGAGCCCGCAATGGATCACGCCCGCCCGCCGCCTCTCCCACTCGAAGCCGCCCGACGACAAACGGCGGATGTTCGAAGGCCGCGCGATCTTCGGGTTCGTCCCGATGGCGATCTCCCAGATCCAGAACAGGCCGGGCTCAGGGAAGCACGGATAGCTCGTGTCCTTCGACTCGGACTCGAGATCGCGCCACGCGGCGCCGTACGCGCCACCGCCCCGGATCCCGGTCATCCGCGCCCGCTCGACGTCGACCTCGATCCGCGGGAAGGGACGGCTGAAGTGATTGAGCGTGCCGGCGATCACCCCGGTCGTGTCGTCGTTGGCCTCGATCGGTGTCGGCGGATGGGCCATGAGATGGCCCCACTTCGGCGAGAGGCCGTAGTCGTGGCGGGTCTCGTCGCGGAACGGGGCGTCGAGGATCGTCAGGCTGAGGTCCGTCCCCTCCGGATCGGTCAGGAGGAGGCGGGCGCCGGCGTTGTCGGTGATGCGCGACCACGTGCGCGCATTGATCAGACGGTGGAGGTCACGCGGGAAGAGGTTCGAGGCGGCGCCGAAATGGTCCTTCACGACCCACGGGAACCCCTCGTAGCGGTGCGCGACCTTGGGGATCGCACCGCCCTTGCCGTGGATGAGCAGGTCATAGCCGCGGCTTCGTGCGAGGTCCTCGATCCACGGGATCCCTTCCCAGCGGCGCGGCTCCTCGACCCATGGCTGACGGCGCATCGCCACGCGGATCTCGTCGAGGTCCTCGAATTCGCGGTCGTCCTCGACCTGGGCCACGACGATGTCGACACGGGCACCCATCTCACGGAGCGCCCGAGCGACGGCGTGGGTCAGCTCGGGATCGGTCTGGCTGTCGACCCCGATGAGCACCCGCTCACCCGGCTTGGTCGCGCCGTACCCGATGAAGCCGGCCGCGGTACGGCGGACCTCATCCTGGCGGACGATCTGACGGGCGACCTCGAGCAGATCGTCAAGGCCGACGACCCGCCCAACCCCACCAGCCGGTCCGGCCTCGAACGGGACGTCCGCCTCAGTGATCGCCGGTGCACACACGGTCCAGTACCTCGCTGCCATTCACCCTGGCGCGCCCCGCGCGCGAGACGCGACCGCCCCGGAGCGGACTCCGGGGCGGTCGGAGAGCGGAGCGCTATTCGGCCGGGATACCCAGGAAGTCGTAGTAGCCACTGGCCTTCAGGTTGTCGAGGACGCTTCGGTCGAAGGCGTCCGTGACGGGGATATTGGCGATGTCGGGGTTGACCGTGAGGAGCACGTCCTTCGGGTTCTGGAAGGCGTCGTCGGTCCACATCATGGTTCGATTGCCCGTACCCTGGAACTCAAGGATCAGCGCCTTGGCGGTTGCCAGGTCGCTCTGGGTGAACTCCGCGTAATGGGTGGCCGCGGTGTCCGCGTCGGTCCACATCATGTTCTGCGCTTCGAGCACCGAGGCCGCCACGACCGTGGCCGTGTTCGGATTCGCCGCGAGCCACTCCTCGGTGACGCCCAGACCGGAGCGGCCCCAGGGGAGCTGCTCCTTCTTCAGGTCGACGAGGAAGTTGAAGCCCAGTGCCTCCATCTCGGCCTTCTTGGCGGCATCCACGGGCGCCGCGGCGCAGGCGCCGCCCTGGAGGGCCGCGATCCGGGCGCTCTGGCCACCGACCTCGGTGATGACCACGTCGTCCGGGGTCAGCCCCAGGGCCTTGAGTGACAGCAGCACCGCACCGTGCGACGTGCCGCCGTACGTGGACACGGCAACGCACTTGCCGCGAAGGTCGTCGGCCGATTTGACAGCCGCCGTGGTCGTGAGGAGGTCGGTCAGGACGACCGCGTTGACGGCAAGCCCGACGACCGGCACGTCCGTGCCCTGGGAGGTGATGAAGGACGAGGTGCCCCCGAAGCCGATGTCGAGCTGGCCCGCCTGGAGCGCCTGCATCACCTTGCCGTCGCCCTCGAAGACCGTGGTCTCGACCGAGAGGCCGTTCTTCTCGTAGATCCCGGCCATCAGGGCGAGTTGCGCGGCGAACTGGCTCGTCTCGGTCACGCTGAGGCCCATCCGGATGCTCGTCTTCTCTGGGGTCGGCAGCGTTCCGGCTGCGGCCGACTCAACCGGAGCTTCGCTCGACGCGGCCGGCGGCGTCGCCGCCGGAGGGCTGTCCGTGCCCGGGGCGGTGCTTGCGCCCGCCCCGCTGCAGGCACCGACAAGGATGGCCGTCGCACCGAGCAATGTGAGGATTCGCGTGTGCTTTCGCATGGTTCTCTGTCGCCCTCCTCGATGTGGCGCGGCACCAGGTTCAAACCGGAGCACGCCGCCGGAATGTACCCGAACGGTTTGACATTGTCTACATTCCGCCCCCAAACTGCGCCCTTGACACATCTCTCACCCACGGTCGGTGGTCCTGGCAGTCAGGAGTTGGATGGTGACCAGGTCCCGAGGCATCGCGGCCCCTGATCGCGCGCGTTCGGGTGGAGTCGTCGTGCCGTACGATGACGAAACCGTGCGACCGTCGCGTTGCCTGGAAGGTCTCCTCGCATTGCACCGAGAGGCCCCCCGTTGAGCGCTGCCGCCCCGAGCCGGCAGGTGTTCCCGGGCACGGCCCGGCTGGGCCGGATCCTCGCCAACGAGCGGCTGCTCTACGGACTGGCCGGGGTCGTTATCTTCATCGCGCTCTGGGAGATCGGCAGCCGCGTGGGCGCGATCGACCGCGCGTTCTTCGGCCGCCCAACCGGGATCGTCGAGGCGGGCATCAAGGAAGTCCAGACCGAGCGCTTCTGGGGTGACCTCACCGCGAGCTTCTCCGAGTTCGGCATCGGCTACCTGATCGCAGTCGGGCTTGGCATTCCGATCGGCCTCGCCGCCGGTCGCTTCCGGCGGCTGCAGTTCGCCCTGGATCCGTGGCTCAACTTCTTCAACTCGCTGCCCCGGATCGCCCTGCTCCCGGTCCTCGTCATCATGTTCGGGGTCTTCGGGCCGGCCTCCAAGATCGCGGTCGTCTTCCTCGGCGCCTTCTTCTCGATCGTCATCCCGACGATGCAGGGCGTCCGGACGACCGACCGCCGCTTCATCGATGTCGCCCGGAGCTTCCGGGCGTCGGAGCGGCTGCTCTTCCGGTCGGTCGTCATCCCCTCGACCGTCCCGTTCATCATCACCGGCCTGCGCCTCGGGATCGCGCGCGCCCTGATCGGTGTCGTCACCGCCGAGCTGTACACCCAGACCGAGGGTATCGGCGTCCTCATCCGGCGGGCGACCGAACTGCGCCAGGGCGATCGAGCGCTGTTCGGTGTCCTGCTGTTCACGTGCTCCGGGGTCATTGGCGTCGAGGCCATCCGCCGGCTGGAAGTGCGCTTCCAGAAGTGGCGCCCGACAACGTCGCTCGAGCGGAGGTGATCGATGGACAGTAGCCTGGCGCTCCGGGCCCGTGACGTCAGGATGGAGTACATCGACCAGGCGACCGCGGAGCGGCTGCTGGCGATCGAGCGGGTCGACCTCGACATCGCCGAGGGCCAGTTCGCCAGCATCGTCGGTCCATCCGGGTGCGGCAAGTCGACGTTCCTCAAGATCGTCAACGGCCTCTTCCCGGCGTCCGAAGGAACGATCGAGGTCCGTCCCGCCGCACGGGGCGTCGCCCATGCCATGGTCTTCCAGGACTCGTCGCTCTTCCCCTGGTACACGATCCTCGACAACGTGGCCTACGGGCTCGTCTGCCAGGGCGTGCCCCGCAAGGAGGCCCAGGCGCGAGCGAAGCCTTACATCGACCTGGTGAGCCTCACCGGGTTCGAGCGGAAGTTCCCGTACCAGCTGTCGGGCGGGATGCAGCAGCGCGCGAACCTGGCCCGCGCGCTCACCGTCGATCCCGAGATCCTGCTTATGGACGAGCCATTCGCGGCGCTCGACGCGCAGACCCGCGAGCTGATGCAGGCCGAGCTCCTGCGGATCTGGAGCGAGGCGAACAAGACCGTCCTGTTCATCACCCACCAGATCGACGAGGCGATCTACCTGTCGGATCGCGTCCTCGTGATGAGCGCCCGCCCGGGTCGGATCCTCGCCGACATCCCGATCGACCTGTCGAGGCCGCGCCAGCTCCAGATCAAGCGGAGCCCCGAGTTCATCGCGTACGCCGATCAGATCTGGGCCCTCATCTCACCGCAGCTCCGGCCCGAGAGCCCGGTCGGAGCGGCCGGCTGACGTGACGGCGCAGACGCGGTCCACGCCCCAGACGCGGTCCCTCGTCCATCGAGGCCATCCCGGCCGACGGGGCCACAAGCTCCCGCGGCGCGGCGAGCGCCTGCTCTACGGACTCATCGGATTCGCCGTCGTCCTGCCACTCTGGGAGATCGTCGTCCAGGCGGGCCTGATCAAGCGCGTCACGCTGAGCTCACCGAGCCTCATCGCGACCGCCGCGGTCAACGACCTCGTCATCAACGGCACGCTCTGGCCGCATCTGTTCGCGAGTTCCCAGCAGTTCGTCCTCGGCCTCGGCCTCGCGTTGCTCACCGGCGTGCCGCTCGGGCTCGCCATCGGCCTGTTCCGGCGCCTCAACTACTTCCTCGATCCATGGCTCTCGGCGATCTACGCCACGCCGACGATCGCCCTCGTGCCGCTCATCGTGCTCGTGCTCGGCCTGGGTCTCGAATCGAAGATCTTCATCGTCTGGCTCGAGGCGATCTTCGTGGTCGTCGTCAGCACGATGGCCGGTGTCCGGGCGGCCGAGGCGCGCTATCTCGACCTGGCCAAGAGCTTCCGCGCCTCACGCTGGTTCACCTTCCGGTCGGTCATCATCCCGAGCAGCTTTCCGTTCATCCTGACCGCCCTTCGGCTCGGCACCACCCGCGGACTCGTCGGGGTCGTCGTGGCCGAGTTCTTCGCCGCGAACAAGGGGATCGGCTTCTACATCAACTTCAGCGGGACGACGCTCCGGACCGACCGGGTGATGCTCGGGGTCATCCTCCTCGGCCTGTTCGGCGTCGCGATGGGCGAGGGCGTCCGGCGGCTTGAGCGGCGCTTCGAGAAATGGCGGCCGGACATCAACTGACGGGCGGGGACGCGACCTCCTGGCTGCGCCGCCTGACGTCGGCGAGCGCTCGCGCCAGACCCCAAGCCGGCCGGTACTCGAAATCCGCGGCGGCCGGTTCGATGTCGAGGCGGCAGCTCCGCCCGCTCGAAAAGCGCTCGCCCAGCTCGACCCGAACGCCCGGGAAGGCTGCCTCGACGGCCGCGGCAAAGGCGCCCATGGTGACGATCCGCCCCGAGCCGAGGTGATAGACCGGCGATCGAAGCGCGGCGGGACTGAGCATCGCGGCGGCGAGCCCGGCGGCGACGTCGGCGTAGTAGACGAGATCGTAGCCCTGGTCCGGGTGGACATCGAGCCGGCTCGACCGACCTTCGGCGGCGGCCGCGACGACGTCCGAGTGGAGCGAGTACCCGGCATGGGTCAGGCTGCTCTTGCCGGGTCCCCAGGTCGTGGCGAGCCGGACGGCGGCGACCGACCGACCGGCCTCGCGGGCTCGGACGACGAGCCGCTCGACGACGAGCTTGCTCGTCTCGTAGATCGATCGCGGACTCGGCGGATGGTCGACCGGGACGGGCTCGTAGATCGGGTGGAGGAAGCGGGCCGGAAGCGGACCGAGGACGCCCTTGGTGCTCATCGCCACGACGCGGGCGACGCCGGCGGCGGCTGCCAGATCGAGCAGACGCGCCGTGGCCACGGCGTTGACCTCGATCGCCAGGGTCGGGTCGCGCTCCGCCGGTTCGCCGACGATCCCGCCGAGATGGAGCACGCGGTCCACGCCGTGGGCGGCCATGGTCTCCCGGAGCAGGTCCGAATCGCGCAGGTCACCCTCGATCGCCGTGGGCGGCGGTGCGTCTGGGAAGGAGACGGCGGGCCGGGGCGCACGGTCGAGCACGACGGTCGTGGCGCCGCGCCGAGCGAGCTCGTGGCAGACCCACGACCCGATCACCCCGTTGCCACCGGTGACGAGCACGACCGCGCTCATGCTGCCGGCCGAATCGCAGCCTTGACGAAGCCAGGCAGATCGCCGTCGAGGGCGGCGACGGCGTCGGCCGCACGATCAAGCGGAAAGACGTGCGTGATGAGCGCACCGAGGCGCTCGCCGACGCGCGGGTCGGCAGCGACCAGCGATGCGGCGGCACGAATCGCATCGTCGTCCTTGGACAACACGCCCTGGACGCGAATCTCGCGATAGACCAGGTCGTCGGTGGCGAACGGGATCGTCACGCCCCGGCCGGCGAGTCCCGCCAGCACGAACGTGCTCTGCGCTCGGACGTGCTCCGGAGCCGTCGCGATCGCCGCCGTGCTGCCGCTCACATCGAGAACGACGTCGTAGTCACGGCCCACCGCCTCGAGCCGTTCCTCGCGCGACCAGCCGGGATCGACGAC
>Ga0326597_10006875_pt1 | contig 15515 bp, 10 predicted proteins | sample RVTome_12_FD_203789 | JGI IMG/M metagenome (GOLD analysis project Ga0326597, IMG submission 203789) | Soil microbial communities from uranium-contaminated site in the Upper Colorado River Basin, Wyoming, United States - RVT100D185 | ecosystem: Environmental > Terrestrial > Soil > Contaminated >...
CGATCCGTTCGAAGATCCAGCGCTTCTCCGACGTCTTGCCGTCCTTGTCGAACGACTGCAGCACGCCGGCGTATCGCTCGGATTCAGTGGTGACGCGTCGCTCGGCCTCATCCACGATCTGTTGCGCGCTGTCGGCGGCGTCGAGCGGGGCGATTGTGGCAGGCGTGCCGATGAGCAGGCCTGCGGACGTGATGAACATCGAAAGGGTTCTATTCATAGGCTAGAGCTTCCACAGGAGAGCGACGCGCGGCCGCCTCTGACGGCCAGAGCGCCGCGACGAACGCGGCGGCGAGCATGATCGGGACCAGCGCGAGCATCGTGCCAGCAGGGTACCGGTAATCAAGGCGCATGCCAACGGCGTCACGCTGCACGATTTCGAGCAGGTAGTAGAGGTTGATGGCACCAAGGACCCCGCCGAGGACGAGCCCGATGACGGCGACGCTCGCGGCTTCGAGCCAGATAGCGCCTCGAATCTGACTTCGAAGCGCACCGACGGCCTTGAGCACGCCAAGCTCCCGCCGGCGATCGGTGATCGACACGGTCAGCGTGTTCACGATGCCCAGAATTGCCACGAGCACCGCGATGCCGATCTGCACGTTCATCAGGCTGAACCACTGGTCGGCGATCCTGAGGATGTACTGCCGGGCTTCCTCGTTGGTCAAGACGAATACGTGTCGCGCACCTGCGTATTGTTCGATGATGCGCTGCCTGACGTCCATGAGGTTCGTGCTGGGTGCCACGAACACGCGAAAATCACTGACAGTATCGTCGCGCCAATAGCGGAGGAACACAGATCGATCCATGAAGACCGTGCCCTGCTGGTCAACGAAGTCTACGATGATCCCGACAATCGGCAGGCGGAGCGTGCCGTACGGGGCCGGTATCTCGACCACGTCGCCAAGGTCCAGATCGTGGAGCTGCGAGAAGTTGTCGGCCACGATCACGCCTTGTCCGGACGCCGCCGCTCGGTACATGTCCTCGACGTCGCCTGCGACAGGCTCGCTTCGAGCCGTTTGGGCGACGCTGTCCATTTCGACGGCGGCCACCATGGCCGGCTTGCCGTTGAACGTGATGCGGTTGTTGCGAAACATCTGCACGCGCTCGATTCCTGGCAAGGCCGCGATTTCGGGCGCCATCGTCGCCGGGAACCTCGTCGTCCGGACACCAAGCCGTTGAGAGGGCATGACGAACAGGTCGGGGTTGAGGGTCGTGTCCATCCATTGCACGATCGACCCGTAGGCGGCGCGCGCCATGCCACCGAAGGCCACGATGAGCGCCAGCGACAGCATCAGCGCGGCGACGCTGCCGGATGTTCGTCGTGGCGCCTGGATGACGCTGTCGGCAGCCAGCGCGCCCTCGACCGCCCGAATGCGTGTGAGAAGGGGTCGTAGCGCTCTGGTGAGGCCGACCGTCAGCATCGGTCCCAGGAGGAGCGCGACGACGATCGTGCAGGCGTAGCCGGCGTAGAAGAGCGCTCGCGACTCACTCGCCATGATGCCGCCCATGGATAGCGCGCCGAGGGCTGCCGCCAGCGTCAGCCTGATGCGGCCTTCTCCGCGAGAAATCACCTGGTGACTGCCCTTTCTGAGGGCCTCGATCGGATCGACGCGTGCCGCATCACGCGCAGGGATTGCCGCCGCCATCACACTGGTGAGCATGCCGAGGCCGACGGCGGCGGCCATCACGAGCGGGTCGGTGGCCACGTCGGCGGCCTGGCGGGCCACGCCGTACAGTTCGCCGACGAGCGTGCTGATCGCCGACGCAATGCCTCGCGCGATGAGCGCCCCGGCGACCAGCCCGATGAGCGAGCCGATGAGACCGAGCACCAGGCTCTCGGCCAGGAAGAGGCGGCGGACCTGGGCGCGCGTGGCGCCCAGCGCGCGCAGGATCCCGATCTCGGCGCGCCGCTCGGTGACCGAGGTGGCGAACGCGTTGTAGATGATGAACATGCCGATGAAGAGCGCGAAGGCGCTCGAGATGTTCACCATCATCGTGTAGCCCGCCACCATCGCTTCGGCCTGTCGTCCGCGACCGGCCGGCGGCTGCACGTCGAAGCCGGGCCCCAGGAGCGCCGTGAGTTCCTGTTCGGCCTGGGCAATCGTGGTCCCGGGTGAGAGGGCGATGTCGATGCGGTCGAACGTTCGGCCGCGCCCGAACATCTGCTGCGCAGCGTACACGTCCATGATCGCGAGATTGCCGCCAAAGGCGCTCGCCAGGCCCGACGGGCTCATGATGCCGCGTACGACGAAGGCCTTCTCGCCGTCGGCGGTTTGCAGCGGTAGCTGACTCCCCACGCCGAGGCCGTTTCGATCGGCCAGCTCCTTCGAGATGATGAGCGAGTCCGGCTGGGCGAGAAAGATCAGCGGGTCGTCCACGATGGCCTCGTCGCCGCTGTCGAGGTCGTAGTCGCGCAGGCTCCGGTCGCCCGTCATGTCGATGCCGAGTATCAGCAGGTCGCCCTCGCCCTGCAGTTGCGAGCCGACGACCGCTTCGATCACCGGGACCGCGACGCGCGCGGATGACGAGGATTGCACCTGCTCGAGAACGTCTTCTCCAAAACCCGCCTCGCCGGCCGTCACCTGCAGGTCGGTCCGACCCGCGATACGTTCTATCGTCTGAGAGAATGCAAGCAGCACGCTCTGGTTCGCCGTGTACATGCCGACGAACACCGCAATACCCAGCACCACGCCGGCCGTTGTCAGGACCGTGCGCAGCAGGTGGCGCCTGGCGTGTGGCCAGCTCAGGAGGGCGAGCAGTCTCACCGGGTAGTGTCCCCAGAAATTCGGCCATCCCGGAGCTCGACCTGGCGGCTGCAGCTCTCGGCCACGGTGGCGTCGTGGGTCACGATGACGACCGTCGCGCCCAGACGGGTGTTGAGATCGTGGATGAGCGCCAGTATCTCTTGCCCTGTCCGGGTATCGAGGTTGCCCGTCGGTTCGTCGGCAAGCAGGATTGGCGGGTAGATCGACAGTGCGCGCGCGATGGCCACGCGCTGGCGCTGGCCACCCGAGAGTTCGTCCGGCCGGTGCTGCACGCGGTCATCGAGCCCCACCAGCGAGAGCAGTTCGCGGGCTCTGTCCGCGACCTTGCGACGCGGCCAGCCGCGCAGGTGGAGCGGCAGCGCCACGTTTTCGAGGCACGTGAGCGTCGGCAACAGGTTGAACGACTGAAAGACGAAGCCGATCTTGTCCCGTCGCACCAGCGTCAGGGCGTCGTCAGACAGCTTCGCCAGCGATTGGCCATTCACCCGGACCTCGCCGGACGTGGGGTGATCCAGCCCACCGATCAGATTCAGCAGCGTGGACTTGCCCGAACCCGAGGGTCCCACGACCGCGGCCATCTCTCCCCCGTGGATGGTCAGGCTGACGTCGTCGAGCGCGACGACGCCTCGCTGATTGTCGAAACGCTTGGTGACCCGGTCGAGCTGAAGCATACCTCCCGGATCTTATCGGGACATAACTGGAAACGCTGCAATTCGAATAACTTAGCTCCCTGACCAGAGCGGAATGGAGTCGGGCTCAACCGTAGGCCAGCCCTAATGGCAAGAGTCGCCCATCCCGGTGACTTCGGCGTTACCCCAAAGATCGTCCTTCCGTTCATCCAACTTCCTCGGACTCCGGAATCCATGCCCTCTTCAAGAATCGAGGAAATCGCTCGAATTGCCTGACAAATCGAGGCGTAGCGCACCCAGTGTTCGCCACGGCCGCCACCACAGACACCCCCTACGACCAGGGACGATCAAAGATGCGCCAGCTGCCACGGTTATCTTTAGTCAGCTTCCTACCCGATTTATCCACGAAGGCACGAGGCATTTCCGATAGGACAAATGTGAGCCAAGTGATTTATAAACAGTCACTTACGATATGAACGGTCTTGGTCTTCGCGATCTAGCACGCTCTATGCAAGGGCAGTTGTCACCGCGGGGCATGTCGTCTCTTGGGTTGTGAGGTGCGTAAATGTTGAGATCCTTTGGCGATTATACGAACAAGCTCCTGATTGGAGCGGTAGCCATTGCTATGGTCGTAGCGATGAGCAGCACTGCGTCCGCAGACGGTTTGGATTTTGATATAGACGAGCAGGACTATGACACGACTGGCAATACCCTGACGTCCGACTTCATCGACGGCTCTTACAACGAGATTCTGACGATCACCAGCTTCGATCCAATTACGGGCTTTGGCGAGTTCGAAACCCTCGCCTACTGGAACGTAGGTAAGTTCGTACTCGACGGTGCTGACCAGCCCTCTAATGAAGGTGGCCCAGGTCAGTACGAGCTTTACGCGATTTTCGCCGCCTCGGGGGAGTTCCAATTTGATTTCGGCACGGGTGAGTTCGAGTTCACCGCAACCGGTGGTGAGATCGAGCTATACGCGGACGACGACTCCGACACGGGCACGGCGCAAGCCGATCTCCCAGCTAGCGGATTGCTCGGGAACCCCGATTTACTTCAACCCATCCGTGACGCACGCGGCGGGACCACTACTGACGATGTCTTGCTGGCGACAGCCTCGCTCTTGAGCGGTGACGGTGATACGTCAGGCGGGCAGTCCGCTGGCAACTTCGGGCTGACTTTCGATACCTTCGACTTGACATTACCTGGCTTGAGTTACTTCGTTGGGCCTGTTCCGTTTCATATGATCGTGACTCTTCAGGGTAATTTCAACGAGTTCAATGAAAACCTGACGAATCAGGTGCTGCAGGGTTCGGCAAACGCCGAGTTCATGGGGGTTCCTGAGCCAGCCGTCCTGTCGCTTCTCGGCCTGGGACTGTTGGGTTCGGCTCTCGCGGTACGGCGTCGTCGCAGGGCCTAGCCTAGCAGCGTTCGTCCCGTTATTTCGTGTAGCAAAGCATCCCGCGACCCAAGACTAGCCCCTGTAGTGAGCTACGGGGGCTTCGTTTTTTCCGCGGGCTTGAGTAGCCCCTTGGTCTAGTCGTCAGATACAAGGGGCTTGCGAGAGATAAAGGGGCTTGCGAGCCACGACATCGTAGCAATTTCCACAGACGTTCTCAGAGTTCACCTCGAAGCCTGCCGTGACGATGCGTTGCCGAATCCCGTCACGGTGGTAGGGGGTGTAGAGGATCCCTTTGCCGATGCCCCAGTCGTCTATCCGCTGAGCGATCTGTCTGAACGGCCAGACGCCACGCGGATAGAGCAAAACGTTGGTGGCCAGCGTACCCCCAGGCTTCAGGACCCGAAAGATGTCCCGCAATGCGCCGTCGACGTCGGGAAGGCAGTGAATCGAGTTGGCGATATTGATCGTATCGAACGTGGCGTCCGGGTAGGGCAAGGCCGCGGCGTCGGCGTGGCGCAACTCGATACTTGACCATCCCGCGAAGCGCCGCCTGGCACCGGCCAACATGGATTCAGCGTAGTCGATGCCGACAACGTGCGTTTCCGGCAGGCCCTTCCACCTGCGCCAGCGCAGCACCATCTCGAGCAGTGTGCCGGTGCCGCACGCCACTTCGAGGTGACGTGGCCCGAAGTTCGGAGCGAAGAAGCGTAACTGGTGGGTGAGCGTGCTGTTGTAGGCGAAGGTGAGGATGAAGAACCCGCGCAGGTCGTACCACCAGGGCGCTGAACGGTAGGCGGCAGCGATCTCGTCGCGAGACTTGGCGCTCATATGCCGAGTTGCCGCTTGGCGATGGCGATGGCCAGGCGATTCAGAGGATGGCGATTTCCTCCAGGGCGCCAGGTGTGGGAGAGCTGGTTGCGAAAGCCGTCGAACTGAATCGCGTGCGGTGCGGCCCACACCTTGCCACGGCCGATCAGGATCTTCAACGCCTCGGCCGCGGCAACGCCAGCGCACAGCATGCACGAAAGACCCGTCGATGGTCCCCGTCCGTCCGCGAGACTGACCCTGGTGGGATCCACCAGGTAGTGCCGGTGAAGCAGCGACGGGGCAAAGCCCACCAGGAATCGGATCGCCTTTTCGGCATCCGAGCATCCGGCCAGCTGGAAGTACTGCTCGAACGTCATGCGACCGGGCAGGAAGTTCAGTAGCGCGGCGCTCATGCCGAGCGGCGCCACACTGGTGGCGGGGATGTTGCGCTCCGCGCAATAGGCAAAGACCATCTCACGCGCTCGAAATGCAAACGCATCGAGGCCGTCAACGTAGAGATCAATGCCATCGAAGAAGGCTTCGATGTTGTGACGCTGAACGCCATCCGCGAAGACTCGAATGTCACACTCGGGATTGATGTCCCTGGCCATGTCGGCGAGGGTGTCAACCTTCGGACGACCGAGCGTCGAGACCGTGGCCCCTGCCTGCCGGTTGAAGTTGGGGAGTTCGAAGGTGTCGAGGTCGGCGATGTTGAATCGTGTGATGCCGAGGCGGGCCAGGGTGGTCAGATGAACGCCGCCGACGCCACCCATGCCGGCAATCGCGACGCGTTTGTGCCGGAGGCGGGCCTGCTCCTCCTCTGTCAGCCACCCGATGTTGCGACTGTACGCGGTCGCGTAGTCGAAACCGTGCATGGTGCAGATTGTGTCACGGCCCTGACGAACGACCAGCGCTCAAGCGGCGACAAGAGGCCCCGTCACCGTCTGAAACTGAGGCTGTGCGAGCCACACGCTCTGCGGCCTCACGACGAGGGGTACCCGTGCCAGTCTCGACTGGAGCAAGTCCACCAGGAAGCCGTACTTTCGACACGGGCGCCTCGAGTCGAACCGCAGGAGTTCGATCATCGTGTTGTATCTGGGGTCGAAGTAGGCCGGGAGCGTTGCGCCGCCAGCCTCCAGATACGAGCCGCCCAGCCGGCGCAGGATCGCCGACGAGGCGTGCGTGACGTTGGCGGTCGTGATGCCGAGCGCGCCGCCCAGCGCTCGGCACACGCCGTAGGCCGCCAGCGCGAGCACGAGGCCTTCCGAAGAGCAACGGCGCTCCTTCGATACCGCCCAGCCTCCAACTTCTGCGTACCGGAGGCCGGCACGTCTGGCTCGAGCGATCTCCGATTCGACCGCCGTGTACAGCTTGTCTCTCCACTCCGCCGCGTGAGCGAGCGGACTGCTTCGCACGCGCAAGTTCTCGATCGACGCGGTGTTCTCGTGCTGGAGGTACCAGGCGCACGAGCTGACCTGGCCGTTCGCATCCGTCATCAGGAGGTGCCAACTCTGTTCGTCCTCCGGCGTCCGATGAAGACCTTCCGCCGAAAGCTGCTGAGGGGTCAAATAGCCACCGTCCAGGTAGACACTCCCTCGCATTTCCTGCATCTGGCCGATGAGCCGCGCGTGGCGAGCCGAGTCGACGTCGATGTTCTTGAAGAGGCCCGGCACCATCGCCCCTGGAGGTGCCACGAGGACAAGGCGCTTTTCCACCGACGTGACGTTTCTCTCGAGAAGCTTGAGCATGATTTCTACCAGCCTTCAAATCGGCGAACGCCGGAAGGGTCTCCAATTCGCGTGCCGACGAGGCGGAACGAGTGATCGAGAGGGTGCCTTGGACGAGACAAGACGGCAACGTGCCTATATTCAGTGCGATAGAGACGCTCTGTCGCCAGCGTCCGCTGCGGCGTGGAGGTGTCGTTGTGGTCAGCCGAGCGATACCGGTTACCGTGTTCGCGGTCGTTCGACGGAATCGTAAGTCGGTCGCTTTGCCGTCACCCAAACTCTCGGCGGTCGACGTCCTTGAGCCAACCATCCTTTGTCAGTGTTTAGTCTTGTTCAACGCAGACTAATCGCGAGGGCTCCGTTGGACATGGATCTGTAACGACTATGTTTCGCATGGAGTTACGGCTAGTAGCCTGGTTGCTATTACATGGAAGGCCACTTGCTCTTCCGTGTAGTCTTAGCTGTATGTCTGGAGGTGGAATGTTGGGAATGCGTAAGGGCCTGGCTGGCCTTGTTGTGATGATTCTCGCGGTCGGTGCCACGTCATGCTCCGAGGATCCCGAGATCGCCAGACAACGCTACCTCGAAGAAGGCAATTCTTACATGGAGAGTAAGAGTTACGCGGAGGCCGTTGTCAGCTATCGGAACGCTGTCCGTGCCGACGAGAGGTTCGGTGAGGCTCGTCTACGGTTGGCTGAAGCTTATCTCGCCGCCGGAGATGCGGCGAACGCCCTTCGCGAAGCAGTCCGCGCGGCAGATCTCATGCCCGAGAGCGTCGACGCGCAGTTGCGAGCGGGCTTTCTGCTTCAACTAGCACGTCAGCACCCTGAGGCGCGGGCGCGTGCGCTGGCGGCGCTGGCCATCGAATCGAGGAACCCGCGCGCCCTGGTGCTGCTGGGCAATGCGCTCGCTGGGTTGAAGGACCTGGATTCTGCCGTTGAGCAAATCGAGCAGGCCATTGGTGAGGCTCCCGAAGTGATATTGAGCTACGCGAATCTTGGCGAGCTCCAGATCGCGCGAGGCGATCGGGAGGCGGCTGAGGACGCGTTCAGACGAGCTGTTGAAGCTGCTCCGGAGTCAATGGAGTCTCATGGCAGCCTCGCGAACTTCCTCTGGGCGATCGGCGAACTGGAGGAGGCAGAAAGTGAATTCAAGGCGGCATGGGCAATCGAGCCCACGTCGCCGACGCTCAATCGAGCCATGGCGGCGTTCTACATCAGTCAGACACGTTTCGACGAAGCCGAGCCCTACTTGAAATCCTACGCCGAAGACACCGGTACCACAGAGGCCAACCTCGTGCTCGCCGACTATTACGTCCGTGCCCGCAGGCTCACCGAGGCGACGAGCATCCTGTCGAGCCTGGCGGAGGAGCAAAGCGGTTTCGACCAGGCAATGCTCCGTCTGGCGGCGCTCGATTTCATCGCCAACAGGCGCGCGGACGCGTACGAGAAGCTCGACAGCGTTCTGCAGCGTGAGCCGCGAAACGAACTAGCGCTTGAGGCCAGGGCTCGGTTTCAGCTGACCGAGCGAAAGAATCAGGACGCGCTGGCTACCACAGCCGGTCTTGTCGAGATCAATCCACGGTCGGCGCGAGCTCAGTACGTCCGCGGTCTCGCGCTCGAGGCGACCGGTGCGGTTGACGACGCCGTCAAGGCCTATCAGGAAGCTCTCGCCGTTGCGCCCGCTTCCGCGGCCGTTCAAGGCAAGCTCGCCACGCTGTATCTGTCGCGGGGCAACTCCAGGGACGCACTGCAGCTCGCTCAGCAGGTGGTCAAGGCGCAGCCGCGGTCGGCTGGGGCCAGGCTTCTGTATGCAAAGGCGCTCCTTCGGTCTGGCGATCTTCCGAATGCCGAACGCGAGTTGCTGGCGCTCTCGAAAGCCGTTCCGTCATCCGCAGAGATCCATACGTGGGTGGGGATGTTGTACGAAGCGAAGCGAGACGTCAGAGGCGCGCGTCGGTCGTTCGAGCGGGCACTCGAACTGCAGCCCGAATCGGACGTTGCGCTCGCGGGGCTGGTGAGCGCTGATCTGGCTGAGAAGGACCCCACATCGGCCCTGGCAAGAATCCAGACGCAGCTCGCCAAGAATCCCAACAGCGCCAGGCTCGTGATGATGAGCGGGATGGCGTATATGGCGGTTCGGGATCTGCCGAAGGCCGAGGCTGCATATCGGAGGCTGCTCGAACTCGATTCCAATAACATCGACGCCTACGGCAGATTGGGCGCTATATACCTGGTGCAGAATCGACTCGATGCAGCGATCGAGACCTTCGAGGAACTGGCGCGGCGCCCCCGGGCGGCGGTGGCGGCCGAAACGATGCTCGGCACGCTGCTGACTCGCCAGAACAAGCCGGACGAAGCCCGAATGCACTTCGAGCGCGCGCTCGAGCTTGATCCTCGTGCCGCGGTCGCCGCCAACAACCTCGCGTGGGACCATGCCACCAACGGCGGCAACCTGGACACGGCGCTGCAGCTCGCACAGGCAGCCAAGGCCGTGCTCCCTGACAACGCGTCAGTGACCGACACACTCGGGTGGGTGTACTACCAGCAGGGTCTCACGGGCCTGGCGGTGAGCACCCTGGAGGAAGCCGCCGCCCAGAATGCATCCAACCCGAATATTCACTATCATCTGGGCCTCGCGTATCTCAAGAACGGCGACAGTGATGAGGCACGGGCGTCCCTGCAGGAGGCCCTGAAGCTGAATCCGGCCTTCCCCTCCGCTGAGGACGCACGCCGGACCCTGGCGACGATCGGTGGCTAAGGCGAGAGAGGGTCAAGTCTCATGACCATGCGACGCGTGATTCTCGGCGGTGTGGCCGTTCTCGCCCTCTCCGCGGCGGCATGCTCGAATCCTGAAGAAGACAGGCAACGCGCGTTCGAGAGTGGCAATCAGTACTTCGAGCAAGAACAGTACGCCGAGGCCATCGTCGAGTACCGCAACGCCATTCGCGTTGACCCGAGGTTTGGTGAAGCCCGACTCAAACTGGCCGAGGCCTATGGCTTCACGGGGAACGTCCAGGCGGCCTTCGCCGAACAGATCCGCGCGGCGGATCTCCTGCCCGAGAATGTGGACGCGCAGATCCGGGCGGCCGCGTATCTGCTCCTGGCACGTCAGTTCGAAGACGCGAAATCGCGCGTGGAGCGAGCCCTCGCGCGAGATCCGCAGAACGCCCAGGGCCTTCTCATCCTTGGCAACGCCCTGGCGGGTTTGCGCGATATCGATGGCGCGATCGCGCAGATCGAGCAGGCCATCATGATCGATCCGTCGAACGCCGGAAGCTACACCAATCTGGCCGGCCTGAAGCTCGCCGACGGCGAGCGCGGCGAGGCGAGGGCTGCCTACGAGAAGGCGGTCGAGGTCGATCCCCAGTCAGTGCCCGCGCGAATCGCGCTCGCCAACTTTCAGTGGGGCACCGGTGACCTGTCGTCTGCCGAGGAGTCGCTCAAGGCGGCGCTCGCGATCGATCCCAGGCACATCCTTGCCAACCGCGCGCTCGCCAGTTATTACATGGGCACCGGTCGGGCACAGGAGGCCGAGTCGTACGTCCGTACGATCGCCGACGTTGGAGGCGACGTCGAGAAGCTGGGGCTGGCCGACTACTACCTGACCCAGAATCGCACGGCCGACGCGAAGGGCGTGCTCGAGCCGCTGGCCGGTGTTGAAGGGGGACCGGCGGCCTCTGGTGCAGAGTTGCGCCTCGCACAGATCGCGTACGTCGAGAAGCGCACGGCCGAGGCGAATGCCGCGCTCGACCGTCTCCTCGCGCGCGAGCCATCGAACGCCGCAGCGCTCATGACCAAAGCCCGATGGCTATACGCCGACGGGAACACGCAAGGGGCGGTGGAGCGTTCGAGCGAGGCGGTGGCTGCGGATCCGCGCTCGGCCCAGGCCCACTATCTTCACGGCACGATGCGGCTGGCGGCTCGCCAGTTCGACGAGGCAACCGACGCGTTTACCGAGGCGCTTCGGCTGAATCCCCGCGCCGCGGCGGCACAGGTCCAGCTGTCTCGGCTGACGCTGCTTCGTGGTGATGCCGCCGCCGCCGTGCAGTACGCGCAGGAGGCGACCAGGAATGCGCCCGGCAATCCGGTTGCTCGCGTCGCGCTGGCCCGCGGGCTGTTGAGGCAGGGGCAGACGGCTCGCGCCGAAGTCGAGATCGCGTCGCTCCTCGAGCAGTATCCCAATGCCACGCCGGTCGTCGCGCTCGACGGCGCGCTCAAGGCCTCCAGGAACGACTTCTCCGGCGCCAGACGCGCCTACGAACGGACGCTGCAGCTCGACGCCAACTCCAGAGAAGCGCTCACGGGCCTCGTGATGCTGGACCTGGCGCAGAAGAACACGGCGGCCGCGAAGGCCCGCGTCGAGTCGAGTCTGGCCACCCAGCCGGATCGGCCCGATCTCCTCAGCCTCGCGGCCCGTGTCTACGTGGTCGAAAGAGACTTTGGCAAGGCCGAGCAGGTGCTGCGCCACCTCATCGAGGTGGATCCGTCGAACATGGCCGGCTACGGCATGCTCGGCCAGCTGTACCTGGCGCAGCGAAAGCTCGACGAGGCGAAAGCCGAATTCGACAAGCGCGCGAGCGCCGATCCGAAGGACGCACCGGCCCGCCTGGTCGTGGCGATGATCCTGGAGATGCAGCAAAAGGTGCCCGAAGCCAAGCAGAAGTACATCGAGGTGCTCGCGATCGATCAACGCTCCGTGATCGCGTCAAACAACCTCGCCTACCTGTACGCCGAAGAGGGTGAGAATCTGGACAGCGCCCTGACACTGGCCCAGACCGCTGTCGAACAGGCGCCGGATAACCCCGACGTGCGGGACACGCTCGGGTGGGTGTACTACAAGCAGGAGCTGCCGGATCTGGCCGCGAGGGCGTTCGAGGACAGCATCTCCAAGAACCCGGAGAACGCCATCTACCACTATCACCTCGGCCTCGCGTCGGTGAAGCAGGGAAACCTCGCCCGCGCCAGGCGGTCGTACCAGACGGCGCTGACGCTCAGGCCGGACTACCCCGAAGTTCAGCAAGCGTTGAAGACGATCGGTGGCTGAAATCGCACCAGCGGCCACCGAGGCGAGCCCGCTTTCGACAGGAGCTTCGACCGTGGCCTCGGTCGACAGGTTGGACGCGGAGGTTCGACCCGCTGCTTCTGTGTGGCGGTCGGTGGGGTTCGGCCTGCTGCTGGTCGAACTCGTCGTCCTGTACGCGCCAACCGTGGCGTTTCTGTGGGAACGCTGGACGATGAGCGTGTGGCACAACGCGCATGGCGCACTGGTGCCACCGATCGTGGCCTATCTGATCTACCGCGAGCTGAAAGGCTTCAAGGGATCGCCGGTGCGCGGGAGCGCCTGGGGCTTCGTCCTGCTGCTGCCCGCCCTGTTTCTCCACGCCATCGATGCCGGCATGCACACGCAGCTGCTGGCGGCCGGGTCTATCCTCGTGGCGCTGCCAGGGCTGTCACTCCTCCTGATAGGCGTGGAGCGCACCAGGGCGATCGCCTTTCCCCTTGTCTTTTTGGCCGCCGCGCTGCCGATTCCACTTGGCATGACCGAGCAGGTGCACATGGCGCTCCGGGTGATTGCCACCGCGGCGGCGGCTTGGTTCGTGCCTCTGCTGGGCATACCGGTGTTCGCCGAGGGTACAACCCTCCACGTGGCCCCTGGCCCGATCCAGATCTCCGACGCGTGCAGCGGCTTCTCGACGCTCTACGCTGCCGGTGCGGTGGCGTTTCTCACGGCCTACTCGGCGGGAACGTGGCAGCGACGCGCGCTCGTCCTGCTGTGCGCTGCGCCCCTGGCCATCGCCGCCAACCTCCTGCGCGTCGTCTTTCTGGTCGTGCTGGTCGTATGGGAAGGCGCCTGGGTACTCGACACGTTCATCCACCCGCTCTCGGGGATGATGACCTTCGCGCTCGCGCTGCCGATCATCTTCTGGCTGGGCGGCGACCCTCCCAAGCGCGCGAGCGCAGGCGAGGTCAAGGCATGATTTCAACTCGCTTCCTGCCGGTCGTATGCGGGCTTTTCGCCGTGACGCTCGTACCGACATTCATTCACAGCTACACAGACTCGACGGTCAGGGACGGTCGGACGACGTCGTCGATCCCGATGTTGCTGGCAGGGTACGACGGCGTACCGTCCGATCGCAACGCGACCTGGGGCCAGCGCCGATTTGAGAGTGACGACTGGACCGAGCGCATCTACCGGTCTGGCGATGACGAGGTGAAGCTCACCGTGATCCGCTCGTACGACGCCAAGGCGTTGTACCACCATCCCGAACTGGCCGTGTCCTACGGCCCGAGCTACGTGAGGACGGAAGTCAGACGGTTCGCCGAACGTCCGGACGTGCCTGTGCACGTGCTGTACGCGGACTCCGGGCTCGTGGCCATGTATGTCCTGTCGTACGACGATGCGTTCGTCGAGGAGCCGATCCGTTTTCAGCTTCGCACCGCTGCTGAGCTCCTGTTCAGCGGACGAAAGGCGATGACCTTGTTCTTCCTGACCGACGAGCGCGTCGGGCCTGGCGACGTCGAGTCGCTGCCCTCGATTCCGGTGCTCTTTTCCGCTATCGACCAATTCGCCGCCAGCGCTGGCGCCTCGCAGTAGCGTGCATGGCAGGAGTGTCAGCGGCGGCTGGAACGCTGCGCCGACGGCCTGATCCCACCGTAGGTTCTCAGTCCACGAGCTGGGCCGTTCCGTGGGCCGGGGTGACACTGGTCGTTGCTGCCGCGGCAACGGTCGTCGACGCGGTGCTGCTTCATTACCGGCGCGCGTACTTCACCGGTGGGTTTCTGGCCACCGACTACATCACCAGCCTGACCGAGGCGGTTGCCTTCTTCGCTGGTTCTCTTCTAACCGACGCGGCCGTCGTCGGCGTCGTGGCCTTTGCGGCGCTGTGGCTGCTCGGACGTCTGGCCGTGCCTCGTCACCTGGCGCTGGCGGCGGCCTTGTTGCTGGCGTTCGCGCCGGTGCTCGTCGCCGACTTCGTTGAGTACCAGTTGGCGACCTACCTTGGCGACGCCTTCGACCTCCGACTTCTCTTCGACCTCTCGGGGCGCGACCCTGGCGAGTTCTTCGCGGTCTCCGCCTCGCATGTGACGCGGGCCATCTGGATCTTCACCGGCGTCGGTCTCGTCGCGGCCGCGGCGTTCTGGATTGCCCTTCGCCGCATGGCGCGCCGCAACGCGGAGCCGATCCGTGCGCCTTCCACGTGGCGAAGTGTCCTGGTTCCGCTCGGTGTCTGCCTTGCGGGCGCGGTCGTCATGACGCTCTTGCGAAGTGGCAGCGACGTGCTCGACAACGGCCTCCGTCGAAAGCCGACCGGGCGGGTTCTCGGGGCCGTCGTTCAGGCGGTGACCGACGTGGACCGCGACGGGTACGGCGCACTGTCCCGTCCCGCCGATCCCGATCTCTTCGATGGGAGTGTGCGACCCTACGCGCTCGACATTCCAGGCAACGGGATTGACGAAGACGGGGTTGGCGGCGACCTTCCGTCGGGAACCGAGCCGTACGGCGAGGCGCACGTTGCAGCCGGTGAGTGGATCTTCAAGCCAGACATCGTCCTTGTTGTACTGGAGAGCTTTCGCGCGGACCTGCGTGGCGCGCACCTTGGGAGCAAGCCCGTCACGCCCGTTCTTGACGCGCTGGCCGCGCGGGGCGTCGCGCCAGAGGTGGCCTATTCGCACAATGGCTACACCGTGCAGTCGCGTCGCCACATCTTTACCGGGAGCGTCGCCGACGTTCGGAGCGGCACGCTCGTCGACGATTTCAAGCGGCAGGGCTACGAGGTGGCGTACTTCTCGGGTCAGGACGAGTCGTTCGGAGGCCCGCAGCAAGGGGTAGGCTTCGACCGGGCGGATGTCGCCTACGACGCGCGCAGCGACAGGGAGCGTCGGTACTCGAGTTTTTCAACCGCCGGCAGCCTCGCAGTGCCGTACGGCGTGGTCCAGGAGCGCGTCGCGGCTTTTCTGGACGCCAGGCAGCGCAACCGCCCGCTGTTCCTGTATGTGAACTTTCACGACACCCACTTTCCGTACCACCATCGTACGATTCGGCCCTTGATCGGCGACACGATCGTCGACCAGGCCGGGATCGCGCCCGATCGTGCGGACCAGGTGCGAGCGATGTACATGAATACCGCGTCGAACGTCGATCGGGCCATCGGCGAGGTGCTCGACAACGTGCGGCGCGCGCTCGG
>Ga0326597_10006876_pt1 | contig 15513 bp, 12 predicted proteins | sample RVTome_12_FD_203789 | JGI IMG/M metagenome (GOLD analysis project Ga0326597, IMG submission 203789) | Soil microbial communities from uranium-contaminated site in the Upper Colorado River Basin, Wyoming, United States - RVT100D185 | ecosystem: Environmental > Terrestrial > Soil > Contaminated >...
CGTCCAGTCCGAGACCCGGGACCGCATCGGCCGGGCCGGAGTCGGGGAGGGGGCGTTGCTCCTGTGGGTCGACGCCGGGTCGCTGGAGCGGGCGTTGCTTGCCGACCCGTGGATCAGCGATGCCCGCGTCACCAAGGTATGGCCCGACCGGCTGGTCGTCGAGGTGCTCGAACGCCGCCCGATGGTGTGGATCGAAGGGGTGCTCGGCTGGATGCTCGTCGCCGAGGACGGAGTGGTCGTGGGTCGCGCCGGCCGGCCCGGGGAGGGACTGCTGCGCGCCTCGATCGCCTTCCCCGATCAAGAGCCCGGGCAGCGTCCGGTCGATCCGTCATGGCACGAGATCATCGACATGGCGTTGGTCCTGGAGGATGCGCTCGGGGGCACTCTGATCCTCGAGATGCGGGGCGCCGAGATGTGGACCGAAGTGCTCGGCCACCAGGTGCGCCTCGGGCATCCCATCGATCTGGCCGACAAGGCGAGGACCCTCCTCGCCATGATCGGCTCCGAATTGCCGCCGGGGGCGGTGATCGACCTGACGTCGCCATCACGACCCGCGCTCGTCGTCGACGACCCTGAATCCAAAGTCGAGGGTTCGGACGAAGAATCGTGATCCTGAGGTCGAGGGTGGAGTATCCTTCCTCGGGTCCCCCGAGGTCGGTCGTCGGCCGCTCCAGTGGACCGCACACCGAGGAGAACCCATGGTGACCAACGACGGTCTCCAGAGCTACCTGGCAGTCATCAAAGTCGTCGGCGTCGGTGGCGGCGGGGTCAATGCCGTCAACCGGATGATCGAGGCCGGGCTGCGCGGAGTGGAATTCGTCGCCATCAACACCGATGCCCAGGCGTTGCTCATGTCCGATGCCGATGTGAAGCTCGACATCGGCCGAGAGCTGACCCGCGGTCTCGGAGCCGGGGCGGATCCCGAGGTGGGCCGGACGGCGGCCGAGGCGCATCGCGACGACATCGAGGACTCGTTGCGCGGGGCCGACATGGTGTTCATCACCGCCGGCGAGGGGGGTGGCACCGGGACCGGAGCCGCCCCGGTGGTCGCCGAAATCGCTCGGAACCTGGGGGCGCTCACCGTTGCCGTGGTGACCCGGCCGTTCGGCTTCGAGGGCCGCCGGCGTTCGGTGCAGGCCGAGCAGGGGATCTCCGCCGTCCGCAACGCGGTCGACACGCTCATCGTGATACCCAACCAGCGGTTGCTGGAGCATGCCGACCAAAGCCTGCCGATAGTGGATGCCTTCCGCCTTGCTGACGAGGTGCTGCTGCACGGAGTCGGTGGGATCACCGATCTGATCACCACCCCGGGGCTGATCAATGTCGACTTTGCCGATGTCAAGTCGGTGATGTGGGGTGCCGGAACCGCCGTCATGGGCATCGGGCGCGCCACCGGCGACAACCGCGCCGCTCAGGCGGCCGCCAAGGCGATCGCCAGCCCGATGCTGGAGTCATCGGTCGAAGGCGCCAGCGGGGTGCTGCTGTCGGTGGCGGGCTCGAGCTCGATGAGCCTGCACGAGGTCAATCAGGCCGCCACCACCATCGCCGAGTACTGCACGCCCGACGCCAATGTGATCTTCGGGGCCACCATCGACGACTCGATGGGGGACGAAATGCGGGTAACCGTCATCGCCGCCGGCTTCGGCGGGGGGCCGACCGAGCGTCCCCGCATCCAGGCACCTTCCTTACAAGCACCCTCGATCCCCAAGCCGACCCGGGCCCCGTCGCCCTCGATGGACGACGACCTCGAGTCGTTCGACGACCTGGAGATCCCCGACTTCCTCAAGGGATGATTCGGCCTCGCGGCTTTCGGGGTGCGGCGTTCGGTGATGCTTCCTACGGGGATGTTCGTTCCGAGCGATCAGCCCGCAGCCGGATGTCGGCCCAGATCGGGATTCCGGACGAGTGGGCCTGGATGCGTCAAGTGCATGGAGCCGAGGTCATCAGGGTGAAGGCGCCGGGACTGCAGGGTGACGGCGACGCCGCCTTCACCGAAATCGCCATGGTGCCGATCGCGGTGTCGACCGCGGATTGTTACCCGGTGATCGTCGAGGCCGCAGGTGCGGTCGGCATCGCCCACGCCGGCTGGCGGGGAGCCGCCTCCGGGGTGATCGCCGCGCTGGTGGAGGCGATGACGGCGTCGGGTCACCAACCGGTTCGGGCGGCGATCGGCCCCGGGATCGGCGGCTGCTGCTTCGAGGTGGGTCCCGAGGTGGCGGCCCGCTTCCCCGGCCATCAGACGACCACCGGCTGGGGTACGGCGGCGGTCGACCTCGCCGCGGTGATTCGGACCGAACTCGGCGACATCGACATCTGGGCGTCGGGGATCTGCACCATGTCGGACGACGGGTATCACTCGCATCGGCGCGATGCCACCCGGCTGCGCCAGGTGGCGGTGGCATGGCTTCCGGGCTGATTGGGGTGCGGCGCCGGATCGTGGCCGCCGCCGAACGCGTCGGTCGCGACCCTGCCGAGATCACCCTCGTCGGTGTCAGCAAGTACGCCGATGACGGCGCCATCCGGGCTGTCCACCAGGAAGGGCTCGGCGACTTCGGGGAGAACCGCGCCGCAGAGTTCGTCGAACGGGCCGGCCTGCTCCCCGACGCCCGCTGGCACTTCGTAGGGCGCCTGCAGGGGAACAAGGTCAGGCAGGTGCGCCCGCTCACCCATCTGCTCCACTCGCTGGATCGGATCGACCTCGCCGAGTACTGGGTGAAGGGTCCCGGCCTGCCGCCGCCGCTGCTCGTGCAGGTGAATCTCGCCGGGGAGCCTCAAAAGGCCGGGGTGCCCGCTGCCGGGGCCGGGGCCCTCGTCGCTGCCGCCGAGCGGCTCGGCCTCGAAGTGGTGGGGCTGATGACCGTCCCCCCGGCAGGTGGCGAGCCCGAGGCGTCCCGGGAGTGGTTTCGGCGCCTGCGCCAGCTGCGCGATGAACTCCGTGAGGACCACCCGGCGGTGACCGGGCTTTCGATGGGCATGTCGGACGATTTCGAGATCGCCGTCGAAGCGGGTGCCACGGTGTTGCGGGTCGGACGGGCTATCTTTGGCCCGTTCCCCGCAAAGGGTTGATCTCGTGGGTCTGTGGCATAGGACACTCTTCTATCTCGGGTTGGTCGATGAGGACGCCGTCGGCGCCGATGATCCATATGGCGACGACCCGCGGGCGGGCCAGGATGCGACACAGCCGCGGCGCCAGCCGACTCGCCAGACGGTGGGCCGTGCCTCGGGCAACCGCCAACAGCCGCAGCAGGGCCGGCAGCCGGCGCGGCCGCGGGTGGCGCTCGGTCGGCCGGAACCGGAGGAGCTCAACCTCGATCCCACCCTGACGACGGGCGAACGGATCGCGGCGAATCGCCGTGGCGAACCGAGCCCCACGGGACCGACCGGTGTCCAGGGCCGCCGGGTCGAGCCGCCGATGTCGACTCGGCGCCGGCCGGTGGGAGATCCGTCGTTCTCCGATTCCGGGGTGACGGTGACTCCGGCCTCTCGTCCCATGGTGAGGACGGTCTCCGACGCCGATCTCGAGTGCGAGGTCATCGTGGCCCGGTCGTACACCGACGCCCAGGTGCTCGCCGATCACATCAGGGCGACGATCCCGGTCGTGCTCGATCTACGCAAGGTCGAGCCGGCGATGGTGCGCCGCCTCGTGGACTTCTCGAGCGGGCTCACCTACGCCCTCGGGGGCTCGATGCGCAAGATCGGCCAGGGGGTCGTCCTGGTGTGCCCGGCCAATGTCAACATCACCCGCGAGGAGAAGCGCCGGCTCAAGGACCTGGGGTACTACCAGGCACCGGAGGAGTCCTGACCGGTGGCGATCATTTGCTTCCTCATCCAGGCGTACAGCATCGTCGTCATCGCCCGGATCGTCCTCGAGTGGATTCCGGTGTCGTACGACCACCCGGTTGCCCGGGTCCGGTCGGCATTCCGAACGATGACCGAACCGGTGCTTCGGCCGCTACGGGCGATCCTGCCCCCGGTGCGGATCGGCGGAATGGGGCTCGACCTGTCACCGCTGGTGCTGCTGGTCGGCCTCTCCATCCTCGCCGCAGTGATCTGCTGAGGGCCCCCGGGTGGCTCGACCGGCGACCTTCCGGATCCGTAACGACACCGGCTCGCCTGCTGCGTCGAGCGTCGCCCCGCCGCTGCTCCGGGTGACCGAGCCGGCAAGGACCTCGCCGGCGATCCAGTCGCCGTGCTCCGCGAAGGCCGCCACGACGCTCGGCGACGCTGCATCCCAAGTGAGGGCGATGCGATCGAATACCTCGAGCCCGGCTTCCTTGCGCAGCCCCTGGACCAGCTTGACGATTTCGCGGGCCAGAGCCTCGCGTGCCAGGTCGGGGGTGATGGTCAAGTCCAGTCCCACCGAGAGCCGGTCGTCGGAGGCGACCGCGGTGCCCGGCCGCGGCTGACGGACGACGATGACGTCGCCGGCGTGGATCGGCTCGCCGAGGATGTCGAGCGGGTCGCCGGCGAGCAGTGCGGCAGTCTGTTCCGAGCCGAGAGCCGCGATGGCTGCGGCGGCGGCGCCCATCCGCGCCCCGAAGCGAGGCCCGAGCGTCCGATAGTTCGGCTTGGCGCTGATGCTGGCCAGGCTGGCCTCGTCGGCCGAGGTGGCCACCTCCCTGACGTTGAGCTCCTCTGCCACCAGATCGCGGTGGTCCTCTACTGCGCCCCGCACCACGGCGTCGTGGCTGACGACCGTCAGAGTCGCCAGTGGCTGACGAATCCGCACTCCGGCGGTGACCCGGAGGCCGCGGCCGAGGCCGACCGCCTGGCGAACCGCGGCCATGGCGGTCTCGAGGGCGGGGTCGATGAGATCCTCGTCGGCCTCCGGATAGTCCTCGTGATGCACGCTGCGGGGCCCGGCGACACCGCGCCGGGCCACCACCAGATCCTGATACATCCGCTCGGTGACGAAGGGAAGCACCGGCGCCATCAGCTTGGTGAAGGTGACCAACACCTCGTAGAGCGTGGCGAATGCCGCCAGGCTGTCGTCCGGCTCGGTGCCGCGAACGGTCCAGAAACGGCGACGCGATCGGCGGATGTACCAGTTGGTGAGATCGTCGATGAATTCGATCAGCGGCGGGATCACGTTGTAGAGGTAATAGCCCTCCATCTCGGTGTTGACCCGTCTCACCAAGCTCTGCAGCACCGACAGGATCCAGCGGTCGATCTCGGGCCTGGCGGCCGCCGGGGGAGCGCCGTCGAGCTGTCCCACGGTGAGACCCTCGGCGGCGGCGTAGGTGCTGAAGAACGAGTAGGCGTTCCAGTAGGGGAGCATTACGGTACGGACCACTTCGCTCACCGCCCGATCCGAGAAGCGCAGCGGCTCGGCGCGCACCAGCGGGGAGTTGATCAGATAAGCCCGCAGCGCATCGGCTCCCGTCGACTCGACGAGGGCCATCGGATCGGGGTAGTTCTTGAGGCTCTTCGACATCTTCCGCCCGTCGCCGGCGAGGATCAGCCCGTTGACGACGCAGTTGCGGAACGGGACCTTGTCGAAGAGCGCGGTGGCGTGAACCAGCAGCGTGTAGAACCAGCCTCTCGTCTGGTCGAGCCCCTCGGCGATGTAGTTGGCCGGGAACCCGCGCTCGAATCGTTCCTTGTTCTCGAACGGGTAGTGATTCTGGCCGTAGGGCATGGCGCCCGACTCGAACCAAACGTCGAGGACTTCGGGCACCCGTCGCATGGTCCCGGCACACTCCCCGCAGGGGAAAGTCACCTCGTCGACGAAGTGTTTGTGGAGATCGGTGACGAGGATCCCGCTGCGCTCGTGGAGATCGGCGATGCTGCCGACGCACACCGTCTCGTCACAGGCATCGCACTCCCAGATCGGGATGCATGACCCCCAGAACCGGTTGCGGGAGACTGCCCAATCGCGGGCCTGTTCGAGCCAGTTGCCGAAGCGGCGGGTGCCGACGTGTTCGGGAACCCAATGGATCGTCTCGTTGAGTGCCACCATCCGATCGCGGATCCTCTCCACCGCGACGAACCAGGTGGGGATCGCCTTGTAGATGAGCGGGGTGTCGGTGCGCCAGCAGAAGGGGTAGGCGTGGATGATCCGCTCGCTGCGGGCCAGCCCGCCCCGCTCCCTGAGGAGCTTGATCAGGATCGGGTCGGCTTCCTTGACGAGCCGGCCGGCCACGTCGGGCACCGCGTCGGTGAATCGGCCCACCGCGTCGACCGGATCCACCAGGAGGTGGTCGAGCCCGGCAGCGGCGAATGCCGCCAGGTCGGCCTCGCCGAATGCCGGCGCCATATGAACCAGCCCGGTCCCTTCGTCGACGGACACCTCTGCGCCGGGGATCACCACGAACGCCCCGGAGTCGGCGAGGTCGGCGAAGTACTCGAAGGCCGGCCGGTACCGGGTGCCCACGATCGCCGATCCCGCGGCGGTGGCCGCGGTCGTGGCGCCGTCGGGCCAATAGACGCCGACTCGCTCGGCGGCGATCCAGTACCGGCCCGGCGCCCCGTCGAGTGGCTGGTCGATGCGGACGTACTCGATCTCCGGACCCACGGCTACCCCGAGGTTGGAAGGCATCGTCCACGGTGTGGTCGTCCACACCAGGAGCGCATCGCCCGGCTCCACCGGCCCGTTGCCTTCGGTCACCTCCAGCCGCACCGTGATCGAGGGGTCGTCGACATCGCGGTAGGAGCCGAGATTGACCTCGAAGTTGGAGAGGGGGGTCGCCGCTCCCCACGAATACGGCAGCACCTTGAACGCCTTGTAGACCAACCCCTCGTCCCACAGGCGGCGGAACACCCACCACACCGACTCCATGAAGTCGGTGTCCATGGTCTTGTAGTCGTCGGCGAAGTCCACCCAGCGGCCGATCCTCCGGGTGACGTACTCCCAGACCTCGGTGTTCGCCATCACCCGCTCGCGGCACGCCTCATTGAATCGGGCGACGCCGTATTCGAGGATGTCGGGGGGCCCGGAGAGGTCGAGGGCACCCTGGACCTCGAGCTCGATCGGCAGCCCATGGGTGTCCCAGCCGAAGCGGCGCTCCACGCGAAAGCCGCGCATCGTCCAGTAGCGGGGAACGATGTCCTTGAGCACCCCGGCGAGCAGGTTCCCGAAGTGGGGGCTCCCGGTGGGGAAGGGCGGGCCGTCGTAAAAGGTGAACTCCATCTCCGCGGGGCGGAGCCGGATCGACTCCTGGAACGCGTCGATCCGGTCCCAGAGGTCGAGGATCTCGAGCTCGAGCGCGGGAAACGACACGTCGGGGGGAACTCGCTCGAATGGCTTCGGCATCTGGTCCTCGGTCGGCTCGCTTCCGCTGCCGCCGGGACGAGCCATGGGCCCGCGGTACCACCCGGCTTGCCGCCCGAAGACGGCCGCTCGTGGTCCCTGGTCTCGGAGGGAAACCCGTCGGGTTCTACCCGGGCACCGCCCGCTCTTCCCGAGGCTCGGAGGCGATGGCCACTCGATCCCGGGGCGCCGGCCTCACACCGTATACCGGCTCGCTGAGCCCCGCGATTTGGATCGGATGGCGTCCTCGTCGACGCCGCCAAGGGAAGGTAGCAGGTGGCCGGCGGCTCCACGGTCCGGTGATCCCCTGCTGCCACAATCGATCCGGTGTACTCCGAGCACCCGGCAGGGGTGGTCATCGCGGTTTGGGTGGTGCCGGGCGCCAGTCGTGACGAGATCGTGGGCGAGCACGACGGAGCGCTCAAGGTTCGCGTCTCGGCTCCGGCCGAATCGGGACGGGCGAATCAGGCAGTCATTCGGCTGTTGGCCGCGGTGATACCCGGACCACGGGTCACCCTCCTCGCCGGAGCGAGGTCCCGTCGCAAGCGGATGCTCATCAGAGGCGCGACCCTCGACGCCGCCCGCGACGCTCTTGCCAAATGGCGATCCGAAGCCTGAAGCCGGCCATCTGCCACCCGAATCGCCCGTGGTATCGTCGCACGCTCGCAGGAGGGCCCATGGCACGCGATCTCGCCCAGTCGACGCTCGAACGGTTTCGCAAGCGCCTCGAGGAGGAGCGGGAGCGCCTGGAGGTGCTGGTGCGCGACATCGAGGCCGACCGCGAAGAAGTGCGGCTCACCGAAACGTCCTCCGACCGCAGCCCCGACCCAAATACCGCGGAGGGCGGATCGCTCGCCTTCGAGATGGAGAAGGAGCTGTCCCTCTGGCAGAACGCCCAGGACATCCTCTCCAAGATCGAGGAGGCCGTCACCCGCATCGAGGAGGGCAGCTACGGGATCTGTGCCGAGTGCGGCAACTCGATCCCGGTGGCGCGCCTCGATGCCCTTCCCTACACCAAGCTGTGCGTCGATTGCTCGGCGAGCCGTCGCTGACGCCCCGCACCACGGCGTTCGTGGCCGCCGGGGGAGTGCTCGCCGCCGACCAAGTGACCAAATGGTGGGCGTCTACGGTGCTGCCCGGCGATCCGATCGTCCTGATCGATGGCTTCCTCCAGCTGCGCTACGTGACCAATCCCGGGGCCGCCTTCAGCCTGCTCCAGGGATCGGGGTCGATCATCGCCCTGCTGGCCATCGCCATCGTGGTGTTCATCCTGATCGTGGTGCGCAAGGTCCCCCATCGCCCTGAGGCGGCGGCACTCGGGCTGGTCCTCGGTGGTGCGCTGGGCAACTTCGTCGACCGCCTGTTCCGCGGCGACGGCTTTCTCAACGGGGAGGTCGTCGACTTCATCGACTTCTCGTTCTTCCCGTCGTTCAATGTCGCCGACTCGGCGATCACCATCGGCGCCTTCCTGGCCCTGATCCTCGCCTTCACTCGCGAATGAGGGTGGTGGTCCCCGAGGAGCTCGCCGGTGAGCGGGCGGATCTCATCGTTGCCCGCCTCGGTCGAATCAGCCGGTCCCGGGCCCGCGAACTGGTCGACGCCTCCGCGGTGACGGTCGATGGTCTGCCAGTGGCATCGAAGCGCCGGCTCGGTGCGGGGGAGGTCCTCGAGTTCGAGGTGCCTTCCCCGCCACCGGGGCTCGAGGGGGAAGCGGTTCCCTTTGGCGTCGTCTACGAGGATCTCCACCTGGTGGTGGTCGACAAGCCGGCGGGGTTGGTCACCCATCCGGGTGCCGGTCACCGGACCGGAACCCTGGCCGGGGGGATCCTGCACCGGTGGCCACAGGTGCGCGGGGTCGGTGCTGAGGATCGGTGGGGGATCGTCCATCGCCTCGACCGGGGGACCTCGGGGTTGCTCGTGGTCGCACTGACCGATGACGCCTACCAGGGCTTGCGGGCCGCGATCCGTGATCGGCGCGTGGCGCGGCGGTACCTGGCACTCGTCGTCGGCGGACCCGGCATCCCCACCGGGACGGTCGATGCGCCGATCGGGCGGGATCCCGGCCGACCCACGGCGATGCGGGTCGATCCCGAAGGCCGGCCGGCCCGGACCCACTTCCGCACGCTCGAATCCTTCGAGGCCTTCACCCTGCTCGAGTGCCATCTCGAGTCCGGGCGAACCCACCAGATCCGGGTCCACCTCGCTTCGATCGGTTTGCCGGTGGCCGGGGACCGGGTCTACGGACGGGCGGCCGGCAGCCCCCGGGTGTTCCTCCACGCCGCCGGCCTGGGGTTCGATCACCCCCTGAGCGGTGCCCGGATCGAGGTGGAGAGCCCCCTCCCGGAGGACCTGCAAGCCGTGATCGACCGGCTGCGGAAAGAGAAGAGCCTCCCGCCTCCCGCCTCCCGCCTCCAGCCGGACGCGTAAGGGCGGTCGGTTGGGGCACGGGCTGTGGCAAGAGGAGAGCCGTGGCCCTCGGTCTCTACCCGAAGAACACCCGGGCCATCTCGTAGAGCTCCCCGGGAACGGCTCGGGGCCGGTCGCCGATCACGGAGATGGGGACGGGGACGATCTCGGTGCCCCGCACCGCCATCATCATCCCGTGCTCTCCGGCCTGGGCACTGCGGGCGGCGGCCGCGCCGAGGCGGGTGGCCAGCACCCGATCCCGCGCCGACGGCGTTCCCCCGCGCTGCAGGTGCCCGAGGATGGTGACCCGGGTCTCGTAGCCGGTGAGCTCCTCGAGGGCGGGGCCGATCGAATGGCAGACCCCGCCCAGCCGCGAGAAGCCGTACTCGTCCGCGGGGAGATCGTGGTCGCTTCGCAGGTCGACACCCTCGGCGACGACGACCACCGAATAGCTCCGCCCTCCGTCGTGGCGCTTGCGCAGAATGGCGGCGACCTCTTCGAGTGACCGCGGCACCTCGGGGATCATGATGACGTCGGCGCCTGCGGCGATACCCGAGTGGATGGCGATCCAGCCCTGGGTGCGGCCCATGACCTCGACGAGTTGCACCCGGTTGTGGGCCTCGGCGGTGGTGGTCAGGCGGTCGATGGCCGCGGTGGCGATCTCCACCGCGGTGTCGAAGCCAATCGAGACATCGGTGCCGGCAACGTCATTGTCGATCGTCTTGGGGATACCGACCACGGAGATCCCCTCGGTGTCGAGGCGGGCCGCGCTGCGGAGGGTCCCGTCACCGCCGACCACCACGATCGCATCGAGCCGATGTCGGGCGACGGCGCCTGCGATCGAGGCGGCGCCGTCGCCATGGACGTAGGGGTCGCGACGCGAGGTCCCCAGGATGGTGCCGCCTCTGCCCAGGATCCCGCGGACGGCATCGCGGTCGAGGGGAACCGGATCGTCGTCCATGAGCCCCGCCCAGCCGTTGCGGAAGCCGATGACCCGGCTACCCGCCGCGGTGCAGGTGGCGGTGACCGCCCGGATCACCGCATTCAGGCCCGGGCAGTCGCCGCCGGCGGTGATCAGGCCGAGCACCGGCATGTCAGCGGGCTGCGCGGTAGACGTCGATGAAGTGGCGGTAGTTGCCGGCGATCTCTGCGGCGGCGGCCTTGGGGTCTGCGCCGTCCCGCCACCTGGCGACCGCCTCCCACCAGATCGACCGCCCGATGGCGAATCCGGCATACCCGGCCACGGGGGCGGCCGCCCTGAGCCAGCCGTCGACCCGGGTGTCATCCGCACCGCGCCCGAGGACGACACACGCCACCCGGTCCCGGCCCCCGGATCGAACCAGGGCGGCGACCCGCCCGCAGTCCTCGGTCGACTCGATGCCCTCGATCTTCCAGATGTCCGGTTCGACGCCCGCGTTGCGCAGCTCATCGATGGTCTCGAGCATCAGCCCCGGCCGCAGGTCGCGGTCGTAGGCGTCGGCATTGCCGCTGGCTCTCTCCAACTGCCTGGGGGAGGCGGGAACGAGCAGCTCGAACAGGAACAGCCGGTGGCGCTCGTGGAGCCAGGAGCCGAGCCGGGTCAGCCGCTCGGCCTGGACCGCCTTGGTGGCGGCGTCGTCGTCGGGATTCCATCGGACCAGTACCTTGGCGAAGGTGGGATCGAACGACTCGATGTGGTCACCGAAATCGTCCCCGTATTCGAAGTCGAACACATCCTGTCCGGAGCGTTCGACCGGCATGGCAAAGGGGAAGCCGGCATCGCGGGCAGCACGGGCGACGCCGGCCCCCATCTCCTCGTCCACGAGGATGCCGGCACCCTCGGGAAGCCCGGCGGCGCCGGCCGCCTCGAATCCCGACCAGACCAGCTGCTTGGCGGCGCGGAGGCGCGCCTCGTCGGCCGCGGTGGGGGAGTCGATCCCGAACATCTTCGACCGGAAGGACCCGCGGTGATCGAATGCGAGGAGAAAGAGCGGTCCGGAATATCCGAGGTCCATGGGGGAGCGCTCCATTGGGTGACTTCCGCGAGTCATTGTAAGGAGCGCCCGAGCGCCAAGCGGCAAAGGGGAAGCGGCAAGCGGCAAAAGGGAAAGCGGCAAGCGGCAAGCGGCAAGCGCCGCGGGTGAACCGGGATGGCGGCGTGCTCGAGGCTGGAGGCTGGTTGGTCGGGGCGACGGCAGTCACCCCGACTAACCTCGGCTCACAAGGCTGTAATTCTCTGAGGAGGCTCGGTGTCGGCACGCAGCTTCGCCCATCTGCACCTCCACACCGAGTACTCGATGCTCGACGGGGCGGCGCGGATCGACGACGTCATCGCCGCGGTGGCTGCCGACGGGCAGCCCGGGGTCGGCCTCACCGATCACGGGGTGCTCTACGGGGCCGTCGAGTTCTACCAGCAGGCGACCGCGGCGGGGATCAATCCGGTCATCGGGATGGAGGCGTACCTCACCCCCGGGTCGCGTTTCGACCGACCTCCCCGCCGTGACGACATCCGGTATCACATCACCCTCCTCGCCGCGACCCAGGTGGGCTACCGCAACCTCGTCAAGTTGGCGAGCCGCGCCTACCTGGAGGGTTTCTATTACAAGCCGCGGATGGATGTCGGGCTCCTCTCCGAGCATGCTGCCGGTCTCATTGCGACGACCGGATGCCTCGGGGGCCATGTCCCGCAACTGCTGGCGCCCGATGCCTCCGGTGAAGAAGGCAATGTGGGCATGGAGCGCGACTACCGGGCGGCGGTTGCCGCGGCCTCGATGTATCAGGACATCTTCGGGAAGGACAACTTCTTCGTCGAAGTGATGGATCACGGCGTGGCGGCGCAGCGCAAGGTGTTGCCCGACCTCGTCTCGATCGCCGCGGAGATCGGCGCGCCGCTCCTCGCCACCAACGACTGCCATTACACCCGTGCCGACGAGGCCGAGGCCCACGACGCCCTGCTTTGCATCCAGACCGGTGCCCAGATGAGCGATGAGGGACGGTTCGCCTTCCAGGGTTCCGGCTATTACATCAAGTCGGCTGCCGAGATGCGGGCGCTGTTCCCCGAAGGCGATTACCCCGGAGCTTGCGACAACACGCTGCTGATCGCCGAGCGCGCCGCGGTCACGATGGATTTCGGCAAGATACTCCTGCCCCACTTCCCGGTTCCGGAGGGGCGCACCGAGGCCGCCTACCTGCGCGAGCTCGTCGAGGAAGGGGCCCGGTTCCGCTACGGAGATTCGTTGTCCGAGGAGGTTCGCGACCGCATCGAGTACGAGTTGCGGGTGATCGACGACATGGGCTTCCCGGCGTACTTCCTCATCGTGTGGGACCTGATGCGGCATGCCCGGGAGCAGCGGATCCGCACCGGGCCGGGGCGGGGCTCCGCCGGCGGGTCGATCGTCTCGTATTGCTTGCGGATCACCGACTTGGACCCACTCGCCTATGGCCTGATCTTCGAACGCTTCCTCAACCCTGGCCGACGCGAGATGCCCGACATCGACATGGACTTCGACGAGCGGTATCGAGCCGAGATGATCCGCTACGCGGCAGAGCGATACGGCAGCGATCACGTCGCCCAGATCATCACGTTCTCGACGATCAAGGGGAGGCAGGCGCTGCGCGACGCCGCCCGTGTCCTCGGGTTCCCCTACGCCGTCGGTGACCGGACGGCCAAGGCGATGCCGCCGCCGATTCTCGGCCGGGAGGCAACCCTCACCCAGTGCCTCGAGCCGCTCCCCGACGATGCCGATTCGGCGTTACGCGACTTCCACGCCAATGCCTCCGGGCTGCGGGAAATGTACGGTGCCGATCCGGAGGCGCGCCGGGTCATCGACACCGCCCGCGGCCTCGAGGGGCTGCGCCGCCAGGACTCGATCCACGCCGCGGCGGTCGTGATCTCCCCCGAGCCGCTCACCACGATCCTGCCGATCCAGCAAAAGGGTGAGGACGCCGAGGTCGTCACCCAGTTCGAGATGCATGCCATCGAACGCCTCGGGCTGCTCAAGATGGACTTTCTCGGGCTGCGCAACCTCTCGACGATCGAGCGCTGCCTCGAGTTGATCGAAGAGACGAGCGGAGTGCGCCCCGACATCGATGCGGTGCCCCTCGATGACCCCCTGGTGTACCGGATGCTCTCTCTGGGCGACTCGATGGGGGTGTTCCAGCTCGAAGGGTCGGGAATGCGGGCGCTGATGCGCAACCTCCAGCCCGACCGCTTCGACGACATCATCGCCCTGCTGTCGCTCTATCGCCCCGGGCCGATGGGAGCCGGCACCCACAACCTCTACGCCGACCGCAAGAACGGGCGGGTTCCGGCCGGGTCACTCCATGCCGACCTCGATGAGGTGCTCGGTGACACCTACGGGATCATCGTGTACCAGGAGCAGGTGATGCAGGTCGCCGGAGTCATGGCCGGATACTCGATGGAGGAGGCCGACAGCCTGCGCAAGGCCATGGGCAAGAAGATCCCCGCGGTCATGGCCGAGCAGCAGCAGAAGTTCATCGAGGGCTGCGTCTCCCAGGGGCATCCCCGGGAGCTGGGCCAGGAACTCTTCGATCTCATCGGCCACTTCGCCGGTTATGGCTTCAACAAACCTCATGCCGCCGGATATGGCCTGGTCGCCTACCAGACGGCGTGGCTGAAGGCGCACCATCCCGCCGAGTACATGGCGGCCCTGCTCACGTCGGCGAAGCGCGACAAGGATCGGACGGCCCTCTACCTGAGCGAGTGCCGGTCGATGGGGGTCCGGGTGCTCGTGCCCGACGTCAACCTTTCGGAATCCGACTTCGTGGCCCGCGACGAGTCGATCCCGTTCGGGCTGTCGGCGATCCGCAACGTCGGCGAAGGAGTCGTCGAGCTGATCAGCGAGGAGCGTAAGAAGAATGGACGGTTCGAGTCGTTCCAGGACTTCATCGACCGGGTCGACCTCTCGGTGCTCAACAAGCGCACCGTGGAGTCCCTGATCAAGGCGGGGGCGTTCGATGCGACCGGTGCTCCCCGCAAGGGTCTGATGGCGGTGTGTGAGCAGATGATCGACGCCGTCGTCACCCGGCGCCGGGCGGAGGACATGGGCCAGTTCTCGCTGTTCGGAGTCGAAGAGCCCTCCACCCATGCCGGCGCGGTCGAGATCCCGGATCTGGAATGGGACAAGAAGATCAAGCTGCAGTTCGAGAAGGAGATGCTCGGGCTGTACGTGTCCGACCATCCGCTCCTCGGTCTCGAGACCGCCCTCAAGGCACTGGCGACCACCTCGATCCCCGGCCTCGAGGAGCACGGCGACGGGACCTCGGCGAGCATCGCCGGGATCGTCGGATCGGTCACCCGCCGCTACACCCGGGCGGGGGAGTTGATGCTCTACTTCACGCTGGAGGACCTCGAGGGGAGCGTCGAGGTCGTGGCCTTCCCCCGCACCGTCGCCGAGACCGGTCCCCTGGTCCGGGATGACGCCGTCCTCGTGGTGGCGGGTCGTGTCGACCAACGCGGTGACAGCCTGAAGTTCATCGCGCAGCGGATCCACGAGCCCGACATCGACACCGAGCGGGTGGTCCGCCTCAAGGTCGCCGCCCAACGGATGTCCGTCGACCTGGTCAGCCGGCTCAAGGAGGTGCTGTCGAACCATCCCGGCCCCACTCCGGTGTTCCTCCACCTGGAGGGGAAGCCCGCCGACACCGTCGTCCGTCTTGGCCCGGAGCATGCCGTAGAGGCGAGGACCTCCCTCTATGCCGAGCTCCGCGCCTTGCTCGGATCGGACTCCGTGCTCCGGTAGCCGCCTCAGGTCAGGCTGGCGAGGTCCAGCCCTCCGGCACGCTCGACGAGTTCCGCCAGGTCTTCGGGACGCGACGGCATCTCGGCCAACCAGGGGATCAGTACCGGTGTCAGCCCG
>Ga0326597_10006877_pt1 | contig 15511 bp, 12 predicted proteins | sample RVTome_12_FD_203789 | JGI IMG/M metagenome (GOLD analysis project Ga0326597, IMG submission 203789) | Soil microbial communities from uranium-contaminated site in the Upper Colorado River Basin, Wyoming, United States - RVT100D185 | ecosystem: Environmental > Terrestrial > Soil > Contaminated >...
TCCCCACGACATCCGCGCGCTCGCGGACCACGCGCTGCCACCAGCGCGCCTTCACGTTGTTCTTGAGCTCGACCCCGAGCGGTCCGTAGTCCCAGAATCCGTTGATCCCGCCGTAGATTTCGCTCGATGGAGAGATGAATCCGCGGCTCGCGCACAGGGATACCAGCTCGTCCAACTGGGTCAGCCGCTGGCCGCTCGCTGCTGTCATGAAAGCTCCCCACCCCAAGAGGCGGCGAGTATATCGGTTATCCGGGCGGCGGGGATCGCAGAACGCGGTCCAGATAGGGCCCGCTGCGCAGCTCGACGCCGAGGTGGAAGCGCTGGAATCGGGTCAGCAGCCGATGGGCCTCGGCGAGTAGCGGACCACTCATCGCGAGCCGATCGAGTCGCTCGATATCGAGGCGCAACCCCTGCTCGAGCGCGCGGAGGGTCCCGGGATGAACGCGCAGGATTCCGTCGAGCTGCGCGCTGCACGGATCACAGACCACGCCGCCATCCGCCACGTGAAAACCGATCGGGCGACTACCCGCCGGCGTCGAACCGCAGCGAACACAACGCGAGAACTCCGGGCGCAACCCGAGGGCATCGAGCGCGCGAAGTTCGACCAACGTGCGCAGCCGCAAGTCCGGAGCGCGTTCGGCAACCATCCGCAGCGCGCCGAGTGCGAAAGAAAACAATTTCCGCATGTCGGCGCGGACTCCGCGCTCGGGAGCCAGTCGATCGAAGAGTTCGAGCAGATAACAACCCAGCGCAAAACGCGCGGTTTCAGTTCTCATCGCGATGAAGGGGTCGATCAGGCTCGCCTGGTCCAGGCGCGCAAGCGAATTCGGCCGCCGGATATCGACCTGGATCTTCACGTGGTTGAACAAATCCAACGTCCCCGAGAAGCGGCGCACGCTGCGACGGGCCCCCTTGGCGATCGCGGGGAGTCGTCCGATCTCGGGCACCAACAGGTGCAGGATCCGATCGGACTCGCCAAAGTCGACCGAGCGAAGGATCAGCGCTTCAGTGCGGAGGTTCGTCACCCGGAGATCCTACCGACTCCGAGCCGCCCACGTCCCCTTGCACGGCTCCCTCGATTCGAGCCTGCTCGTCGGCCAGAGCGCGCACGGCGTCGCGGCGATAGACGATCTTCGGCGCTTCCTCGCCGGCTGGTGCAGACGGAGCGCGGGCGGTCCACCCCCAGATCGCGAAGCCCGATCCAAGCGTCGCCGCCACCAAGGCAGCGATGACGAGCAGGCGCCGATCGAGACGCAGAGCGGGAGCATGCGCCCCCCCGGTAGGATCGGCCGGCTCGCCGAGCATGCGCATCACCGCTTCTTCGGGATCCAACCCCAACGCCAGCGCAATCGCACGGACGAACCCCCGCACGAAACCGTCCGGGTTTCCGTCGAACGCGCCGGACTCCATGCGTTCGATCGAGCGCGTCGGAATCTTGGTGCGCTCGGCGAGCTCGTCGACGGAGATGCCGCGCAGGCGACGTTGGCCGGCCAGGTAGGCTCCGATCGAGGCCTCGCGGCCCGGCACCTGGCGCTCGGGCGGTTGGCCGGCTCCGCCGGTCAGCGGAGCAGGTTCAGGTACTCCTCGGATTTCACGCCCCATGGACCACCCGGAGTCTGCGCGACGGCTGCCCTGAGGTGACCCATCGCCTGCTGGCGCTTGCCCTGCGAGACGTAGACCTCACCGATGCGATAGTTGGCCTCGGCTTGAACCGCGAGGCCAGGCTCCAGCTCTAGAACCTGCCGAAAAAGCGCGAGCGCCTCAAGCTGCCGACCCTCCTCCATCTCGAGGATGCCGAGGTAGAGCAGTGTCGGCCAGTAGTCGCTGCGGTATTCGAGCCCGAGCGCGAGTGAGTTGCGGGCCTCCGCGATCCGACCGAGTCGATGCTCGGCGAGACCCTTGTTCGCGAGAGCCCGCCAGGGGCCGGAAAAGGTGGCGTCGTCTGCGAGCATCGAGCTGTGGGCGAGCGATTCCTCGTAGCGCTCGAGTTGGTTGTACAGGATCGAGAGGTTGAGCCGAGCTTCGTGAAGCGTCGGGTCGATCTCCAGTGTCCGAAAGTAGTGCTTTTCGGCCTCTACTGGTTTGCCCCGCATCGCGTAGGCATCGGCCAGCGCTTGCTGGATCCGGGGGTTCTTGGGATCGAGACCCTCGGCGAGCAGGAGTTCGCGAAGGGCGAGTGCCAGGCGATCGTTGCGGATGTAGTCGAGCCCGAGATTGAAGTGTGAATTGGCTCGCCTGAGGCGCAGCTCCTCGTCGGCCCTGCGGGTCGAACTCGCGCAGGCGCTCCCGAGGAGCAGGACGAGAGCGCAGAGCCAGACGACCGGCGCCCTGGCGGGTAACGATTGCTTCGACATGGTAGACCCCTCCAAGAGAGCGATTTCAACGACCGCCCTGACGGGCGTTTTCTGTATCGGACAGCGCGAGCCCCGCTTCAGCGCCGGGTGCGACGTCGCGAGTAACTGCCTCGGATGCGATGATGGCCGCCGATCCCGCTGCCAACCACGAAGGCGGGCGGCGGAACTTCGTGAGCAGCGGCATCGGACACGCTGCGGCTACGGCAGCACCCGGATCCGCTGAGTCGACAAACTCCTCCCAGATCGAGGCTGCGGCTTCACCCGAGATCGGAGGCGAATCTTCTTCGAAGAGAAACCCCATCCCCTCGGCGAGCGAGAGTGCCGCCTCAGCGGCCAACGATGACTCCGAGCGGACGAGATCCTCCTCGCGCACCGCAAAAAAGACCACTCCGCGGCTTCGCTCGCATCGAACGGCCAGCGTATAGCGGAGAAGGCCGTCGCAGGAGTCGATGTGCGCGGCGATCACAGCCGATGCCGGGCCGACCGGGAGCTGAGCGATTGCGAGCACGGGCGTGTTCAGAGCACGCCGCACGCTGCGCAGATCGATCCCCGATCGGGCCGGAGTGGAGTGGGATGAGAACAGCATCGATCCGGTATCGGATCGGATCGGCTCGGCCTTGAGGTTCAGCGCGGTGCAGCGCAGGGCGGAACCGCGCGAGCTGCCTGAGAGATCCGAGGCGCGGCGCGGCGCGGCGGGCCGCAAAGGCACTTTAAATGGGGGTTTCACAACCGGCCTGGCGAGATACAATCCCGCTGTAATTCGCTGGGCCGGTCTCCCAGGCGAACCCAAAAATCGAGACCGAGCGACTCCGATCGAGTCCGAGCGAGTCCAAGCGAGTCCGAGCGAGTCCGAGCGAGTCCGAGCGAGTCCAAGCAGAATGGGCAGCATGTCACGGAAAGTGCCAGGTAAGACGGTCCAGCAGATCGAGAGCGTAGCCATCCGGTTCACCGGCGACTCCGGTGACGGCATGCAGCTCACCGGTACGAAATTCACCGAATCGACCGCCATCGCGGGCAATGAGCTCTCGACACTTCCCGACTATCCCGCTGAAATTCGCGCTCCGGCTGGTACACTCGCTGGCGTATCCGGATTCCAGATCCACTTCTCGTCACACAGCGTCCGGACACCGGCCGATCACCCCGACGTCCTGGTCGCATTCAATCCGGCGGCCCTGCGCGCCAACGTCGATGACGTGCGACCCGCCGGAATGGTCATCGTCAACAGCGACAGCTTCACGACCAAAAACCTGAAGCGCGCGGGCTACACGGAAGACCCGCGCCCTCTCCTCCGGGATCGCTATACGATGGTCGAGGTGCCGCTCACCCGGCTCAATCGCGAGGCCCTCAAAGATCTCGACATCAACGTGCGGGATGCGGATCGCTGCAAGAACTTTTTCGCTCTCGGGCTGATGTACTGGCTCTATCACCGGCCTGTGGCGCCGACCGAGCGCTGGCTCGAAAGCTGCTTCAAGGGCAATGTGCTCGAGGCCAACCTTCGCGTGCTCCGCGCGGGCCACGCGTTCGGCGAAACGACGGAACTTCTTCCCGTCTCCTACGTCGTCCCGAAAGCCAAGATCCAACCGGGCGTCTATCGAAACATCACCGGCAACAAGGCTCTGGCCTGGGGCATCGTCGCCGCCGGCGAGCAGATGCAGACCGATGTCTTCCTCGGCGCCTACCCGATTACACCCGCGAGCGATGTGCTCCACGAAGTGGCGCGTTACCGCCACTTTGGCGTCAAGACATTCCAAGCCGAAGATGAAATCGCGGCCATCAGCGCCGCGATTGGCGCGTCCTTCGCCGGGCAGCTCGGCGTCACCACGACGAGCGGGCCGGGCTTCGTGCTGAAGCAAGAAGCTCTGGGGCTCGCGGTCATGGCAGAGCTGCCCCTCGTCGTGATCGACATTCAACGCGCGGGACCCTCGACGGGAATGCCGACGAAGATCGAGCAGGCAGACCTCTTGCTCGCCCTCTACGGTCGTAATTCCGACAGCCCGATCCCGGTGATCGCCCCGATGTCGCCCGGAGATTGCTTCTACACGGTTCTCGAAGCCTTCGCATGGGCGGTGAAATACATGACCCCGGTGATCGTTCTCTCGAACGGCCACATCGCGAACAGTTCTGAACCCTGGCGGATTCCGGAGGTCGACGCGCTTCCGCGGCCTCGAGTCACGTATTGGACGGATGCGAAGACCTTTCAACCCTACGCGCGCAACCCCGTAACCCTCGCTCGACCCTGGGCGATACCCGGCACTCCGGGCCTCGAACATCGGATCGGCGGGCTCGCCAAGGAGCACGGCACCGGAAACGTCTCCTACAACCCCGAAAACAACGAGCGAATGATTCGGCTGCGCGCCGAAAAGGTCGCGCGCATCACAGCCGAGATTCCACCCATCGAAGTGGACGGCCCCGAGAGCGGCGAACTGCTCGTCGTGGGATGGGGGGGAACCTTTGGCGCCATCACAGCCGCGGTCTCAGCTGCGCGTCTGGAAGGCAAGGCCGTTTCGAGCATCCATCTACGCCACCTCAATCCCTTTCCCAGCAACCTCGAGTCGATCCTGCGCTGCTTCGACAAGGTTCTCGTACCGGAACTCAACGAGGGGCAACTCGTTCGACTCCTGCGTGCGGAATTCCTGGTGCCTGCAATCGGGATGAACAAGGTCCGTGGCCAGCCCTTCCTCATCGAGGAGCTTCGCGCTCGAATCGACGAATTGCTGCGTGAGGAGACATCGCCGTGACCGATCAATTCACAAAACTCACGAGCAAGGATTTCATGAGCGACCAGGACATCCGATGGTGTCCGGGTTGCGGCGATTATTCGGTGCTCGCCAACGTGCAGCGCGTGATGCCCGAACTCGGGATTCCGAGGGAGAACTTCGTGTTCGTCTCGGGTATCGGTTGCTCGAGCCGTTTCCCCTACTACATGAATACCTATGGGTTCCACACCATTCATGGCCGGGCACCCGCCTTCGCGACGGGAATCAAGGCCAGCCGACCCGAACTCTCCGTCTGGGTGGTGACCGGCGACGGCGATGGACTCTCGATCGGCGGCAACCACATGCTGCACACCATCCGGCGCAACATCGACATCCAGATCCTGCTGTTCAACAACCGGGTCTACGGCCTCACCAAGGGGCAGTACTCGCCGACCTCGCAATTGGGGATGCAAACCAGCTCTTCACCTGACGGTTCGATCGATCATCCCGTCGATCCGCTCGCCTTCGCATTGGGAGCGGGCGCAACTTTCGTCGCTCGAGCGATCGACGTCGACGGCGCCCACCTCCAGCAGCTTCTGGAAAGAGCCTACAGGCACCCGGGAACCGCCCTGATCGAAATCCTCCAGAACTGCCCGGTCTACAACGACAACGAGTGGCTCGAAGTCGAAGATCGCAAGAGCCGGACCGACGCCGCACTCGTGCTGGAGGACGGCGAGCCCCTGCTCTTCGGATCCGAAGACCGGCGCCGCGGAATCGGATTCCACGGTGGCATCGCGACGGTGGTCGAGCTCGAGAAGGGCGAAGACCCGATCGCGGCCGGTGTGGCGGTCCACAACGAGCGCTACCAGACGCCCGCCTATGCGTTTGCGCTCGCGACCCTGAGGCGACCGGAATTCCCGCTACCCATCGGCGTATTCCGCGCGGTCGAAACAGCGACCTACGACGCCCTTCTGGAAGGCCAGGTCGCAGCCGCCGTCGTCAAGCGCGGAGCCGGTTCGCTGCACGATCTGCTCTACTCCGGCGATACCTGGACGGTCGACCCGAGCTAGGAGCGCGGCCCCAGAATGGGCTCGCGCGACGCCGCAAGCGAATCCGCAGCATTCGCCAGCAAGCGAATCCGCAGCATTCGCCAGCAAGCGAATCCGCAGGATTCGCCGGCAAGCGAATCCGCAGGATTCGCCGGCAAGCGAATCCAAAGCATTCGCCGGCTAGCGACGCGGCCCGCGCGAATCCGCCAGGATCTTGCGTCTGAATTCCTGGATCACGGGAAGCCGATCGATCCATTGCGAAGCGTCGGCCCTCGACGGGTCGAACTTGCTGGCCGCCCCTGCGAAACCCTCGGGGATCTGACTCACGAGCACCGGGGGGTCCGCCGAGTGGTCGAGGAAATGATATTCGTATCCGGGGATGCACAGGTCTTCATCCGTGATCACATCGATCGCCCGAACGCCATAACTCGTCAAATTGGCCGCCGTCGTCTGGGGCGGGATGATCCAGACGCTGCGCGGCCCGGCGAAGAACAGGTATTGGATCTTTCGATTCTTCGACAGGACCCTGAATCGTTTCAGACGGCCACCGTAGAATTTGCTCTTTGAAGTGCCGACCTCGACGACTCCGCGCTCGAAGTCGGGCTCGAAACCCTTCGCGAATCGCAGTGAAGTCGGATCGTTCTTGCGGCTGAAACGGGCGACGCTCCGGCCTCTGTTGATGAGATTGCGCGGATTCGAGCGGGCCCGCACGCGAGGTTCCAGAAAGTCCCGATAGGGCTCGATCCGAGTGTCGTTTCCCCTGCGGAGCACGAGCGCAATGGCCAGCTGGTCGAAGGGCACCCTACGCGCTCTGCGGCTCAACGCCTCGAGGGCGGTCTGGATCTCCAGCGGCAGATCGGTGGTTTCCTCGACGCTCTGCTCGATCTCTTCGCCGTCGATCACGTAGGTCCTCATCTCGCCCTTGCCGATCCAATTCTCACTCGCCGACCGGACGAAGTGCGACGCCGAGCGCCAGATCAGCGAGATGTCCTTGTAGAAGATCCGCGGAAAAATTTCGATCCGCCCCGTTCGTGGATTCTTCTGCACGACGTAGGCGACGAAGAATCGGATGTCGGGATTCTGGCGAACGTTCGTGACGTAATAGCTCGTATCGAAGAGATCGACCTTGTACTTTGGCGTGTAGCCGGCGGAGAGCAGGCACTCCGGGTTGTGACGTGCATCTCCCGCGCATCGAATCGGCGCACCCGAATCGATCAGCCGACGAAACTCACGCGCGATCTGCTGCGGCGTCAGCGGTGACGGCTGAGCACTCGGCTCGATTTCGGCGATCACCTCACCGGCACCCTTGAACGCGAGATCCGCATCACGAAATGGAAGAAGGTCCGGCGCCCACTTCAACCCGAACGCGTCTCAGCGCCCAGTCGCTCCACGCGCACTGCACAGAACTTGAATGCGGGAATCATTCCGTCTGGATCGAGCGCGTCCGTCGTGAGCAGGTTCGCCGAAGCTTCGCGAAAATGAAACGGGATGAAGACGGCGCCCCTGTGCTCGCGGTCGGCGACGCGTGCGCGCAACGCGATGCTGCCACGCGCGCTCGTGACGCGAACGCGATCGCCATCGTCGATGCCGAGCTCGCGAGCGTCGTCGGGATGGATCCCCACGAAGGCTTCGGGTTCGATCGCGTCGAGCGCCTTTGCGCGCCGGGTCATCGAACCCGTGTGCCAGTGCTCGAGCACACGCCCCGTGTTCAGCACGAGCGGATACTCGCCGTCGGGCAACTCAGATGCAGCCAACGACGCCGCGGGAACGAACTTCGCCCGGCCACTCGACGTGGGGAACCCGTCGCCAAAAAGGACCACGGGGCCGTCCTGATGCTCGGGATCCGGATTCGGCCAGAGCTTGCCGGTCTCTCCGAGATTGCTGTGCCGAAGCGTCGCGTAAGACGACGTCAGGCCCGCAAACTCGCCGAACACCTCGGAAGTCGAGCCGTACTTCATCGGATGGCCCATACGGGTCGAAATCTCGCAAATGATCTCCCAGTCCAGGCGCGCCTGACCCGGCGGCTTCAGCGCCGGTCGCCCGATCTGTACGCGGCGGTCCGTATTCGTGTAGGTGCCCTCCTTCTCGAAGAAGGCACTCGCCGGCAGGATGACGTCCGCGAATTCGGCGGTCTCCGTCAGAAAGATGTCCTGCACGACCAGGAAGTCGAGGTTCGAGAGCGCCTTGCGAACCTTGTTGGCATTCGGATCCGAAAGAAACGGATTCTCGCCCATGATGTACATGCCCCGAATCGAGCCCTCCAGTGCGCCCGTCGTGATTTCCACAACGGTCAGTCCGGACTTGGTCGGGAGCGCTTGCCCCCAGGCGCGCTCGAATTTTCCGCGAATCTCCGGATTCTCGACGGACTGGTAGTCGGGGTAGACCATCGGGATCAGCCCCGCATCGCTCGCCCCCTGTACGTTGTTCTGCCCACGCAGCGGATGCAGGCCTGAACCGGGTTTGCCGATGTTTCCGGTCAGCAAGGCGAGCGCGATCAGGCAGCGGGCGTTGTCGGTTCCGTGTACGTGCTGGGAGATTCCCATTCCCCAGAAGATGATCGCAGAACGCGCCTTCGCGAACGTGATCGCAACCTCGCGAATCATATCCGCGGGAACGCCGCAGAGCTTGGAGACCTGCTCCGGCGGATACTTCGCGACCAGATCGCGCAGCGCCTCGTAGTTCTCGGTGTATTTATCGACATAAGCGTAGTCGACGAGATCCTCTTCGATGATGACGTGCATCATCGCGTTGTAGAAGGCCACGTCGGTGCTCGGGTTCGTGCGGCAGTAATATGCGGCGTGATCGGCGATGTCTGGCCGACGAGGGTCCACCACGATCAACTTCGTTCCGCGCTTGCTCGCTTCCTTGAAAAACGTTGCGGCGACCGGATGGTTGGCGGTCGTATTGGAGCCCGCAATGAGCGCGGCTTCGGCGTTGGCGATATCCCCGTAGGTGGTGGTCACGGCGCCGCTGCCGATCCCCTCCAGCAGAGCAGTCACGCTCGAGGCGTGACAGAGCCGCGTGCAGTGGTCGACATTGTTCGTACCGAACGCGGTGCGCACCAGCTTCTGAAACAGATAGGCCTCTTCGTTGGAGCACTTGGCACTTCCAAATCCCGCCAAGGCATCCGAACCGTGGGTATCGCGAATGCCCGACAAGCGACTCGCAACGAGGTCGAGCGCCTCTTCCCAGGTCGCCTCCCGGAACGCGGGAAGCACTTCGGCGTAGTCGACGAGCCCACCGGGCTTGCGCCGCCCGTCGTGGTCGCCGCTTACATCGCGGGAAATTGCGCGCTTCGGATAATGATCGTCCCGGCGAATCAACGGAACGGTCAGGCGCTGCTCGTGCTGCACGTAGTCCCAGCCGTAGCGACCCTTCACGCAGAGTCGCCCCTGATTGCCGGGGCTCTCGCGGCCTTCGGCAAGCACGATTGCGTTGTGCTTCTGATCCACGTGGTAGGTGATGGCACACCCCACCCCGCAATAGGGGCAGACGCTCTTGACCGGCGTGAGTTGCGCCCGCGGCCGCAGCGGGGCCGAAACCGCCAAATCGACCAGCGCGCCCGTCGGGCACGCCGCCGCGCACTCGCCGCAGGAAACGCAACTGCTGTTCCCCATCGGCCGGTCGAGGTCGAAGGCGATGCGGGCCTCGTAACCCTTGCCGGTGCGGCCCATCACCTCGTTGTTCTGCAGGTCGTCGCAGGCGCGAATGCAGCGATCGCAGAGGATGCACGCCTGGTGGTCGACCGCGATCACCGATGAGCTCGAGTCTGCGGGCCGGCCATTTCCCGACGGAAATCGATCTCGGGACGCCTCGTAGCGGACCGCCAACGCGAGCAGTTCATTCCCGCCGAGCGTCGTATCCTTGGGATCGCGCTCGAGCGGCGGTTGGTCGCAGATGAGCAGCTCGGTCAGCGTCTTGCGGTGGGATTCGATCTCCGCCGTCGCTGTCCGCACCTCCATTCCCGGCGCACAGCTCCGCACGCAGGACGCTGCCAACAGCCGCTCGCCGACGTCGACGACACACATCCGGCAGACTCCCACCGGCTTCATGCGAGGCTCGTGGCAAAGAACCGGGATCTCGATTCCCGCAGCTCGGGCGGCGTTCCAGATGGTGGTGCCATCGGGTACTTCGACCGCGACGCCATCGATCGTGAGTTGGATCATGATCCCGTCCAGACCTTGGGGGCCCTGCAATCGAGCCGATTGTACCGATGAAACCCGTCACTTCGCCGCCCGATCGCCATCAGCGCCCCGCAACCGTGTCGACGACGCAAACGCGCTCGCCGGGCCCGACGGGAATCGCCACGCTGCAGGCCGGCCCGTGTCCGTTCAACGAAATCGAAAAGGGCTTCGCGACGAGGTCGCCGTCGAGAATTCCGATCGAAGGTTGAAAGGGCGCGAGCAGATCGCCGAGCGTGCCCACCGGAACCTCGAGTTCGCTGCGCCCCGCCGCCAACCGGGCTCGCCCCTGGAACTCGAGCGTCGCAGTCGCCCGCCCCTCGGATGCGCGCACGGCTGCGAGGTATTCGTCGGGCGTATTGAAACCGCGCACGGATCGCGGATCGGGCAGCTGCTCTGCGGAAACCTTTCGATAACCGAGTTCTTCGAGGAGTTGCAGCGGGCGGGAGCGCCCCGCCGCGAGCATCGCGTCGATCCGCGCCAACGCGTCGCGCGGATACACGGCGCTCAAGGTCTGGACGTGTCCGTCGATTTCGGGTGCAGCCGCACAACCTAGGCCGAGCAGGGCCATCACGAAGGCTGGCGAGAGAAACGGGGCATCCGTTCCGGTCACGAACGCGAACTCGGAGTGGATCTGCGCGAGTCCCTCGCGAATGCCCGCCAGCGGGCCCAGCGCAGGCTCGCGGTCGCGGACGACGCGCGCCTCCAGCGGCGGAAGTTCGAGCGCATCGGAAGCGACGACCACGATCTCGTCGACGATCGGACGCAGGATCGAAACGACGTGGGCGATCATCGGCTGCCCACGCCACGGAAGCCAGGCTTTGTCGCGGCCCATGCGGGAAGATTTCCCGCCGCACAATACGATTCCCGCCGCGTTCATCGGTCCGTCCCGGTCGTTGCAGTCGGAAAATTCTTCAGGATCGAAAGCAGCGGCCCCAATGCGACCTGCCCGAGGCCGCAGATGCTCGTGCGTGCGAGCGTCGCATGGAGATCTTCGAGTTCTCGTCGCTGTTCGTCAGAGACGTCGCTGGCGAGTTCCAACATCTTGACTGCCTTTTCGGTGCCGACCCGACAGGGTACGCACTTGCCGCAGGATTCGTTGCGGAAAAAGCGCGTCACACTGCGCCCCGCCTCGAGCAGATCGTTGGACTGCCCGACGAATACGACAGCGCCCGAACCGAGCATCGAGCCGGCGGCTTCCAGCGTGCCGAAATCGATCGCCACGTCGATTCGATCCGGTGGCAGGAAATTGCTCGACGCGCCGCCGGGTGCGAACGCGATCAGCTTCTGACCGTCGCGCATACCCCCACAGCGCTCCAGGAGTTCGGCGATGGTCGTCCCCATCGGAATCAGCACCACGCCCGGCCGCTCCACATCGCCGCTGACGCTGATGAATTTTTGCCCCGCGTGATCCGCTTTGCCGAGCGAGCGCCACCAATCGACGCCATGGCGCAGGATGCCCGTGGCGTGCGCGAAGGTCTCGACATTGTTGACCAAGGTCGGCTGATTCCAGAGCCCCTCGACGCCCGGAAAGGGCGGCTTGTTGCGCGGCTCGCCGCGCCGGTCCTCCATGCACTCGAGCAGCGCGGTCTCTTCGCCGAGGATGTAGCCCCCGGGCGAAACGAAGACCTCCAGCTCGAAGCTGAAAGTGCTGCCGAAGATGTTCTTTCCGAGCGCGCCCGCCGCGTAGGCGGCATCGATCGCGGCCTGCAACGCCAAGCGCTCGGGTTCGTACTCGTGTCGGATGAAGACCCAGCCGCGCTCCGCGCCGACGCAGTACGCCGCGAGCGCCATGCCCTCGATCACGAGGTGTGAAAGATCGCGAAGCACCTCGCGGTCTTTGAACGTGCCCGGTTCACTCTCGTCGGCGTTGCAGATGACGTACTTGGGTGTCGCGGGCTCGCTCGCCACCAGGGACCACTTCCTTCCGGTGGGAAACCCGGCTCCGCCCATTCCCCTCAGACCCGAAGCGTCGAGCACTCGGGAGAGTTCCGTTCGTTCTCTGCCCAGTGCCGAGCGCAGCGCCCCATGGCGATCCGCGGGATCCCGATAGATTTCGGCCTCGCCCCAGTTCGGCCTTTCGCGCAGCTCGGGGTCCGGGCTCCGCCCATCGACGATCGCGACGACGGCATCCGGTTCGGCCGTCGAGACGACGTCGTGGCCGACGAAGGCCACGGGAGCGCGGTCGCAGCGGCCGATGCACGAAATCTCGCGGATCTCCACGTCGTCGCGCCCCGCCAGGGCGGCGCGCAAGCGCTCGGCCGCTTCGCCGCCCCGCGCCATCGCACACGAGAGGTCGCGGCACACGGCGACCTCGACCCGCTTGGGTGGCGTGCGGCGAAAATGCGTGTAGAAGGTCGAGACACTCTCGAGTCGGTGCAGCGGCAGCCGCAGGCGCTTGGCGAGCGCCTGCAACCCGGGCTCGCTCAGCCAGCCGTCTCGCTCCTGGAGGAGCGTCAATTCGTGAACGAGCGCGCGCAATCCACAATCTCCCCGAGTGGCATTCTGCCCAAGATGCCCGAGCGACCGATCCTAGGCCACTGAGCTTGTTTAGAACAATGTTTGGCAAAATCTCTGCCCGGAGACTACTGACTCAGTCCGGGTACGCTCTCGGCGAGTGTGGATCCAATCTCGGCGGGTGAGCGCGATACCACCACCCCGGCGGCCTCCAGCGCGGCCATCTTGTCGCTGGCTCGCCCCTTGCCGCCCGCGATGATCGCGCCCGCGTGGCCCATGCGCTTGCCGGGTGGCGCGTTCTGTCCCGCGATGAAGGCCACGACGGGCGTCTTCATCTGCCCGTGGATGAACTCGGCGGCCTCTTCCTCGGCGGAACCTCCGATCTCACCGATCATCACGATGGCCTTGGTTTCGGGATCCGCCTCGAACAACGCGAGGGCGTCGATGAAGGTCGTTCCGATGATCGGATCGCCGCCGATTCCGAGGCAGGTCGTCTGACCGATGCCGAGCCGCGAGAGTTGATCGACGGCCTCGTAGGTGAGCGTTCCCGAGCGCGAAACGACGCCGACCGGACCCGGCCGCGTGATCTCGGCGGGCATGATGCCGATCCGGCACTGCTCGGGCGTGACCACCCCGGGGCAGTTCGGGCCGATCAGTCGCATCGGAGAGCCCGCGAGCGCCCGCTTGGCGCGCAGCATGTCGAGCGCGGGAATCCCCTCCGTGATGCAGGCCGCCAGATCGAGCCCCGCATCGGCGGCTTCGAGCACGGCGTCCGCCGCGCCGGGCGGCGGAACGAAGATCACCGACGCATTGGCGCCGGTGTCGGCGACCGCTTCGCGAACGGTGTCGAAGACCGGAATCCCGTCGATCACCTGTCCGCCCTTTCCGGGCGCAACCCCTCCAACGACCGGCGTTCCGTATTCGATCGAGAGTTTCGCGTGCAGCCGACCCATTCGGCCGAGGCCCTGCACGAGCAGCCTGGTCGACCTGTCGCAGAGAATCGACACCGTTATCTCCCCGTTCTGCTGGCTGCCGCCACGGCTGCCTCTCCCGCTTCTCGCAGGGTCTCGACGGGCGTGATGTTCAACCCGGAACCGGCGAGAATCGCCCGCGCCTCTGCGGCGTGGTTGCCCTGCAATCGCACGACCAGCGGCACCTCGAGACCGAGCTCGCTCGCGGCGGCGACGACACCCTCGGCGATCAGGTCACATCGCACGATTCCGCCGAAGATGTTGACCAAGATCGCCTTTACCTTGGGGTCGCGCAGGATCAATTTGAACGCGTCCCGCACCTTGTCCTTGTCGGCCCCACCCCCGGCGTCGAGGAAGTTGGCCGGGTTTCCACCGCAGACGCTGATCACGTCGAGGGTCGCCATCGCGAGCCCGGCCCCGTTGACCATGCATCCGATGTTTCCATCGAGGCCCACGTAGGCGAGGTCGATCTCCTTGGCCTCGCGCTCGCGCGCATCCTCTTCGTCTGGATCGCGAAGCTTCGCGACTTCCGGCTGGCGATACAGCGCGTTGTCGTCGAAGTTGAGCTTGGCGTCGAGTGCGATCAAATCGCCGCTCTCCGTGACGACGAGCGGATTGATTTCGACCAGCGAGGCGTCTTTCTCGACGAAGAGCCGCATGAGTGCCTGAAGAAAGGGATCTAGCTTCGCGATCCGATCCATGTCGAAACCGAGACTGAACCCGATCTGGCGCACCTGATAGGCGGCGAGACCGACATTGGGATCGACGGTGACCGTGAGAATCTTCTCGGGGCTCCGCGCGGCGACCTCTTCGATGTCCATCCCACCCTCGGTGGACGCGATGATCGCCAGCTTCTCGGCGGATCGATCCAGCACCACCGCCAGATAGAGTTCCGACGCGATCTTCGAGCCGGCTTCGACGTAGACCTTGCGAACGACCTTGCCCTCGGGGCCCGTCTGATGCGAGCGCAGGGTCATGCCGAGGATCTCGCTCGCGGCGTGCTTGGCCTCGTTCGCGGACTTGGCGAGTTTGATGCCGCCCGCCTTGCCGCGCCCGCCCGCGTGAACCTGCGCCTTCACGACGAAGACGTCGCCCGCCAGACCGCGGGCGGCGTCTTCCGCTTCGGCGGGCGTCGTCGCGAGCGTGCCCGCCGGGACGGGCACGCCGTACTCGCGCAACAACGCCTTGGCCTGGTATTCGTGGATGTTCACAGTTTGATTTGTTCGACGAGCGTTCTGACGTGTTGAACAGAAGCGTCGAACATCTTCTGCTCCTCGGCGGTGAATTCCACTTCGATGATTCTCTCGACACCGCCCGCACCGAGCACACAGGGGACACCCACGTATAGTCCGTCGACCCCGTACTCTCCTTCACAGAGGCACGCGCATGCCAGGACGCGCTTCTTGTCCTTGAGGATCGACTCGGCCATCTCGATCGCCGAAATCGCCGGGGAGACGAACGCCGAGCCGGTCTTGAGTAGTGCGACGACTTCGCCGCCCGCCGCCTTGGTGCGCGCGACGATCGCATCGATCTTCTCGGCCGAGAGCAGTCGACTCACGGGGATCCCCGCGACCGTGCAGTGGCCGACGAGCGGAACCATGGTGTCGCCGTGACCACCGAGCACCAGCGCGGTCACGTCTTCGACGGATACGCCGAGTTCCCAGGCGACGAAGCTTCGGAAACGCGTCGAGTCGAGCACGCCTGCCATTCCGACCACGCGATTCTTGGGGAAACCCGAAATTTCCTTGAAGGTGTAGACCATCGCGTCGAGCGGGTTGGAGACCACGATCACATGGGCGTCGG
>Ga0326597_10006878_pt1 | contig 15510 bp, 14 predicted proteins | sample RVTome_12_FD_203789 | JGI IMG/M metagenome (GOLD analysis project Ga0326597, IMG submission 203789) | Soil microbial communities from uranium-contaminated site in the Upper Colorado River Basin, Wyoming, United States - RVT100D185 | ecosystem: Environmental > Terrestrial > Soil > Contaminated >...
GTCGCGCACCTGGCCGTTGCCCTTCTGCATGTGGAAAGTCTTGCGCTCGGCGGTGACGATGCCCGCCGCGTCCTGGCCGCGGTGCTGCAGGAGCAGCAGCCCGTCATACAGCAGCTGGTTGACGGGCGAGCGCGCTACGATGCCGAGGATCCCGCACATGGGAGCCGCCTCGCGGTGACGTTAAGGGTCAATGATAGCGCAGGCGCTGGCCGAGCGCCTGCGGCAGCCAGGGCCGCAGCGCGAGCGCCGCGCGCCCCATCGGCGGGCCGGATACCGAATCGCGCCATGCGCTCTGGCGCGGAAACGCGGTGAGCCCGGCGACGATCGCGAACGCGAGCAGGATGACCAGGGCGCGCGCCATGCCGAACATGCCCCCGAGCACGTGGTCGAGCTCGCCGAGTCCCGCCACCTTGACGAGCTTGCGCAGGAACTGGCCGAGCAGCGTGCACACCGCGAGAATGACGATGAACACCGCCACGAACGCGATCAGCACGCGCAGCTCGGGCGTCGGGATCGACTCGGGCATCACCCCGGCCAGGGGACTGCCGAAGTAGTTGGCGCCGAGGAAGGCGAGGACCCAGGCCGCGACCGAGATCACCTCGCGCACCAGGCCGCGCCAGGCACCCCAGGCGATCGACACCACGAACCCGGCCAGGATTGCGTAGTCGAGCCAGGTCATCTCACGAGCGCGTGGTCACGCTGCCCGGCTTGAATCCCAGCGCCTTGATTCTCTTGAGCGCGCGCTCGGCCGCGTCTCGGGTCGCGTAGGGTCCCGCGCGCACGCGCGTCACCGTCCCCTGCGAGGTCGCCACAGGCTCGGTGTAATGCGGAATCTTCGCCGCCTTCAGCTTGGCGACGACGCCCTCCGGCTCCGCGTACGCACCGACCGGCACGACGAACTGGGCGTTCGCGAGCGCCGCTTCGGCGCGCGCGCGCTCCGCCGCATCCGGCGCGCGCGCCTCGGGCTTGGGTTCGGGTTCGGGTTTGGGTTCGGGTTTGGGCTCGGACGTTGCCGGTTCCGTCCTGGGCGGCGCGGGCTTGGGCACCGCCTTGGGCTTGAAAGCCGATTCGTCCTCGTTCGGGATGCGCACGCTCACGGGCGGGGTCTGCCGCGGCTGCGGATCGAAGATCCACGGCAGCACGATCACCGCGGCCAGCACCAGCGTGATCGAGCCGACCAGTCGCCGCCGGCCGCGGCGCTTCAGGGTGTTGACGTCCTGCGATTCAGCCATGGGTGCCGGCGCCGTTTCGGGTGGCCGCGAGGGAGCGCATCACTTCGGCGACGGTGAGAAAGGATCCGAAGGCGACGATCTTATCATTGTCTCCCGCCTCGCCCTGCGCCGCGGCGAACGCTGCCGCGGCACTGGCGTGCTCGAGCAGCGGCGCGCGGATGCCCGCGGACGACAGGATGCGCGCCAGCGCCCCGGCGTCCGTCCCGCGCGGCCCGCCGAGCGTGCACAGATGCCAGCGCGTGACGCGCGGCGCGAGCGCTCGCGCCACGCCGGCGATGTCCTTGTCGCGCAGCATTCCGAATACGGCGAGGGTCTGCGGGGCGTAGCCTGCGGCGCCGAGGTTCTCGGCCAGCGCCCGGGCCGCCTCCACGTTGTGCGCCACGTCGAGGATCACCTGCGGCCTGCCCGGGAGCACCTGGAAACGCCCCGGCAGCACGACCTCGGCAAGGCCGCGGCGCACGTCCTGCATGCTCACCGGCAGGCGCTCGCGCAGCGCGTCGAGCGCCGCGAGCGCGGCCGCGGCATTGCGCAACTGGCGTTGGCCGCGCGGCGCGGGATAGGCGAGCGCCGGACGCCTTGCCGCGGGTCCCCAGAAGTCCCACTGTCCCGCGTGGGCGCGATAGCCGAAGTCCCTGCCCAGGCGCAGGAGCGGCGCACCGAGGCGCTCGGCCGCCTCGAGCACGCTTGCGGGCGGATCGGTATCGGCGAGGACCGCCGGCCGCCCCCGGCGGAAAATCCCGGCCTTCTCACGGCCGATAGCTTCGCGCGAATCGCCCAGGTACTCCATGTGGTCCAGGGCGATGTTGGTGACGACGGCGCAATCGGCGTCGAGCACGTTGACCGCGTCCAGCCGCCCGCCCAGGCCTACTTCCAGCACCAGCGCATCGGGCGCCTCGCGCGCGAACAGCCAGAACGCCGCCAGCGTGCCGTACTCGAAATACGTGAGCGGCACGGCGCCGCGCGCCTGCTCCACGGCGGCGAAGCCCTCCACCAGCCGCTCATCGGCTGCCTCGCGCATGCCGATGCGCACGCGCTCGTTGTAGCGCAGCAGGTGCGGCGAGGTGTACAGGCCGACGCGCCGCCCGGACGCCTGCAGGATGGCTTCCAGCATGGCGCACACGGAACCCTTGCCGTTGGTGCCGGCGACGGTTACCACGGGGCATTCGATGCGCACGTCCATCCGCCCGAGCACCTCGCGCACGCGATCCAGCCCGAGGGCGATGGCGTCCGGGTGCTGGCGCCCGATGAAGTCCAGCCACTGCGCAAGCGAGCGTGCGCTCACGAAGGCTGGTCGACGGCAATCCCCTGTAGCAGCCCGAGCAGCGCGGCCAGCTTGTCCCGCAGCTGCCGCCGGTCGACGATCATGTCGACCGCGCCCTTCTCCAGCAGGAACTCCGCGCGCTGGAATCCTTCCGGCAGCTTCTGGCGCACGGTCTGCTCGATGACGCGCGGGCCCGCGAAGCCGACCAGGGACTTGGGCTCGGCGATCACCACGTCGCCGATCATGGCGTAGCTCGCCGACACCCCGCCGGTGGTGGGATCGGTGAGCACCGTGACAAAGGGCAGGCGGCGCTCGGCGAGATCGGTCAGCGCCGCGGTGGTCTTCGCCATCTGCATGAGCGAGAGCAGCCCTTCCTGCATGCGCGCGCCGCCGCTCGCCGTGATGGCGATGAACGGCAGCTTCTGCTCGATGGCGACGCGCACCCCGCGCACGAAGCGCTCGCCGAGCACCGAGCCCATGGTGCCGGCCATGAACTCGAACTCGTGCGCCGCCACGACCACGCCGAGCGACTTGATCGCGCCCTGCATCACCACCAGCGATTCCGACTCGCCCGACTCGGCTTCGGCCTCCAGCAGGCGCTCGGTGTACTTCCTGGAGTCGCGGAATTTCAGGCTGTCCACCGGCAGAACCTCGGCGCCGATCTCGAAGCGGGCGTCGGCGTCGAGCAGCGCGTCGAGGCGCGCGCGCGCGCCGATCCTCTGGTGGAAGCCGCACTTCGGGCAGACGTTGAGGTTCTTCTCCAGATCGGTGCTGTAGAGCACCGCGTCGCACGCCGGACACTTGGTCCACAGGCCTTCGGGCACCGCGCGTTTCGGCCCGGAGGAGCGCTGGATCTTCGGCGGCAGGAGCTTTTGCAGCCAACTCATGCGTCGAGCGCCTCGCGGATGGGCCGCAACAGCGCCTTGACCCGCGCCACGGCCTCGCCGGCGCCGGCATCCTCGATCTCCTGGATGATGCGGCTGCCGATGACCACGGCGTCCGCGGTCTGCGCGACGCGGCGCGCGGACTCCGCGTCGCGGATGCCAAAGCCGACACCGATCGGCAGGTTCGTCGCCGCGCGGATCTTCGGCATGTGCGCCGCCACGTCGGCGAGGTCGATGTTCCCCGCGCCCGTCACCCCGCGCAGCGACACGTAGTACAGGTAGCCGCTGCCGACGCGCGCGACTTCCAGGATGCGCCGGTCGGTGGAAGTCGGGGCCAGCAGGAAAATCGGGTCGATGGCGGCCCGCCGGGCGAGCCCGGCGAACTCGATACATTCCTCGGGCGGGTAATCGACGACGATCACGCCGTCCACGCCCGCGGCTTTCGCCTCGCGCACGAACTTCTCCGCGCCCATCGCCTCGATCGGGTTGGCGTAGCCCATCAGCACGACCGGCGTCTGCGAATTGTGGTGCCGGAAGTCGCGCACCAGGCCGAGCACGTCGCCCAGGCCCACGCCCTGCTTGAGCGCCCGCTCCCCGGAACGCTGGTTCACGGGGCCATCCGCCATCGGGTCGGAGAAAGGCACGCCCAGCTCGAGGATGTCGGAGCCCGCCTCGACCAGCGCGCGCATCAGCGGCACGGTCAGCGCCGGCGTCGGATCGCCCGCGGTGATGTACGGGATGAGCGCCTTGCGCCCCGACTTGTGCAGCGCCTCGAATCGGGCCTGGATGCGCGACACGGCTAGAGCTTGAGGCCCGAGCGCTCGGCAACGGTCTGCATGTCCTTGTCGCCGCGGCCGGAGAGGTTGACGAGCAGGATGCGGTCCTTCGGCATCGAGGGCGCGATGGCGGCCGCATAGGCGACGGCGTGCGCCGATTCGAGCGCCGGGATGATGCCTTCGAAATGGCACAGGTCGCTGAAAGCGCGCAGCGCATCCGCATCGGTGACCGCGACGTACTCGGCGCGCCCCGAGTCCTTCAGCCAGGCGTGCTCCGGGCCCACGCCCGGATAGTCCAGCCCCGCCGACACCGAATGCGTCTCCACGATCTGCCCGTTCGCGTCCTGCAGGAGGTAGGTGCGATTGCCGTGCAGCACGCCGGGCTTCCCGGCGCACAGCGACGCCGCGTGACGGCCGGTGGCGATGCCCTCGCCCGCCGCCTCGACGCCGATCAGGCGCACGCCCTCGAGCTCGATGTAGGGATAGAAGATGCCCATGGCGTTGGAGCCGCCGCCGACGCAGGCGATCACCGCATCGGGCTGGCGGCCGGCGATCTCGGGCATCTGCTGCTTGCACTCCTCGCCGATCACCGCCTGGAAGTCGCGCACCATCATCGGATAGGGATGCGGGCCGGCGACCGTGCCGATGATGTAGAAGGTGTTGTCGACGTTCGTCACCCAGTCGCGCATCGCTTCGTTAAGCGCGTCCTTGAGCGTTTTCGAGCCGGATTCGACGGCTACGACGCTCGCCCCCAGCAGCTTCATGCGGTAGACGTTCTGCACCTGGCGCTTGATGTCCTGCGCGCCCATGTAGACGACGCACTGCATGCCGTAGCGCGCGGCGACCGTGGCGGCGGCCACGCCGTGCATGCCGGCGCCGGTCTCGGCGATGACGCGCGGCTTGCCCATGCGCCGCGCGAGCAGCGCCTGGCCGATGGTGTTGTTGATCTTGTGCGCGCCGGTATGGTTGAGATCCTCGCGCTTGAGGTAGATCTGCGCGCCGCCGAGCATGTCCGACCAGCGCCGCGCGTGGTATACGGGGCTCGGGCGCCCGACGTAGTGCTTGAGCTCGTAGTGAAACTCCGCCGCGAACGCCGGGTCGCGACGCGCCGCCGCGTAGGCGGCGAGCAATTCCTCGAGCGCATGCGTCAGCGTCTCCGCGACGAAAATGCCGCCGTAGGGGCCGAAGTGCCCGCGCGCGTCGGGCAAGTCATGCATCCGCATTCCTGACCTCCGCGATGAACGCCGCGATCTTCGCGGCGTCCTTGATGCCCTTGGCCGATTCCACGCCGCTGGACACGTCCACCGCCCAGGGCCGCACGCGCCGCACGGCCGCCGCGACGTTGTCGCGCGCCAGCCCGCCCGAGAGCACCAGCGGCCGCGCCAGGGCCGCCGGCACGAGCGACCAATCGAAGCTCGCACCGACGCCGCCGTATTCCTCGACGTGCGCGTCGAGCAGCCAGCCGCACGCCGCGGAAAACGGGCGCAGGTATTCTAGCAAATCGACCCCCTGCGATACCCGGCACGCCTTGACGTACGGCAGGCCGAACTGGCCGCAGAAATCCGGCGTCTCCTCGCCGTGGAACTGCAGCATCGCCGGATGCACGCGGCCGATGACTTGAGCCACCTGCGCCGCGTCGGCATTGACGAACAGCGCCACGGCCTGGACGAAAGGCGGCAGCGCGCTCGCGATCTCGCGCGCACGCTCCACGCTGAGGAACCTGGGGCTGGGAGGATAGAACACCAGCCCGATGGCGTCGGCGCCCGCTTGCGCGGCGGCCACCGCGTCCTGCGGGCGCGTGATGCCGCAGATCTTGATGCGCGTCCTCATGGCAGGGCCGGGATGCCCACGCCGTCGTGCGCCGGCGCCGGCAAGCCCCAGCGCTCGGCGTACTCCACGCGCTCGAGGTACAGGCCCTCGGCGGCGAAGGTCGGCGCCGCGCGGGCGCGATCGCGCGACGCCAGCACTTCGCCCGCCCATTGCGGCGCGTGCCGGCCGTTGCCGACGTAGATCAGGGTGCCGACGATATTGCGCACCATGTGGTGCAGGTAGGCATTCGCGCGCAGGACGAAATCGATGCGCTCGCCGCGCGCCTGCACCTCCAGCGCATGCAGCGTGCGCACGGGCGACCTGGCCTGGCACTCGGCCGAGCGGAACGCCGAGAAGTCGTGCTCGCCGACCAGCTGCAGCGCGGCGGCGCGCATCGCGGCGACGTCGAGCGGCGCGTGGACCCACCCGGCGTGGCGCGCGGCGAGCGCCGGGCGCACCGGGCGGTTGACCAGCACATAGCGATAGGTGCGCGCCAGCGCGGCGTAGCGCGCGTGGAAATCGTCGGCCACGCGCGCCGCCCACAGCACCGCCACGGAATCAGGCAGGAGCGCATTGACGCCGCGCACCCAGGCGCTGTCGGGACGCGCCGCCGCGGTATCGAAATGCACCACCTGCTCGCGGGCGTGCACGCCGCGATCGGTGCGGCCGGCGCAGGTCACCGGCACGGCGCCGCCGGCGATGCCCGAGAGAGCGGCTTGCAGCGCGTCCTGGACGGTGCCGCCGCCCGGCTGCGCCTGCCAGCCGAGAAAGCGGCTGCCGTCGTATTCCAGTGCGAGCGCGATTCTCATGCGCGGGAAACGAAGCCGGCGCGCGCTTTGCGCGCCGTAGCGCGTCAGCCCAGCTTCGCCAGCAGCTGGTTTGCCTGCCCCTGCTGCGCCGCGTCGCCTTCGCGCAGCACCTCGTTGAGCAGTTCGCGCGCTCCGTCCTTGTCGCCCATCTCTTCGTATGCCTTTGCAAGATCGAGCTTGGTGGCGACTTCCTGCCACTTCGGGTCCGCCTGCGCTTCGCCTGCGGGCGGCGCCGCCTCGCCGGGAATGCCAAGGTCGAGGCTGATCGCCGAGAGGTCTACGGGCGCCGAGGCTTCCCTGGTTTCGCCGCCGCCGCCCAGGTTCAGGTCGAAGTCCAAACCGCCCCCCGAGCCTGAAGCCGCAGGCGCGGGCGTCGGCTGCGCCGCCGGCGCAGCGCCGGGCAGCTCGAAGTTGAGACCGCCGCCGGTATCGGTGGGCTTGTCGCCACCGCCACCCAAGTCGAAGTCGAGGCCGCCCGCCGCGGCCTTGGATTCCTGCGAGTCCAGGACCAGCGTGCCGCTGGGCGCGAAATCCGTCGGCTCGGGGGCTGCCGAGGGGCCGCCGAGATCGAGATCGAGCGAGGGCGTGGGTTCCGGCACGCGCCGCGAGCCCGTGCCACCGCCGATGTCGAAGTCCACAGCCGGTGCTGCAACCGCCGCCGGCGCAGCCCCCGCGAAGGCTGCCGCGGCCGCCGGCGCCGCGCCGCCGCCGTAAAGGCCGTTGCCCGGATCGACGTTGCGGCCCAATGCCGTCGCCTTGTCCCAATCGGGACCCGCAGCGTGGGTGACGCCCTTCAGCTTGAGCGCGATCTGCTCGAACGACTGCGCATCGCGGCGGTTGGCGTAGATCTCGAGCAGCTTCGCCATCACGGGCACGCGATTCGGGTCCTTCTGCAGCGCTTCCTTCAGGATCTCCTCGGCCTGCGCATCGCGGCCGTACGCCATGTACACGTCGGCCTCGGCGATGGGATCGACGTCGTCGGTCCCCATCCCGGCGGGCGCTTGGCTGGCCGAGGGCGGCTGCTCGCTCGCCGGCGCTGCCGCAGCGCGGGCGTCCATGCCCGCGGCCACCGGCTCGATCGGGCCTGCGCTGAGAACGCTATCCTGGAACCTGCTTACGGATTTTTTTTTACGCTGCCAGGCGTAGGCGCCGTAGCCTGCAAGCAGCAGCACGACTCCCCCCAGGCCGCCGAGGGCGACCGGGTTGCCGAGGAGCTCATCGAGCAGGCTCGGCTCGGGAAGCGGCGGCGCAGGCGCCGTCGGCTGCGGCTTGGGCTTGGCCGCAACGGGCGCAGGCGGCGGCGCCGGCTTCGGCGCCTCGGCGATGGGCTTGGGCGCCTCGGGGGCCGCGGGCTTGGCGGCTTCGGGTGCCGGGGTCGGAGCGGCGGGCTTAGCTTCCGGCGCTGTCGCCTTCTGCTGCATTTGCGCGAGCTGCTGGTTGCGGATCTCGAGCAGCTTCTGCAGATCGCTCACGTTCTTTTCCAGCTCGGTAACGCGCGACTGCGCTTCCCGCAGCGCGCGCTCGCGTGCCGCGAGATCGTCTTCACGCGCGGCCCTGGCGGCGGGTGCGCCCGGCTTCGCGGGATCGGCTTTCGACAGCTTCAGCTGATCCTTGGGCGGCGCAGGTTTCGGCGCCTCGGTCTTCGGCGTGATCTGGCCGGCGGCGCTTTGCTCGGCCGTCTGCGGCGCTGCCGGAGCGGCGGCCACGGCAATGCCCAGGCGGCTACGGTATTCGGCGAAATCGGCGTGCTGCGCGATCACCAGGCGATTGGCGTCCTGGACGTCGACGGCGGCGGCCGCTTCCGCGTCCGGCATGTCGAGGATGCGCCCGGCGCGCACGAGGTTGACGTTGTTGTTGATGAACGCGTCCTCGTTCGCGCGCTGCAGGGCGATCAGCATCTGGTGAAAAGTGACGCCCTGCGGCCGGTACTGCAGCGCGATCTCGCCCAGCGTGTCGCCCTTTTTCACCTCGTAAGTCTGCCCGCCCGGTTCCGCTTGAGGTGTCGGTGCCGGCGCCGCCATGTCCGCCGGCGGCTTGGGTTCCTCGGCCGGCGGCTTGGGCTCCGCGGCCGGCGCCGGTGTCGGCTCGACCGCCGGCGCGGCGGCCATCGGTTTTTCCGCCGCGCTCGGCTCGGGCTTGGCTTCGGCGCTTGGCTCGGGCGGCGTGGCGACAGGTGCGGCAGGTGCGGCAGGTGCTGGCGCCGCGGAAGGCGTCGTCACGGGCGCGGCGGCCATCGGTGCCGGCTTCGGCCCCTCGTATCCGGGCGGATCGAGCAGCACGGTGTATTCGCGCACGAACAGCCCGGTGGCCCAGCGCAATTCGACCAGCAGATCGACGAACGGCTCGTTCACCGACTGGCGCGTGCTGACGAGGATGATGGGACGGCCGTCGCGCTTGTCGACCGTGAACTGGACGCCGCTCAGCGCGGGATTGAACTCGATGCCGGCCTGTGCAAACGCGTTGCCCGAGGCGAGGCGCGCCTCGAGCGAAGACTCTTCGCCCGGCTGCAGCGACACGATCTCGATTTCCGCGCGCAGCGGCTGCCCCAGGAAGGACTGCACGCTCAACCGGCCGAGACCCGCCGCCTGCGCGAGCAGGGGCAACGACAACACCGCTGCCAGGACGAGTCGTCGCAACGCGACCGGTTTATTCACCCGCACCACCCTGAGTCATTCTTATGGGACTGAGTACCATAACATCATGGCGTTAGGCCTGCAAGCTGAGACATTTTCTCGGTTTTTCTGCCATTGGCCTCAGGCGTCAGGGAATTCCGGCTAGCGGACACCGGCGTCCAGCAGGATGCGCAGCATGCGCCGCAGCGGCTCGGCGGCGCCCCAGAGCAGCTGGTCGCCGACGGTGAACGCCGCCAGGTAGTCGCCGCCCATCGGCAGTTTGCGCAGCCGGCCCACCGGGATGGAGAGCTTGCCGGTGACTGCCGCCGGCGTGAGCTCGGCCAGCGTCTCCTCTTTGCGGTTGGGCACGACGCGCACCCACTCGTTGCCCTCCGCGACGATGCCCTGCACTTCATCGAGCGGCACGTCCTTCTTCAGCTTGATGGTCAGCGCCTGGCTGTGACAGCGCATCGCGCCCACGCGGACGCAGATCCCGTCCACCGGGATCGGCCGCCCGCTGCGGCCGAGGATCTTGTTGGTTTCGGCCTGGCCCTTCCACTCTTCCCGGCTCTGGCCGTCGCCGAGGTCCTTGTCGATCCACGGCAGCAGGCTGCCCGCGAGCGCATGGCCGAAGTTCGCCTTCGGCAGCCCGCCGTTGCGCAAGGCGTCCGCGATGCGCTGGTCGATGTCGAGCGCCGTCGCCGCCGGGTCCGCGAGAGCGGGCTTCGCCGCATCGCCCAGGTGCGCCATCTGCTCGGCAAGCTCGCGCATGTACGCGGCGCCCGCGCCCGAGGCCGCCTGGTAGGTCATGCTGGTGATCCATTCGACGAGGTCGCTACGGAACAGCCCCGCCACGCCCATCATCATCAGGCTGACGGTGCAGTTGCCGCCGATGTAGTTGCGCACGCCCGAAGCGAGCGCGCGCTCGATCACCGGCATGTTGACCGGATCGAGAATGATCGCCGCGTCGTCCTTCATGCGCAGCGCGCTCGCCGCGTCGATCCAGTAGCCTTTCCAGCCGGCGGCGCGCAGCTGCGGGTAGACCGCGCTGGTGTAGTCGCCGCCCTGGCAGGCGATGATCACCGGCAGGCTCCGCAGGGCCTCGATGTCGGTCGCGCTCTGCACCGCGCCCGCATCCTTGCCGATCGCCGGGCCCTTGCCGCCCGCCTGCGAGGTGGAAAAGAACACCGGCTCGATGAGGTCGAAGTCGCGCTCCTCGCGCATGCGCTGCACGAGCACCGACCCGACCATGCCCCGCCACCCTACGATTCCGACCCTCGGCATTGCCTTTCCCCCTACAGCGCCGCCGCGACGGCGTCGCCCATTTCCTGCGTGCCGACCTTGCGGCAGCCGTCAGTATAGATGTCCGCGGTGCGCAGGCCCTGCTGCAGCACCTTGCGCACCGCGCCTTCGATGCGCCCGGCCTCGGCGGCGCGGCCGAGCGAATGGCGCAGCATCATCGCCGCCGACAGTATCGTCGCCAGGGGATTGGCGAGCCCCTTGCCGGCGATGTCCGGCGCCGAGCCGTGGATCGGCTCGTACAGCCCCTTGCCGCGCTCATCCAGCGACGCCGAGGGCAGCATGCCGATCGAGCCCGTCAGCATGGAGGCTTCGTCGGAGAGAATGTCGCCGAACAGGTTGCCGGTGACAATGACGTCGAACTGCTTGGGCGCGCGCACGAGCTGCATGGCGCAGTTGTCCACGTACATGTGCTCGAGCTGCACGTCGGGGAAATCCTTCCCGACCTCGGCGACCACTTGCTTCCAGAGCTCGGTCGTTTCCAGCACGTTGGCCTTGTCCACCGAGCACAGGCGCTTGCCGCGCCGGCGCGCGGCCTCGAACGCCACGCGCGCGATGCGCCGGATCTCGCTTTCGCGATAGCGCATGGTGTTCACGCCCTCGCGCTCGCCGCCGGCGAGCGTGGTGATGCCGCGCGGCTCGCCGAAATAGACGTCCCCGGTCAGCTCGCGCACGATCAGCAGGTCGAGTCCGGCGACCAGCTCGGGCCTGAGCGAGGAGGCCTGCGCGAGCTCCGGGAACACCTGCGCCGGGCGCAGGTTGGCGAACAGGCCCAGGTCCTTGCGCAGCCGCAACAGCCCGCGCTCGGGACGCTTGTCGCGCGGCAGCGCGTCGTACTGCGGTCCGCCGACGGCGCCGAAAAGGATCGCATCGGCCGCGCGGGCGAGCCCGAGCGTCGCCTCGGGCAGCGGGTCGCCCGCCGCCTCGTAGCCCGCTCCGCCGACCGGGGCTTCTTCGAGCTCCAGGGGCAGCTCGAGGCGGCGCAGCACCCTGACCGCCTGGGTCGTGATCTCCCTGCCGATCCCGTCCCCGGGCAGCACCGCGATCTTCATCGCGTCACCGGGCGAGCCAGGGATGCTGCGCGAGGTGCCTGGCTTCGAAGGCGCGGATCTTGTCGGCGTGGCGCAGCGTGAGCCCGATCTCGTCGAGGCCGTGCAGCAGGCAGTACTTGCGGAAGACGTCGAGCTCGAAGCGCATGACCTGCGAACGGTCCGCCGTGGACACTGTCTGCGCCTCGAGGTCCACGGTAAGGCGGAACCCGGGAAACGACGCGCACTCGTAGAACAGCCGGTCGACTTCCGCCTCCTGCAGGACGACGGGAAGCAGGCCGTTCTTGAAGCTGTTGTTGTAGAAGATGTCGCCGAACGAAGGCGCGATCACGCAGCGAAAGCCGTAATCGAGCAGCGCCCAGGGCGCGTGCTCGCGCGAGCTGCCGCAGCCGAAGTTCTTGCGCGCCAGGAGGATCGTCGCCTCCTGGTAGCGCGGGTCGTTCAGCACGAAGCCCGGGTTCCGCGGTCGCTTCGCATGGTCCATTCCCGGCTCGCCGTGATCCAGATAGCGCCAGGCGTCGAACAGGTTCGGCCCGTAGCCGGTCTTCTTGATCGACTTCAGGAACTGCTTCGGGATGATCTGGTCGGTGTCGACGTTGCCGCGATCCAGCGGCACCACGATCCCGGTGTGCACGGTGAACTTATCCATGCGGCCTCAGCGCCATTGCCGGATGTCGACGAAATGGCCCGCCACCGCCGCGGCCGCGGCCATCGCCGGGCTGACGAGGTGCGTGCGCCCGCCGTCGCCCTGGCGACCTTCGAAGTTGCGGTTCGAGGTCGAGGCGCAGCGCTCGCCGGGCTCGAGCCGGTCGGCGTTCATCGCCAGGCACATGGAGCAGCCCGGCTGGCGCCAGTCGAAGCCCGCGTCGCGGAACACCTTGTCCAGGCCCTCGCGCTCGGCCTGCGCCTTCACCAGGCCGGAGCCCGGCACCACCATGGCGAGGCGGATGTTGGACGCCAGGCGCCGGCCCTTTACCACCGCCGCGGCGATGCGCAGGTCCTCGATGCGCGAGTTGGTGCACGAGCCGATGAACACCTTGTCGAGCTTGATGTCGGTGATCCTGGTGCGCGGCTTGAGGCCCATGTAGCGCAGCGCGCGCTCCATGCCCTCGCGCTTGATGGCGTCCTTCTCGCGCTCGGGGTCGGGGACTTCCCCGTCCACCGGCACGACCATCTCGGGCGAGGTGCCCCAGGACACCTGCGGCAGGATCTCCTCGGCACGCAGCGTGATCTCGCGATCGAACCCGGCGTTCGCATCGGACTTCAGCGTCTTCCAGTAGGCGACCGCCGCTTCCCAGTCGGGCCCGGTGGGCGCGAACGGGCGGCCCTTGAGATAGGCGATCGTCGTCTCGTCGACCGCCACCATGCCGGCGCGCGCTCCTGCCTCGATCGCCATGTTGCACACCGTCATGCGTCCTTCCATGGACAGCGCGCGGATCGCGCTGCCCGCGAACTCGACGGCGTGGCCGCTGCCGCCCGCGGTGCCGATGCGCCCGATGATCGCCAGCGCGATGTCCTTGCCGGTGACGCCGCGCGCGAGCGTGCCCTCGACGTTGACGCGCATGTTCTTCATCTTCCGGGTCATCAGGCACTGCGTGGCGAGCACGTGCTCGACCTCCGAGGTGCCGATGCCGTGCGCCAGGCACGCAAAAGCGCCGTGCGTGCTGGTGTGCGAATCGCCGCACACCACCGTCATGCCGGGCAGCGTCGCCCCCTGCTCCGGGCCGATGACGTGCACGATGCCCTGGCGCTGGTCGAGGAACGGAAAGTAGGCTTTCGCGGGGTGCTCGCGCATGTTGGCATCCAGCGTCTCGACCTGGATGCGCGAAGTCGGATCGACGATGCCGGCGATGCCGCGCTCCCAGCCGGTGGTGGGCGTGTTGTGGTCGGCGGTGGCGACCACCGATTGCATGCGCCAGGGCTTGCGGCCGGCGAGCTTCAGCCCCTCGAAGGCCTGTGGGCTGGTGACTTCGTGCACCAGGTGGCGGTCGATGTAGATGAGCGCGGTGCCCTCTTCCTCGGCGTGCACGAGGTGAGCGTCCCAGAGCTTGTCGTAGAGCGTGCGGTCCATATGCGGCGTTGCGGAAACGAAGGATTATGGCACAGGCAAAGTCCTTGATAGGACTGGGTTTACTACGTGCGGGGCCGCGCCTGCTCGTAAAGCGGCATGACGCGCGCGGCGTACACCTTCAGGTCGGCGATGCGCGTCGTGGGCGCCGGGTGGGTGGACAGGATCTCCGGGGGTTGGCCTTCGCTGGCCCTGGACATCTTCTCCCACACCGTGACCGCGGCGCGCGGGTCGTAGCCCGCGCGCGCGGCGAGCTCCACGCCGATGCGATCGGCCTCGGTCTCGTGCTCGCGCGAGTTCGGCAGGTTGAGCGTCACGTTGAGCACCAGCTGCGTGAGGTCCATGCCGCCGCGCGACACGCCCGCCACGGCGCCGATGATGCCGAGCGCGATGCCCTGCGCCATCGCCTGCGAGGCGCGCTCGCGGCCGTGCTCGCGGAGCGCGTGTGCGATCTCGTGGCCCATGACCGCCGCGATCTCGTCATCGGTGAGCTTCAGCTTCTCGATCAGCCCGGTGTAAAAGGCGATCTTGCCGCCCGGCATGACCCAGGCGTTGAGCTCCTTGGAGCTGATCAGGTTCACCTTCCAGTCCCAGCCCGGCGCGTCGGCACGGAAGACGCCGGTCTGCGGGATGAGTCCCCGCGAGACCTGGCGGATGCGCTCGAGCAGCACCGGGTCCTGATTCAGCTGCCCCTTCTTCTCGGCCGCCGCAAGCACCTGGTCGTAGGCCTGGACTGCGCTCTGATTGACCTCTTTCGACGATAGCAGCATCGCCTGCGACCGATCGACCCCGACCGCGCCCGGCTGCGTGGTCTGCACCGTCTGGCAGCCGGCCGCGGCCGCGAGCAGGAGCGCGAACAGCAGCTTTTTCATCATGACGAAAGCCTACACGCGCACGCGCCAGATGACGAGGGCGGCGCCGGCGAGCGCGAACGCGGCGCTCACCGAGAAACTGAGGCCCGCGCCGAGCGTTTCCCAGGTCCAGCCCGCGACCAGCAATCCCGCGCCGCCGCCCAGCCCGTAGGACAGGCTCGCGTGCAGCGTCTGCCCGCGCGCCTGCAGGCGACCCGTGAACAGTCGGTGCACCGCCGCGACCGAGGCCGCGTGATGGACGCCGAACGTGGCCGCGTGCAGCAGTTGCGCGGCGACGAGGAGCGCGGGCAGGTGCGTGCCCCAGCCGATCGCCAGAAAGCGCGCCACCGCGCAGGCGAAGCCCGCGACGAGAAGCAGCCGCAGGCTCCAGCGCCGTGCGAGCCGCGACCAGGCGAGAAACACCCCGATCTCCGCCACCACGCCGAGCGTCCACAGCGCGCCGATGGCGGTCTTGCTGTAGCCGAGGCTCTGCGCATGCAGCGAGAAAAAGCCGTACAGCGCGCCATGCGCCGCGGCCATGCAGCCGCCGGCGCCAAGCAGCGCGATGACCTCGGGACGGCGCAGCACCTCGCCGAGCCCCGCTTCGCCGCCGGCCGTCACCGGATGGGATCGTGTCGCGGGCAGCAGCAGCGATGCGCCGAGCGGCAGGACCGCAAGCGCCACGACCACCCAGAGCAGGCTGGGTATGGCGTGCGCGTCCAGCCACAGGCCCGTGCCGAGCACCCCGGCGATGAAGCCGATCGAGCCCCACATCCGGATCGGCCCATATCGCTCGGCGCGCCCTTCGAGCGAGGCCATGGTGATTGCTTCCACGATCGGCAGCGCGCCCGCCGACAGCA
>Ga0326597_10006879_pt1 | contig 15510 bp, 16 predicted proteins | sample RVTome_12_FD_203789 | JGI IMG/M metagenome (GOLD analysis project Ga0326597, IMG submission 203789) | Soil microbial communities from uranium-contaminated site in the Upper Colorado River Basin, Wyoming, United States - RVT100D185 | ecosystem: Environmental > Terrestrial > Soil > Contaminated >...
AAGCGAACGGATATCTTCAGCAAAAGACGCAACAGTTGCAGCGGGAAGGGCTGGAAAGGGTGTCCTCACTTTTGTTGGAGGGCAATGCCGCAGAAAAGATCATTGATCTGGCTCGGGAGAGGGCCCCGAGTCTCATAGCGATGTGTAGTCATGGGAAAACCGGTGTTGGCCGAGGGGTCTTGGGGATTGTGACCGACCGCATAGTTCGTCACTCAGGCGACCCAGTGTTGATACTTCGAGCTACGACTAACAGCCCACGATCTGCTTCTTGAGGAAGCGGCGTTCACATTAAATATCATCGCTCCGCGCTGAGCCTCAGAGTCAAATCGGAACCTCATCCTTAGAGAATCTCTGAAGGTGTGGAAGGAGGCCGCATGCCCCATGGTATAAACAATTATTAAATGGATATCCATTATTTATACGAGACTCAATCACTGCATGCTTTGCGGAATCACGTGCCGGCCCGTGTCCTTCACCAGCAGATGAATATGATTAGATGTCACCATATAGTTGAGCACCGAGAGGCCGAAGCGCTTCTTGACCTCGAAAACCCCGTGCAGGTAACGGCATAGGTCCTGCGCAACCTTCGGTAGGAATGCCTTCTGGTGGCAGCGGTAAGTGAGGTGCCAGACGTGACCGGGTAGAAAATGGCGGTTGCCGCGGGGCATCGTTTCTATCTCGCAGCGTGCGTTTCACGTTCAAAACGGCACCCCTAAGCGTCTAGGCCGCTCCTATTCTGCGATCTTATATCGCTGAATCAATACCTTGCGCAGGTGACCTGTCTGCTAATGGGTGACCCGGTTCTAATCATTGGAAGCTTTCTCTGGAACCGGTCTTGAGCCGACCTCCGCATCCGAGCCGGCGCGCCGCACTTTGCCTGCTGCTATCTCTCGAAGAGCCGTTACGATTTCCAGATTCTCGGTTTCGAGAAGCGGCTTTGCCCCCTTGAAGAGTTGTTTTGCTCTTTTCGAGGCGAGGATGACAAGCTCGAATCGATTGGAAACTTTCTCAAGACAATCCTCCACTGTGACGCGTGCCATAAATGTTGCCTCCACAAAGTTTGTGAAAAGACCTCTCTTTGTAATGCTATGCTTTGGGTCACCGACATCCGTAAACTCCTCTCGCGGAACGCGGGAGCCAGATCATCTTCTGCGTTCAGCGACAAACTTTTGGCTACAATTTACAAAGACCGGCAGAGAATCCTCCTGATCAATCCCCCCTTGCCGCGGTACGATTTTAACGCCGGCTCAATGCGCTTGAACTTATTCGCGCCAGGCTCTGCGCGAGATGCCAACCGCTGCTATCGACCCCAGGATCTCTGCGATCACCGTGATATCAGGATTCTTAAGACTAACCTTGGGTTTTTTATTGTATTTTCCTTCTAGCGCTGTCCAGATCGCGCCGCCGATTTCCCGCTCGAGCTTTGAAGTGTCCTGTTCCAGACCATGGGCGCCGCGCTTATGCAGCCTAAAACAAAAACTTTCCTCCGCACCAATCTGCGCCGCACCAATCCGCGCCGCAGCGTCCTTAATCGGCTCCTTTCTGCTTTCAACAGTTGCAAGAACGGCCGTCACGTGTCCAATCCTTTCGGAATATTCACGGCATACGACCTTCGCAAGCTCAGAGATGTCGCCTCCTGCCTCCAGAGCAAAAATGCCCCTGAAACCGGTACCGCGAACGCGCGCACCGGGAATCGCAGCTCTCAGGGCAAACCTCAGGCGTCGCGCCGGCTCGAGTCCTCGGCTTGTGACGATAAGCTTTACAATCTCGTGTTGGATCTCTTCAGGCATTTGCGAAGGCTAGCAAGACCGGAAAAGCAAAGACGATAAGAAAACCTCGCGCCTGCCCTGATGATGAAAGGCATTTTCTGCATCGTTCGTACTGAAACTGACTCACTCCCAGCTTCAAGCTGGGAGGTTCGTCCCCGGTCGGCTAGAAGCCGACGATAACCTCCCGCTCTCCTCCCACGATCAGTGAGTCACCCTGAGCGTGAGCGCGGAGTCTTGTCCTGAACGAAGTGAAGGAGCTTCCGTGGCGTGAGATTCTTCGGCTACGCCTCAGAACGCTGCGCGGATTTCTCGGCTTCGCCTCGAAATGACACCGTGCTTCGCCTCAAGGCGAGGGGTTTCCACCATCCCCGAAGGAAACACTAACGAGCCGCCCTTCAACAGGTGGAGTGAAACAGGCCGCCGACCCCCGAGCTTTCTCTCAGCTTATTATAGAGTTCGACCGCTTGTTGGGTCTGAAGCACGTGGAAATCGATCCCTCTTTGCTTGAGCATCTCTAAAGTTTCTGGACAGACTTGAAGACGCTCATAGATTCCCTTAGAGAGCACGACCACTTTAGCACCGTGCTCCAGGAGTTCCTTTACATCCCCAGGCTGGATGCCTGAAACATGATCGGTTCCGGTTTCGCTCCAATCCCATTCGCGTGATCCTCCAGGAAAGAGTTTCGCGTCCTTGAAACGTCTGTCACCTTCAACTTCCAGGCGGCCCCAAGAAAAGTGTGTAATGAGCGGTGAACGAACATTGGCTGCCATCCGATCCACCCTCCACCTGAAACGACAAATTGTGGCAAAGGAGGTGCCAACTGCCAGAGGCGTCTTAAGTTCTTGGAAATAGAGGGAGACGATGTCCCGCCGCGAATTCAGAGTTCGCAACCGTGAAATAAAAGGGCATGCCGATTTGCAGCAACGAAAACTCCTCCCAAGACCGGCTCATTCTTTGAGTCCAAAGTGGGCGCGGTGGGTAAGGTACCCGAACAGCAAAGGATCAGGATTTATAAAACAGGTTGAACCTGCAGAAGAACTGAGTACACGTTAGGATGGCACCTTTTCCTTTGGAATCCTTAACGCGACAAACAATGTTGTCTGGCCACGTTGTACTAGAAAGAGGGAGGACTCGCCTTTCTTTAGACCGGCAATCGCACGACGATATTCAGCAAGGTTGCGAACGGTTTCGCGGTCAATCGCCAAGATGGCATCACCGCGGTGGAGCCCCGCGTCATCTGCCGGGCTGCCGCGTTCGACAGCAGTGATGACGACTCCTTGTGCGCGTTTCAGTCCAAGGGCCTGTGCGATCTCCGGTGTCACGTTCTGAACTGTCAAACCGAAGTTCCTTTCCCTCGCTGGCGCTGAAGCAACGTCTTCTTCCTCCTTGAGCTCCGCGATCGTGACCGTGAATGGAACCTTCCTTTTGTCCCGCAAAACTATAATGTTTACTGCTGTGCCGACATGGGTACGCGCCACCATGAAGGGAAGATCACTTGAATCCTTGATCGGTTTTCCCTCGTACTCGACAATGACGTCTCGTACCCTGATTCCCGCGCGCTCCGCAGGACTACCGGGAGCAACATAGGCCACCAGGGCTCCGCTGGCTTTTTCCATCCCTAAAGATTCCGCTATTTCCGGCGTAACTCTCTGAATGGCCACGCCTAACCATCCTCTTGTCACTTTACCTTTGGTTTTAAGTTGTGGTAGTAGTTCTCTGGCTACATTGATGGGAATGGCGAATCCGATACCGATATTCCCCCCCGTCCGGCTGAATATCGCCGTGTTGATTCCAACGACTTCGCCTTGCATGTTGACCAAGGGTCCACCGGAATTGCCGGGATTGATAGAGGCGTCGGTCTGTATGAAATCGTCGTAAAGCCCAGCGCCAATCTGCCTGCTCTTGGCACTTACGATTCCGGCCGTGATGGTGTTCTGCAGACCGAACGGGCTTCCCATCGCTACAATCCACTCCCCGACCTTAAGTCGATCAGAGTCGCCCAATGGCGCGACCGGAAGATCCCCCTTCACATCGATTTTGACAACGGCCAGATCGGTTTTTTCATCCCTGCCGATTAGCCTGGCTGTAAACTGCCGGTCATCGTTTGTCAGCTTGACTACGATTTTCTGCGCGTTTTCAACGACATGATTATTGGTGAGGATAGTGCCATCGCGCTCGATGATGAACCCCGAGCCGAGGCCTTGCTGCCGAAAATCCGGAGGGTAAGCTTCGCCGAAGAATCTCCTCCAGAATTCAGTCAGTGGGTCTTCCCTTTCAAAAGGAATCGGTGCTCCCTTTATGATTTGAGTCGTGGAGATATGAACGACAACCGGCCCTAATTTTTCGGCTAACGTCACGAAGTCCGGCAATACAGCCTCTTTTGCTGCCGTGGCGGGATCATGGCTCCCCGTTTCTTTCCTCGGGCTGGTTTGCGTAAGACCATGGCCGACAAAGCCCAGCGAAAATAGTAATAAGAGTGCTACAATTCTAATTGCACCGTGGATATTCCTCATGGCATTTCTCTGGCATCGCTTGTTCCCACCGAACTTGTGGCTATGACGATTGGTAAAATCACAGCTATTCTTGCCCATGCCATCTTAGCTCAGCGCTTCAGTTCTCTATCGTGGCAGCGTAGTATCGCATCACAATCCAGTGCGAAAAGATTATCGATTCACTCTGCCAGTTCTATGCGCATCTATTCTGCCAGGTTTCTTTTGGCCAAGATCAGCGGATGAGTGGCTTCACGCGCCTTTATTCCCTCACGAGCTTCCAACTAGGATCCGGATTGTATTCGGTCATGGAAACGGCTATCTGCCCTGTCTTTGGACCCAGATTCTTCTGATAAACGCGGCCTTGCTGGTTGACGATAAACGTCATCACACCTGAGCTTCCCCATTGATCGGGATAAGCGATCAGAGCGTAGCCGGCAATCATGTTGCCGTTGATGATGTAGTTGTATTTCCTTCCCGGGGCATGAACCCCTTGACGGGTAAGGATTTTGAAATAGTAGCCGTGGTACGGGGCGCGTTTCGGCGCGGAGTTGTTGTCTTTGCGTCCGTAACCTTCAGCGCGAGCGGCGGCGACCAGACCGCCCAGCGGACTCGGCCCCTCGCCCTCGGCAGTCTCCCAGTACAGTCCGTCCTTCTTGCCTGGCGAGCTGATCAACTTTTGTGCGTATTCGGCCACGCCGTCCTTATCTGCGCCCGCCTCGGTGAAATACTGCCATTGGGCCAGAACATAGGCGCGAGAAGTGAGAATCGCCGACAACTCGTTCTCGCCAATTCTCCGATTCAAGATCTCCTCGACACCCGCCTGAGTGTCGAAGCGCCACCGGTTCTCTTCTTTGACAATCGGGATGGGAAAGGGCCAATTGTGCTCGCCGATCGTAAGGGTGAACTTAGCTTCATTCACGCGCTCGAGTTTGGCGGACTTTTCAACCGCGGCAGCGAATTGATCCACCTCGCGATTGTCCTGTACCGGATCTCCAGAGAGCAATTGTTGCAAAGCGCCGGCGCCGAAGATCTCTCCGAACGCAGCGCGATTTTTTGCCTTCGCCGCCTCCACGAGCATCTTCATGGCCTCTTCCGGAGTTCCGAAGAGTATTTGTTTCTCCGGTTGCTGCTGGGCGGTAGCGGCCGGGGCACTGCGGGAGAGGGCTCCAGGCAGAAGCGCCGAGAACACCAGAACTGCAAAGATACTCTTTCGAAGATTGAATGCGTTGGGTCGCCATGCGTTTTTCATACCGTTAGCCCTTTCGTGTTTGAGATCTCTTGCTTCTCTCTCGGGTACGACATCGCTTGCGCCGAACCCGCGAATTCCAATCACGGAAGTCTGGGGGGCATCATCTCCAATCATCACCGCCTCCCCGGCGCGGAAGGCATCGGGCGCGTGACCGGCGGACGGGGAGCAATCATTGGACGACCCGTGGGCGGGTGACTCGCCCCCGCCCTACTTTCTCGTCCGCGTTGGCTGGCGTCACGAGGGTCGAGAGCACTCACGCTGCCACCGAATGCTGTGTTGGGAGGCCGGTGAATATCTCTAGGCGCTTGTTGTGCTGCCGACGGACGGACCTTCTCCGGCGGCCGAGTGGATGGCGCCGGTATCGGCTGCGGTTTCGTTTGCGCGGGCGGCGGCCGCTTTTCCCGTACCGCTGGTTCTTCCGCCGGTGCTCGCCCATGATAGGTGCCAAGTCTCGGGTCAGTGACGTCCAGGTTGCGCCTGATGATCTTGTTGCCTGCGTTGGCATTGCCGATGTCGGCCCTCTTGTCGCGTATCAAGTTGTTGTAATTGATTTCGCGATGAACGCTGTTGTAGCGATTGAGGTTGGTGTAGTTGACGTGCTGGCGAATGATATTCCGGTTGATTTGGACATTGGTGTAACGGATGTTGACGTAGATGTTGGTGATTCGAATGATCGGACGGCTGCGGGCGATCCAGCCGCCGCCGCGCCAGCCATGATAGTAAATCCGGCGTGTGTGCCAATTGCAGTCGTGGTTCAGCCAGGCCCCGATGAAGAATGGCGGGCCAAACAAGATGATGCTCGCCGGAGACAAACCGTAATAGGAGGCCGGACCGAAATAAATAATATGCGGATCATAGGTCGGGACATAAATATACTGGGGTTGCGCGGGGACGATCTGGATAATGTCGCCGTCCGCATACACCTGCTGCTGCTCATTGGTCACGAGATTGCCCGCGGAACGCGCCAACGCCCGTAAGTGCTGGATGGACGTCATGACGTCAGTGGATTGGTAAACGTAAGCTTGCCCCACCGAGGCGGTCCAATCCAGCTGATCGCTCATCATGTAGAGAACCGAAGGGTAATGAGCCACGGCCTTGACGCTCACATCCCAGGGCTGATCGTCGATGGCGTTTGGCTTGTTATAGGCGCGCATCCACCGTGACGCCTCATCAACCTGATCCACAAACGTCGCGGCCAGCAGCACCTGCGCCAGGAGCGGATCGGGATAGAGCGCGATGGGAGCCAGCAGGTTATCGAGCTGCTCCTGAGAGAACAGCTCGGCCGGTGAATATTCCTGGGCTTGCGCTGTCGCGCTAACCAGCAGTTCTCTTGAGGTTCCCGCCCACCCCAAGAGAACCTCGAAAGCTGCGATAGTAATGCCGAGTGAAACGGCCAGCCATTTTTTCATTTTGTTTTCTCCTGGACAACGCTAGACCATAGAGTGACTATACGGGCAGGTTTGTCGCCGCGCCTCTGCGCATACTTTGTTGCACATAAAATCGCGCTGCTCGGAGCCAACACCACTTATGACTTTTTCAATGAGAGCTACTCGCCAATAGTTTTGAAATATACAAGCCGACGGCTAAGGATTACCAACCCCCTTTGGGCGCTGCAGGCGCGCCTACGAAACAGAACAACCGCACAAAGCATGCCACTCAAAGATAAAAGTATTTTGAATCGACAAATTCCAACAGTATGCCGAGTCTCTGTTTCAGCTGATTCGCGATCCTGAAAAATCGACCGCGAGTAAACAGCAAGAATGCGAAAACCGATCTCATAGGATAAACATCGCTCAATTACGCCAGAGAATGATAGCAGTTTGGTACGTGGGTTGCTGACGATCATGATGGGTGCAGAATGCTTGGTGGAGTCAATGAGTCCAGCAGACGAGCCTGGCGGGAGCAGAGCGTACTATTTTTAAGCATGCAGCGTCTTGAGAGCGTTCGTCCAATCAGGAGGCTCGTTGATGACGAAACATCGCGCACAGAAACGCTGCTGAGACTTACCGATAAATTAGTCCCAGGAGGCGCACTGATCATCGGCAAGCTTGAATCGCTTCCGGACGGACCTTGGGGACTAGAACCATGGTCAATACCTATGGGGATTTACGGAAAACCTCTCGAGACCTAGCGCGACCGAAAGGGAGAACCACGAACACCGCGCTCAATCGCTCACGGTCTTCCGCTGACTAGATCTCGCCCGAAAACCAACGCCTCGCACGATCACATCTTGCCCATCGATCTTGACTTCGGCCCCGAGGAATTCGCGGCTGAGCCAGGCATTACTTTGGATATGTTCGGAGAGGCGCGGAATACGAAACCTGCTTTCACCGGCGGCCAGCGCTGCCAGTGGGATAATCTGATCGCTTGTGAAGCGATCGAGGGTCGCGCCGGTTTTCAAATCCTCCAGTAGTTGGCGCGCAACGTATTTGCCAATGGTCTCCGACCGCCGGCCCAGTGCGCCCGCCCGGTCTGAGCCGATTCGTGCGCCAGAACTCAAGTCGGCAAATGCTGCCAGGCCAGCGCCGGCCTGTAGCGCGCTGTCGTCGTAGAGTACTTGAAAGCTAGCTTGATAACCGGCGGCGCCGAGGGTGCGCTTCGCCGCTTCTGCCATGCGGTCGCTCACCGATTGCTCTTTCAACCGTGAAGACAGCGCGATGCCCCAAATTTTCTTCACGACTCCTGCCTCATCCAGGATCAAAGGTTGACATGTGCTCGTTGCAGGCGTCGCGGTGAGATGCCAAATCCCCTGGCCGGTCGGCACGTAGCCAGGCCGCTCCATGCGTATGGTGGCTACGAATCCCATGCGATTTAGCAGTGGTAGCAAGACATGTTCGAGGTGATAAAAGGAAGGGGCAAAATCTTGAAAAAGCCCGCCGCGCAACTCGACGGAGACAGGCGCCGGGCCGAACGCGAGCACCGGCAGCAGCGCGAGCGCCAGCGCGGTTGTCGAGCCCGCGGAGCCGATATCCCAGGTGAACCGTTGCTCGCTCGTCGGCTTACCGGGCCGAAAAACGATTTCTCGCGACCCCTGCGCTAGCCCGTCGCAGGTTCCATTCACCAACTGGCGGATCGACTCCACCGCCTGCATATGCTGGCGCCGCAGACCCGGCTTGGGACGCTTGACGCGCGCGTTGACGATCCGGATGGCCTTCCCGGTCAAAGCGGAAAAAGCAACTGCTTGCCGGACGATCGTGCCGCTGCCCGAATAGCGCGAGCCGTCGATCTCCAGCACGCCGAGCACCTAACTCTTTAGGCTCGTCGCCAGGCCCGTGAAACGGTCCCACTGGGTTGCAACCCAGGTCTCCGTCGTTCCATGACCGAAAGAGCGAACCAGAAGAGCTACCTTGGTCGCCGTATCGGTATCCGGCGCCTCGAAGATATCGAGATAATCGCACGGGCCGAGCACCGCGTAGTTGGCGAGCCACTTAACTCCGGGACATACTTTTTTTATCCGGTCCTCTACTTGTCTGTTCAGCTCAGTTACCGATTCCGGTTTCTTCAGTGCCTCGGGAGTAAGCCGGGTTAGCATGACGTAGGTTCCCATCGTCTGTCTCCTCTCAAAAACCTTTCTTATTTCGGGCAACTCTCAAGCGGGACTGCTGGCGCGCGGCCCGTCACCGGTTGCCCGAAGAGCGATCGTCGGGAGCGTAACAGAGTCCGTTCAACTACCGACAATCGTAACGAATTCGGGTTCAATCATGCGGCTGAGAACATCGGCTCGTGCGATCACGCCCACGAGCTTGCCATCTTCTCCTACTACAGGAAGACGAATGATATTCTTTTCCGTCATCTTCGTAATGACGCCGTCGAGGTCTTCGTCTTCTCGCGCGCAGATGGCCGGCTGAGTCATGATCTCCTCTGCTTTGATCGTTTGCAGATCCCGACCGTTGCGGATCGCCTTGAGCAAGTCGAACTCCGACACAATACCGAGCACTTTCCCCTTGCCATCGACGACAGGCAAGCCGCTGTACATACCGGAGAGAAGCTGCAACGCCAGATCGCGACCGACCGCCCTCGGAGTCGCGGCGGTCACACGACCATTCATGACATCTCGTGCTTTCATTGGGATTCCTCCTGTTTACTGGGAATGCGTGATAAAAAAGCAATATGTGCGCCATCATCTAGGCGCGAGCTTTCTTTGGAATATCGGTGAAGACACGCTGGACTCATTCGCAATCGTTGGAAACGAAACGGGCGATCTTTTGCAGTATTAAAAAAAATGACTAACGCCTGATATCTGGTTTTGAACCATGTCGATGTACCTGAACCTGGTTTTTGGTTCTGTCAGCTCTCAGGTGTGCCGCCCTGTTGTTAACTCCCGATCAAGGCGCCGCAGTCCATACTTTTCGGCCAGAGCTAAGGCAGCGCGGAATTCTTCCGCGGTAATGGCACGATCAAGCGGAGGGTATTCGTCCGCGCGGTAGCAAGGTCGATATTGGTCCATCAAGTTGAGGTAAGTATTCCGCGAAATCTCATTGGCGATAAAAGCCAGCACCTTTTCGCTGCCGGCAAGATTGCCAGGTAAAACCAGGTGGCGAATCAAAAGGCCACGCTGGGCCAGCCTCTTCTCATCGAGTGCGAGATCGCCAACCTGCCGGTGCATTTCTTTCACCGCGGTCTGGTTGACTTCGACGTAATTCCGCACCTTGGAATGAGTGCGCGCAATTTCTGTGTCGCCATACTTCGTATCAGGCATGTAGATATCGATCACGCCGTCGAGCAAGGCCAGTCCTTCAAGGCTATCGAAGCCGCCGGTGTTGTAGACCAACGGCAGACGAAGGCCCCTTTCAGCAGCGATTTTGAGCGCCGCAAGGATCTGCGCGACAACATGACTCGGGCTCACGAAGTTGATGTTGTGACAGCCTTGGTCCTGGAGTTTGAGCATCATCGCGGCAATTTCTTGCGGCTCCACCGGTCGGCCAACGCCCTTTTGGCTGATTTCCCAGTTCTGGCAATAGACGCAGCGTAAATTGCACCAACTGAAAAAGATCGTACCCAAGCCGTTCCACCCGTCAGGACATCTTCCTCGCCATGATGGGGACCAAAGTTGTGGACGACCGCATGTTCGCCAATACGGCAGACGGCTCCCTCGACCGTGACCAAGCGATCGACGTGACAATAGAGGGAGTCCAGATCACATCGCTCCATGTGGCGAAACGCCTGATGTGCCCGCTCCTCCAACTCACCGGAGCGAGAGAGCTTGACGTAACAGGGCTCGAAGCTCGAACTAGAATGCGAAGCTTGAGTGCCGATCGCTGAAATGCTCGTGTCTCCCTCGTCAAACGCTAATGTCCGGGTAGGACTAGAGAGCAACGGATGTGCCGAAAGCCAACGCGGCGGTCAGGGTTGGATAAATCGTCTTGGTTCCAACTGCGCGAAAAAGCTTTTTCATATTTCGCGCGGATGAGAAGTCAGCGCACGCTAACACGCGACGGCGTCTATTTTTCTCGAAGCCATCGTCAATCGCAGCTTGGCATCTAGTTTGCGCAAACTACATACACACTCTAATTCCAACGCTGAGGTGTAAAGCCATGTATCTATCGCGATTGACGTTCCATACGTTGCCCGGCAAGACCAACGAGGCTGAAGAAAGGCTGATGACGCTGCTCGACTGGGTAGAGAAAGCCGATGGCGCGAGGCCAAGAGTTATGCGCACTCACTATGGTTCCTTGGGTGCGCCGGATCTGATCTTCGAATCGGAAGTCGAGGATCCTGGAACTCTCGAGTCGCAGATCAAAAAGGTGACTGAGAACAAAGAGTTCCAACTGTGGGCAAAACAAGTGTCGGGGCTATTAGAGCAATCCTCTAAGCGCGAACTCTATTAAATCACTAGCCCAGCATCACGAGTAATAGGGGTCATTGCGTCCGCGTAACAGTCAACCAGGATGGCTCCGTCGAAGCGGCGACAATGAGCGGGAGCGAAAAACGTGGGAGACAAACAACAACAGTTTTCAATTTGGTACTTCTTCGTAAGCTTACTCCTTATTCTGGCGATACAGATTTATCTCCTGCGTCCGCATCCGGAGGTCATTACCTACAGCCAGTTTAAGTCGTTGGTGAAGCAAGGGCTCGTAACCGACGTTGTCGTCGAGAAGGAATCTGTTCGGGGTAACATCAAAGCCGAAGGCATCAAACAAGTTTTCTCGGAAGAAAAACTTAAACAATTAAAACACGATCCGAGTAGCCCTCTTTTGTTCACTACCGTTAGGGTCGAAGATCCCGCTCTGACAGCGGAATTGGAAGCGGCGGGAATTACCTTCCGCGGTGAGGTGACCAGCGACTGGCTGCCGACAATTCTCTCTTGGGTGGTCCCCGTAGTGATTTTCTTTATTCTATGGAGCTATCTGATCACCAAGGTAGGCGGCGGAGCCGGCATGATGCAAATCGGCAAGAGCAAGGCGAAAGTTTTTATCGAGCAAAAGACCGGGGTTACTTTTGCGGACGTTGAAGGAATCGATGAAGCCAAGGATGAGCTCGTCGAAGTCGTCGAGTTTCTCAAAAACCCCGGCAAGTACCAGCGGCTCGGCGGCAGGATTCCGAAAGGAGTGCTTTTGCTAGGACCGCCAGGCACCGGCAAAACTCTTCTCGCTAGAGCGGTGGCCGGTGAAGCTGGAGTTCCATTCTTCAGCCTCTCCGGTTCTGACTTTGTCGAAATGTTTGTCGGCGTTGGCGCGGCACGCGTGCGAGACCTCTTCGCCCAGGCGGTTAAACATGCACCCAGCATTGTTTTCATCGACGAACTCGACGCCCTCGGAAAAGCGAGAGGGATGAACATCCTCAGTAGTCACGACGAACGCGAACAGACCCTTAACCAGCTTCTGGCAGAGATGGACGGCTTTGAACCCAATCAGGGGGTCATTATCATGGCGGCCACCAATCGGCCGGAAATTCTAGATCCCGCCCTTCTAAGACCTGGCCGATTTGACCGCCAGGTGTTGGTGGATCGGCCCGACCTCAAAGGTCGCGAGAAAATCCTTCGGTTGCACGCGAAAAAGGTTAAGCTCTCCGCTTCGGTCGAGCTCAACGTCATAGCAGCCAAAACGCCTGGATTCGTCGGCGCCGATCTCGCCAACATCGTCAACGAAGCCGCCCTCTTAGCTGCCCGCGAGGGGAAAGAAGCCGTGGAGATGGCGGACTTCGACGAAGCGATTGCGCGAGTAGTTGCAGGATTACAAAAGAAAAGCCGCGTCATGAGCCCGAAGGAAAAACAAACCGTGGCCTACCATGAGTCAGGTCACGCCATCGTCGCCGAGCTCGTCCCCGGCGCGGACCCAGTAACCAAGATCTCGATTATCCCTCGCGGTGTCGCGGCACTCGGCTACACGCAGCAACTTCCAACCGAAGACCGCTATCTCATGACTCGCTCGGAACTGTTGGCGCGAATTCACGTCCTATTGGGTGGACGCGTCGCGGAGGAGATGATTTTTGGCGATGTTTCGACCGGCGCCCAAAACGACCTTCAGAAAGCTACCGAGATCGCTAGAACCATGGTGACGCAATACGGCATGAGCGAAAAGATTGGCTTAGTTTCCCTGGAGGGTCAGCGGACCCCGTTATTTCTGCCGATACCGACCCATGTTCCGAAGGAATACAGCGAGGAAACCGCACACTTGGTCGACACCGAAGTAAAAAAGATTCTCTCGGAGACCCATGCGAAGGTAACAGCGATCCTTGCTGCTCGCCGCCAGGCGCTGGAAGATTTGGCGAAGTTGCTCCTAGAGAAAGAAATCGTCGAGCGGCCGCAATTGCAGGCAATACTCAACAAGCGGAGTTTCGATGACGCGGCGTGAATAGAAGCGGAGCCAGATGATATGAAATGGGACTTTTTCGCTTGGCAGCAAGCCAGCGATCTGATGGAACAAGCTGAGAGGATCGAGAGAAACCTTTTACAAGTCGCCGCCGCCAGCCGCTACTTAGCGACAAGCAGCCGGGCGGGCGCCTGGGCTCCATCCATGAATGTCGTTGAGACCGATCAGGCTTGGTGGGTCATCGCCGCTTTGCCAGGTGCGGCAGCCAATCGGATCGATATCCGCCTAGCGGGCGACGAGTTGATTATCGCCGGCACGCGGCCACTGCCAACTTGTTGCACCGAAGGTGAGATCAAGATCTGGGAGATTCCGCTGGGCCGTTTTGAGCGCCGGTTGCGCTTGCTTCCAGGCATTCAATTCACGATTGCGGAGACGCGTTTTGAGGATGGTCTGTTAATCGCCGAGCTAAGAAAGAGCTTATGACACTGGAACAACACTCTACAGACGAAAGCGCACCGGTGTTAAGGGAAGCAAAACCGAGCGCGCAGATCCCTCCTGTGGCGTTGGCGATCGTACCCCTGCGTAATACGGTCCTTTTCCCTAACACGGTCATGCCCCTTTCGATCGGTCGCCCTTCCAGCCTTTTGGCCGTCGAGGATGCTGTGCGCAAGCAACTGCCAATCGGTGTTGTCGCCCAGCGGGACTCGGCAGTAGACGCTCCCCAAATCACAGATCTATACGAAATTGGCGCGACCGCGGATATTTTCCGTATATCCCCTGCCAGCGACGGCCAGCGTCAGGTCATCGTCCAGGGGCGCCAGCGATTCAAAATCATTGAGCCTCTTCAGTTAGATCCGTTTTTAGTCGTCCGGGTGTCGTTGTTTGAAGAAAACGTGCCACAGACGAAGGAGTTCGAAGCGAGAATCATGCACCTGCGCGAGCAAGCCTCCAAAGCCCTCTCCCTCTTGCCGCAGCCCTCGGCTGAATTGAAGTCCATGATTGAGAGCATCGAAGATCCCGCGGTGCTCATCGATATCATCGCACCCACGCTCGACGTTGCGCTTCCCGAAAAGCAAGAGATCTTGGCGACCCTCGATATCGAGACTCGTTTGCGAAAAGTCTCAGGACAACTGACTCGCCAAGTCGAATTACTCGAACTTAGGCAAAAAATTAGGGCCGAAACAAAAGAATCCGTAGATAAGGCGCAGCGCGAGTATTTTTTGCGCGAACAACTCAAAGCCATAAAGAAGGAACTAGGGGAAGAGGACGGCAAGAACGTCGAGATTGAGGAACTGCGCCAGAAGATCGATGCGCTCAAAGCGCCGCCTGAAGTCGGAAAGGAAGCTTTAAGAGAATTATCCCGGCTTGAGCGCATGTCCGAGATGTCCGCTGAACACTCGGTGATCCGGACGTTTCTCGACTGGATCACTGAACTGCCGTGGAACGTGTTGACCGAAGAGCGGATCGACCTGCCCAAGGCGCGGGAGATTCTCGACATCGACCACCACGACCTGGAAAAAGTCAAAAAGCGCATCATTGAATTCCTGGCTGTTCGTAAGCTTAATCCACTCGGCAAAAGCCCGATCCTCTGTTTCGTCGGCCCCCCGGGTGTTGGCAAGACATCGCTTGGCCAAAGCATTGCTCGCGCAATGAACCGCAAGTTCATCCGCCAGAGCCTCGGCGGCATCCACGACGAAGCGGAGATTCGCGGCCACCGGCGTACATACGTTGGCGCCCTTCCCGGGAACATCATCCAAGGGATTCGCAAGGGCAGCAGCAGAAATCCTGTGTTTATGTTGGATGAGATCGATAAGCTGAGCGCCAGTTTTCACGGTGACCCATCTGCGGCATTGCTCGAGGTGCTCGATCCGTCGCAGAACTCAACCTTCCAGGATCACTACCTTGGAGTCCCTTTCGACTTAAGCCAGGTTTTATTCATCGCGACGGCTAACGTGCTCGACACGATTCCGCCGGCGCTGCGCGACCGCATGGAGATCTTAGAACTGCCGGGCTACATCGAAGAAGACAAGTTAGCCATCGCTAAGAGTTACCTCGTTCGTCGGCAGATAGCCGAGAATGGCCTCACGCCTGGCGAAATCAACTTTACCGACGACACGCTCCGCGAACTTATCCGTTCTTACACGCGCGAAGCCGGTGTGCGCCAACTCGAACGTGAGTTGGGCTCCGTCTGCCGCACCGTCGCGACGCGCGTTGCGGAAGGACTCAAGGAGACCATCACCGTAGATGAA
>Ga0326597_10006880_pt1 | contig 15510 bp, 16 predicted proteins | sample RVTome_12_FD_203789 | JGI IMG/M metagenome (GOLD analysis project Ga0326597, IMG submission 203789) | Soil microbial communities from uranium-contaminated site in the Upper Colorado River Basin, Wyoming, United States - RVT100D185 | ecosystem: Environmental > Terrestrial > Soil > Contaminated >...
GGTGGTTTCCCCGAAGTGGTAGCCCGCCTTGAGAACGCGCAGGTTGGCCTCGCGGATGGGGTCCTCGAAGCGCTTGGAGATCCACTCCTCCGTCGAGGCCATGGGGCGGTGGTAGAGCCAGTACATCAGCCCCAGGGCGAAGAAGTTCTTGCAGCGGTCCATCTCCCGCTGGCTCAGGCCGAGATCCTGGAGGGCCTCCCGGTTCATGGTGCTGAACGGGACCTCCACCACGCGGAAGCGGTCGCGCAGCGCCGGCAGCGGATCGCCGTCGTAGCCCGCCCGCTCCAGGTTGCGCTTGGTGAAGGCGTCGCGGTTGAGGATCACCATGCCCTGGGGCCGCACGTCCTCCACGTTGGCGCGCAGGGCGGCCGGATTGAAGGCCACCAGCACGTCCGGCTGGTCGGCCGGCGTGCGGATCTCCTGGGACGCGAAGTGGATCTGGAAGCCGGAGACACCGGCCAGGGTCCCGGCCGGCGCGCGGATCTCCGCGGGGAAGTCCGGGAGCGTGGAGAGGTCGTTGCCCGCCAGGGCGGTGGACTCGGTGAACTTGGTCCCGGTGAGCTGGATCCCGTCGCCGGAGTCCCCGGAGAAGCGGATGGCGACGCGCTCGATCTCCTCAACGGGCTTGCTTGGCTCGCGCGGCTCCGTCACCGCGCTGATTGTATCGGCCCCTGGGCGGGGCGAAAGGCCCCGCCCGAAAAAGGCCCCCGGCGCCGGGGGCTTGGGCGGGGGGCTGCGGACGGGAGAACCTCAAGTGAAGGGCGGGCGCCGCCGATAGCGGGGGCATGTTCTTCCCCAGGAAGACGCCGACCCAGCTCGAGCCGGAGCGCTTCTCCGCCCTGCGCGTCTCGCTGAACGCGCCGGTGGTGGCCACGGAGGACCTGCCCTCCGGGCCGGCCCGCGCCGTCATCGTCCTGTGGTGGGAGCCCGACCAGCGCGCCGTCCTCGAGGTGCGGATGCGCTCCACCAAGACCGGCGCCGCGGTGGCCTACGGGTTCGACGGGCCCCTGGAGAGCGCCGGCGAGGTGGAGACCGCCCTCGAGGCCGCCCTGACCTTCGCCGAGAGCATGGGCTTCCTCTTCGACGACGACATCCTCTCCGGGGAGGACACCGGGGCGCGGGAGACGGTGATCCGCGCCTGGCAGGACTTCGACGGCGCCGGCGAGGTGGCGCCCGTCACACAGCCGCAGCCCCAGGAGGACGAGCCCTTGGAGCTGACGGAGCTGGCGCCGGAGCCGGTCCCGCTGACCAAGTTCCGGGCCCGGGCGACGCCCGACCCGCCGGCGTCCGAGCCGGCCGAGCCGGAGAAGCGGCCGGCGGGGCGCAGGCAGCGGGCGCGCCGGAGGCTCACCCGGGCCCTGGGCCGGGTGGCCCTCGTGCGCCGCAAGGGGCGGCCCAAGGGTCGCCAGAGCTTGCTGCTCCGGATTCTCGGAGCCTTTTGACGAGGAGGGGAGCCGTGTTGCGATTCCGCATCGTCCACACCTGCGGCGCGCTGGCGCTGGCCCTGGCCCTGGGCTGCGCCTCCAGCCAGGGCCCCGAGCAGCTCGAGCAGGTCGAGAGGCAGGCGCGGGCCAAGTACAACATGGGAATCGACCACCTCCAGAACGGCCGCAACGCCGCAGCCCTGGGCGAGCTGCTGGGGGCCCTGGAGCTGAACCCGAGCGACCCCTGGATCCACTTCGGGCTGGCCGAGGCCTACCGGCGGCAGGGCCGCACCCAGGACGCCGTGAGGCACCTGGAGCAGACCATGAAGCTCAAGCCCGACTTCCAGTCGGCGCGCCTCAACCTCTCGGGGGTCTACATCCAGATGGGGGAGTACGAGAAGGCCGCGCGGCACGCCCAGGTCCTGGTGGAGGACCCCACGTTCCCCACCCCCTGGCGCGCGCTCACCAACCTGGGCTGGGCCCAGTACCGGATGGGGCTGCGCGACCAGGCGCGGCGCAACCTGGAGCTGTCGATCCAGTACAACGACCGCCACTGGCCCGCCCATCTCAACCTCGGCATTCTTGAGAGCGCCGAGGGGCGTCGCCTGGAGGCCGTCTCCCTCTTCCAGCGGGCGCTGGACCTGGAGCCGGGGCCGCTGGCCGAGGCGGAGGCGCACTACCGGATCGCGGAGGTCCTGATCGCCCTCGGCCAGCAGGAGAAGGCCGTCCACCACCTGGTGGCCGCCGTCGAGAGCAAGCCGAACGGACAGTGGGGCGCGAAGTCCGAGGAGTACCTGAAGCTGCTTCGCTGACGGAGCCGTCCTCCGTCGGCGCGTACCTGCGCACCCAGCGCCGCCTGCGCGGGATCGGGCTCGCTGAGCTGGAGGCGGTGACCCGCATTCCCCGCCGCTCCCTGGAGAGGCTGGAGGCGGGGGAGTTCGACGCCCATCCCGACGGCTTCGCGCGCGGGTTCGTGCGGGCCGTCGCCAGCGCCCTGGGCGTGGATCCGGACGACGCGGTCTCCCGCATGCTTCCGGAGGCGCTTCCCCGGCGCAGGACGGCCCCGGCCCCGCGGCGGCGCCTGGCGGCGGCGGCGCTCCTGGCGGCGGCGGCGCTCCTGGCCGCGGCCCTGTGGCTGGGCCGCGGCGGCGGGCAGGCCGACGAGCCGTCGGCGGAGTCCGAGCGGGTCCTGCGCCGCGATGCCGTGAAGGAGCTGTGGGACGAGGTGCGGCGTGCCCAGTGACGCGCTGGTCCTGCGGACCGTCGACTTCGGCGAGTCGGACCGGATCGTGCACCTGCTCACGCCCGGCGAGGGGCGCCTGGCGGCCATCGCCAAGGGCGCCCGGCGCAGCCAGCGCCGCTTCCCGGGCACCCTCGACGTCTTCAACCGGCTGCGCGTCGAGGTCGCGGCGCGCCGCCGGCCCGGGACCCTGGCGCGCCTGGAGCAGGCGCGCCTGGTGGAGTGCTTCCCGGGGCTGCGGGTGCGACCCGCCCGCTTCGCCCTGGCCTGCTACCTGGCGGAGCTCCTGGACCGCCTGGCGCCGGAAGGGGCGGAGGGCAGCCGTCTGTTCGGCTTCGCGACCGGGGCCCTGGCCCTGGTCGAGCGCAGCTCGCCCGACCAGCGGCTGCGGGTGCTGCTCGATCTGCGCGCGCTCGACGCCGTGGGGCTGCGTCCCCGGCTCGACCGCTGCGTGCGCTGCGGCGGCGAGCCCGCCGGCTTCCTCGTGGCCGAGGGAGGCCCTCTGTGCCGCGCGTGCGGGCTGCGGGCCGAGGGGCTCCTCCCGGTCCAGCGCGGCACCCTGCGCGCCCTCGAGCAGGGGCTGCGCCTGGATCTGGATCGGCTCGGGCGGCTCGCCCTCTCCGGCGCTGCGCTCGCCGAGGCCCGCGAGCTGGTGCGCCGCTTCCAGCGCTTCCACGTGGGTCTCGAGCTGCGCAGCGAAGCCTTCCTGGATCAGGTGCTCCCGGGGTAGAATGCGCGCCGTGGTGAAGGGGGCTCTCCTCGTCGCAGCGGCGCTCTTGCTCGCGTCACCCGCCGGCGCCGAGTGGGTCGAGTGGATCGCGGACGCGGGCCTGGCGTTCGAGTGGGACGACAACGTCAACCGCTCGGCCTTCGACGCCGACGAGGTGAGCGACTTCCGCTGGCGGCCCGCAGTCCGGGGCGGGCGCATCTACCAGCTCACGGACCACACCCGCCTCTCCTTCGCGGCCGAGCTCGAGGGGGCCCTCTACCACGACTGGGACGGGCTCAACCACTTCCGGGCGGGCGGGACCGCGGCGGTGCTCCACAAATTCGGGACGGGCCCCAACGTCCCGACGCTCCGCTTCCACGGGACGGTCGGGTACCTGGGCATCAGCGACCACGAGCGCAGCAGCGTCCTCTACGAGGCGGGGATCCAGCTCTCCAAGCGCTTCTCCCCGCGCTTCGACGCCGCCATCGACGTCCTCTACTCGGACCGGGACGGCCGGAACGGCACGGTCGTGGTGCCCACCCTGGGCACCGACGTGTGGGACCAGGCCAACGTCGAGGTGGGCGCCGTCGGCAACTTCCTGATCACGCCGCAGATCCTGGCCAGCGTGGGCTACCGCTACCGGGACGGGGAGTTCGACTCCGCCTGCACGCCGGGCAACGTCGCCACGGTGTTCGCCCGCGAGGGGTCGAACGTCGAGGCGATCGCCATCGACGACGTCTTCGGCGGGTGCGTGTACCGGCTGGACGGGCACATGCACGGCGCCCTCGTGAACCTCAGCTACGGGCTGAGCGACCACCTCTCTGTCGACCTCGGATACCGCTTCCAGCATGGAAAGGCGCGCAGTCTGGCCTACGACACCAACATCGTCACCCTCTCGCTGCTCTTCCGGTACTGAGCCGTGAAACGGGTCACCGCCGCCCTCGCCATCCTGCTGCTGGCCGGACCTCCGGCGAGGGCGTTCACGGTCGAGGTCAAGGACACGAGCGGCGAGAGCGTCGCGGACGCGGTGGTCTACGCGGTGCCGCTGGGCGCCGACGGCGCGGCGCTGCGGGAGCCCCCGCCCACCGCGATCGACCAGATCGACAAGGAGTACGTCCCCTACGTCACGGCGGTCCGCGTGGGCACCCGGGTCAGCTTCCCCAACCGCGACCAGATCCGCCATCACGTCTACTCGTTCTCGGAGGCGAAGACCTTCGAGATTCCGCTCTACCAGGGGACGCCGCGGGAGGCCGTCCTTTTCGACGCGCCGGGGGTGGTCGTCCTGGGCTGCAACATCCACGACTGGATGAAGGCCTACGTGTTCGTCACGGAGTCGCCCTATTTCTCGGTGACCGACGGGGAGGGCCGCGCGATCCTGGGGGACCTCCCGGCGCGAGGCTACCGCTTCGAGGTCTGGCATCCGCGGCTGAAGGGCCCTCCCTCGGCGACGGCCACGGAGGTCTCGGTGGGCGACCCCGCAAGGGAGACCGTCACCATCGTGATCGACCAGAAACAGGTGTGGCGGCCGCGGCGCGCACCGGGCGCGGGCGACGCCACCTATCGCTGACTTGCGCTTCCGCAGCTTCCGAACACGGCTCCTGATCTTCGTCCTGGGTCTGCTGCTGCTGGTCCAGGCGGCGGTCTTCGCGGCCGTCACCACGGCCAACGTCCGCAATGCGCGCCAGCACGTCGACGAAGCCCTGGCGCTGACCGCCGCGGCCTTCGACCGCTCCCTCGCGGTGCGCGAGCGGATCCTCCTGGAGAAGGCGCGGCTGCTCTCGTCCGACTTCGCGTTCAAGGAGGTGTGCGCCGCCGGCGACGTGGCCACCCTCCTGTCGGCCCTGGAGAACCACCGCGACCGGGTGGCGGCCAGCGTCATGATGGTCGTAGCGATGGACGGCCGCATCGAGGCGGACACCCTGCACCGGGAGGCGCACGGCCGGCCCTTTCCCCTTCCGCACCTGCTGGAGGCGGCCCGCGGCGACGAGTTCGGCGAGGCGTCCTCGATCGAGTTCCTGGACGCGGCTCCCCACCAGCTCGTCATCACCCCCCTCTTCACGCCCGAGCCCAGCGCCTGGATCGTGATCGGCTTCGCCGTGGACGACGCCCTGGCGCGCGAGCTTCGCCAGGGCACCGGAACCCACGTCAGCCTGCTGCGCCGCAGCGACGGCGGAAGGTGGCAGCCGTTCGCCTCGACGCTGCCCGACGACGCGCGGCCGTTCCTGGGCCCGAGCCTCTCGGCCGACCTCCACGAGGCGAACCGCAGCCTCTCCATGGACCTGGGGGGCGCCGAGTACGTCTCCTGGGTGGCGCCGGCCCGCTCGGTGGGGGCCGTGCGCGTGGTGACCGTCCTCCAGCGGTCCCTCCAGGCGGCGCTGGCCCCCTACATGCGGCTGCGCTCGGTGCTGGCGGCGGTCTTCGGCGCGGGGCTCCTGCTCTCGGTGGTGGGCGGCGTGCTGCTGGCAGGGCGCGTGACCCGGCCCGTGGCGGTCCTGGCCGCGGGCGCCGAGCGGGTCACCCAGGGCGACTACACGCAGCCCGTGGCGGTGGACCAGGAGGACGAGCTCGGTCTGCTGGCCGACGCCTTCAACCGCATGACCCGCGGTCTGGCCGAGCGCGACCGGGTGCGAAACCTCCTGGGCAAGGTGGTGTCCCCGGCCGTGGCCGAGGAGCTCCTCAGCAAGGAGATCGAGCTCGGCGGCGAGGAGCGCATGGCGTCCGTGCTCTTCTCGGACATCCGGAACTTCACGTCCATCTCCGAGCGGGTGGCTCCCCAGGAGCTGGTGCGCCTGCTCAACACCTACCTCACCCGGGTGAGCGCGATCGTGGAGCTCCACGGCGGCGTGGTGGACAAGTACATCGGCGACGCGGTGATGGCGGTCTTCGGCGCGCCGCTGGCCCACCCGGACGACGCCGGGCGGGCGGTCCGCGCGGCCCTGGACATGTGCGGGGCCCTCGACGAGATCAACGCGGAGCTCGGCCTGGCGGGCGTCGGGCGCCTGGGGATCGGCGTCGGCGTCAGCACCGGCATGGTCGTGGCCGGAAACATGGGGTCGCTCAGCCGCCTCAACTACACCGTGATCGGTGACAGCGTGAACGTGGCCTCCCGGCTGGAGGGCCTGACGAAGCGCTACGGCGTGGGTGTCGTCGTCGGCGAGTCCACCTGCGAGGCCTGCCCCGGGATGGCGTTCCGCGAGCTGGACCGGGTGCGCGTGAAGGGGCGCGAGGCGCCCCTGGGCATCTTCGAGCCGCTGGGCGCGGACGACGCGCTGGCCGCGGACCTGGCCGAGGAGCTGGCGTGGCATCGGGAGGCGCTGGAGCGTTTCCGCGCCCGGTCCTGGGACGCGGCGCTGGACCTCTTCCGGCGCCTCGAGGCGCGCCGGCCGGAAGCGCGCCTCTACGCCCTGTACCGAGAGCGGGTCGAGGCCTTCCGCGCCCAACCCCCCGACGCCGACTGGGACGGCGCGACCACGTACGAGGAGAAGTGAGCGGGGGGGTTCGCTACTCTCCGCGCCGCCATGGCCTCCGATCTCCGCATGGAAGACCTGGTATCCCTGTGCGCGCGGCGGGGGTTCGTCTTCCAGTCGAGCGAGATCTACGGCGGGATCAACGGCTTCTGGGACTACGGCCCCCTGGGCGTCGAGCTCAAGCAGAACCTCAAGGCCTTCTGGTGGCAGCGCATGGTGCGCGAGCGCGACGACGTGGAGGGCATGGACAGCGCCATCGTGGCCCATCCCCGCACCTGGGAGGCGTCGGGTCACGTGGCGCACTTCAGCGACCCGATGGTGGACTGCCGCGCCTGCAAGAAGCGCTTTCGCGCGGACCAGGTGGACGAGGCGGGCCGCTGCGAGGCCTCCGGCGACGGGCTCCACGACCTGACCGAGGCGCGCCAGTTCAACCTGATGCTGCGCACGTTCGTGGGGGCCTCCGAGGACGCCGCGGCCACGGCCTACCTGCGGCCCGAGACCTGCCAGTCCATCTTCACCGACTTCCGGCGGGTGCGCGAGGCGGCGCGCCAGAAGATCCCGTTCGGGCTGGCCCAGATCGGCAAGGCCTTCCGCAACGAGATCAACCCCCGCAACTTCACCTTCCGCTCCCGGGAGTTCGAGCAGGCGGAGCTCGAGTACTTCGTGCACCCGTCCGAGCGCGAGCGCTGGTTCACCTACTGGCTCCAGGAGCGGCGGCGCTTCCACGCCGACCTGGGGTTCGGCGCGAACGTCCGCGTGCGCCCCCACGAGCCGCGCGAGCTGGCGCACTACGCCCAGCGCGCGGCCGACATCGAGTTCCGCTTCCCCTTCGGCTGGCAGGAGATCGAGGGGATCCACGACCGCGGCGACTGGGACCTCTCGCGCCACAGCGAGTTCTCCGGCAAGGAGCTGGCGGTGACCGACGAGGAGACGAAGGAGCGCTACGTCCCCATGGTGATCGAGACCTCCGTCGGGATCGACCGCACCTGCCTGGCCCTCCTGTGCAACGCCTACGAGGAGGAGGTGCTCGAGGACGGCGAGACGCGCACGGTGCTGCACCTGCCGTGCTTCCTGGCGCCGATCCAGGCGGCGGTGCTGCCCCTCTCGAAGAAGCTGGCCGAGCCCGCCCGGCGCCTGGCTGCGGAGCTGAGGCGGCGCTTCCACGTGTTCTACGACGAGTCCGGGAACATCGGGCGCCGCTACCGGCGCCAGGACGAGGTGGGGACGCCGTTCTGCGTCACCTACGACTTCGACTCCGAGAGCGACGGCAAGGTCACGGTGCGCGAGCGGGACGGCATGGGTCAGGAACGCATCGCGCTCGACGCGGTGCGCGGCTGGCTCGACGAGCACCTCGCGTACCCGCAGTGAAGCGGGTCTATTTCTTCGGAGACGGCCGCGCCGACGGCCGCGCCGGGATGGCGGAGATCCTCGGCGGCAAGGGCGCGAACCTCGCGGAGATGACGCGCCTGGGCGTGCCCGTCCCCCCCGGCTTCACGATCTCCACCCCGGTCTGCGCCGCGTACGCCACCGGGCGCGGGAGGCTTCCGCCGGACGTGAAGCGCCAGGCGCTGGCCGCCCTGCGCCGGGTGGAGCGCAGCATGGGGGCCCGCTTCGGCGATCCCGAGGCGCCCCTGCTGGTCTCCGTGCGCTCGGGCGCCCGGGCGTCGATGCCGGGCATGCTGGACACGGTCCTGAACCTCGGCCTGAACGACCGCAGCGTGCGCGGCCTGGCCGCCCGGGCGGGCGCGCGCTTCGCCTACGACAGCTACCGGCGCTTCATCCAGATGTACGGCGACATCGTCCTGGGCGTCCCCCTGGAGCGCTTCGAGAGCCGGCTCGAGCAGGCCAAGGAGGTGCGCGGAGCGGCGCTGGACACGGACCTGGACGCCGAGATCCTCCAGACCCTGGTGGGGGAGTATCTCGAGCTGGTGCGCGAGCACACCGGGCGGCGTCTTCCCCAGGACCCGCTGCGCCAGCTCTGGGGCGCCGTCGGCGCCGTGTTCCGCTCCTGGAAGAACCCGCGCGCCGCCACCTACCGGCGCCTGCACGGGATCCCCGAGTCCTGGGGCACGGCCGTGAACGTCCAGGCCATGGTCTTCGGCAACATGGGCGACGACTGCGCCACGGGCGTCGCCTTCACCCGCGACCCCTCCACCGGCGAGCGGGTCTTCTTCGGCGAGTACCTGCCCAACGCCCAGGGCGAGGACGTGGTGGCGGGGCTCCGCACGCCGCAGCCCCTCGACCGCCTGGCGGAGGAGATGCCGGCGGCGTACCGCGAGCTGGTGCGGATCCAGGCCCGGCTCGAGCGGCACTACCGCGACATGCAGGACATCGAGTTCACCATCCAGCAGGGGCGGCTCTGGCTGCTCCAGACGCGCACGGGCAAGCGCACGGTGCAGGCCGCCGTGCGGATCGCGGTCGACCTGGCCCGCGAGCGGCGCATCACGCGCGACGAGGCCGTGTGCCGCGTCGATCCCGCGTCCCTGGAGCAGCTCCTGCACCCCGCCCTCGACCCGCACGCGCCCCGGCAGGTGGTGGCCCGGGGGCTGCCCGCCTCGCCGGGCGCCGCCGTGGGCAGCGTGGTCTTCTCCGCCGACGAAGCCGAGGCCCGCGCCAGGACCGGCGAGAAGGTCCTCCTGGTCCGGATGGAGACCTCGCCCGAGGACATCCACGGCATGCACGCCGCCCAGGGCATCCTGACCGCGCGCGGCGGCATGACCTCCCACGCCGCCGTGGTGGCCCGGGGCATGGGCAAGTGCTGCGTCACCGGCTGCGGCGCCCTCGAGATCGACTACGCCGCGCGCTGCATGCGCATCGGCGAGCACGTGGTGCGGGACGGGGATCCGCTCACCGTCGACGGGAGCAGCGGCGAGGTGATCCTCGGCCGGGTGCCCACGGTGACGCCCGAGCTGGGCGGCGCCTTCACCGAGCTGATGCGCTGGGCGGACCGCGCCCGCAGGCTGCGCGTGCGCACCAACGCCGACACGCCCCAGGACGCCAAGGTGGCCCGCCAGTTCGGGGCCGAGGGGATCGGCCTGTGCCGCACGGAGCACATGTTCTTCGAGCCGCGGCGCATCCTGGCGGTGCGCGAGATGATCCTGGCCGCCGACCGGGCGGAGCGCGAGGGGGCCCTGCGCAAACTCCTGCCGATCCAGCGCGGCGACTTCGCTGGGATCTTCCGGGCCATGGAGGGGCTGCCCGTCACCATCCGCCTGCTGGATCCCCCGCTCCACGAGTTCCTGCCCCACGACGGGGACGAGATCCGCGAGCTGGCCCGGGCCCTGGGCCGGGACGCGGCCGAGGTGCGGGCCAAGGTGGACGCCATCCGCGAGTTCAACCCCATGCTCGGCCACCGGGGCTGCCGCCTGGGCATCAGCTTTCCCGAGATCTACCGCATGCAGACCCGCGCCATCGTGGAGGCGGCCTGCGAGGTGGCCGAGTCGGGCGTGCGGGTCGAGCCCGAGATCATGATCCCGCTCGTCTCCCACGTGCGGGAGCTCGAGGTGCTGCGGGGCCACGTGGAGGACGAGGTGCGGGAGGTGCTGCGCGGACGGCGGGTGCGGGTGCGCCCGCGGATCGGCAGCATGATCGAGGTCCCGCGGGCCGCCCTCACCGCCGGGGAGATCGCGCGCTTCGCCGATTTCTTCTCCTTCGGGACCAACGACCTCACCCAGATGGGCTACGCCCTCTCGCGGGACGACGCGGGGAAGTTCCTCGGCACCTATGTGGAACAGGGTATCCTCGAGGCCGACCCCTTCGTCTCGATCGACGAGGCGGGGATCGGAGAGCTGGTGCGAATCGGAGTGGAGCAGGGCCGCGCCACAAGGCCGGAGCTCCAGGTCGGCATCTGCGGCGAGCACGGGGGCGACCCGCGCAGCGTGCGCTTCTGCGCGCGCCTGGGCCTGGACTACGTCTCGTGCTCGCCCTTCCGGGTGCCCGTGGCGCGGCTGGCCGCGGCCCAGGCGGCCCTCCTCGGGGAGGGCCCGGCGTGAGGGCCGTGGCCGTCGCGGCGCTCGTGGCGCTGGTGGGCTGTGCCTGGCCCCCGAAGGCGCCGGGCTGGCCCGGCTGGCCCGACTGGCTGCCCTGGGGCCGGAAGGGCCCCCAAGGCGACACGCGCTACGGCGTGGAGGTGGTGGACTACGCGGGCGTGGCGGACTTCCACGCCCGCGCCCTGGCCTTCTACGAGCGCCTCTCCCTGCGCCGGGTCAACAGCTACGGCACCTACCAGGACCGGGTGCTGCGGGAGTACTTCCGCGACGAGGCGGCCTTCTCCGACTACTACGCCGACCTGGCGGACGATCTGGACCTGGCCCACTTCGAGCAGAACCGCGCCTTCCAGGTGGAGGTGGCGGAGTTCGTCTTCGACGGACCCGGGCGCGCCCGGGTGCGGGTGCGCCTGGTCGGCGAGGACGGCAAGCCGCTGCGTCCCTTCAGCACCGACGTGGAGCGGGAGGACCGCTGGGAGCGCCAGAGCGGCCGCTGGTGGGTGGTGCCGGGCAACCCGTGATGGAACGGCGGCGCGCCCCCCGCGTCCCGGTCCGCCTCGAGGCGGCCTACGAGGACCCCGAGCGGCAGGTGTTCTTGACCAGCCGGGATCTCTCCGAGGGGGGCATCTACCTGCTGTCCGAGGACCCCCCGAAGCCCGGCGTGGCGGCCCGGGTGCTGCTCGAGCTGCCGAGCCACCCGGCCATCCTGCGCCTGCCGGGCGTGGTGGCCCGCCGCGACCCCGGGTCCGGCTTTGCCTTGAGCTTCGATCCCGAGCGCGTGCCTGCCGAGTCGCGCGAAGCCCTGCGAGACTTCGCCCGCGGGGCGGAGACAGGGAGTTCACAATAGAGGAAAGACTTTGCTCCTCGCCGTGGAAACGGCGTTCCACTTCGGGGCCGGCAGGTCGGGTAATTCTTCTTGTTTTCCAGGGGCTTTTCTGGCCTGGTGGGGGTGGCCGGAAGATGGCACGCGGCTTGCTCCGGCGGGAGAAGAGGACGAGTGTCCCCCCACTTCTGAGAGGCCTGGTCGAGAGAGAGGAGAGCCACCGGAACCCATCGCAGACAGGTCCGGATCGATCCCCCCCTTTCCCCTGGTTTCAGAAGTGCGCCTGGAGGCTGAATGGCGCACGCACGAGAAGCCTGGCCGGATGACGGTCAGCTCGTCGAGGCAATCCTCGGCGGCAGCCGCGAGCACTTCGACCTGCTCTACGAGACCTACTTTCCGCGGGTCTATCGCTTCGCCCTGAGCCGGCTCGGCGACCCGGGGGAGGCCGAGGACGTCACCCAGGAGGTGTTCATCACCGTCCTGCGGGCGTTGTCCAGCTTCCAGGGCAGCTCCAGCCTGTTGGTCTGGATCTTCGGGATCACGCGCAACCTGGTGAACCGCCGCTTCCGCCGCGGGCCGCCCCGCTTCGAGTCCCTGGACGAGTCGGCCCACGAGCTGCCCTCCCTCCAGGTCCCGGCCGACCGCGCCGCCGACGCGCGGCGCATCCTGGATCGCTGCGAGGCGGTGATCGAGAAGGAGCTCACCCCCCTCCAGCGGCGCATCTTCCACCTGAAGCACCTGCGGCGCCAGTCCATCCGCGCCATCGCCCAGGCGCTCGGCAAGTCCGAGGACGCGGTGAAGGCCAACCTCTACCGCATGCGCCGGGCCCTGCTGGAGGCCGCTCCCGAGCTGGAGTCCCTGCTCCACTCCTGATCCCCCTGGGGAAGCTCCGGGTGAGGATTTTTCGCCCCGCTCGTGCCACCTGGGTCGCGGTCGGGCCACTTAGATGGTGAGGGCGGAAGCGCCCGGTTTCCTGGGAGAGGGGACAACGCGAGGAGCAACGCGTTGCCCCGGATCGACCCGTTCGCCCTGCTGACCGACGCGGAGCTCGTCGCGGCCGTCCGAGGCGGGAGCGAGGCCCACTTCAGTGCGCTCTACGCGCGCTACTTTCCGCGCGTCTTCGCGTTCACCGCGTCGCGCATCCGCAACCGCGCCGACGCGGAGGAGGTGGTGCAGGAGGTCTTCACGGCGGCGTTCCGTTCCCTCCCGAGCTTCCGCGGCGACTCGGCGCTCCTCACCTGGATCTTCGGGATCGCGCGCAACACCATCAACAACCACCTGCGCCGCCTGCGCAGCGAGGACGGTCGGCTGGCGGAGGTGGAGCGCGAGGCCCTGCACCCGGCGCAGTCCATCGGCGTGTGCAGCCCCCACGAGCAGCTCGAGCTGCGCCGCTACGTCGGGGCCATCGAGAACCGCCTCCGCCTGGTCTCGGCCTGGCAGCTCGACGTCTATCGCTTGCGGCACGAGGAGAATCTGCCGATTCGCGAGATCGCACGGCGCACGGAGCGCAGCGCCGACGCGATCCGCTCGAGCCTCTATCGGGTGAAGAAGCTGATGGCGGAGGCCGTGGATGCGCAGCGGGCCGGTGGCTCGCAAGGGCGCCGGGCAGGCTGGGGCGCCGCCTGATGTCGGGCCGCCGCGGCGACGACGAGCCGGAGATGGTCGAACGGGAGCTGAGCGTGTTCCAGGACAGAGGCGCAGAATTCGAGGACGAGCTGCGGGAGTTCCTCGAGGCCGACGGCCTCGAGGGTCGCGCGGATCCCCTCTTCCGCGAGCGCCTGCGCCGCCGGCTGTGGGCGCTGCTCCTGGAGCGGCTGGGCGCCCGCACGGGCTCCCGGGGCGGCGGCGGCTGATCTACGCTGAGGCGCGTGAGCCTCGGCCTGTCGCGCGCCAATCTCGCCGCTCGGACCCTGCGCGTCCTCCAGCACGGCCGCCGCCGCAATCCCGACGTCTACCTGGTTCGGAGCGACGCGGGGCCGGTGGTCGTGAAGGACTTCGCCCCGCGCGGGCTCCTGATGCGCGCCTGGCTCGGCCCCTGGCTCCAGCGCCGCGAGCTGCGCGCCTACCGGGCCCTGGCCGGACACCCCGCCATCCCGCGCTGCCTGGGCGCCGTCGACGCCCTGGCGCTGGTGGTGGAGTACCGCCCGGGGCGGCGCATGTCGCGCAAGCTCGCGGGACGCATCCCGGCCGACTTCGTGGATGCCATGGCCGCGGCCGTGGGGAGCATGCACGAGCGCGGCGTAGCCCACCTGGACCTGCGCCATCGCAGCAACGTGCTCGTGGACGAGGGCGGGCGGCCGGTGCTGCTGGACTTCGCCTCGGCCGTGTGCGTGCGGCCCGGCGGAGCGGCCGCCCGCTGGCTGCTCCCCGTCCTCGCGTGGTTCGACCGGCGCGCCCTGGCAAAGTGGCGGGTGCGCCTGGAGCCTCAGCCCGTCCCGGGCGCCGAGGGCGCGTCCGCCAGCGGTCGGGGCGCCAGCCGGCCCACGTAGTGGCGGAAGGCCTCGAGGGTGAGGCGCGCATCGGCCATGGCCCGGTGCTCCACGACGCCAGCGGTCAGGCCCGCGTGGGTGGCCGCCTGCCGCAGCGAGAGGGCGGGCAGCGTCTGGCCCGCCACCAGCGACCAGGCGTAGAAGAGGGTGGCCAGGTCGATCACGTGGTAGTCGAAGGGGTAGGGGATCGCGCACGCCTTGTAGGCCCGCTCCAGGAACTGCACGTCCATGCGCACGTTCTGGCCCGCCGGGACCGCCGTCCGGCCCGGGGGCAGCAGCGCAGCGAGCTCTTGCAGCGCCCGGCGGACGGGGACCGCCTCCTTCCACAGCTCCGGGTCGTAGCCCGAGATGGCGGCGGCCTCCGGGGTGATCCGTTCCAGGCGAGCCCGCACCTTCCACTCGCCCTGGGCCAGCTCCGCCAGGCGGTAGTCGGTGACGATCACCGCGATCTCGGTGATGTCGTGGAGCTCGGGATCCAGGCCCCCGAACTCCATGTCCATGAACGCGAAGACGAAGTCGGACACGGAGCCAGGAGAGTAGCGGGGGGCCCTGGTGCTCCCAACGGGAATCGAACCCGTGTTTTGGCCTTGAGAGGGCCACGTCCTAGACCGCTAGACGATGGGAGCACGCGGCCGTCCGGTCGGGCCCGCGCAACCTAGCCCCCCCGGGCGCCTCTCGCCAGCGCAGGTGACGGATCGCGTCTTCCGGAGCGCCGCGTTTCGTCACTTCGGGTCCTCCCCGGACCCTGCGCGGCGCCGCCTGCGCGCGACTCCGTCGTTCCCGCGGCCCCGCCCCGCGCCTCAACTTCCGGCCGCTGCCTGCCGATACGCGGGGACGCAGGTGCCGGGACTGGCACGGGGGTTGCTCTGGAGCCGGCTGACCCGCGATCCGAGCGTGGGCAGTCCGGGGCACGGTGCTTCCGGGCACGCTCGGCCCGCAAGAGGAGATTCGACTCATGCGAAAGCTTCTTCGCAAGCGCTCGGGCGGCTTCACGCTCATCGAGCTCATGATCGTGGTCGCGATCATCGGCATTCTGGCCGCGATCGCCATTCCCAACTTCCTGCGCTTCCAGCTGCGCTCCCGCGCGGCGGAGGGCAAGAGCAACCTCGCGGCCATCCGCACGGCCGAGGAGGGGTACGCTGCCGAGTTCGGCACGTACATCCAGGGCACGGCCTCGCCGTCCGCCCTGGACGCGACGGTCCTCTCCGGTGACAAGCAGAACTGGCTGGACAACGGCGGCTTCGGCACGATCGGCTGGGCGCCCGAGGGCGAGGTCTACTACGCCTACCAGGTGCTGGCTGCGGACCAGGCTGGGGGCACCGGCTGTCCGGGGCCGGGCGCGCCGTGCGTGTCCTTCACGGCGGAGGGCGCC